>Ga0066699_10000634_pt1 | contig 10709 bp, 13 predicted proteins | sample GraSoiAngelo_148_FD_66455 | JGI IMG/M metagenome (GOLD analysis project Ga0066699, IMG submission 66455) | Grasslands soil microbial communities from the Angelo Coastal Reserve, California, USA - 14_1009_09_20cm | ecosystem: Environmental > Terrestrial > Soil > Grasslands | place: USA... | reverse complement strand
AAGAAGGTGGTGGAGATCTGCACGCAGTACGCGCAGAAGGGGATGTTCAACATCTTCCTCACCGTCTTCTTCGCCACCCTCGCCTTCGCCTGCCTGGAGTCGTACTTCTTCATCGGCTACCTCATCTCCATCGCGATCTTCGGGCTCTACCAGGCCATCTTCATGGCCGACGCGGGCGGCGCCTGGGACAACGCCAAGAAGGTGGTCGAGGTGGAGCTCAAGGCGAAGGGGACGCCGCTGCACGCGGCGAGCGTGGTGGGCGACACGGTCGGCGATCCCTTCAAGGACACCAGCAGCGTGGCGATGAACCCGATCATCAAGTTCACCACCCTCTTCGGGCTCCTGGCGGTCGAGCTGGCCACCGAGCTGCAGAACTCGACGCGCTGGACCCTGTCGGCGATCTTCTTCGCGGTGGCGCTGGTGTTCGTCTGGCGGTCGTTCTACGGCATGCGCATCCAGGCGGGCGTCAAGGAGCAGCGGGTGGCGCCGGCGCAAGCGGCCTGAAGAGCATGGACGACGCCGGGAAGGTCGCGCGCGCGCTCGGGCAGCTTCCCATCTTCCCGCTGCCTGGCGCGGTGCTGCTCCCGCAGGGGCTCATCCCCCTGCACGTCTTCGAGCCGCGCTACCGCAAGATGGTGCGCGACTGCCAGCGGGGCGCGGGCGTGCTCGCGCTGGCCAACGTCCCCGCGGAAGCGCTGCGCAAGGGCGAGGACCCGCCGCGCGTGCTGCCCATCGTCGGGGCGGGCATCCTGGCGCGCGTCGAGCCGCTGCCGGACGGCAGATCGAACATCGTGCTCCGCGGTGTGCTGCGCGCGCGCATCGTCGAGGAGCTGAAGACGGCCGAGCCCTACCGCCTGGTCCGCGCGGAAGAGCTCTCCGACCTCCCCGGGGACGCGCTGCGCGAGGAGCGCGAGGCTGCCGCGCTCCGGCAGCTGGTGCTGGCGCTCTGCTCGCTGCGGCCGGGACCCGCCTCGACCGCGCTCGCGCAGATGGCGGGGCGCGCGGAAGGTCCGGGGGAGCTGGCCGACGCGGTGGCGGGGGCGGTGGTCGAGGCGCCGCCGGAGCGCCAGCTGCTCCTCGAGATGCTCTCGGTCGAAGAGCGGCTGCGCCGCGTCGCGCAGCACGTTGCCTCCGTGCTCGCCGAGGCGCAGCCCACCCGCGACACGCTGCGGAATTAGGTTATGGTCCGGCCATGCGCCGTTCCTTGCTCGGCCTCGCTGCCGTCGCTCTCGCCGCAACTGGATGCCCGGAGACGCTCGAGAAGCTCTGCCCGCCGACCAGCACGCCGGCCGGCAACTTCCAGCTCAACTTCGGGCTGCAGCAGACCGCGGACCAGTGCAGGCAGATCCTCTACAGCGATGGCGGCCCGGCCGACGCCAGCATCGCCACCAACCCGGCGCCCGCCAACTCCACGCTCTGCGCGGAGCTGATCGACGCCGGTCCGACGCTGTACCTGGCCGTGCAAGGCAAGGGCGTCCGCGCCAGCCCGCTCGCCTCGGACGGCGGGTTCTCCTTCGTGTCGACGGCGCTGGCCGTGCCGCAGACGGCGTGCGGCTGCAGCGTGGACATCACCGAGACGATCGCGGGCAACCTGGCGGCGCCGGGAGATGCCGGCTTCACCGTCGCGCCGGACGGAGGGCTCACGCCGCCCGCCACCAGCATCGCGGCGATGCTGGTCGACTCGGTGTCGAGCGACGCGGGCGGCTGCCTGTGCAACGTGCCCTGCGCGCTGCACTACACCTTGACCGGGACGCCCAACTGATGCGCCCCGCGGTCGTCCTCTTCTCGGGCGGCCTCGACTCCTCGACCTGCCTCGCCATCGCGCGCGAGGAAGGCTTCGCTCCGCACGCCCTGGCCGTCCGCTACGGCCAGCGGCACGTGCACGAGCTGCGCGCCGCGGAGCGGATCGCCTCCGCGATGGCCGTGCCGCTCAAAGTGATCGAGATCGACCTGCGCGCCATCGGCGGGTCCGCGCTGACGGGGGAGCTGGAGGTGCCCAAGGACGCGCCCATCGGCGGGGGCATCCCGGTCACCTACGTGCCGGCGCGCAACACCGTGCTGCTCGCCCTCGCGCTCGGGTACGCCGAGGTGCTGGGAGCGCAGGACCTCTATCTCGGCGTGAACGCCATCGACTATTCCGGGTACCCGGATTGCCGTCCCGCTTTCGTGCACGCCTTCGAGGCGCTCGCCAACCTGGCCACCGCGGCTGCGGTCGAGGGCCGCGCCCGCTACCGGGTGCACGCTCCCCTGCAGATGCTCTCCAAGGCCGACATCATCCGGCGCGGAACACGGCTGGGCGTGCCGTACGCGCTCACGCATTCGTGCTATGACCCCGACGCCGAAGGGCGCGCCTGCGGCCGCTGCGACTCGTGCCGGCTGCGCAAGGACGGCTTCCGCGACGCGGGCGTGCCCGATCCCACCCTCTACCGATGAGGTGATCATGCGCCGGATGCTCCTCGCCCTCGCCCTGTCGCTGCCCGTCGTTGCCCAGGATCACGGCCACCCAGGCGCCAGCGACAAGGATGCCCAGGTGCCCGCGCATCAGAAGCATCCGCTCGATCCGCAGGCGCCCAAGCCCAAGGGCTCGATGATCCAGCTCAAGGTCACGGGCGGCCAGGCGAAGGCCTACGTGGCGAAGCCGAAGGACAACCCGAAGGGCGCCCTGCTGGTGATCCACGAGTACTGGGGCCTCAACGACTGGGTGAAGGCACAGGCCGATACCCTGTCGGACGACGGGTATCTCGCGCTCGCCGTCGATCTGTACAAGGGGAAGGTCAGCACCGACCCGAAGGTGGCCGGCGAGCTGATGGCGAAGAAGGACGAGGCCTGGGGCGACAAGGTCGAAGAAGCGGGCCTCGAATGGCTCCGCGCAAATGGCAAGGGCGTCAAGGTCGCCACCATCGGCTGGTGCATGGGAGGGGGCGAATCCCTCAAGGCGTCGCTCAACGATCCCAAGGACGTGGATGCGACCATCATCTACTACGGCATGCCGGTGACCGACGTGGCGAAGCTAAAGACGCTGCGCGGTCCGGTGCTGGGCATCTGGGCCGACCGGGACGGCTGGATCACCCCCGACAAGGTGAAGGCATTCGACGAGGCGCTCACGCAGTCGGGCGTGAAGCACGAGTTCCACCACTACGACGCCGACCACGCCTTCGCGAATCCTTCGGGCGGCCGCTACAACCCCGAGGCGGCCAAGGACGCCTGGCAGAAGACCGAAGCCTTCCTCGCAAAGAACCTCTAACTGCATTACCGCGAAGAGCGCGAAGATCACGCGAAGATTGTCTTGATCAAGCACATTTCGCGATCTTCGTGATCTTCGCGGTGAAAAAACGAGTCGCCTTCAGACGGGCGGAGGGCGGCGGGGGAGCTGGCGCATGGTGCCGTAGAAGCGGACGGCGGCTTCGCCGGCGCGCTGGATGTCCTTGTTGTTGAGGTAGGCGACGACCGGCGCCGCGACCACCGGCAGCGCGCGGCCCAGCGTGGTCAGGCCTTTCTTCGCCAGGATCTTCTCGACGACGCGCGCGAAGAGCTTGGGCCCGGCCCGGCTGGCGATGTTCACGGTGTCCGCGCCGTTGGAATAGCCGAGCACCTCGAACACCTCGCCGCGTGCGCGATCGGACTTGAGGTTGATCTTGAAGACCAGCGCAATCTCCATGATCAGCGAGAGCTGCAGCGCGGTCACGAAGGCGATGTCCGCCGGCACCGAGACGAGCCCGAACAGGCCCGACACCGCGCCGCCGGTCGAGGCCCAGGCCTTCTTGTGATCGATGAGCCGCTGCGCCACCTCGGCGGCCGGCGCGGTGGGATAACGTGTGCGGAGGTCGTCCACCCGGCGCCGGGCTCGGCCGATCTCGTCGAGATAGAGCTTCCCCAGCTTCTCCTTGGCGAGCGTCAGCACGCAGGCAGTCTAAACGGCCGCGTCGCCGGCGCCAATCGGTCAGGCGGGCGAGCACACCTGGCGGAGGATGTCGAGCTCCTCCAGGGCCTTGCCCGCGCCGATCACGACCGAGCTGAGCGGGTCCTCCGCGAGGAACACGGGAAGGCCCGTCTCCTCGCGCAAGAGCGCGTCGAGGTTCTTGAGCAGCGCCCCACCGCCCGCCAGCACGATGCCGCGGTCGGCGATGTCGCCGGCCAGCTCGGGCGGGGTGCGTTCGAGCGTCACCTTCACCGCCTCGACGATGGCGTTCACCGGCTCGGCGAGGGCGTCGCGGATCTCGTCGGAGCTGACGGTCAGCGTCCGGGGCACGCCCGCGACCAGGTCGCGCCCCTTGATGTCCATCGTCAGCACCTCGTCGGTCGGATAGGCGTTGCCGATGCCCATCTTGATCAGCTCGGCGGTGCGCTCGCCGATGAGCAGGTTGTACTTGCGCTTGATGTGCTGGATGATCGCCTCGTCCATCTTGTCGCCGCCCACGCGCACGCTCTTCGCGTAGACGATGCCGGCCAGCGAGATGACGGCGACGTCGGAAGTGCCGCCGCCGATGTCCACGATCATGTTGCCGGAGGGCTCGGTGATGGGCAGACCCGCGCCGATCGCCGCGGCCATCGGCTGCTCGATCAGGTAGACCTCGCGCGCGCCGGCCGACTCGGCGGCCTCGCGCACCGCGCGCCGCTCGACTTCGGTGATGCCGGAGGGGATGCCGATGATGATGCGCGGCTTGACCAGCGTGGATCGGTTGTGCGCGGCCCGGATGAAGTAACGCAGCATCGCGGCGGTGATCTCGAAGTCGGCGATCACGCCGTCCTTCATCGGGCGGATGGCGACGATGTTGCCCGGGGTGCGGCCGAGCATCTCCTTCGCTTCCTTGCCGACTGCCAGGACCTTCTTGCCGCCCCGGGGCTCCTGCATCACGGCGACGACCGAGGGCTCGTTGGAGACGATGCCCATCCCACGGATGTAGATGAGGGTATTTGCGGTGCCGAGATCGATCGCCAGGTCGCGGGAGAAGAACTTGTAGATGCCGTTGAACACGTGCTCTCAAGCCTTCCTGGAAGGAGCGCGGAAGCTAGCACCCGCGGACACCGTCCGCAACGCACCGTATCGGCCCGTTCTTCCTCCCGCTAAAATTCTTCCTGGGCGCCCGCTCGCGTCCGGAAACGATGTAGGCTCCGCACCTTCACCGGAGCTTCTCCATGCACATTCCCCAAGCAGACGAGCGGCGGCAGAACCTCATCGGCGGCGAGTGGCGGGCGCCCTCGACCAACCAGCACGAGCCCTGCCTGAACCCGGCAGACACCCGCGAGATCCTCGGCCTGTGGCCGAAAAGCGGCGCCGCCGACGCGAAGGCAGCGGTGGAGGCGGCGGCGAAGGCGTTCCCGGGCTGGGCCTCGACTCCGGGGCCGGAGCGCGGCCGCGTGCTCGGCAGGGCGCACGCAATCCTCAAGTCGCGAGTCGACCTGGTCGCCGAAGCGCTCTGCCGAGAGGAAGGCAAGACCCTCTCAGAGTCGCGAGGCGAGGTGATGAAGGGCCTCAACTTGCTCGAGTTCTACGCGGGCGAAGGCTTTCGCACGCACGGCAAGACGCTCCCCAGCGAGACGCGGCAGGCGCTCATGCTCACCTTGCGCCAACCGGTGGGGCCGGTTGCGCTGATCACTCCCTGGAACTTCCCCTTCGCCATCCCGGTGTGGAAGACGGCTCCGGCGCTGGTCGCGGGGTGCACCGCGGTGCTCAAGCCTGCGTCGCTCACGCCGATTTGCACACACTTGCTGGCCGAGGCGCTGCTGGAGGCGGGCCTGCCAGCCGGAGCGTTGAACGTGGTGACCGGACCGGGCAGCGCGGTGGGGAACGCGCTGGTGGAAGATCCGCGCATCCGCGCCGTGAGCTTCACCGGTTCGAACGCGGTCGGGCTCGCGCTCTACGAGCGGGCCGCGCGGCGCGGGATCAAGGTGACCTGCGAGATGGGCGGCAAGAATCCGGTGGTGGTGCTGGACGACGCCGACGTCGACCTGGCCGCGGCGGGAATCCTGCAAGGCGCGTTCGGCTCGACCGGGCAGCGCTGCACCGCCACTTCGCGCGTGGTGGCGACGCCCGGCATCGTGGCGAAGCTGACCGAGGCGCTGGTCTCGGGCGCGCGCTCGATCAAGGTGGGCGACGGCCGCAAGGCCGGCGTGCAGATGGGGCCCGCCGTGGACGCCTCGCAGATGAAGACCGACCTGGACGCGATCGCCCAGGCCCGAGCGGAGGGCGCGCGGCTGCTCTGCGGCGGCGAGCGCATCTCGGGCGCGGAGCACGAGCACGGCTTCTTCGTGGCGCCGACGGTGTTCGATGGCGTCGAGCCGGGAACCCGGCTGGCGCGCGAGGAGGTGTTCGGCCCGGTGCTCGCGGTTCAGCGGGCGCGCGACGTGGAAGAGGCGATCCGCCTGGCCAACGACGTGGAGTACGGGCTCACCGCCAGCATCTACACCAGCGACTATTTCGCGGCGATGCGCTTCGTCGAGCGCGCCGAGGTGGGCATGGTGCACGTCAACCAGCCCACCGTGGGCGGCGAGGCGCAGCTGCCCTTCGGGGGGATCAAGGCGACGGGCGTAGGCGAGAAGGAGATGGCCGAGGAAGGCGCAAACTTCTTCACCTACCTGAAGACCGTCTTCTTCGACTACACCGGCAGCCGCCGCACCACGAACATCTACTGAGCCGCCAGGCGACCTCAGTTCGGCGTTCCCGACCCCTCCGGCCCCTTCAGCCCGCCCTTCTTGCGCAGCTTCTCCACCAGCGTGGTCCGGTTGAGCCCCAGGATCTTCGCCGCCTGTTGCTTGTTGCCGCCGGAACGGCCCAGCGCTTCGCGGATGAGCCGGTCCTCGAGATCGGCCAGCACCTTGTAAAGGTCGACTCCCTCGGGTGGAAGCGTGGTGGGCACGCCCTCGGCAGCGGCGACCGCTTTGGCGTTGCGGATGGGGCCGGGCAGATCGGCCAGGCCGATCTGTCCCTCGACCTTGAGCACCGCCAGCCGTTCGACCAGGTTCTCCAGCTCGCGCACGTTGCCGGGCCAGCCATAGCGCTCCATGACGCCCAGCGCCTCCTCGGAGAAGTGCAGCGGCCGCTCCTTGCCGGCGTTGTGCCGGGCGAGGAAGTGAGCGGCGAGCAGCGGCACGTCCCCGACCCGCTCGCGCAACGGCGGCAGCACCAGCGGCACCACGTTGAGCCGGTAGTACAAGTCGCCGCGGAAGGTGCCCTTCTCCACCTGCTGCTCGAGTTCCTTGTTGGTGGCGGCGATCACGCGGAAGTCGATCGGCTCGGGCTTGCTGCCGCCCACCGGCTCGATGGCGCGCTCCTGCAGCACGCGCAAGAGCTTCCCCTGCAACGGCAGCGGCATCTCGCCGATCTCGTCGAGGAAGATGGTGCCGTTGTGCGCCAGCTTGAACCGGCCCTGGCGCGTCTGCGAGGCCCCGGTGAACGCTCCCTTGACGTGGCCGAACAGCTCGCTCTCGAGGAGCGGCTCGGGGATGGCCGCGCAGTTCACCGCCACCAGGGGACCGAGCGCGCGGCGCGAGAGCCGGTGCACCGCCTGCGCGACCAGCTCCTTGCCGGTGCCGCTCTCACCCTGGATGAGCACCGAGCTGTTCGAGGGCGCCACCCGCACCAGTGTGTCGAAGAGCTCGCGGATGGCCGTCGAGCCTCCGACCAGTCCCGCATCGCCGGCGGCTTCCAGGCCGCCCTCCACCTCGTGCGCGTCGGCGATGGCGTCGCGCACCTCGCGCTCGAGCTGCGCGACCGGCACCGGCTTCTCCAGCATGGTCACCGCGCCCAGGCGCATCGCCTCGACGCTGGTCGCCACCGAGCCGAACGCGGTCATCACGATCACCGGGACGCCGGGGAGCATCCGCCGCACCTCCCGCAGCACGGTGAGGCCGTCGCCGTCGGGCATGCGCAGGTCGGTGATGACGGCGTCGAAGCGGGCGCCTGCGGAGCGCGCCTCCTCCAGCCTGGCCACGGCGTCCTTCACGCCGTAGGCGCCCGCGGCCTCGAAACCGTGCAGGCGGAAGTACCTGGAGAGCGACGAGACCAGATCGCGCTCGTCGTCGACGAAGAGGACCCGCATTGCGCTCCTAGATCACCATCGCCGGCCCCCTCCGTCAAAGACCCGGCGATCCGTCAATTCCTTGGCGCTCGGGCACGATCGATGCGGCCGGGCGAAGCTGCAGCGTCCTGCCCCAACCCTGCGGAATTCGAAGTGGGGCGGCGTCTGTCCGGTTCCGGGCACAGCGGTTGCTCTAGAGGCTGCGGGGGCGTCGCTCACGGCGCCCGCGACAGGGGGAGCCGACCGATGCACAGCGAGACGATCACGCCGGCCAGAAGGGCGCAGAAACGAGAAGCCCTCATCCGCGCGCACACCGGCCTCGCCCGGAGCCTGGCGTTGCGGTTGGCGGGCCGGGTGCCGGCGAGCGTGGACCTGGACGATCTGGTCGGCGCCGGCCTCCTGGGGCTCCTCGACGCGGTCGACCGCTTCGACGAATCCCGCGCCATCCCTTTCGAGGCTTACGCCCGCACGCGCATCCAGGGGGCCATCCTGGACGCGCTGCGCGCCGAAGACCACCTCTCGCGGCGCGACCGGCGCCGCAATCGCGAGGCGGACCGCGCGGAGGACCGGCTGCGCGCGAAGCTGGGCAGGGAGCTGTCGACCGACGAGTGCCACAAGGTGCGGCGAGGTGTGCCCCGCGCACTGCCGCACGCGCAGGCCTTCGTCCCGATCGAGGACGCGGACGACGGCAGCCTGGCAACGGAGCAGGACGCCTTCGCGCGCGTTGCCGCCAGGCAGGAACAGGCGCGCCTGCGCGAACTGGTCGCTCGCCTCCCCGCGCGCGATCGCACCGTCCTCTCGCTCTACTACGAGGAGGAGCTGACCTACCGCGAGATCGGCGCGGTTCTGGGGGTCACCGAATCGCGGATCTGCCAGATCCTGCGCGGTCTGCAGCGCAAGCTGCGGGAGGAGCTGGAGGAGGCGGCCTAAAGCTCTTCGCGCCCGTGCCGAATGGACGGGTATGCAGACCCGCGAAGACCGGGAACGCAGGGTGAAAAAGCTCCGGGATCTGGTGCAGGCAGGCCTCTACCAGACCGATCCGGACCGGTTGGCGAAGGCGATCGTGGACAGATCGCGCCGCCGCCTGCTCGGTCGGCTTGACGGCCAGCCCGGCTGCTGAGATTCTCCGCGGCGGAGGGGCATGCCGATGCCGTCCGGCCCGCGCAGGAAGCTGACCTGCTTGCTCTTCGGACTCTGCGGGCTCGCCTTCGGCATCGTCGGCGCCGAAAACACCTTCGGCCGGCTCCGGGACGCGGCGAATTCCCCGCCGCTCCTCTTCTCGGTCGAGGTGCGGGACGAGGCCGGCGCGCTCCTGGCCAGCCCGCTCCTGGTGGGCGAGACGGGGCGCAAGCTCCACCTCGATCTCTCGCAGCCGGCGGGCCCGCAGAGCGAGCCGTCGCAGATGTCGCTCGATCTGGATCCGCGCAGCGCCCGCGGCGGCAACCTCTGCCTGGAGTACCGGCTGTCGTTCGACGGCGAACCGGCTCGCGGAGGGCACCTGAGCGTTCCGATGGGCCAGCGCCGCTCGGTGCAAGTGCCGGGGCCGGGCGAGCCGCTGCGGCTCTCGCTGGTGGTGGCGCGGGCCGGAACGCCCGAGTTCCAGCGGCTGCTCCTGGCGCGGCGGTTGGGCAAGCCCGTCACCTAGAGACGCATCGCGCGGCTGTGGTAGAGGAGCGCGCATGCCCCTCCCGCAGCTTTCGCCTCAGGAGGTCCGCCTCGGACGGTTTGCCGCCTCCTGCAGCGCACTCTACGCGCTCGCGGGACTGTTCTTCGCGGCCTTCCCCGCGTGGACCTTCCAGGCGGCGATGGGGGGCGAGGCGGCGCTGACTCCCGAAGTGCGCTTCTGGCAAGTCATGGGGGTATCGATGATGGCGGCGATCTCGGTCGCCTGCGCGGTGGTGGCCCATTCACCGCGCGAGAGGCGCATTGCGCTCCTGCCAGTCCTGGCCGGGAAGCTGACCAGCAGCGGGATGGCGCTGGCAGTGGTTGCCGGGGCCGCGCCGCACGGGTGGACACAGACCTCGTGGCGCGCCGTCTTCGCAGTGTTCTTGACCGATTTTCCGCTGCTGGTTCTCTCCGCCTGGATGTATTACAGCGCAGCGCCCGGAGTGCACCTGAGCACTGCGCCGACGCAAAGCGCGCCGGAAATGCCCGTGGCCCCGCCCGCGGTGCGGCTGACGGTCGGTGGCAAGCAACCTTGAAAGCGGCGCGGCCAGGCACCGTGCGCTAGAGTTCAGGCCATGGTCGGAGCTGTCGTCGCATCGCACGGCAAACTCGCCGAGGAGCTGATCCGCACCGCCGAGGCGGTGGTCGGTCCCCTGCCCCAGGTGCGCCCCGTCGCGGTGGTGGCTAGCGATCCCGAGGTGCGGCACAGGGTGGCGGAGGCCATCCGCGCGGTCGACGGCGGCGAGGGCGTGCTGCTCCTCACCGACCTCTTGGGAGGCTCCCCCACGCAGCTCTGCCTTTCCTTCCTCGAGGAGCGGAAGGTGGAGGTGGTCACGGGCGTCAACCTGCCGATGCTGCTGAAGCTCGGCACGCTGCGAACCGCCGGGAAGCCGATCGGAGAGCTGGCGCGCGAGGTGGCGGAAGCCGGGCAGAAGTCGATCGCCCACGCCTCGGAGATGCTGCGCGGGAGGACGGTTTGAAGGAGGCGCCAGGCCTCGCGCTCATCCGCGTCGACAACCGGCTGGT
>Ga0066699_10000632_pt1 | contig 10719 bp, 8 predicted proteins | sample GraSoiAngelo_148_FD_66455 | JGI IMG/M metagenome (GOLD analysis project Ga0066699, IMG submission 66455) | Grasslands soil microbial communities from the Angelo Coastal Reserve, California, USA - 14_1009_09_20cm | ecosystem: Environmental > Terrestrial > Soil > Grasslands | place: USA... | reverse complement strand
AGGTAGTGCGTTTCCGTGACGTGCCAGTGGCTGAACGCCGCGGTCTCGTCTTCGTAGAGGCCAAGATGGACGCGCATCGCGACTCTCTGCATCGCGTCGCTGAACTTCAGATCGACGGGCGCGCTGTAGACCGGATTGCCGCCCATGGCGACAAGCAGCGCGACTTTGTCGGCATTCATATCGTCGACGAGCTGTTTGAGCGCCGCGCGTTGATCCATCGGCTGGACTTCGGCGGTCTGCGTGTAGGTGACGGTCGCGCCGACATTGCCGAGCACGTCGTTCATCGCATGCGCGAGTGCGTGGACGATCGCGGGCTGGCCGTCGCCGGCGATCACCAGGCTCTTGCCCTTGCTGGCCTGCAGATCTCTGACGAGCGGATCGATCCAGTGCTGCGCTGCCTGCGGCGCATTCGCGGCGCCGACACCGCCCACACCGACACGCGAGGCGACGGCACGCGCAAACGCCTCGATCTCGCTCGCCTTCATCGGCAGGCGATGATCGGCGCGCGACCCGGTGTTGGTCGCGTCGCTCTCAACGGCGTAAAGGCGATTGAGCGGAGACGACTCGCCCTCCAGCCGGCGGCGCGATGCGAACGCGCGCGAATACCGAACGCCCGACGCTCCGGTGCAGAGGAAGTCGGCGTCGAGCGACAGGATCACGTCGGCCTTGTCGATCGCATATTGCGCGTCGACGTACTCGCCAAACGCGAGCTGGCTGCCCGCTCGGGCATTGTGACGGCCGGCCGGATCCCACTGAATCCACTTCGCCTGCGTATACTTCGCCAGAAAACCGCGTATCTGCGCGGCCAGGGTCGGCGACGCAACCGTTTCCGTCAGAATCCGGATGCCGGCGCCCTGACTGGTTTCCTGCACCTTGAGCGCATCCTGGAGTGCGGTCGCGAACGCGCTGAAGGGACGGATGTCGCCGAGATTGGTGATGTTGCGCGACCGGTCCGGATCGTAGAGGCCGAGAATCGAGGCCTGCGCGAACAGATCCGTCGCGCCGCGGCTCGATGGATGATCGGGGTTGCCTTCGATCTTCGTCGGGCGGCCCTCATGGCTTTCGACGAGCAGCCCGATGCCGGCGCCGTTCATCGGCATCGCGGTCGCGAAGAACAGCGGTTTGCCCGGGACTTCTTCCTCGGGCTGGCGCACGTAGGGGACGATCTGCTCGTCAGGCTGGCGCGTGCAGGCACTCACGCCGGCCAGAGCGAGCGAGGCGCCCATCAACTTCAGGAAGCTGCGGCGGCCGACTGGATCGAGCCATTCGGAGGCGTTCTGCGGGAACTCGCGGTGCAGGAATTCTTTGAATTCTGGCGTCTCGGCGAGCGATTCGAGACTCCGCCAGTACTGCCGTCCTCTCGTCGCCTCCAGCCGCGCGCGCAGCGCCTCGATCGTGTCGCCGTCGTTCATAGTCGCGTCGTTCATCGATGGCAGGTCGAGCAGCTGATGGGTGGGTTGACGTTGTATTCCGTCATCAGTTGCGGGCCCAGAATCGACTGATCCACCGCTGGGCGATACCCCATCGTCGTAATCTCGCTACGCGGCCGGAGATTCGGCGCCGGATTCTTGTGGCAATCAATGCACCACTCCATCAGGAGCGAGTGCTGCTGATAGATCAGCGGCATCTGGTCGACGCGTCCATGACACGTTTCGCAGCCGACGCCCTTCTTGATGTGGATGCTGTGGTTGAAATAGACGAAGTCGGGAAGATCGTGGACGCGAGTCCAGTGCAGCGGTTTGTTATCGCGGAAGCTGGCCCTCACCGGCTCGAGAAACGAGGCGTTGGCGAACAGAACCGCATGGCAGTTCATGCACGTCTTCGTCGGTGGAATTCCCGCGAACGACGACGTCTCGACCGACGTGTGACAGTACCGGCAGTCGATGCCGTCGTCGGTCACGTGGTGCATGTGGCTGAACTGCAGTGGCTGCTCGACGAAGATTTCCTGCCTCGTCACATAGCTCGACCTGGCAAGGACGATCGCCAATACAATCAGGCCGCCGACGAGGGAGAGAAGTCCGAAAATGCTGACTTTCGAGAGGGTGTTCGCGCTTCGACGGAAGATCTGCGGCATCGACGTTGTTCAGCGCGACCACCGCATGCAGTCGAGCTGCTTACTCGGCGGACCTCGTGCCGGTGGCCCACACAGGGTTGTACTACAGTTGTGAAAAAAGGATCAAGGAAGGACAATCACTTCGATGAGCGACGAGCGGAAGTACCGGCAGCGCGGTTATCAGGACGATGATCGCGATCGCGCACCGAAGCCGGCGGCGCGAAAACCACCTGAGCCGGGCGCGCCCGCCGGAACGCGGCGCATCTCCCAGGACGGCCCGAAGAACATCAACATGCCGGGGTTCCGTGAACTCGTGCGCTGCTCGCAGTGCGGCAACCCGGTGTCGCCGGAGATCGGCTTCGACACGCGGTGTCCGCGATGCGGCACGGACCTCCACACGTGCTCACAGTGCGTCTCCTTCGATCCGGGCAGCCGCTTCGAGTGCATGGATACCGCGCTGACCGCGCGCGTCTCGCCGAAGAACACGCGCAACACGTGCACGCTGTTCTCGCCGCGGACCACCGTCGAGCGGGAAACGACGACGCCGCGCAGCGACGATGCGCGAAAGGCGTTCGACGACCTCTTCAAGTTTTAAGCTATGCTGCTGCCTCTATGGCCGGAGGCCGGAGACTGACGAAGGTGCGTCTTGCGGATTTCTCGCGGCAGCTCAAGACGTTGATCGACAAGGCGCAGCAGCTGCGCGATGAAATCAACCGCTCGATCATCGCGTCGACGCCGACGCCACCACCCAATGGCGCGGCCGTCCGCCGCCGCCAGCGGAGCCGGCGCTAGAGCAGCGCAGCCTGCCAGGCTTCCACGTACTTATAGCCGCTGCCGGTATTGAACAGCACGACGGTGTCATCGCTCGCGAGCTTGCCTCGCTCGACGAGCGCCTGGATGACTGCGAGCCCCGCGCCTCCTTCGGGCGCGCCGAGAATGCCCTCGAGACGCGCCATCTCGACGCAGGCAGACATCAGTTCTGAATCACTGACGGCGACCGCTTCCCCACCGCTCGCGTACACATCGGCGAGGATCAAGAAGTCTCCGAGCGGTTTCGGCACACGAAGGCCCGCCGCGACCGTTGTCGCGTTCTCCCACATGACGGAGGCCGGCGCGTGCTGTTGGAACGCGCGGACGATCGGTGCGCATCCTTCAGCCTGCGCCGCAATCATTCGCGGCCGGGCGCTGCCAATCAGTCCCATCGCTTCGAGCTCCTCGAATGCCTTCCACATGCCGATCAGTCCGACGCCGCCGCCTGTCGGATACACGATCACGTCGGGCAGCGTGCCGTCGAGCTCCTCCCATAGCTCGTAGCCCATCGTCTTCTTGCCTTCGATGCGGTACGGCTCCTTCAGCGTGGAAACCTCATACCATCCGTTGGCGGCAGCATTGCCCGCGATGAAGGCGCCGCAGTCGGAGATCAAGCCGTCGATGAGATGCACGTCGGCGCCGAATGCGCGGCACTCGAGGATGATCGCGGCCGGCGTATCGGAGGGCATCGCAATCACGCAGCGCAGGCCGGCGTGCGCCGCGTACGCCGCCGCGGCACCGCCGGCGTTGCCGGCTGTCGGAAGTGCGATCGTCCCGATGCCGAGCCGCTTCGCCATCGTCACCGCCGCCGAGAGGCCGCGCGCCTTGAAGGAGTTCGTCGGATTTTGTCCTTCCTCTTTGATGTACAGCCGCGCGAGACCCAGGTGGTCGCCGAGACGCGGCGCCTGCAGCAGCGGCGTTTTTCCTTCGCCGAGCGTCACCGGCGGGCTTGGCGGCATCACCTCTTCGTAGCGCCACATCGACGCGATGCGGCCGCGCAGCGCCTCGAGCGTGAACGTGCGTTTCGCTTTCGCGAGGTCGTAGCGAGCGAGCAGCGGCGCCTTGCACGCGGAGCAGAGATTCTGCGGTTGCGAGTAGTCGAAGGTGCGCCCGCAGCCGGGGCGGGAGCATTCAAGATGTGTGAGAGTCGATGGCATTGGATGGCGGAGAGGAAGGGATTCGAACCCCTGGTACCCTTCCGGGTACAACGGTTTTCAAGACCGCCGCCTTAAACCGCTCGGCCACCTCTCCGCGCGCGGCGCGGTTCAAGCATCCCATATAACAGCAGCGTTAGCGTTGCTCCGAAATGGGACATCTTGGGCGTGGCGTGCTTCAATGTGTGACGCTGCGGACACTCCCACCTGGAAAGACAATTCGCAGTAAACGATTCATTTCAGGCCGCTTGCGAGCAACGGTGGGGGGCTGCGCACACTTGGCGTCGGCGAGCCACCTCAGGCATCGACATTGCCGTAGAGGTGTGCTCGATGGCTCTCGAGTCCTTTACTGTCGCCGCCAGCGCGCCGCCAAAGCGGCGTCGAACTGACAATCCGGCGTTTGTCGCGATGCCCGCAATTGCACGCGCCTACGTCGTGGTGGTCGTCGCGGCGGGCGCGGCGTGTCTGGCTGGCGCGGCGATGCGCCTGCGCGTGGACAACGTGCCGCTGCTGCTGATGCTGCTCGCCATCGCGGTCGTCACTTCGGCCGGGAAGATCGAGCTGCCGCTCGGACGCAGCCAGTCGAACCTTTCTCTCTCGCATGCGGTGAACTTCTGGGCGCTCTTCGCGGTGGGCCCGACCGCCGCGATCGGCATCGCGGCCGTCAGTGCGTGGGCGCAGTGCACGCTGCGATCGCGCGGGCGCAATCCGCTGTATCGCACCGTCTTCAGCACCGCGTCGTTGATTCTCACGGTCGCGGCTGCCGGTCTGCCTCTTCTCTGGCTCGCCGGCGACGGCGCAACAAGCGATGCGGCTTCGCTCGCGCGCAGCGCAGCGATTGTGGCGCCCCTCTACTTCTTCGTGAACTCACTGCTCGTTGCAGGCGCCATCGCGCTGTCGACGCGTCAGCCGCTGTGGCAGGTCTGGCATCAGAACTTCTTCTGGAGCGCGCCGAGCTATCTGGCCGGCGCGGCGCTCGCGGCCCTGGCGCACGTCGCATTGGTGCGTGGCTGGTTTGGATGGCTGCTGCTGCTCGCGCTGCCGCTCTATCTCGTCTTCCGCAGCTATCACACCGTGGTCGGCCGACTGCGAAAGGAGCAGGAAGACACGCAGCGCGCGATGGAGGTGCAGCTCGCCACCACCGAGGCGCTCGCGCTGGCGATTGAAGCTAAGGCCGGATGTACGCCCGAGCACGTCAGGTCGATCCAGTACTACGCCGCGATGCTGGCGGAAGTGGCCGGACTCTCGGACGACGACATTCAGGCGGTTCGCGCGGCGGCGCTGCTGCACGACGTCGGCAACATGGCGGTGCCCGAGCACATTCTCTCGAAGCCTGACAAGCTGACGCCCGAAGAGTTCGAACGCATCAAGATTCACCCGCGCGTCGGCGCCGAGATTCTGCGCGGCGTACCGTTCACGGGGCCCGTCGGCGAGTTCGTGCATTGCCATCACGAGCGCTGGGATGGCACCGGCTACCCGTCAGGATTGCGCGGCGAACACATTCCGCTCGGCGCGCGAATCCTCGCGATTGCGGATTGCTACAGCACCATGCAGGCGGACCGCCCCTATCGTCCGCGCCGCAGCGAAGCCGAGGCGCTGGCCGTGCTTCGCGAGGAATCGGGAGCGGCCTTTGATCCGACGCTCGTCGAGCTGATGCTCGCGCGCCTGCAGGCGGTCGCGCCCGCCGCCGACGAGGAAGCACCCTCACAGGGCGACGCGCTGCGCGACATCGCGGGTGCGCACCGCGAAGAGCAGACGCTCTATGAAATTGCGCAGGCGCTCGGCTCGAGCCTCGGCGTCGCGGAGGCGATGGCGCTGATTCAGGAAAAGGTCAACCGCCTGGTGCCCTTCGTCACCTGCGCGCTCTTCCTCGGCAACGACGAAGAGGGTTACACGTGCCGCTACGCGCATGGGCCCGGGACCGAGGCGCTGTTCAAGTGGACGCCGAAGTCCTGGAGCGATCTCTCGCTGCGGCTGCCGGCCTGCGCGGACGGCCGCGCCGGCAGCGGCGACGATCTCGCCGCGCTGCTCCCGTGTCCGCTTCGTTTCGACGGCCGGATGATCGGCGCGCTCGTGATCTACCACACGGTCGCCGGCACCTTCACCGACGAGCACCGGCGTGTCCTCGGACGCGTGAGCGACCAGGCGGCCGCGGTCATCTACAACTCGACGCGCTTCGAGCAGACGCAGCACGAGTCGTTCACCGATCCGCTCACGGGTCTGCCGAATCGCCGCTCGCTCGATCGGCAGTTCGAAGCGGGGCTCGCGCACGCCCTGCGCGCGAAGACCAGCTTCAGCATCGTCGTGCTCGACCTCGATCGCCTGAAGGAAATCAACGATACCTACGGGCACGAGGCGGGCGATCGCGCCATCCGCTCGGTTGGCAACGTGCTGCGATCGACGGTCCGGCAGACGGACCTGTGCGCACGCTTCGCCGGCGACGAGTTCGTCGTCATTCTGTGGGACTGCACGCCGGAGACCGAACAGCGGCGCGTCGCGGACATTCAAAGCGCGGTGGCCGCGCATCCGTTCGAGCCGCGTCCGGGCGTGCGCATGGCGTTGTCGATCAGCGCGGGGCCCGCGCGCTTCCCCGAGGAAGGCGCGACGTTCGAGGAGCTGCTCGCGGCCGCGGACGAGCGGATGTACCGCGACAAGGCCTCGCGCCGCTCGCGCAATTCAGGGCGTCATGCGCAGATGCGCAGCGAGCGCGCCTGATCGACTCCGCTACCCTCGCGTGATTTTCTCAGCGCCGTCCAGGTAGGGACGCAGCGCGGCGGGCACGACGACGGACCCGTCTTCCTGCTGGAAATTCTCGAGAATCGCAATCAACGTGCGGCCGACGGCCAGGCCCGAGCCGTTCAGCGTGTGGACGAACTCCGTCCGCCCCCCCGCCGCGGGCCGGAACTTGATGTTGGCGCGCCGCGCCTGGAACGCTTCCGTGTTGCTGCAGGATGAAATCTCGCGATAGGTGTTCTGGCTCGGCAGCCACACCTCGAGGTCGTAGGTCTTCGCCGACGCAAATCCCATGTCGCCCGTGCAGAGCAGCACGACGCGATACGGGAGCTCGAGCCGCTTGAGCACTTCTTCCGCGTTGCCCGTCAGGCGTTCGAGCTCGTTGTAGGACTCCTCGGGGCGCGAGAACGCCATCAGCTCCACCTTGTCGAACTGATGCTGACGGATCAGCCCGCGCACATCCGCGCCGTATGAACCGGCCTCGCTGCGGAAGCACGGCGTGTACGCCGTGTAGCGAATCGGCAGCTGCTTGCCGTCGAGAAGTTCGCCGCGATGCATGTTCGTCAGCGGCACTTCGGCGGTCGGCACGAGATACAAATCCCATTCGCCGGCGATCTTGAACAGATCCGCTTCGAACTTCGGCAGATTGCCCGTGCCGGTCAGCGTGGCGGTGTTGGCGAGAAACGGCGGCTCGACCTCGGTGTAGCCGTGCTGCTTGGTGTGCAGGTCGAGCATGAAGTTGATCAACGCGCGCGCGAGGCGCGCGCCCGCGCCCACCAGCACCGTGAAGCGCGCGCCCGCGATTTTGGTGCCGCGCTCGAAGTCGATGATGCCGAGCGCCGGCCCGAGATCCCAATGCGCCTGCGGCATGAACGCGAAGTCGCGCGGCGTGCCGACGCGGCGGACTTCCGTGTTGTCCTCCGCGCTCTTCCCCACCGGCACGTCCGCATGCGGCAGGTTCGGGATGACCAGCAGCGCATGATTCCTGCGCTGCTCGAGCAGATCGAGCTCCACCGTCATCTGCTTGATCTGCGCCGACCGCTGACGATTCGCCTCCTGAATCTTCGCCGTGTCCTCGCCGCGGCGCTTCGCCTTCGCGACCTCGTCGGCGGCGGTGTTCTGTTCGCGCTTCAACCCTTCGAGCTCGGGAATCAGGCGGCGGCGCCGCGCCTCGAGCGCGGCGATCTCCTCCAGCTCGCGGGTCAGATCCATGCCGCGGTTGGCCAGCGCGGTGCGAACGGCTTCGAGGTTGTCTTTCAGGTAGGCGGGATCGATCATGTCGGGCGCGTCGATCGTATACGATGGGCGCCATGAGCGGCACGATCCGCAAGGCGGTCTTCCCCGCGGCTGGCCTCGGCACCCGATTCCTTCCCGCGACCAAAGCGCAGCCGAAAGAGATGCTCGTCCTGGTCGACAAGCCGGTCATTCAGTACGGCGTCGAGGAGGCCGTCCAATCCGGCGTCGACAACATCGTCATCGTCACCGGGCGGGGGAAGAACGCCATCGAGGATCACTTCGACGTGGCGGTGGAGCTCGAAAGCTACCTGGAACAGCGCGGCAAGACGGCGCTGCTCGAGGAAATCCGGAAGATCACGCGGCTGATCAACGTCTCGTACGTGCGCCAGGGCGAGCCGCTCGGCCTCGGCCACGCGGTGCTCGTCACGCAGAACCTGGTTGGCAACGAGCCCTTCGCGGTCATCCTCGGCGACGACGTCATCGACGCCAATCCGCCGGCGCTCAAACAGATGATCGATGTGTTTGCCCGGGTCGATGGACCGGTGCTCGCGGTGGAACGCGTGCCTCACGAGGATATCTCGAGCTACGGCGTGGTGAAGGTGGACGAATCCGCCGGCAATCTCGGTCGCGGCGTGCACCGGATCGCGGATCTGGTCGAGAAGCCGCGGCGCGAGGATGCGCCGTCCAATCTCGCGATCATCGGCCGCTACATCCTGACGCCCGATATCTTCGATTCGCTGCGGGCGACGACCAGCGATCGGACCGGCGAGATTCAGCTCACCAACGGGCTGCGGCATCTCCTCCGGTCACGGCCGATCTATGCGTATGAAATCGACGGGGTGCGCCACGACACGGGAAACAAGCTCGGTTTCCTCAAGGCGCTGGTGTACTTCGCGCTGAAGCGGCCCGACCTCGCCGAACCGTTCCGCAAATATCTCGAGTCGCTCCCTACTCTTTCGACTTCGAGTCGGTAGCGCGGCTTTCGGTCTTCGTCTCGGTCTTGGTTTCTTTGCTTTCCGTCTTGGCGGTATCGGTCTTCGCCGCCGGGGTGGTCGCGTCGGTCGTGCCCTTCTTCGCGTAGTCCGTGATGTACCAGCCGGATCCCTTGAACTGAATCGCCGGCGACGAGAGGAGCCGGCGCACCGGGCCCTTGCCGCATTCCCTGCAGACTTCGACCGGCGCGTCTGAATACTTCTGAATGACCTCGAAGCGGCGGCCGCACGCGTCGCATTCGTATTCGTATAACGGCACGTTACTTACTCCAGCACCGCGTCCACGTCCACGCCGTCGGTCAGCAGCAGCCGCCGCATCGCGGGGAACGGCGCGCACCCCTGCCCGAGCACCGCATCGTGAAACGCGCGAAGCGAGTACTTGTGGCCCTGATGCTCCTGCTGCTCCTTGTAGTCGTGGCGCAGCTTCAACATCATCAGCTTGCCGAGCGAGTACACGAGATAGGTCGGATCGAAGGTGCCGCGCTCGGCTTCGCGCCGCGCGGTGCCTTCCTCGAGAAACGCCTCGTCACGGAAAAAGCGCATCCCCTGCTCCACCGACATGTCCTCGCAGTGGAGGCGAATGCAGACGACGAAGCGCGCGAGGCGCACCAGCGCTTCCGCGAGTTGCCCCAGCTTGAAGTCCGGCTCGTTCCGCCGGAAGCCGGCCTCGACCATCATCTGCTCGCAGTAGTGCGCCCACCCTTCGACAAACGACGCCGGTCCGAAGAAGGCCGACTTGCGAACCTTCGACTCGACCTGCCGCAGATGCTGGAAGTGCAGGAAGTGGCCCGGATACACCTCGTGAATCGAGATGTGCCACAGGATCGGATAGGCAAAGTAGCGCAGCTGCTCTTCCTGCCGTTCCGGCGGCCAGCTGCTATCGACGTCAGTGAGGTAGTAATACGCGCGGCTCGGTTTCGCTTCGAACGCGCCCGGCGTCCACATCGACGCAAACGTCCAGCGGTAGAACTCCGGCGTCGGCGCAACCACGATCGGTTCCGATTCCGGCAGCGTGACGATTGCCTGGCGCCGGAGAAACTGCTCGAGCTCCTTGACCTGCTCCTGCGCCGCCTTCACGACCTCGCCCGGGGCCGGATGTTTGTCCGTGGCGGCGCGCCATGCGGCCTGGATATCGCCGCCGTGAAGCTTGCCGACGACCGCACGGAATTCCTCCTGAACCTCGTGCAGCTCGCGCAAAGCGATCGACAACAGTCGATCGGCCGTGAACGTGATCCCCTCGTCGAGCCGGAGCTTCTTCTCGAACTTCTCGCGTCCCAGACGAAACGACGCTTTGGCGCGCGGCGCAAGGTCGTTCTCGAGATAGTCGGTGTAGCCCTTGACGGCGGTGGAGGCCTCGGCGGACGTGTCCGCGAGATCGCCGAGGATGTGCAGGTCGTCGAGCGAGGCGAAGGCGCGCGGCAGATCGGCGTCGATGAACTTCAGGATGCCGCGCCAGCTCTCGAGCCCCATCTTCACGAAAATGCCCGGTGTCTCTTTGATGTTGTCGCGCGCGGCCTGTACCAGCCGCGGCACCTGCCGGAGCTTGGAGACAATGCGGCGGGCGCGGTCGGCTTCGGGCGCGTACGCGAAGAGCGCCTGGGCGGCAAGGCTCGTCCCGACGAGGTCCGCGTACAACTGCGGGTTGCGCTCCCACGTGCGCACCTCTTCGTACTCGAACATCCGCGCCTCGATGTTCGAGGCGACGATCGGGTGTTCGATCCGTTCGATGGACGGCAGCGAC
>Ga0066699_10000628_pt1 | contig 10739 bp, 7 predicted proteins | sample GraSoiAngelo_148_FD_66455 | JGI IMG/M metagenome (GOLD analysis project Ga0066699, IMG submission 66455) | Grasslands soil microbial communities from the Angelo Coastal Reserve, California, USA - 14_1009_09_20cm | ecosystem: Environmental > Terrestrial > Soil > Grasslands | place: USA... | reverse complement strand
CAAGGCGCGTGCCGAGGCCGCCGGCGAGGATCACCACCTTCATCAACTGCGCATCTTACCCGTGGGATCCCGTGCGGCCGAGCATGACCTGACCAGGCAGACGCCGAACCGTCAGCTTGAGCTCAGGGCCGATCGTGAGGTAGGCGGCAGCCATGAAGACGGCCGAGGCGAGCACGTAGGCAAGGACCAGCCCGACCGTCGAATACGACGTGGGCACCACGAACGCCAGCCAGGCCAGGCCATAAGCGCCAGCTCCAAGGCCGAGAACTTTGGCGAAGTGCGCGAACCATTCCCGCACCGGTAGGTCGAGGCACTCGCGGCAGACCCTCGGCACCATGTACGCGTACGCGAACAGGTGGTACACGACCCACGAGAACCCGGCGCCCGGAAGACCAAAGGCGAGAATGAGCACGAGCGTGATGGGAGTGACGGCGAACAAGGCGAGAAGGTTGAGGCGGGAGGCGATGTTGGGCCGTCCTACCGCGAGCGAAACCATGTATGGCATGGTCAGCGCGGCGTTCATGAAATAGCCGAGGCACAGAAACGCGGTGGGGAGGAGCAGCTTCTGAGCGCCAACCGGGCCGAAAAGATAGGAATACGCCGGACGCGACGCGAACACGATGGCGGCAAACAGCGGGAACGTGCCAAATGAGATCGCGTCCTGAAGCTTGCGGTACTGATTGATCAGCATCGCCCGGTCCCCGGCTTTGAACAGCCGCGCCAGGGCCGGGAACGCGGCCTGGCTGACCGCGCTGGTGACGAAGGTGGCCCTGCTCACCGTCGACGAGGCGAAGCCGTAGAGTCCGAGGTCGCCCACCGGCAGGAACTTGCTGACGATCACCTTGTCGGCCTGCGTCTGGACCAGGGTGAGGACAGAGATCGAAGTCATGTGGCTCGTGAACAGGATGTTTCGGCGAACGACAACGGGCGAATATCCCGGTATCAGGTTCCGCCAGCCCGCGATGCGGCCGGCGACCAGGGCGTAGACGACAACCGCGGTCATCGCGCTTCCGGCGATCCACCATGCGACGCCGATGGTCCTGATGCCAAGCGCGAGCAGGACGATGATGCCGATCTGCTGCAAAGCTGAGGCGCCGACGTCGATGCCGTTGTTCAACTCCATGCGCTGGATGCCCCGAAAGACGCTGCCATACAGCACCTTGGGGAGGGCGACGGCGGCGTTGATGCTGAGGATCCTGATCATGGTCGCAGCGGTGCCTGGGTCGGCTGTGGTCAGGTTGATCCAGTGATTCACGATGAAAGGCGCTCCAAAGAAGATGACGACAACGATCAGGATGCCAGCGCCCCAGTAAAAAGACGACGCGGTCCGGATCAGGTCACCGACGTAACGTGGCTCGGCGTCCAGGTGGCTCGACACCTCGCGCACGATCGTCGATGAGATGCCGAGCTCGAGGGCGTTCGTGACCAGGACGGCAACCAGCTGGTTGAAGATGATGATTCCGTAAACGTCCTGGCCGAGCCTGCCGTAGATGAACTTCACCGCGATGAAGGCGAGGACCAGGACGGTGCCCTGGCCCAGGATGTTGTAGACGACGTTGCGCTGCAGTGGCGTCATGCGCGCTCCGACAGCTCCGCCGGCGGCGTTTGCGAGCCGGCCGAACGTCGCTTGACCGACCGGTAGATCGCGCGAGTCAACCCGTTGTGCGCCGGATAGATAAGCGCACCCAGCCCGAGCAGCAACGCCATGAGCCGCCATCGTCGCCCGCGGCGCGCTGCGGCGATGTTTGTCGCGAGGTCGCTCCGAATGGAAGCGGCGACGGCGCGATTGGCAAGGCAGAAGTTCGCGACGAATGATGTGATCAGACCGAGCCGCATCAATGGTCGGTAAGGGCTGAGCCAGATGGCTCTGAGCAGCTCTACGGTCAGGCAGCTCCAGCAAACAGGAATCCCGGAAATGCTGCCCGACGGGGCCAGTGTCCGGGCGAGATCGCCGGCCGACTTGGCGCGGAACCGGCGGTAGCCAAACAGAGGTCGTGGCACCAGCACGACGGGTCCCAGCAGGCACATCTCCGTCAGCAAGACCACATCGAAACCCCATGTCTGGATAGGTCCGCGGGTCGACCGGATGGCAGCCGCGCGGCCGAGGCCATAAAAGTCGTACCAGTGTTCGGCGCGCCCGATCTGGCGCAGCCGCCGGCGCGGCGTAGTCCCCGTCGGCCGTATGCCGACCAGGTGTGAGGCTGCCTCGAAATCGCGTCCGTCCTCGTCGATGAATCGAATGTCGGTGCAGGCAAGGACGGCGTCGGGGCGTGACCGAAACGCGGCCAGGCACGCGCTCAGATAGGCAGGGTCCCGGACGTCGTCGAAGGCGGCCCACATGAAGTACTCGCCGCGCGCCAGCTCAAGGACATGCCGGAAGTTCCAGATCGCGCCCCGGTTTTCGTCGGCTCGCTCGTAGCGAACCCTCTGGTCGCCGGCCGCGAACGTTCTGCAGATCTGCTCGGTCGAGTCGTCCGAGGCATTGTCGGAGATGATCAGCTCGAGTTTGCTGTAATCCTGGCCGAGGATCGACTCGATCGCCTCGGCGAGGTAACGCTCGCCATTGTGGACCGGCAGTCCAACGCTGACGAGAGCCTGCCCGCCTCCGTCGCTACTGGGTTCCGATTCGGTGGAGGTCAGTGGATGCTCCTTCGAATACTTCGACCATGTTGGCGTAGTGCGTAGTCGGCGTCTCGGGCTGCCATTCGGTTGAGGCGCGGACCCATTTTTCGAGGCGGCGGACTGAGCGGCGGAAGATCTTGCGCATCCGGCCACGAAGCAGCTTCACCGCCGCTGTGACCATGAACAGCGCGGTGCCATAGACGGCGCGCTCCCATGGATACATCTGCTTCGTGAGCTCGCGATACGTATCTTCCGTGATCTGACCGTCCACCCGACCTCGCAGGACGTGCATGATCTGGAGCCGCCTGTACCTGTTGTAGCTCAAATGCAGCCCATAGTTCTTCGCCACGACCTCCATCGCCAGCAGCCACGACGTGTTCATGTTTGTCCCGGGCAGCAGCTCGTGCCGAGGAGGTGCGAGGCGGATCATGGTTTCGGTCTGCAGAAAGTCGACGCCCTCGACCTCTCGGTTGTTGAAGAGGAAGAATCCGTACGACTTGGGCGTGATGCCGATCGCGACCATCGGCTCTGGGTCGACCAGGATCCTGGCGGCTTTGAGAAACATCACATTGGTGGCGTAGTAGTCGGGGAAGGGCGACTGGAAGAAAGGACCGTCCTTCAACATCGAGTCAATCAGCCCTCGGCTTATCAGCGAATACTGCATGTTGTACGTGAACTTCATCTTGAAATTGAGACTGTCATGAACCAGTCGCCGTGACTGCTGCGCCGTGAGCCAGAACGGCCTCGAAGAGCTGATCAAGAACTCTGCGTTGCGATGGTGGTCCAGGAGCCCCTGCGGATGATCCGGCAGCACCCCCGGATAGGCGTACAGGTAGCCGCTGGTGTAGATCAGGTCTGGAGTCCCGAACTCTTCCATCAAGGCAGCGGCGCGGCTGAAGTAACCCGGCATCAAGCCGTCGTCATCGCCGAGCATGATCACCCAGTCGCCCGAGCTGTGCACCAGCGATCGGTTCCAATTGTCCGTCACAGGCACGAATTGGTCGCTGCGCGAGTATTTGACCCTGCCGTCCTGCAGCGTATCCACCCATTGGCCGATGTTCTCGTCCGACGCGTTGTCCGAGATGACGATCTCCCAATCGTCGTAGTCCTGCCTCCGGACGGTATCGACGGCGAACTTCAGGTACTCGAGCCGGTTTCGGGTGGGGAGGAGGGCGGAGAATTTCAACCTCGAACCGCCTTTCTCAACACCAGCGTCATCGTCGCCCCGCGCAGGCCGCGCCGTTCCACCGGCCGCATGAGCCTGGTCACGGCGCGCGCGACGACGGCGGGCATTCCGGGCACCAGGTTGCGCAGCGACATCTGCCACCCAAATGCGTTCCACCCGAGTCCGCCGACGTCGGTGCTCGTCTCGAATACCGTGTCGAGCCCACATGCTTGCGCAGCCTCGCGGATCGCGCTAGACGGCATCAAAGCAAGGTGTCGTGGAGCGTCGAGATGCGCCCAGTACCGGCGAAGCAAGGCAAATTGGATCGACCGCGGGTTCGGCACGGCGATCACCACGACTCCGCCCGGCGCCAGGGCGCCCGCCGCCGCTTCGAGGACCGCCTCGGGTCGCGCCAGGTGTTCGAGGACATGCCAGAGCGAAATCACATCAAATTGGCCCGACGCGCGCAGTGGAGCCTCTGGATCAGCGGTCTGGACCACTCGCACCCCGACCACATCCCGGAGGAAGGCACAGGCCCGCTCATCCATCTCCACGGCTGCTACATCGAACCCAGCGCGCTTGGCCAGGTAGGCAAAGCCGCCTGCGCCCGGGCCAATCTCCAGCAGGCGCCCACCCCGATTGAATCTGCTGATCAGCTCGAGCTTGTACTCCTCATGAGTGGCGGCCCGTGCCAGGTCATCCTCTGTTGACGGCAGCGAGTAGTAATCGGACGGATAGTAACGGCCGAGGTCGTCTGGGATGCTGGCGATAGACAGCGTCCCACAGCTCTTACAAACGTTGTAGTCGAACCAGTCGTCGCTGAGATGCCTGTTGAAGTCTTTCACCCTGAGACGGTGGCGCGTCGGCTTTCCGCAAAAGCGGCACGCGATCGCGGCGGATTCCGCCTTAATGGCGAGCGACGTTCTGAAGGATCGCCTCCATCTGTGTCGCGGTTCGAGTCCAGGTCCAGCGAGCAACCACGTCTTTCCGGCCGGCCTGGCCCATCCGCGCGGAAAAGGCCGGATCGCCCGCCAGGCGATCGAGCGCGGCCGCCATGGATACAGCATCGGGTTCGACGAGGATTCCGGTCTCGCCGTCGAGCACCGACTCCCGGAAGCCTCCCTCGCGAAGGGCGACGACTGGAGTTCCACACGCCATCGATTCGATCGCCGTCAGTCCAAACGGCTCGAGCCGCCCTGCCGCCACCGTGGCCAGCGCGCATCGGTATCTCTCGACGATGTCGGCTTCAGGCAGCCCCCTCTCGACCTCGATTACGACGCCGCCTGCCCGGGCCAGAGCCTCCAGGCGGGCTGAGTCGGCTGTTTGCGGAAGCACGACTCGAAATCCGAGGCGGCGTTCTGGCGGCATGAGGCCCAGGGCGTCGACGATCAAGTCGTGTCCCTTGGCCTCCATCGGGGCGCCGAAGGAGAGAACTTCACGACGTCTGCCGATGTGCTCGGCACCGGGCGTGAATCGGTCGGCGTCGATACCGAGGTAGCAGACTGTTGCGTTGCGTTTGTACGCCGCCCAGACACGCTCGCGGCTGTAGATGGAGTTCACTGCGATGACCCGAGCCATACGGGCGTTGTGAAGGTCGGCCCTCGCGATTCTCCCGAGGATGGCAATGTCCTCTAACACGCGGACGCGGCCGATGATCGCCGGCGAGCGCCGCAGGTTGCGACGATGTTGGTCGAGCACGGTTTGCTCGGTCGAGATGCGAGGCGGCTCCTGGCAGTAGTACACCGTCGGCACGCCTTCGAGGAACGCCAGCAGGTACGGCGCACCGGTCATAGCATCCGGATGCAGGAGCACGGCGTCATAGCCACGCGACTTGATCAGCTCGCCGAGCCGGCGGTGGACCGCCTGGAGGGGGCCGAACAGGGTGAACGAACGGGGAGCAAAGTGACCGGAGCGGATGCGCGATCGCAGTGCGCCGAACAACGGATCGAACTGAGCGACGTGCACGTACTCGGCTTGCGATGCGAGGTCAAACGGTCCTTTGTCCGGGTAGGTCGACAGCCGGAAGAGGTCGACTCGGTTGCCGAGGCGGATCAGCTCTCGGCCGATCTCGTAAGAGGTTCTCTGTGCGCCGCCAGGCGGTAGGTTCTCGTAGATCGCGATGCGCAAGCTGCTGACGCCCGCGCTCTAGCCTCGCGCTGCTTTGGCTTGTGGCTTCTTGAGATGCGCCGCGGGATCGACTCCCTCGAGCGTCATATCGGACTCGAGCATCTCGCGGACCAGGCTTTCGAAGCTGCTGGTCGGTTTCCAGCCCAGCTTCTGCATGGCCTTGGACGCATCTCCTCTCAGCTCGTGCACATCGGCCGGCCGCATGTACGCCTCGTCCACGGCGACATATTTGTTCCAGTCGAGCCCGGCCATGCCAAACGCGATCTCGACGAATTCGCGCACTGATCGCATGATGCCGGTCGCGATCACGAAGTCATCAGGCTGATCCTGCTGCAGCATTCGCCACATCGCGTCGACGTAATCGCGCGCGTGCCCCCAGTCCCGCTTCGCGTCGAGGTTGCCAAGGCGCAGCTTGTCCAGCTTGCCCGCAAGGATTTGTGCGATGCCGCGGGTGATCTTGCGGCTCACGAAGTTCTCGGCCCGGCGCGGTGATTCGTGATTGAACAGGATGCCGCTGCAGGCATAAAGCTGATGCGCCTCGCGATAGTTCACGGTCATCCAGTGCGCGTACAGTTTTGCCACTGCGTATGGGCTGCGAGGATGAAACGGCGTGGTTTCGCTCTGGGGAGCGGGGGACTGGCCGAACATCTCCGACGTCGACGCTTGATAGAAGCGCGTGGGGAGACCGGTGGTGCGGATCGCTTCCAACAAACGGGTGGTGCCCAGGCCGTCGGCGTCCCCGGTGTACTCCGGCTGCTCGAAAGAGATGTGGACATGGCTCTGGGCCGCGAGGTTGTAGATTTCGTCCGGCCGCACAGTCTTGACCAGCCGGTTCAGTCCGCCTGAATCGGTCATGTCGCCGTAGTGAAGTACGAACCGCGAGCCTTCCGCGTGGCTTGGGTGGGCGTGTTGCAGATGGTCGATTCGGCTTCGGTTCATCGAGGAAGAGCGGCGGACGACGCCGTGAACGGAATACTCCTTCTGCAGTAGAAGCTCGGCGAGATACGAGCCGTCCTGCCCGGTGATTCCTGTGATCAGTGCCGTCTTGGTCATCGCAGATCGTCAAGTCTAGGGTGCGGGCCGAATTTGACGACATCTGTGCCTGAACGCTAAATTTGCTGATTCGCGGCTGGGTTTGACGGCCGATTGGCAATAATCAACCCTCCGTCGCAGCAACGAATGAAGCATCTCGAACTGGCAACACTTCTCGCTCTCGTGATCGGCGGCGCTGGAGCGCAGCCGGTAACCGCCTCATCGCACGCCCGTGACCATACGGCTCATGCGCCGCGAGCGGCTGCGAGTGGCACTCCAGTTCGTGAGATCTTCGGCTTCGCCCTGGCCAGCAGCCTCGCCGATCCGACGGTGGGCTACCCGAGCTGGGACTTCTCGCTGCTGGGAACCGTCGCCTTCTTCGGCCTGCACGTCCAGGACGGCGGGACCTTCGCCAACGACAACGGTTGGAGCGTGTGGAATTCGACCCAGCTCTCGGGGATGCTCGGCACTGCGCACAGCCACGGCACGAAGGTCGTTCTGACGATCGTCAAACAGGACTTCGCCCCCAACACGCCGGGCATGTGTGCATCACTGGCGAATTTCTCGACCACGGTGAACAACACTGTTGCCGAGATCAAGGCGAAGGGCGTCGATGGCGTCAACGTCGACTACGAAGGCCTGAACGGCAGCTGCGGCACCTCTGATTCGTCGTACGCCCGACATGCCTTCACGAATTTCGTGGGCACCCTTCGACGAACGATGCCCGCCGGGTCCTACCTGTCCGTCGACACCTACGCCAGCTCGGCGGCAGATTCCCTTGGGTTTTTTGACGTTCCGGGTCTCAACGCGAACGTGGACTCGTTCTTCGTGATGGCGTATGACCTCGAGTACTCCAACTACGGCCGCGCTCCGACGAGCTGCAGCAGCTTCTGCCTGGGCCCCACGGCTCCACTCGCGGGCTACTACTACAACGACACCACGACGGCTCAGCAGTACATATCCGTGGTTGGCGCGCCGAAGGTCCTTCTCGGCGTTCCTTACTACGGCCGCAAAGCGTGCGTCGGCAGCGCGACACCGAATCAATACCCAACGAGCGGCGTGGTTGCCGACACGTACCTCGACGCGGCTGGCGAGGCATCGTCGAATCTAGTCCAGGCGGGTTCCTACGCCGCGCACCGGGACGCCAACGACCCGGCGGGTCAGGAACGTTGGGACACCTGGTTCAACACCCAGATGAACTGCACTCGGGAGCTCTACTGGGACGACGCTACGTCACTCGGCCTCAAGTACGACCTGGTGAATCGGGACAATCTGCGCGGCGTCGGGATCTGGAATCTCAACTACGGCGGAGGCGCGCCTGAACTGTGGTCCGCACTGAACACGCATTTCGCCTGTCAGGTTGCGATCAGCGTGCCGGCGTCACCCGCGACGACCGAATTCGCAGTCGGTCTCAACTCGGGCTCGTGCGTGGTGTCGAGCATCGAGGTGCAGCAGTACGACAGCACGAACCACCAGGGTTGGTTCACTCTGCCCAACGCCACGCCGGCGAGCGGTTCGACCAACGAGGTCGTGGAAGGCTACCCCGGGCACACATATCAATTCCAGGCCAGGGCTCACAGCACCTCGGGACTGATTGGCGCCTGGACTACCGCCAGTACGACGGTGTCGGCCTCAGCGGCCTACTCGCACCCGTTCAAGGGCCTGTACACCCTGGACGCATTCGGCGGCATGGGAGCGGACGTGAGCCCGCCGCTTGCTACGAGCGTCTACTGGCCGGGCTGGAGGATCGCCCGTAGCGCCAAGTCGTGGACCGGTCCTGGGGGTCCCCAGCAGGGTTTCGTGCTCGATGGGTACGGCGGCCTCCATCCCTACGGGGCAGCCGGCCTCGACGAGACTTCGGGCGTCTCGGACCACTACTGGCCTGGGACAGACATCGCACGCGACTTCGCCTTCCTGCCCAACGGCAATGGAGGTTTCGTGCTCGATGGCTATGGCGGCCTGCATCCCTTCCACGTCAACGGACAGACCGGTGCTCTCCAGGCGGTCGGCAACTCCTACTGGCGTGGCTGGGACATCGCAAGGAAGGTCGTGGTCTTTCCTGACGGGACGGGTGGCTACGTCCTCGACGCGTTCGGTGGCCTGCATCCGTTCGGCATCAACGCAGCCCTTCCCGCCGCGGAGGCAAATGTGGCCACCACGTCGTACTGGCCAGGCTGGGATATCGCACGCGACGTCATGCTCGTTCCGGGCAATGGAAATCATTCCGGCTACGTGCTGGACGGCTTCGGCGGCCTGCATCCCTTTCACCCCACGGGGGATGGCAGCACCACACCGCCCGCGATCACGCCCAGCGCCTACTGGAAGGGCTGGGACATCGCCCGCGGACTCTTCTTCCTACCTGGCTCGGCGACGGCGGGATACACGCTCGACGGCTACGGGGGTCCCCACCAGTTCGGAGGCGCCCCGGACATCCCGTCTCACCCCTACTGGGGTTCCGATCTTGGCAGGGGGTTGGCTGGAGGCTGACCTAGGTGGCGCGGGCTCCCGAGCTGAACCCCGGTCCCGCCAGGCTGGCAGCCAGGTTAGAGCCGGGCCAGTACGAAAAGGGGGAGACGGTAGGCGCGCCGCCAAATGGGTGCAGCCCGCCCCAGGCGTCGATCACCCAGCCGCCGGTGCCGCTGCCGGTCCAGGCGACTATTCCTCGGGCGATGTCCCACCCAGGCCAGTAGCCGGACGTGGTCTGCGCCGGAGCATTGCCAAAGGCATGCACGCCGCCAAATCCGTCGAGCGTCCAGCCGGCGGGGTTGGTCTTGCTCGCGTTGGGTGAGAGCGTGATGGAATGGGCGATGTCCCAACCCGGCCAGTAGCTGAAGTTCGCCACCGCTGTGGCGCCCCCAAAAGGATGGACGCCGCCGAAGCCGTCCAGCGTGTAGCCGGCGACCGAGCTCGGTGTGCTGTCGGGGAGGATCACCAGGCCCCTTGCGATGTCGCTGCCGCCCCAGTACGAGAAGCCGGCGATGGCAGGCGCTCCGCCGAAGGGGTGGATCCCGCCGTAACCATCCAGGGTCCAGCCCACCGCCGCGCTGCTGGTCGACCAAGGGGCAAGAGTGACACCACGCGCGATGTCCCAGCCGGACCAGTACGCGGACGCGGAATTCGACGGCGCGCTGCCGAAATTGTGCAGTCCGCCGTAACCGTCGAGCGTGTACCCGCCCGATCCATCAGGGAAGAGGGCCGCGCCCCGCGCGATGTTCCACCCGGACCAGTAGGCGCTGGATGCCATTGGCGTGGCCGTGCCGTCCGCGTGCAGGCCGCCGAAGCGGTCGAGAGTGTAGAGATGGGTCTGGTTGTCGAGCGAGCCCATTCCGTCAAGCGCCACGTTCTGCGGGCTGTCGCTCGCGCTGTCGGTGAAGGTAAGGCTCGCGGGAAACCCGCCCAGCGAGGGCGGCCTGAAGCTGACCTGGACGGTGCAGGTGCCGCCCGATGCCAGCGCGGCCCCGGTGCACGTGTCCGTGCCCTTGACATAGTCGGAGGCGTTGGCGCCCGTGACCGCAGCCGTGGTGACGTTGAGAGTTGTCGACTCGTTGTTGTGCAGCGTCACGGTCTGGGCGGCGGAGGTCGTTGTGGGAGCCTGGCCGTTGAAGTCGAGCCGCGGCGGCGTGAACGTGACCCCGGTGGTCATTACGAAAGACCTGATCACCGTCTGCGATGGCACGAATACCTGACCGCTTGCCTCAGCCGGCGTGACGAAGTGGTTCACGCCAAATCCGGCGCTGTGAAACATCTGTGCCCCGGTCGTCTGGTTGAAGGCGTAGAGGCCGCCGCCACCGAT
>Ga0066699_10000627_pt1 | contig 10740 bp, 10 predicted proteins | sample GraSoiAngelo_148_FD_66455 | JGI IMG/M metagenome (GOLD analysis project Ga0066699, IMG submission 66455) | Grasslands soil microbial communities from the Angelo Coastal Reserve, California, USA - 14_1009_09_20cm | ecosystem: Environmental > Terrestrial > Soil > Grasslands | place: USA... | reverse complement strand
GCGGATGCGCAACCCTTCCACCTGGATGAAATTCTCCTTCACCGCCGTTCGACTACTTCTCCGCAATGTCGAGCAGCACGCCGTCGGGGTCGGCGAGGTGATGAGCGCCGTAGGGGCAGCGCTCGAACAGCGCGAGCCGCGCCCGCCCTTCCGGTCCTGCGCCCACGGGGAAGGCGCGCAAATGCGGATTGTTGTCGCCCACGGCTTGCAAGCGCTCCTTCACCGCCTGCAGGTTCTCCACCCTGAAGCCGATGTGATCCGGACCGGGCCTCGCGATTCCGCCGCCCTCGTAGTCGAGAATGCTCCAGGGAGTGAGGATCAAGGTGATCCGGCCGTCGCTCAGGTAATGGCTCGGGTCGCCGGCCTTCTTGCCGAGCCGCTCGAAGCCGAACAGGTCCGCGTAGAACTCCGCGACCTCGTCGGCGTGCAAGGTGCGAAGCGCCAGATGGCTGATCCAGCGCGCTTGCTCGCGCGACGGCTCGACGTAGACCGAGGTGCGGTTCTCCATGTTTTCCTGCGACAGGTCGAAGAGGTTCCCGGCGGGATCGTGGGCGCTGATGCCGGCAAAGGGGCGCGTGCCGGGGCGCTTCAGGACTTCGATGGCGGGGTAGCGCTCGCACAGCTGCGCGCAGAGCCGTTCCGCGTCTTCCACTTCCACGCCGAAGTGGTCGAGCCCCCCCGCGCGGCCCGCCTTGCGCGGATTGATGTTGAGGCCCACATAGCCGTCGCTGACGGTCACCGCGCGCTCTGGCCGCGTGTCGGCCGCCGTCCTCATGCCGAACACCGCCTCGTAAAATCTGCCCTCGAGCGCGTACTGGTCGCTGACGATGGCGATGTGCCTGATTTTTGCGGACATGGATCAATGCCCTCGCAGAAATACTTCCCGGAATTCCTTTTCGTGCCGATCGGCATCGCGCGCGAGCCGCGGGTTCACGTAGTGCAGCTTCAGCGGAACCGAGGCGGGGCCCCGGGAGACGTCGCTGCGCGCGGGCACGCGTCCGCGATCGCGGATGAGCGCCTGGCCTTCCGCCGAAAGCAGCAGATCCACGAGCAGGCGCCCGGCGTTCGGATGCGGCGCCTTTGCAGACACCGCGACCTGGCTAGTCGAGGTGATGACCGGGTCGAGGGTCTTCACCCAGTCGACGGGCGCCCCGGCTCGCCTTGCCTCGTCCATCTCGGCGGCGTGCACCAGCGCCAGGGGAAATTCACCCGCGATCAGGAGCTTGGCAAGCAAGCTGTGGCCGCGGCGGAATTGCGGATTCTGCCGCGCGAGCGAGCGCATGAAAGCGGCGCCTTTTTCCCTGCCGAGATAGTCGAGCATGGCTGCGTACCATTCGACGTCGCTTTCGTCCATGGCGAACTTCTCTTTCCATCTCGGCTGCAACAGATCCTCCCAGCTCCTGGGAGCCTCGGCCCGCGGCACCGAGCCGGTGTTGTAGCCGATGACGTATTGGCGCACGTAAATCGCCGCCCAGCGGCCCTCCGGGTCGACCGCACCCCCGGGAAATCCGCTGAGCGTCTCCGGGGACGCGTAGGCGGCGAGCAGGCCTTCTCGCGCGAGCGCGTCCATGTCCAGGTGGTTGAATGAAACCACGTCCCAGAGAAATTTGCCGGCGCGCATTTCGGTGAGTATGCGCGTGCGGATCTTCTCTCCCGGCTGGCGCAGGATCGTGAGATTCAGGTCGGGATATTTCTCCAGGAAGCGCTTTCTGAGCGGCGCCGCGTCGGGGGTGTTCATCGCGGTGTACCAAACGACCTCGCGTTCCTGTCTCGCCGCTTCGACGGCGTGCACAGGTGCCTGAGCGACGGCCGGGACGGCTCCGGCGCAGAAAAGCAGGGCGAAGAGCAGGCACGGGAACTTCACGATGTCGTTCGGCATGGCATGCCAGTCTAGCATCGGACTGCCGATCGACCGCGCCGGAGAAATTGCCGAGGAAGCGGGGAGCGACGACGGCCGCCGCCGACCCGGGGCGCTCAATACACGTCGCGCTGGTAGCGGCCTCCTTTCGCCAGTTCCGCGAGGAAGCGCTTCGCGGCTGCGCTGTCCATCCCGCCCTGCGTGACCGCGATCTGCTGCAGGGCAAGGTCCACGTCGCCCGCCATGCGCTGGGCGTCCCCGCAAACGTAGAGATAGGCGCCGTTCGCGAGCCAACGCCAGAGTTCCTGCGCGGCCTCGAGCATCTTATGCTGTACGTACACCTTGTTCGTCTGGTCGCGCGAGAACGCGAGGTCCATGCGACTGAGCACGCGCTTCAGCGCGAACTCCTCCATCTCGGCTCGATAGAGAAAGTCCGCTTCGCGTCTGTGGTTGCCGAAGAACAGCCAGTTGCGGCCGGCGGCGCCTGCAGCCGCACGCTCCTGGAGAAAGGCGCGGAACGGGGCGACGCCGGTGCCGGGGCCGACCATGATGACCTGGGCGGCGAGATCGGCCGGCAGGCGAAAGGCGTGGGCGCGCTGCACGAACACCGACAGCGCGCGCCCCGGACGCAGGTGCTCGGAGAGGAATCCGGAACCGGTTCCCACGTAGCTGCGGTCGTTCTTCTCGTAGCGCAGCACGCTGACGGTCAGATGCACTTCGCGTGGGTGCCGCTTTTGCGAGCAAGCGATGGAATACAGCCGCGGTTGCATGCGCGCCAGCGCCGCGACGAATTCGACTATGCTCGGGCGCGCGGACGGAAATTCGAGCAGCGCATCGAGCACGTCGTGCACGCCGAGCCCGTCGGCCCGGGAGTCGTCCTCGGCAAGCTTGCAGAGCCGGGAACGGTCGGCCTCGTCCTTCGCTTCGCGTGCGAGGAGCGCATAGAGCGCGTCGCTCGGTGCGCGCAGGTCGCACTCGCGGCAGAGCGCCTCGCGCGCGGCGACCACCACGCCGTCCGGGAGCGTCACGGCTTCGGATCCCTTGGCGCGCAATATCGCGATCAGCAACTCGACTTCGTCGGGGTTGTTGCAGGGCCAGATTCCCAGCGAATCGCCAGGCTCGTACAGCAGGCCCGATTCGCCCAGCTCGAGCACGACATGGCGGACTTCGCGCTCCGAGCCGGAGGCGGTGAGGGACACGCTCGATACCAGGCGCGCAGGGACGGGCGCGGCGCGGCCGTAGCCGCGCTCGACCGCGGGCGGCGGCGCTACAATCGGGACAGGCGGGGTTGCGGCAGCGCCAGTGCGGTGCGCTAGCAGTTCCTTGACCTTTTTCGCGGTGATGCGTCCGCCCGGAACGCACTTGCCGAGGTCGGCTTCGGCGCCGCCGGCGATCGCCTCCGCGTAGGTCTTGCATAAATAGCCGCACTGGCCGCAGTCGAGCTGGCCCATGGCGGCCATCAGCTGGCGCTCGAAGGACCGCCCGTGGGCGAGCTTCATGCGCTCATCGAGCGCAAGCGTCGGGTCGTGCCAGGGAAACTCCTCGTCGACCTGCGTCGCTGCCGCGGGCGGCCCGGGCGCCGCCCGCGCGCGTTCCATGCCGAGAAGGCCGGCGACGAATCCGTTCAGCCAGGCGCGCTGCGATTCCGTGAATGGCGCGCTGTCGGGAAGGAATACCAGCTGCTGCATCTAGGCGGCCTGCGGGAGCTTCTCCCGAACGAAATCGCGCAAAGCGTCCGCGCCATGGCGCTTCGCGAAGCCCTGGAAACTTTCTGCCGGCGAGGCGCGCCGCTCGAGATAGGCGCGCAGCAGCCGCTCGAGTGCCTGAGGCGCTTCGTCCGCTGGGATGTCGCGAAGGATTTCGCGCCCGAGCCCGCGCCGGTCGCCGAAACCGCCGCCAGCGAACAGGTGATAGCCTTCGATTTCGGTATCGTCGGCCGCGATCTTGGTCGCGAGCAGCCCGATGTCGCCGACATGGTGCTGCGCGCAGGAATTCGGGCAGCCGGTCAGATGAATGTTGAGCGGCGCGTCGACCTTGAGGCGCGCGTCGAGGTGATCGGCGATCGCGAGGGCGTGGCGCTTGGTATCGCTCGCCGAAAACTTGCAACCGGTGTTGCCCGTGCAGGCGACGATTCCGGCGCGAACCGACGACGCCTCGGCGCTCAGGCCGATCGCGCTCAAGGCCGCTGCCACCGCGGCACGATCGGTTTCGGCGATGTCCGACACGATCAGGTTTTGCCATGGCGTGAGGCGGATCGCACCGCTGCCGTGGCGCTCGGCGATGTCGGCGATCGAGCGCATCTGCACTGCGGCCATCTTTCCGACAGGAAGGGCAACGCCGCAATAGAGCGTCTCCGGCTGCTTCTGCGCGTGAAACCCGACGTGAGCGCCGCGCGCCAGCGGCGGCCGCGGCTCGCATTCGGCAAGGGGCAGGCGCGCGAGGGGCGCCGCCAGGCGCTTTTCCGTTTCGAAGAGAAACCGCTCCAAGCCCATTCGGTCTAGCACGTACTTCAAGCGCGCGCGCTTGCGGTCGGTGCGATCGCCTTCATCGATGAACACCCGCACGATCGCCACCGCCACCGGAACGCATTGCTCCGGCGCGACCAGCACGCCGAGGTCGCGCGCGAAATCGCCGTGCCCGGTGATTCCGCCGACAGCGACGCGGAAGTACACGCCCTCCGGCGTCGCCTTTCCCGCTCCGACGCGCACTGCGGAGAAGCCGATGTCGTTGGTATCTTCGAGGGAGGCGATGCCGCCGCCGCCGTCGAAGGCGATGTTGAATTTGCGCGGCAATCCGTAGAGCTCACGGTGGTTGAGGATCGCGTGATACAAAGCGAGGCCGAGCGGCCGCGTGTCGTAGAGCTCGAGCGGATCGATGCCGGCGGTCGGGTTCCCGGTGATGTTTCGGATATTGTCCGCGCCCGCGCCGCGCGAAGTGAGACCAGCCTCGGCGAGCTTCTCCAGCACTCGCAGCGCGTGTTTCGGCGCGATCTCGCGGATCTGCAGATTGGCTCGCGTGGTAACGTGCGCATAGCTGGCGCCGTACTCATCGGCGATCTGGGCGACCGCGCGCAGTTTGTGCGCGGCTATGATGCCGTTCGGATTCCGCAGCCGCAGCATGAAAGAGTTCTGCGCTGGCGCGACGTGGAAAAGACCGTGAAACTTATAGAGGAAGACGTCCGTTCCCTTGGGGAACTCGCCCTTGGCCGCGTTCGCGGCGATCTCGTCCCACATGTCGAACGGATGTTTGGCGCGCTTTGCTTCCTCCTCCTTGACGAGCTTCCCGCCCGCGGCGAGGACCCGGTTCTGCGCGGCGAAATGGATGTGCTCCGGTCCCGCGGGCGCGGTGTCGCCCGGTGCGGGCGGCGCCCCGCGCGCCGCCGCGAGCCCGCGGCCGAGCCCTTCCAGGTAGAGCTTCTGTTCTTCGGTGAAGTCCACCTTAATTCGGCTTGGCCGGTTCAGGAGCCGTCTCGTCGCGTACGTCGACTTTCCCGGGAAACCCGTTGGTCGCGACCCAGTAAGCGCCGGCGACGAATATTCCGCCTCCGACGGCGTTGCCGAGCGTAACCCAGAGGAGGTTCCAGGCGCCGCCGGCGAGGGAGACCGTTTCGGGGTGATTGCCCGCGAGCGCGAGGCTGAGCACGGTCATGTTGGCGACGCTGTGTTCGAATCCGCAGGCGATGAACGCGAGCAGGCACCACCAGATGACGATGCACTTCGCGGAATCGGAATTGACGCGGGCGGCCATCCACAAAGCGAGGCACACGAGCCAGTTGCACAGGATCGCGCGCGCGAGCAGGCTCAAGGCCGAATCGTTCATCTTGAACGCCGCCACCTTCATGACCAGAGTGTCGGGAGCCGAAAGCAGTCCGCCGCCGCCGCCCGCGGCGAACAGCGCCACCAGCGCCACGGCACCGGCGAGATTCCCGGCCCAGGTCATTCCCCATGACGCCGCGATATCCGCCACGGTCCCCGTGCCGTTGAATCTGCGCAAGGCCATGAACATCGTGTGGCCGGTAAAGAGCTCGGATCCCGCTATCGCTACCAGCGTCAGCGCGATTCCGAAGGTCGCGCCCATCACCAGTTTCTGGAATTCTTTGGGGACTTGGCTGCCGAGGGTGAAGATGAGAAGAATGCCGACACCGACATAGGCGCCGGCGAGCATGCTGGAAACGAAAAATCCACCCGGATGGCTGCGCATCGAGGCCAGTTTTTTTTCCGCGGCTTTCGAAAACCCGTCGATAGTTTCGGAGTACATGGTCTGCGCCCTCGTTGTTGGCCAAGAGGGAAGTCGCAAGCGCCGTGCCAACCGCTTAATTTCCGGTTATATGACTGATTCATATAAGGAAGCCTCGATCGTTTTATCTTGCAGCAGGCAAGCCGTACGCACTGCCGCAGTGCAACAGTCAACGCAGTTGCACCGTTCCGGGAGCCGATACGGGCAGCCATGATAGGGATCATCCGTGCCAGAATTTCGCTTCACGCCGCCAAGCCACAGGGAGCACGCCATGTCGCAGGGAATCGGTCCGTTCACCAATCTCGACGAGAGCGCGTTGCGCGCGCTCGCACCCCACGGCGCCGTGCGCTCATTTTCCAAGAACGCTGTGGTCGTCAGCGAAGGCGACGAGACCGACTCGCTTTACATCCTGCTCTCCGGACGCGTCAAGGCGTTCGTGAGCGAGGAGGACGGCAGGGAGGTGGTGCTCAGCACGGTCGGCGTGGGCGACTACTTCGGCGAGCTGGTGCTCGACGGAGGCGCCCGTTCCGCCTCGATCATGACTCTGGAGCCGTGCCGCTTTTTCGTGATTCCGCGCGGCGACATCGAGGGAATGATCGACCGCAACCCGGCGTTCGCGCGCCACCTGATCCGCATGCTGATCGGCAAGGTGCGCAGCCTCACCCAGAAGGTCCTCGACCTGGCCCTGAAGGACGTCTACGGCCGGTTCGCCAAGTTCGTCGACGAGAACGCGATCGAGCAAAAGGGCGCGCGCGTAGTGCCCGAGCGCCTGACCCAGCACGATATCGCAGCGCGAATCGGCGGCTCGCGCGAGATGGTGAACCGCATCGTCAAGGACCTCACCGCGGGCGGCTACATCTCGGTCGACGCCAAGCAGATCACGGTTCACAAGAAGCTCCCTCCGCACTGGTGAGGGTGCGCGCGGCGCCCCGCGCACCGGCGGCGGCCGCCGAAATGTGCATCCGGCACAAAACCCCTGTGTCAGACGACGGCGAGGACAGACGACCGGAAGCCTAAAGTGTTCTCCATCGGACAGGCGATTTCCGCCGGCCCGGAAACAAGACAAGGAGACCACGATGATCAACCGCAAAAATCTCTCCGGCGAGTCCGCGTTTTTCGCCGTTACCGCGATCGCGATCTGCGCCGTCCTGGTGGCGGCGCTGGCAGCCGTGCTGGCCCCGGCGGCGGCGACCTCCGGCGTTTCGATGAAAAGCGCCGCGACTTACGCCGGCCCCACCGGCTATTTCCCGGACCAGTTCGTCAATCAGGCCAAAGAAATCGAGCCGATGCCGGATATGTACTACTGAGCCGGTGCCGGGATCAAGGCCTGGAGAATCCCCAGGCCTTTTTCTCGTCCGGGGCCTTGCTGCTTTGTACAACCCCGGGTGATTTCTGCGTCAACGGCGTGCCATGGGGTTAACCCGACGATTCTCGTCGTGCCTTACCTGACATGGCTTGATCGCTGCAAGGCGCTTCCCGGACGGGATTGTCGCCTGCAGGAGACAGATCGGTGCTTTCCTGCCTATGCCCCACCAGGCTTTTCTTTGCTACACCGCAACTTCGTGATATTGTTAAACCGCTACCTTAGCATCCTAGTCCAAAAGGGGCGGGCTCATGAGTTGGATCACATTGATGGCGGTACTGGTCGCGTGGTCTTTGGTCGGGCTGGGCGTGGCCTATCTGTTCGGCCGCTTCATACACGGAGTGGAACTCTCCGGAGGCCCCAGCGATCGCCCACTCCCTGTGGTGAGCTACCTGCGCCGCGTGAAGCGGCCGAGGACCTCATCGCGCGCGATAGCCCAGGCCAAGGCGCGGCGCGAAGCCGCAGCAGGGCGCCGCCCGCACTGAGTCTGTTCGCCGGACCTCGATTCCCTTCTTGACCCTCGTCAGGAACCGCTCGGCGGGCATGCCGCCGGCGGGTAACGCGCCGTCGTTCTGAAGATTGCCCGCCGTCTTCTCAGCTTCAATACCATCGATGGTCGCGATGACAAACACCCGACTCGATGTCGTTCCGCTCAGCCAGCATATCGGGGCGGAAATTCGCGGGCTGGACCTGCACGACAAGCCCGACGACGAGACCGTCAAGGCGATCTACCAGGCCTGGCTCGATCACCTCGTGATCGTTTTCCCGGACCAGAAGCTCGAGCAGGAAGACCTCGTCCGCGTCACCGGCTATTTCGGCGAGATGGGCATGCCGCGTCGACCGCCGCAATTCTTCCCAAAGGGGTATTCGCGGCTCCTGCCGGGGATCATGCTCATTTCGAACATCCGCGAGAACGGCGAGCCGATCGGAGCGCTGCCCGACGGCGAGATGATGTTCCACCACGACATGATCCACTCCGAGATGCCCGACAAGGCGACCATGCTTTACTCGGTCGAAATTCCCGACACCGGCGGCCATACGCTGTTCGCGAGCGGCTATGCCGCCTACGACACGCTCGATCCCGCGGTGCGCAACAAGCTCAGCGGCCGCAAGGCCATCCATCACTACAACTATGGCTCGACCCAGAAGGGCGATCGCAAAGGCACCGAAGCGTTCGGCGAGTGCATCCACCCGGTTTTCCGCACCAATGAGGACACCAACCGCAAGGCGGTCTACGTCAACCGGCTGATGACGGTCGGCATCGTCGACATGCCGAAGGAAGAGAGCGACCCGCTGCTCAAGGCCGTGTTCGACCACGCCGAGAGGAAGGAGTTTGTCTATGAGCACGTTTGGCGCGTCGGCGAGCTCCTCCTCTGGGACAACCGCTGCTCTTCCCACGCGCGCACGGATTTCCCCTCGACGCAACGCCGGTTGATGTGGCGAACGACGGTCAAGGGTGCCAGGCGGCCGTACTGAGCGGCGATCGGCGAGGCACTAGCGGGCAGCGCCTTTGAGGATGATCTGCTCGAACAGGCCGAACGATTTTTCCTGCTCGTCGAGCAGGGTCGCGGCATCGAGAAATTTGAGCTTGACGCCCTTGACCGGCCATTCGATTCTCAGGTGAGTCGGGACGTAGCCGATTTTTGCCAGCATGCGCTGTCCTTCCGCGCTGATGATGTAGTCGTAGAACAGCAAAGCGGCGTGCGGGTGCGGCGCCCTTTTGGCGACGCCGATCGCGTTCGTGATGCTCACCGCGGGCTCGATCACGAACCAGTCGATCGGCGAGCCCTTCTTCTTCGCCTGCTCCACGCTGTATTGATAGACCGTCAGCGCGAGCGGCACTTCGCCGGAGGCGACCAGGTTCGTCAATAAGGGATGGCCGCTGCGGACCGAGAGCCCATTGCTTGCGACCAGGTCGCGAAAGAACTTGACGCCCTCGGCCCCGCCCATGTCCGCGATCACCGACGACATCCATTCGTGATCGTCGCCCTCGATCGCCAGCTTGCCTCTCCATCTGGGCGCAAGCAGATCCTGATACGTTTTGGGGAGGTCCTCTTTCCTGACCTTGTTCGTGTTGTACGCCTGCACGAACACGTGATGCAGGGTCGCGACCCATTCGCGGTGAGCCGGCACGGCGGCAGGGACCAGGTCCTTGTGATGCGGAGAGTGAATTTCCTGCAGCAGACTCTCGCGGCGCAGCGCTTCCTCCTGAGGCGAAATGATGGCGATCACATCGACGCTGGGGCCGCCGGCGCGCGCTTCTGTGATGACCTTCCGCAGAATTATTTCCGAGCGGGCGCGCCAGACGTCGACCCTGATGCCGTACTTGCTCCTGAACGGCTCGATCAGCTGATCGGCGTATTCGACCGGGAAGGTCGCATAAAAAAGAAGCGAGCCTTCCCTTCTTGCTCCTTCTATCAGCAGCTGCTGCCGGTCTTCGCCCTGATACGTGGCGAGCTTTTGCAGCGTTTGCGAATGCGCGCTGTGAATCGCGCACGATACGGCGAACACTAGAGCAATGGAAATACGCTTCGAATCGTGGAGCAAAACTCTCATCGGCAGACCTTACCCGGGTAGCGGCGATGATAGCGTGCCGTTTGCGCACGCGGAAGAAGGTCAGTGCCAGACTCCCACCAGGAAAAAGGCCCATCCAATCGGATGGGCCTTTTTCGTTGCGAGATCACGGAGCCGATGCGATTCACAGCCGTGATGGACGATCCAGCGAGATCGTCGCCGGCACGAGTGGATGGGATCCGGCCCCATTCACCAATCCCTTGGCAAGAGCGATCCCGTTGCGCAAGTCCTCCACGCTGTTGCGCCAGCCGATGTAGCAGTAGATGGCATAGGCGAGAAATCACTTGTTCAGCAGCGCAAACGCTAGGTGGGCGTAATGCCCGTGCATGACGTCGGTCGTCGCGCCCACCAGCCACCAGCCGAGCAGCACGTATTCCGCAAGCACGTAAAGCGCCGGCGCGGCGGTCCGCCCGGCCACCTTGGGCGTGCGCCCGAAAGCAGTCTTGCGACCGGTGAGGGCCTGCCCCAGTGATTTCAGCACGCCCCCGAGGTTGACGGGGATCAGCATGAGATTCAGCGCATAGACTCGCAACAGGTCGGCGTACCGGTAGCCCGCACGGGCGAGGTCGCGCGCATAGAGAAAGAAGTAAGGCGTGGCCGAAAGCGGGAGCCAAGGATTGCGCAGATTCTCCTCGAATGGGCAAGCGAGCATGATGAGCAGGCCCACGTTCACCGCGGCAATCGACACCAGGTAATGACAGCGGAAGAA
>Ga0066699_10000626_pt1 | contig 10741 bp, 8 predicted proteins | sample GraSoiAngelo_148_FD_66455 | JGI IMG/M metagenome (GOLD analysis project Ga0066699, IMG submission 66455) | Grasslands soil microbial communities from the Angelo Coastal Reserve, California, USA - 14_1009_09_20cm | ecosystem: Environmental > Terrestrial > Soil > Grasslands | place: USA... | reverse complement strand
GCCGGCCTCGAGGCCGGGGGTTGGACCAGCGCGCTGCGCGACGAGGTCGCGGAGTTCTTCGACGGCCTTGCCGGTGAATGGCACACGCGCACGTCGCCCGAGCGCACCGCGATCGTCATGGATGCGCTCACGCGCGGATTCGATCCGTTGTTTGTCCCTCGCGGTGTCGCCCTGGAGATCGGCAGCGGCATCGGGGCGTACTCCGGCCTGCTCGCGCCGCGGTTTTCGAGCGTGCTGGCCGTCGACCTTTCGCTCGCGATGCTGCAGCGGGCGCCCTCCGGGCCCGCGCATCGCGTGCAGGCCGATGCGGCCAGGCTGCCGGTCCGTGACGGCGCGGCGGCGGCGGTCGTGCTCATCAACTCGTTTCTGTTTCCCGCGGAAGTCGATCGGGTGCTCGCGCGCGACGGCGCGGTGCTCTGGGTGAACAGCAGCGGTGAATACACGCCCATTTATCTTTCCTTCGACGATCTCCTCGCGGCGCTGCCAGGCACATGGACTGGCGTGGCCAGCCGGGCCGGCGAGGGGAGCTGGTGTGTGCTTCGGCGAGCGCAGTGAAAGATCAGCCCTCCGGCGGCGTTGAAGCGTACTGACGGCGCCAGGAGCGCCGGAAGAGGCTGCCATGGCAACAGTGAGCGCGCTGAAAGCAACGGTGGTTGACATCGAGTCCGGTCAACCACGGACGAGCAATGAACCCGACGTCCTGATCAACGCGGATGCGCTGTGGCGGGATTACGCGACCAATCCGTATGCCGCCGACGGCACATACCTGAACCGCGCGTTTGCGACCGAGCTTCGGCCGTTTCAGATTGTGCGGCTCCCGAACGGGTCGCCGACCTTCGCCTACCGCGCCTGGGGGCGCATTCGCATCCGCGCCTTCGCCGCCGATTCCGAAATCGACAAGATCGCCGGCCTCGTCAAGGAGCTCGACTCCGCCGTCGTCGTCCGCGGAACGTGCGACGGCCTGGTCGACGGGGTCGTGCTCCTCAGCGGCTGCACCCTCGTCGATCCCGCCTGCGTGATAGACGCCGCGTGACGCGCGTATCCTTTTACGCGTGTCGCTGGAGCTCCTGAAGGGGGAACGCGCCCCCGATCGCCACGTCTTCACGCCACCGGCCAGGGATGAGGAGGGCACCCTCTCGATTCGGTGCCCTCTCTGCGGGTGGCGGCCATCCGCCTCGAGCCGGTGGTGCTGCGATTCGGTGGACGGCCCGGAGCCGCCTTTCGACAGCTGTGGCACGATCTGGAACACCTTTTCGACCAGAGGGCGCTGTCCGGGGTGCGGCCATCAATGGAAATGGACGTCCTGCCTGCGGTGTCACGAGTGGTCGCCGCACGACGACTGGTATGAAAAAGCCGACGGACATCCGTGACGGCTAGTGCTAGGATTCCCGCGGATTGGAGGCGCACATGAAACGGGCTCTGAATCCGAGGCTGGGTGTGCTGGTCGTCGCGGGCGCACTGGTGATTTCCTTCAACTGGGTCGCCGCGCAGCAGCGGGGCGGCGGTGTGGCGATTGACGCCGACGACATCGGCGGCCTCGTCTCGAGCGCGAAGGGGCCTGAAGCGGGCGTCTGGGTCATCGCCGAGACGACGGATCTGCCGACGAAGTTCGCCCGGATGGTCGTCACCGACGATCAGGGACGCTACGTCGTTCCCGACCTGCCGCCGGCGAACTACCAGGTCTTCGTCCGTGGCTACGGTCTCGTGGACTCGCCACGCGTCACCGCGAAGCCAGGCCAGCAGCTCGATCTGAAAGGCGTGGTTGCGCCGGACGGACGTGCGGCCGCGCAGATCTATCCCGCCGACTATTGGCTCAGCCTGCTCGAGATTCCCAAAGGCGAACACTCACCGGGTGAGTTTGCGCTCGACACCAAGGCGTGCTTCTCGTGTCACCAGGTCGGCACGAAAGCGACGCGCGAAATTCCCAAGGGGTCACTGCCTTCGATGCTCGAGGCGTGGGACCGTCACACGGCGATGGGACCCAACGGCGCGAACATGAGCAACGTGTTCAAGGGTCTGGGCGAGCAGCGCAAGGCGTTCGCCGACTGGACCGAGCGCATCGCCGCGGGCGCCTATCCGGAAGCGCCGCCGCGTCCCATCGGTGTCGAACGCAACCTCGTCATCTCGATGTGGGACTGGGGGCTGCCAACCAGCCGCCGCAGCGATGCGGCCGCCACCGACGAGCGCCATCCAACGATGAACGCGAACGGGTTGGTCTACGGGCCATACCAGAGCTCCGACATCCTGGCGGTGCTCGATCCGCGCACGAACACCACGAGCGAGATCAAGATTCCGTCGAACGCGCCAGTGCTCGACGTCAACCTGCCGGCCTCTCCGTACTGGGGGACCGAAAAGATCTGGCAGCGCCAAGCGGATCCCCGCAGCGTGGCGATGGACGCCAAGGGGCGCGTGTGGGTCACGGCACGCACGCGCGCGCCGCAGCTGCAGCCGGCATATTGCAAGGAGGGGTCGACGAACAAGTTCGCGCAGTACTTCCCGATGGATCGCCCGAGCACGCGGCAGATCGAATTGATGGACCCGAAGACGAAGCAGTTCACCATGGTCGACAGCTGCTTTGCCGCCGACCATAACGTGTTCGACGAGCGCGACAACCTGATCTTCGGCCAGGACAACGCCGTCGGCTGGGTCGACACCGCGGCGTTCGACAAGACGCACGACGCGGGCGCCTCGCAGGGATGGTGCCCGGGCGTCGTCGACACCAACGGCGACGGCAAGATCTCCACGGGCTGGACCGAGCCGGACGATCCGGTCGATCCGAAGCGCGATCATCGCATCGAGTTCGGCTGCTACGCGATTGCGCTGAGTCCCACGGATGGCAGCATCTGGTGCTCGGGCATCGGCCACAAGGACACGACGCTCGTGCGCCTCGAGCGCGGCGCCAATCCGCCGGCGTCGTGCAAGACCGAGGTGTATTCCCCGCCGCCTTCGAAGGCCAATCTGTCGTATTCGGGAGGCGTCGCCATCGACAGCAACGGCGTCGTCTATCAGAACTGGCGCGGCGTGCACGAGATCCTCAGCTTCGACCGGCGCAAGTGCAAGGTGCTGAACGGGCCGACGGCCACCGGGCAGCAGTGCCCCGAGGGATGGAGTGTCTACACGAAGCCGGGTCCGACGTTCAAAGGGTCGGCGGGAACCAAGGACGTCAGCACCGACATGCTGTATCTCACCAACATCGATCACCATGACGCGCTCGGTCTCGGGAAGGACGTCCTGCTGGCCGGCGATGTCAACGCGGACTCCTTCTTCGTCCTTCAGCCGAGCAACGGCCAGATGAAGGCGCTGACCTTGCGCGTGCCGTATCCGCTCGGATTCCATGCGCGGCACATCGACGGGCGCATCGACGATCCCAACGCCGGATGGAAGGGCCGCGGCATGTGGACGAGCTACTCGATGTACACGCCGTGGCATCAGGAGGGCGGCAAGGGGTCGCGGCCGAAGGTCGTCAAGCTCCAGATGCGGCCGACTCCGCTGGCGAAGTAGCCATGATCACGCGGCGTCAGTTTCTGTCGGCGGCGGCCATCGCCGCCGCCGGCTCACGCGCGCGGGTGCGTGTCCGCGCGCAGGCGACGCGCTATGACCTGATCATCAAAGGCGGCCGCGTCATCGACCCGTCGGCGCGGCTCGATGCGGTGCGCGACGTCGCGATCTCGGGAGGCCGGATCGCGGCCGTCAACGCCGGCATCGCGGGTGATGCCGCCGAGACCATCGACGCCCGCGGCAAGCTCGTCGTCCCCGGCCTGCTCGACATTCATACGCACGCCGCGCGATCGGCGGATGGTCCGTTGCTCGTGCTGCAGGACGGCGTCACGGGCTGGATCGACGCCGGATCGCAAGGCGCCGATCACATCGCCGATACCATCGCCGTCGCGCGTTCCTCGCCCCAGCAGGGACGCGTGCTGATCAACATCGGACGCGCGGGCATTCTTCCGGAAGGCGACACGATGGACCTCGCGCACGCGGATGTGAATGCGGCGCGAGACGCCGTCGCGAAGAACCGCGATTTCATCGCCGGCGTCAAGGCGCGCCTCTCGCGTGACGTTGCCGGCGCGAACGATTACGAGGTGCTGCGGCGCGCGAAGGAGGTCGCCTCGGGTTTCGGCCTGCCCGTGATGATCCACATGGGGCAGACGATCACGCCGCTGCCGCGGCTGTTCGACCTGCTGACGCGCGGCGACATCGTCACCCACATGTTCGCGCCGCCGCCGAACAGCATCATCGACGACAGCGGAAAGATTCTGCCGGCCGTGCTCGCGGCGAGGCAGCGCGGCGTCTGGTTCGATGTCGGCAACGGACAGACCGGCCACATGCGGTGGGACACGATCGGCGCCATCATGAAGGCGCGCTTCTGGCCCGACACCTTCTCGACCGACTGGAACGTGAACGCCCATCAAACCGGCGTCATCGATCTGCCCAACTGCATGTCGAAGCTGCTCGGCTACGGCATGAGCGTTCCGGAGGCGATCGCGCGCGTGACGACGAATGCGTCGCGAGTGTTCCCCGTGTTCCGCGACCGCGGCACGCTGAAGGTCGGCGCGCCGGCCGACGTGGCGCTGCTCGAGCTGCGCGAGGGCAACTTCGAGTTCCTCGACAACTTCAAGGGGACCATCACCGGCCGCCAGCGGTTCTTTCCGAGCGGCACCGTGCTCGCAGGCAAGCGCGTGTCGCGCACGTAGGAGGATTCCATGCGCCCGGCAATCGCCGTGTTGGGTGGTCTCGCGCTGACGGCCATCGCATCGCTCGCCGGTGCTCAGAAAGCCGGGGCGCCGCCGGCGCCGGGCTTCGAGTATCTCGGCACCGTTCAGGTGCAGACGGGCACGCGCACGGTCGTCGACAACGGCCCGCAGGGGACGCGGACAATCGTGCAGATTCTCGGCGGACGTTTCGACGGTCCGCGCCTGAAAGCATCGGTGCAGGTGCCAGCAGGCGACTGGATCACGAACCGCGCGGACGGCAGCTACAAACTCGACGTGCGGCTCACGCTGAAGACAGACGATGGCGCGCTGATTCTGGTGACGTACAACGGCATCGGCCAGACGACCGCCGCCGGGGCGTCGCTGCGCGCGGCGCCGCTGTTCGAGACCGGCGATGCGCGCTACGCGTGGCTGACGAAGCTGCAGGCGATCGCGGTTGGCGAACGCGTCGGCACGGACGTGAAGTACAACGTCTATGCGCTGAAGTAGGCGTCGACGAAATAGCGCGACGCGGAGCCCGCGTCGCGCGTGTTAGGATGCCGCGCATCCCCCTTCGGAGCGTGTCCCATGGTCGGCATCGAGAACGCGCTTGAACACGATCGCGATCAGTTGCAGGGGCGCATCGAGGAATCCGTACGCGAGGTACGGCGTGCGGCCCGACGGTACCGCCGCATCAGCACGGCGCTGCTTCTCACCGGGATGCTGTGCGGCGCAGTTTCGACCGCGCTTGCCGGCGACGCGTTCCGCGGCGGATCGCTCGCGGCAAAGACCGCGGAGGCCACGACCGGCCGCGTGCCGGCGGAGCTGGCTCGCGGCTGGCGAAACCTCTGCGGGATCATCGCCGTCCTCACTCTTGCGGGAACACTGGCGACCGGTACGAACTCCGTCCTCAAGCTCGCGGAGCATCAATCCCAGACGAGAACATGCCTCGCGGCATTAGGAGCGTTGAACACGCAGCTGTTCGAGGAAGCCGCGGCCAGCCCGGTGGCTCTCGCCAAAGCGAAAAGCGCTTTTGAAAGCATCCGCCTTCAGTACGACGAGTACTTCCCGTAGTGCGGGCCTGCGGCGAGGGCTGCGCAAATGGGATCTCGTGGCCCTCGTCATCAACTCCGTGGTCGGCGCCGGCATCTTCGGTCTTCCGGCGCAGGTGTATGCGCTCGCGGGCACCTACAGCCTCGCCGCGTACATCGTCTCGGGCGTCGCGATCGCGTTAATCGTGCTCTGCTTCGCCGAAGTGGGTAGCCGCTTCGGCGCAACGGGCGGCCCGTATCTGTACGCGCGCGTCGCGTTCGGGCCGCTGATCGGATTTCAGGTCGGCTGGCTGTTGTGGCTCGCGCGCATCAACGGCTTCGCGTCTCTCATCAATCTCCTCGTGGCGTACCTCGCGCTCTTCGTTCCCGCCGTGAGTGTCGATGCGGGACGCGCGGTGACCATCGTTTCGGTTGTCGTGCTGCTCGCGGCCGTCAACATCATCGGCCTGAGGGCGACGGCGACCACGACCAACGTGCTGACCGCCGGCAAGCTGATTCCGCTGGCGCTGCTGGCGATCGCCGGCATGTTCTTCCTGGATACGGATCGCTACTCGGCGACGATCGTGCCGTCGTATCGTTCCTTCTCGCAGGCCACGCTGCTGCTCGTGTTCGCCTACATGGGATTTGAAGGGGCGGCGATTCCGACCGGCGAGATGCGCAGCCCGCAACGAGACTTGCCGTTCTCGCTGCTCACGGGGATGAGCCTGGTGGCCGTGCTCTACATCGCCGTGCAGGCGGTCTCGATTGGAACGGTGCCCGATCTCGCGCATGCCGAGCGCCCGCTGGCGGATGCGGCGTTCCGCATCGTCGGACGCGCCGGTGCGGCGCTGGCGGCCGCCGCCGCGCTCGTCTCGATCGGAGGCATTCTCAACGCCATTCTCTTCGCGACGCCGCGTGTCGTCTTCGCGATGGCGGAGAATCACGACCTGCCGGCGATCTTTGCGCGGACGCACGCCCGCTTCCGCACGCCCGTGGCGGCGATTGTCGTGACGGCGACGGTGGCGTGTGTCGTTGCGCTCTTCAGCACGTTCCTGTCAGCGCTGACGATCAGCACGATCGTGCGGCTGCTCGCGTACCTCGTATCATGCGCGGCGGTGCCGGCCTTGCGACGCCGGTCAGACGTGCCGCCCCCCGCGTTCCGGATGCGGTCCGCATCCGTCGTGTGGGTGGCCGCCATCGCCCTCAGCGTGTGGCTCCTGTCCAACAGTCCGTGGAATGAAGTGCGTCTCGCCGCCACGTTCATCCTTGTCGGCGTGGCGATGTATTGGGTGCTATCATCGCGCCCTTCCTTCGAGGGGGAAACGACATGAAGACTCTCTTGATTGCCGTGGGTCTCAGCAGCGTCTTTGTCAGCGCTGCATCCGCGCAGGTGCAGCCGCCGCCCGCGCCATGGCGCGGTGCGGGGCCGACGCCATGCGTCGGCTCGGATAAAGGCGTCTACAAATGCGTTCCGCCGCCGGGAACAGTTGCGATTCGCGCGGGGCGTCTGTTCGACGCCACCACGGGCCAGATGCTCACGCGCCGCGTCGTGGTCATCAGCGGCGAGCGGATCGCCGACGTCGGCCCCGAAAACTCCGTGAAGATTCCTCCGGGCGTTCAAGTGATCGACCTCAGCCAGTTCACCGTCCTGCCGGGGCTGATCGACGCGCACACGCACATGTTCAATCAGCGGGCGTCGACGAAGAACGCGGAGCAGTCGATGCTGATTGCCGTGCAGAACGCGCAGGCCGATCTGCGCGCCGGCTTCACCTCCGCGCGCGACATGAGCTCGCACGGCAACGGCTACGGGGACATCGAGATCCGCAACGCCATCAACGAAGGGCGGTTCGAAGGCCCGCGCTATCAGGTGTCCACGCTCGGCATCGTGTGGGGCGCCGAACCACGCAAGCCAGGTGTCGCCGACAATCCGCTCGCCAGCACCGTCGTGCGCAACGTCGAGGAAGCGCGCGCCGCCGTGCGCGAGCAGATCTCGCGCGGCGCCGACTGGATCAAGCTGTTCCCGACCGGCGCGTACTCATTCGACGCCGCCGGCAAGGCGCACTACGTGCTGACCTATCCGATGCCGGTGCTGCAGGCGCTCATCGACGAAACGCACAGGCTCGGCAAGAAGACCGGCTGCCACGTCTACGGCGGCGAAGGGCAGAAGAACTCGATCATCGCCGGCTGCGACACCATCGAGCATGCCTTCGATCTGGATCAGGAGCAGGCGAACATGATGGTCGCCAAGGGCCTCTACTACGATCCGACGCTGCAGCGCTACACCGAGCCGTACATGGACGATGTGGATACGAAAAACACCGGCGGCAAGTACCGGATGATCCCCATCTTCGAGCACGCGGTGCAGATTGCGAATGCCACGAAGGGGATGAAGATCATGATGGGGAGCGGGGCGGATGGCTCCACGTATCCACACGGCGCCCAGGCACTCGACTTCGAGATGCTCGTGCGCCACGGCGGGCTGACGCCCGTGCGCGCGATCCAGGCGGGGACGGTCGTCAACGCCGAGGTGCTGGGCTGGAAAGACCGCGTCGGGTCGATCGACAAAGGGAAGTACGCCGACATCATCGCGGTCTCCGGCGATCCGCTCGCCGATATCACGGAGCTGCAGCGCGTGAAGTTCGTCATGAAGGGCGGCCGCGTCATCCGCAGCGACATCGGCGGCGCGGTCTCGACGAAGTAATTGAAGGAGGCCGTTGTGCGAACTCGCCTCTCCTATCTGCTCGCGTCGGCGCTGCTGCTCGCGGGTGCGGCAAGCGCCGGCGCGCAAGCGGTCGACACGATTCTCGTCAACGGCAAGATCGTGACCGTCGATGCGCAATCGTCGGTCCGCAGCGCGCTCGCCATCCGCGGCGGCCGCATTGCGGCACTCGGCACCGATGCCGATATTCGCCGGCTCGCCGGGCCCGCGACGCGCGTGATCGATCTGCAGGGGCGAACAGTGATCCCGGGCCTGATCGATTCGCACATGCATGCCACGCGGGCGGCGCTCAGCTTCAGCACCGAGGTGAACTGGATTGGCGCCACCTCTCTTGCCGAAGGCTTGACCCGCCTGCACGAAGCCTCGCTCAAAGCGAAGCCGGGCGCCTGGCTCATCGTCGTCACGCCCGCGGCGACGCTCGACACCTTCTCGGAGCGCCGCCGCCCGACGCAGGCGGAGCTCGTCGCCGCCGCGCCGAATCATCCGGTCTACGTGCAGCTCGGCTACGGATGGGCGATGCTGACGCCGCTCGCGCTGAAGGCGCTCAACATCCAGAGCGCCGACGGTGTCGTCACGAACAACATCATCGAGTTGTTCGACCGCCTGCCGAAGCCGACCTTCGACGAGCAGGTGGCGGGAACGAAGCTGTTCTTCCGCGAGCTCAATCGTCTCGGCCTGACCGGGGTCGTCGATCCCGGCGGCAACAATGTGACGCCCCGCGAGTATCAGGCGCTCTTCAAGGTCTGGCACGACCGGCAGCTCACGCTGCGCGTCGCCTACAGCCTGTGTGGCATGACGGCCGGCTCCGAGTTTGCCGAGTATCAGAACTACCTCGCGATGATGCCGCAGGGGTTCGGCGACGACATGCTGCACTTCAACGGCATCGGCGAACGCATCACGTGGGCGATGAACGGGATCAATGGCATCCCGCCGGAGGCCGACAAGGCGAAGTACTACGAGATCGTCCGCTGGGCCGCGCAGCGCGGCCTGACGGTGACGATGCACTGGAACACGGAGAAGAACGTCGATCAGCTGCTCGGCATCTGGGAGCGGGTGAACAAGGAGTTCCCGATTGCGCCGCTGCGCTGGACGATCGCGCACCTCAACGACGCGTCGCCGCAGACGCTGCAGCGGATGAAGGCGCTCGGCGTCGGCTGGACGGTGCAGGACGCGCTGTACAACACCAATGACGATGCGGCGAAGCGCGAAGGCAACGGCGTGCGCCGCGAGCCGCCGGTTGTCACAGGCAGCAAGATCGGCGTGCCGATCGGCGCGGGAACCGACGCGCATCGCGTCTCGACTTACAACCCGTTCACGGTGCTGCAATGGTTTCTCGACGGGAAGAACGCCGGCGGCACGCCGCTCCGCGGACCGGAAGAGACGCCGAGCCGCATCGACGCGCTGCGCCTCTACACGGCAGGGAGCGCATGGGTCTCTCATGACGAAGGTACGCGTGGGTCGCTCGAAGTCGGCAAGCTCGCCGACCTCGCGGTGCTCTCGAAGGACTACATGACCGTGCCTGTCGAGCAGATCGGCGGCATCGAGTCGCTGCTGACGATCGTTGGCGGTCAGGTGGTGTACGCGGCGGGTCCCTTCAACAAGTTCGAGGGGACGCGCTGAGCGGAGCCCACTGTTCACGCTTCCGTGTTCTCACTTCTGCGTTCGTGTTCAAGTTCTTCGTAAGGTGCCGGGTTCCCGGTTCCGGGTTCCATGTTCCGGGTCCGCGTGCGCCAGCGCACGCGAACCGAACATGAACATGAACACGAACTGAGAAGTGAGAAGCAGGAAGCGTGAACGGCCGAAATATCAGTTTCCGTCCGCTGATGATGGTGGACATGCCGATGCTGCACGAATGGCTGAAGCGTCCGCACGTCGCGGAATGGTGGACGCCGGCGCCATCGCTCGACGAGGTCATCGAGGAGTTCACCCCCCTGACACGCCCTGGTCACCGCGACCAGGGCTACATCGCCTTCGACGGCGATCGCGCCATCGGCTACATCCAGTCATACATCGTCAAGGACGGAGGAAACGGCTGGTGGGAAGAGGAGACCGATCCGGGCGCGCGCGGCATCGATCAGTTCCTGGCGGCCGGCGATCAGTTGGGCCGCGGCCTGGGAACGGCCATGGTGCGCGCTTTCGTAACGCGTCTGTTCGAGGACCCCGCAGTTACGAAAATTCAGACCGATCCGGATCCGCGCAACGCGCGGGCGATTCGATGTTATGAAAAGGCCGGCTTCCGCGCGGTCCGCGAAGTCGACACGCCGGACGGCCACGCGCTGCTGATGATTCGCAACAGGGAG
>Ga0066699_10000623_pt1 | contig 10757 bp, 9 predicted proteins | sample GraSoiAngelo_148_FD_66455 | JGI IMG/M metagenome (GOLD analysis project Ga0066699, IMG submission 66455) | Grasslands soil microbial communities from the Angelo Coastal Reserve, California, USA - 14_1009_09_20cm | ecosystem: Environmental > Terrestrial > Soil > Grasslands | place: USA... | reverse complement strand
CTGGTGATTAGCAAGCCAGAGGATGAGGAACGTCTGGGGAAAATGGGAGTGAAGGATTCCAAGCGCATCTACGACACCGAAGACCTGGCGCCGGGGAAGAAGATGGTGTTTGCGTGCACGGGCGTGACCGACGGCAATCTGCTGAAGGGCGTGCGTTTCTTCGGGGAGGGCGTGCGCACGAGTTCGATGATCTTGACTTACGACGATCGGCAGGTACGGTTCATCGATTCGGTGCACCTGGAGAAGAGGCCGGATATCAAGGTGAGGTTCTACTGAGAAGTTGACAGCCGACAGTTTACAGTTGAAAGAAGGAAGATTTAACTCAGAGAACGCAGAGGAAAGAAGAGAGAGGAAAAAGCAATTGCTCCTGAGACCAGACAAAGCCGCGATTCTAAAACATGTTCAAGCGCGGACAAGACCGAGCAAAGAAATCTAGCGTTGGGCGCTGGTGACGGCCAGGAAGACACCATCATCCACGGCCACGGAGCGCGTAAAGAGCGTAGAAGCCTTTGCCCCTGAGATGGCGATGTGTTTTGCCATGCTACTGAGCACCGGGCCGGCCGGATTCGCATCCCTTCCGGTTCCGTCCCCGGGTTGCAGAGAAATGCGCGTGGTCTTCGGCGTGCAACTCGTACCGCCCTCAGCTCCGTCTTGGAGCAGACCTACCGGGGGGCCGAGCAGGAACGAGCGGCGGCGGAAGCCGAGACAGGTGTCGCGGACAAATACTTGGCGGAGGCCGCTGTTGGGCGCGCTTGCAGAAGACTTTCCTTCCGCCGAAGGATGCTTCGGGGCCTGGCTAGGGGTAACCGCGAGAAACGCAACGAAGCGCCCCGAAGAACTGATCGAAGGCAAGATACTTTCAGTACCGGCGAGCGCGCCACCTGAATCCGTCGAAACAAGAATCGTTGACGCCTTGCAAGAGGAATCTGCGCGGGCGCACGCGTCGCGCAAATAAATCTGTCGGCCCGGCGGGGAATTTTCGACGAGATTGGCTGCATCCGAACTGAAAGCAACGTAGCGCCCGTCGGAACTCATAGAAGGCGTGTGGCTGTCGCCTGCGGCAGGTGCGCCCTCGCTGGTGACGGAAAGCAAAGACGTATGCGGTTGGCAGTCGGTCGCGGCGCCTTCACAGGTATCGCGCAAGAAGATTTGCGCGTGCTCATCGCGCACAGCAGTGTATGCCACGTAACGCCCGTCAAGACTGACAGCGGGCGTTTCCTCAGCGACGGTCATGGTCGAAGCGGAATTTGCCGAGGCTTTAGCGGCCACGGGGCAAGTGGACTGAATCGGGACGGTTATGGCGGGAGTGCTGGTGCCGCCGCCAGTACCGGCACTGCCAGGAACATTCGGGACCGGCAGCGAGGGGGGGTTGTAAACGGTGATCGCAGCGCTGCCGGGAACGGTACCAAGGTCCGCGGCCGGAATCGTTACCATAATCTGAGTCGAGGCGATGGTAGTTGGAGAAGTCTTGCTGATGGGCGTGAATTGGTATTGCGCTGTACCGAGAGTCCAGTTCAGCGTCGAAAAATTATTTTGGTTTGGGTCAGTGCTATTCACAGCGTTGAGGAAATTCGCGCCGGTGACTGTCAGTGCGAGGTCGCTTCCGATGGTGGCGCAAGTTGGGGAAACGGAAGTGACGGTAGGAACCGGATTGGGCGCGTTGTTCATGATGAAGGTGATGGTATTGGAGAGGCCGTTGTAGCCGGCGCCTGAGCCATAGCTTGAGCTGGGATTATTGGTATTGACCGTAGCGGTGCCGGGCTTGGCAATCAACGAAGCAGAGATGGTGGCCGTGACTGATGTCACGTTGTTGTTGACGTCCAGCGTGATGGTCGTGGTGCACGCGGCCCCGCTAGTGGCAGTTGTGGGACAGGTCTTGCCATTCCATTGCACCACGGTTCCCTTGACGAACCCGCTCCCATTCACCGTCAATGTAAATTGCCCGCTGCCAGCGCTCACTTGAGAAGGAGACAAGAAACTAAGAGACGCGCCGGTGGGGTTCTGAAAGGTGTTGCCGTAGTCGTTGCATCCGGTTACGACCAAAATCGCGAAAGGCACCACAGCCGTCGCTGTCCAAAACCGCTTCATTGCCACTCCTTTTTGTAGTCCTGCAACCCCGAACATCTCCGATGTCCCTCTTACCCGGGCAAACAGCGACAAGGCCGCAATGCCGGCGCACATTACAGGGTGTGATGCCAAATCTCCGCAAAGCGTTGACCAAGTCCGAGCTTGGCTAGGAAGAAGGTTCGTTGGGACTCTTACACCCCTCTGCCAGGCGGCGCGCGGCCCCAAAACACAGCACCAACGCAGTCCTACATCCTTACCATCCACACGGGCAGCTGGTCAATGCGGAAACCAAAATGGCAGCTTGTAAAATCGAAATTCGCCGTGGAGCTTGCGCTGCTGGATTATGTTCTAGCGGCATTAAGCCGCTGCGTAGGAAGACCACTGGAAGTACGGATCAAGGAGCGGCAGGCTCCTGTTGTAAGCCGAGAGCGGCGATGGAGGCGCGAACTAATTGCCGGATACGCGCCTGGCATTCTGAATCGCGGACCGACAAATCCGCGGCGGCACTGTAACACTGCAAGGCCTGTGGCTTGCGGCCAAGTTTTGCGTAGAGATCGCCACGCACCAATTGAAAAAGAGGGTTGGAGGGATATTTCTCAGCCAAAGGGCTGATGATGGTCAAGGCGCGCTCGTATTGCTGATCGTAGCGATGGAGATTCATGGCGAGATAAAAGCGCGCCACGCAGGGAGTGAGTACGCCGTCTTCAATGGCATGCTCTAGCAGGCGGATGCCTTCTTGTTTCGAACCGCCGGGAATGCCCATAAAGAAGCGCAGGATTTTGGCGATGGCACTTAGCGTGTCCACATAATAGTTGTATAGGCCAAGACCAAAATCAGCATCGGCCAGGCTGAGATCAAGAGCCTTGGCGCGAAGGAAGTGCTCGCGAGCGCGGACGCCGAAGCGGGCCGTGTTGCGATTCTCTCCTCGTAAAGAGTAGAGGCGCGCGGCCGCGGCATCGGCCATGCCGGCGTAGAGCTGCATTTCCGCGGATTCCCGCTGCTTGAGCTGGGCGGAAGCCAGCGAGGACGCAGTGGTCACCAATTCCAAATAGTACTGATCCCCCCGAAGCTTGGGGCGGCGGCGGGCATCGCTCATTCCGTACCGGAACTCCGCCGCCGTGCACCAGAAGCGCCACCAGAGCGCGTCCGATTCCAGAAGGAAACCTAGTGGATCGTCGGGACGCTCCTTTTGCAGCTTTTTCGCGGCTTCCTGAGCCTCTTCGAGGTCGAGGGAATAGATTTTTTCAAGGATGGCGGGAGCTTCCGCCGGCAGAGTGAGTTGTGTAGCGCGGCACGGGGTGCATGCAAGGGTCAGCAGATACAGACATGCGATTTGAGCGCGGCGAAGAGACGCCGAGAGAAAGGTGATTCCCATTCCAAGAAGTTTCGCACAAGGTCAGGCTTTGCGCTGGACGAGTTTAAGTTGTTCCAGGAGAGTTGCAAACCGACATGCTTTCGGAATTTGGTGTGTGTTTCGAGTGGATCTTTTCATAGGGTTAGGCAGTACGGGGCGCTTTTGCTATCCTCGGCGGACTGATGACCACACCCAATAAAGCGGCAGACGCCGGGCTGGAGCGCGGTCTGGGCCTGAAAGAAGCCGTCGCGCTCAACATGATCGAGATCGTGGGCATCGGCCCGTTCGTGGTCAGCTCGCTGGTCATCCGCGCGATGGGCGGGCCGCAGGCGCTGCTTGCATGGCTTGCCGGAGCGCTGCTGGCAACGCTGGATGGTTTCGTGTGGTCGGAGCTCGGAGCGGCAATGCCCAAAGCCGGGGGCACTTACGTTTTTTTGCGAGAAGCGTACGGACCGGGGCGCTGGGGCCGGTTGATGTCGTTCCTGTTTGTGTGGCAAACGTTCGTGCAGGCGCCGCTGTCCATCGCGTCGGCTTCGATCGGATTCGCGCGTTATGTAGGATACCTGCATCCGCTCTCCACACTGGAAACAAAACTCGTCTCGGGCGGACTGGTCGTTTTTCTCGTGATTTTGCTGTACCGGCGCATCACCACCATCGGGAAGATATCCGTCTTGCTGTGGGCGGGCGTCGTGGGAACGATGCTCTGGCTGATCTGGGGTGGCGTGACGCACTTCCATGCGAAGATCGCCTTCGATTTTCCGCCAGGGGCGTTCCACTTGTCCTGGGTGTGGTTTGCGGGCCTGGGATCGGCGATGGTCAACACGATTTACAGTTATTGGGGCTACTACAACATTTGCCATCTCGGGGGAGAAATCAAAGATCCGGAGAAAAATATTCCGCGTGGAATCTTTCTCTCGATTGCAGGAATTGCGGTCTTGTACTTGGCCATGCAAACCAGCATTCTCGGTGTGGTGCCTTGGCGCGAGGCGCAGAACTCGAAATTCATCGTAAGCACATTCGTCGAGAGGCTGTATGGGCCTCATGCGGCGCAACTCGCCACTGCGATGGTGCTCTGGATTGCGCTCGCCTCAGTCTTCTCCGTTTTGCTCGGCTATTCGCGCGTGCCGTATTCGGCCGCGTTGGACGGAAATTTCTTCCCGGTGTTTGCTCGGCTGCATCCCACAAAGCATTTTCCGCACATTTCCTTGCTGGTCTTGGGAGCGCTGGCCTTTCTCTTCAGCGTGACTTTGAAGCTGGAAACGGCGATTGCGGGCATTTTGGCCATGCGCTTACTGGTACAGTTCATCGGGCAAGCGATCGGAGTCATGGTCCTGCGGAAGCGCTGGGGCGCAGAACGATTGCCATTCAAGATGTGGCTCTATCCGGTGCCCGCCGTGCTGACAATGCTTGGATGGGCCTGGCTCTTCTGGCAAACGGGGACAACGCGAAAATGGGGCCTCGCGGAGATTGCCTTGGGGGCGCTGGCATTTCTGATTCGTGCGCGAGAAGTGCGACAATGGCCTTTTGAGAGTCGACAGTTAAGTTGACAGTTGGAAATCCCAACGTGCTTTCTTTTGGGGGACGCGTGACTTCTTGGCCTAGGCGATTCGCGGTCGTTTTGCTCTCCTGCACAATCAGCGCGATCGTGGCAAACCTTACCAAGGCGCAATTCCCGCCGGCCCCGGGAACTGGCCCGGGTCTGCCGGAAACTGTGGAGGCGATAGAGCGCACGCGGATCACCACACGAATCCTCTACGTCACCGCGCACCCCGACGATGAGTCGAGCGCGGTGCTGACGTATCTGGCGCGCGGCTTGCACGCGGATGTGGCCTTGCTGTCGTTGACGCACGGTGAAGGCGGCCAAAACGATCTGGGCCCCGAACAGGCGCCCCAACTCGGACTGATTCGCACGCAGGAATTGCTGGCGGCGACGCGCGGCTATGGCGTGAGGTTGTACTTTACGCGCGCCAAGGATTTTGGCTTTTCAAAGACCCCGGAAGAAACCGAAAAAGTCTGGGGAGAACAAGTTCTCGAGGACATGGTCCGCGTGATTCGCACGTTCCGACCGCACGTGGTCCTCAATGGGTGGGGCGGAGTACACACGGGCCACGGGCACCATCAGGCGGCAGGTCTGCTCACGCCGAAAGCGGTGCAGCTGGCGGCAGATCCCTCTTTCCAATTGCACGGGCTGCCGCCGTGGGGCGTCCGAAAACCGGTCGTGGTGTTGGATGTGGACCGCAGCGAAAAACCCCAGGGTTACCTTCTTCCTCTGGATGAGACATCGCCTCTTTATGGCAAAACCTGGCGCGAAATCGGTCTCGACGCCTTTGCGAATCATCGCTCGCAGGGAATTGCCGGGTTTCTAAATTCGTCCTTCCTGCGGCGCCCTATCGCACTCAAACGCGAGGATGGAGGCGAGCTGAATCCGGCAATACTCGCCCAGCCGCTCGGTCCCCTGGACGAGGATTACGAAGAGGGGAACATGGGCGTCGATCCCCTCATGCGTGCGGTCGACTCCGCGCTTGTAGAGGCACGCGACGCAGCGTTGCGGCTCGATTGGAAAGCCGCTGCTGGCTCTTTGGCGGAAGCTGGGAAAAAGCTGAACGAAGTGCCCAAGCCAAGTGGCAGTGGGAATAACCCCGAACCGCTCCTTTCGCTGGCCCGCAGCATAGAGCGCAAGCGTGAAAAGGCAGAGAACGCGCTGACGCTCGCGGCGGGGCTGCGGCTTGAAGCCGTGGCCGACCGAAGTGAAATCGTTCCCGGAGAAACTTTCACCGTGCGAGTCGAGTATCGCCATCGTGAGGGCGTCTCCGGCGATTTCAAAAAACCGGCGCTGAAGCTTCCACCCGAATGGAGCGTGGCCAAGGAAGAGCTGGAATCTCCAAATGCGATTCGATTTACAGTTAAGACGGAACAAAAACCGCCGCGGATCAACGACGGGCCGGCGGTGGCTATTCTGCCGGAACCGCCTCCGCTGATGACCGCCAGCGAGGAAGCGGTGATTGACGGTTATGCATTCACGGTGGTTTCGCCGGTGACTAGCCTTCGCGCCACTTCCACCCGCGTGGACCGCATCAGTCCCCAGGTGGTTCCGCCTTACACGCTGGCGGTGGAACCGAAACAAGACCTCGAGAATCTGTCCAGGCTAAGAAAACCATTTGATGTTCTGCTTCGTGTCCACTCCTATGCCACCGAAGCCGGCCAAGTCCACGCCGGGCTCGTTGTTCCCAAAGGATGGAAAACCAGCGCTCCCGTAACGCTGAAATTCACCGGAACCGGTGACCGCTTTGCGCGCGTTACAGTTACGCCACCGCCGAAACTTGGCGCTGGCCGCTACAAGATCACCGCTTATGTGGAGCGGTCCGCGGATCGCGCACGAAATCTCAGAGCGGAAAGGTTCACTCTTTCGCTGGAGCCTTTGGTGACTCTGCCCACTCAGCTTTGGAGCGAGCCGGCGCAGTGCGTTGTGCATGCGTTCGCGGTGCAGGTGCCGCAAAATCTTCGCGTGGGTTACATCACCGCAGAAGGCGAGCCGATACCGGACGCGCTACGCCGCTTGGGGATCCAGGTCGACATGCTGGACGCCAAGGAATTGGTTTTTGGAGACTTGTCGCGCTTCCGCACGATCGTCGTAGGAGTGCGGGCGTATGAATTGCGCTCCGAGCTTTCCGGGGCCAACCAGCGGTTGCTGGATTACGTGGCGAACGGCGGCACGCTCGTCGTGCAATACAATCGTGATTTCATCTGGGACAAACTGGAACCTGCGCCGTATCCCGCTCTGATCTCGCCTCCGCTTCCGCCCGCGAAAGACGGCGCCGCGCCGACGCCGCGGCCGCTTCCGCGCATCACCGACGAGAATTCTCCGGTGAAGTTTCTGAAGCCTAATGATCCCCTGCTCAACACGCCGAACAAGATCACGCAGGACGATTTCAAAGGCTGGGTGCAAGAGCGCGGTCTCTACTTCTGGACGCAATTCGATCCGAAGTACACGGCGGTGCTGGCAATGCATGATCCCAGCGAGCCCGACCTCGATGGCGGACTAGTTTACGCGCACTACGGCAAGGGCACGTACATTTACACCGGCTTGGCATTCTTCCGGCAATTGCCCGATGGCGTTCCTGGCGCATTTCGGCTGTTTGTCAACCTGCTCAGCGCTACGCGAGCGAAGTAATCAACCGAACACGGAAGCGCCGCGCGCAAGTTCGTCGTCACTGAGCATGCTATCCTCTTGCTCCAGAGGATCCAAACACGCATGAACAAACAGTTCGGAATCAGCCATCCCGGGCGGAAGTTAGGGAAGGCCATAATGTTCCCGCTGGCCGCCGTCTTGCTCCTGGCAAACGTTTCCTCCGCAGCGGCGCAGAAAGAAAAGAAGAAGAAAAAAGACGAGACGAAGGCCACAGACAATTCGAAGACCGTCGTGCCTCTGACCGATGAGCAGCAGATTGATTACCAGCTCTCGGAGATGCTGGGCGCATGGCAGGTGGGCGATATCGAGAAGTTGCACTCCACGTATGCCGACGACGTTTCCATGGTGAACGGTTCTTGGGCGCCCCCAGTCATTGGCTGGGCGAATTACGCCACCATCTACCAGCAACAGCGCGCGCGGATGGAGCGCGTGCGCATGGATCGTTCGAACACCTACATAAGGGCGAATGGCAACACCGGCTGGGCCTGCTACCAGTGGGACTTTTCAGCCGAAGTAGACGGGCAGACGGTATTCTCGCGAGGACAAACAACAGTCGTACTGGAGAAGCGGGACAATCGGTGGCTCATTGTGCACAATCACACTTCCTTGTCGCCAGGACCGCAGCCGCCTTCTCCCGCAAACACCACTACACCACCGCAAGCACCCGCAAAGCCAAACGGGTTCTAGCTGGCCATCCGGCGGCCACTTACAGACAGGGGGCTTCAGAAATTCTGCTTAAGGCCTTCGTAGATCCACAGCCCGCCCGCAAGCAGCAGAAGCGCGCCTGAGAGGATGCCGGTAATCAGCAAAGGACGTGACAGCGTACTGATTTTGGCAACCAATTCGCGCTGCTCCTTGGCCATATGCTCTTCCGCCGCGTCCAGGAAGATCTGATCGTCTTCGTGGCTCGACAAAACGCCGCGCCAGATGAGCAGAAGGATGAAGACAGCGGTGACGGCACCCCAGGCAATCAACAGATAAAAGACAGGGGGCGTAAGCGTGTTATCCATGGCAACCTCCCGATCGAACCGGCCCGCAGTGCCGGCCGGACCGTAGCCGGCATGGGGGTTGTTGCGTGTTTCTAGCCGGGGAGTATAGCACCGCAAATGGAAATTTCTAGGGTTAACTATCGCGAAAACGGATTCACACCCAAAGCCCCTAGAACCCCCATTGCCATGCACACTCCCCCCATCTCGAGCCGTCTTTGGCGCGCGAAACCACATCGCGTTGACAAAGCAGAACCCCGCGGGCAAAATTGAAATGGCCTTGTAACTCTGGTTCGCTCTGTCCGAACCAATTTTTCTCACTCGTGCCCGAGTGGCGGAACTGGCAGACGCGCTAGCTTCAGGAGCTAGTGATCGCAAGGTCGTGGAGGTTCGAGTCCTCTCTCGGGCACCAAACTCTCACGTCTCAAATTCCGCAGACATCGGTATCGAACTCCACCAACCAGCTCACTGGATAACGGGCGATGATGTTTCGCAAACCTGCGAATCCGTTCGCGCGAATTTACTCCCTTCTTCCAAGGCCTTGCGGTTAGCCTCCAACAAAGCTACTTTGCTCGTCTTCGTTTGAAGAACAGCCAGTGCTGTCGCAGGCTGCAAGCAGCCAAGATTCTCCAGAAGTGCGCCAAGCAAAACCATGTTGGCAACTTTCGCCGACCCCAGTTTGTCGGCGATCGCAGACGCCGGCACGCAAAGGATCTCGGAAGGCAGAGAGCCGAGATCGGCTGGAACGGTGCTGCCGTTGTAAAGGATGAGCCCGCCCGGCCGGACCGTCCCGGCAAATTTGCGCAGGGAAATTTTGTTCATGGCGATCAGGACGTCCGGGTGCGAAATCAACGGCGAACCAATGCGCTCTCTGGAAAGGCAGACGTGGCAATGCGCGCTGCCCGAACGCATCTCCGGTCCATACGAAGGCAGCCAACTTACTTCCAGGCCTTCCCGCATGCCAGCCTCGGCCAACAATTGCCCGAGCAGCAGGACTCCCTGCCCGCCAAAACCGGCAATTTTCACCGTCAACCGATTGAAGCTGTGCTCGCGAACCGATTTTTCTCCCGGTTCCATCACTTCCGCAGTTTGGAGGCCTAAGACTTCCGCAAGAGGGCGTTGCGGAGGAACTGCTTCAGCGACAGGCTCAGGTTTGCGATCGCGGAAAACTTGCAGCGGAAAAACCGGAATCATGTGTTCGGCAACCCATTTCCGCGCCGGTATAGGGTCCATCCCCCAGATGGTCGGACAAGGCGACAAAATTTCGACAAAGGAAAAGCCAATGCCGTCGCGCTGAATTTCCAGCGCCCTGCGAATCGCCCGGCGCGCTTTCATGATGTTTTTGTTGTCGGAGAGGGCCACGCGCTCGATATAAGCGGTGCTTCCAGAATGGAAAGCAATTCGGCCATATGTACCGGACGACCTTCGTTCGAGGGGCGGCGGCTCCAGGGGGAGGTCGTGGTTTTTTGGCCGACCAGCGTAGTGGGCGCCATCTGCCCGCCAGTCATACCATAAATGGCGTTGTTCACGAAGAAAACGGTGATTTTTTCGCCGCGATTCGCAGCATGCACGATTTCCGCCGTGCCAATCGCAGCCAAGTCGCCATCGCCTTGATACGAGATAACCATCTTGTCGGGACAAGCTCGCTTGATTCCCGTGGCTGCCGCGGGCGCGCGGCCGTGCGCTGCTTGAACATTGCCAACATCAAATCATGCCTCGGCTCGCGCTCTTTCGCGCGCGTACTTGGCTTCCCGCGCGCGCTGATGCGCTTCGAGTTCGTCCGATTCGAGGTAGATTGAGTTTATGAGATTCTTGCGGGTGGCCGCCGCCCCTTGCACGGCCCAGGGCTTGTGCACTCAATGCAGCTTGCTCTCCGAGAGGTCCGGCGGCTCCATCATTTGCCCGACAAAACCATCGCACAGCACAATGGCCGGATTCCGGTAGCGGTCGGCTAGTTCAAAAGCCAGCTTCGTCAACTCGGCCATCTCCTGCACCGAAGCGGGAGCCATCACCAAGTTGCGGTAGTTTCCATGGCCGCCGCCGTGTAGTAATTGGGATGAAACTCGAAGATCGGATTGTTGTCCACGAAATCGAACAGTTCCTTCGAGCCGAGGACAAACCCCAAAATGATTTTGCGTGGTTTAAAGTTCTTGCGGTTGCC
>Ga0066699_10000615_pt1 | contig 10776 bp, 9 predicted proteins | sample GraSoiAngelo_148_FD_66455 | JGI IMG/M metagenome (GOLD analysis project Ga0066699, IMG submission 66455) | Grasslands soil microbial communities from the Angelo Coastal Reserve, California, USA - 14_1009_09_20cm | ecosystem: Environmental > Terrestrial > Soil > Grasslands | place: USA... | reverse complement strand
GCTCTCGCGATCGCCACGCGCTGCTGCTGCCCGCCGGAGAGCTGCCTCGGGTAGGCGCCCTCCTTCTCCTTGAGCCCGACCCGCGCCAGCAGGCTCCGCGCCCGGCCGAGCACCGTCGCCCTGTTCTCGCCCTTGACGCGAATCGGAGCTTCAATCAGATTCTCGAGCGCGGTCATGTGTGGGAAGAGATTGAAATGCTGGAACACCATCCCGATCTCGGAGCGCTTCTTGCACACCTCGCGGTCGGGAAGCTCGTGCAGCCGGTCCCCGACCTGCCGGTAGCCGACGAGCTCGCCGTCGACCGACAGCCGTCCGGCGTCGATCTTCTCGAGATGGTTGATGCAGCGGAGGAACGTGCTCTTGCCCGAGCCTGAGGGCCCGATCACGCACATGACCTCCTTGGGCTGGACCTCGAGGTCGATGCCTTTCAGCACCTCGAGCCGGCCGAAGCTCTTGTGCACGGCCTCGGCTTTGACCATCGGACGGCCGCTCATCGATGCTCGCTCGGGATCGCGGGTGGGGCCTGGAGCTGAGTCGGGGGCGGCGCGTGGAACGTGAAGAGCATGCGTCGGAATCTCTGGATCGGTGTGAGCGGCAGCTCCCGCTGCGAGCCGCGAGCGAAGTAGCGCTCGATGTAGTACTGGCCGACGGTGAGGATCGACGTGCAGATCAGGTACCAGAAGCTGATCACCAACAGCAGTTCGACGATCCGAAAGTTGAAAGCGGCGATCTCGGTCGAAACCCTGAACATCTCGCCGTACTGGGCGATGAACGCGAGGGAAGATGTCTTGAGCATCGAGATCGTCTCGTTGCCGGTGGGAGGGATGATGACGCGCATCGCCTGCGGCAGGATGATCCGCTGCAGCACCTGGGCGCGCCGCATGCCGAGCGCCATCGCGGCTTCGGTCTGTCCGTGCTCCACCGAGATGATTCCCGCTCGCACTATCTCGGCCATGTACGCGCCCTCGTTGAGCCCGAGCCCGAGCAGTGAGGCGAGCAGCGGGGTGATGAGGTCCGACGTCCTGGCGTGCCACCCGACGTCGGTCAAGGGAATGCCCAACCCGATGGTTGGGAGGATGAGTCCCAGGTTCCACCAGAAGAAGAGCTGCACCAGGACCGGCGTGCCCCTGAAGAACCAGATGTAGAACCAGCTCACTGTCGACATCACCGGGTTGGGCGAAAGCCGCATGACCGCGAGCAGGATGCCCAGCACGATGCCGATGGCCATTGCCAGCACAGTCAGCTCGAGCGTGCCGACCAGGCCGAGCAGGATGCGGTCCTGAAGCAGGTAGTGCTGGACGACTGGCCAGCGGAGGTTGGGTGCGGTCGCCACGGTGTAAATGGCGCCCGCACTGAAAACGACGATGAAGGCAGCCACCACCCAGCGCCAGGGATGGCGCACGGGAATGGCTTTGATCGCCTCCACTTGTCGCGGTGCTGAGGTCGACGCAGCGCTCACATCGGACTCCGATCGGCAGCGCGCCGGCGAGTCACCAGACCCGCCGGCGCATCGATTGCCGGATCAGTAGGTGGGAACGCAGGACGGCTGGTTCGGCAGGCTGTTCACGTTCAAGGCCACGTCGGCGCTAGCGATGCCCCCTGAGTCGACCGCATATTTCTTGAGGATCGTCGTGTAGAACCCGTTGTCGATGAGGTACTTGAGCGCATCCTGGATTGCTTTCTCGAGCGGGCTGCCCTTGGGCAGTGCCATGCCGTAAGGCGCGATGCTGCATGGCTGGCCGCTGAGCTGGAGCTGACCGTTGGAGAGCTTGACCTGGTAGGCGGCGACCGGCTGGTCGACCCAGCCCACCTGCGAGTGCCCGCTCAACAGATCGGCGTTGGCGTCGGTCTGCTTGGTGAAGCTGTGCACCGTGATGTCCCCTTTCCCGGCGGTCTTGCAGTGATTGGCATCGGCCCTGATCGAGGATCCATCGGGGTTCTTGCCCATGTACCCGTAAGCGTCGGCCTCTTCAGTGGTCCCCGTTTCAACAGCCACGGTCTGGCCGCACAGGTCCGCGGGGCTGCTGATCTGTGGGCCCCCCGCCTTCACGAACCACTGCTCGCCGGCTTTGTAGTACGTGATGAAATCGACGGTCTTCTCACGCTCGGTCGTCGGGCTGAAGCTCGAGATGCCTATGTCGTATCGGGTGCCGATGTCCGGGATGATGCTGGAGAAGTCAGCGTTGTTCCAGCTGAACCGGATGCCGATCACCGCGCCGATGGCATTGCCGAGGTCGATGTCCCAGCCGACGATCTGCCCTGTGTCGGGATCGATGGACTCGTTGGGCGCGTAGGTCGCGTCGATGCCGACCTGAAGCGCACCTTTGGCCTTGATGTCCGACGGCACCTCCGCGGCGATGCTGGCCTGCTTGGTGGGGCCGCCTGTCGACGCTGGCGGGCTGGACGTCGATCCGCAGGCGGTCAGCATGCCAACTGCCGCCAGCGCCAACAACCGACTTCTCGAGTTCATGCCGGACCTCCTTGGCAGTCATACGGTTCAGCGATTCATGCGCATTCTATGTCGATCGGAGCCGGCGTCTTATGACGGTCATAGCCTCCGGCCTAACATTTAGGCCGACGTGAGGAACCGGGCGCTCGGCGTCCTCGGTGTCGGGGTTGCCGGCTCGCAGGCTGGACACCTGGCGACTTATCAAATCCGCTTCGGTGCGCTTGCGGATGGAATTCAGGGCGCGGGAGCCCACGCCTACTTCCCGCTGGTGGCCAAGACGTGCCTCGGCTTGGCCGGTGTGGCTTTGATCGCAACTCTCGCGTTCATCGGCGTGGCCAGGATCCTTCGCTCGGGACGCGCAGTGCGCTGGACCCGCGGCCCGACGTACGTGAGCCTGCTGGCGTGCCTCTTCACGCTTCAGCTGGCCCTATTCATGACCCAGGAAACCGTCGAGGCGGCCGCGGCCGGGGTGCCGCCGGATTCGGCTGTGAACCTGCTGCTCTGGGGCATCCTGGGCCAGCTGCCGGTCGCGCTTGTCGGCGCGGCGGGTCTGCGCTGGCTCTGGTCGCAGGTGGAAGCCGCGGCCGAGGTAATCCTCGAGGTCATCCGGACGGCGGCTCCGGCGCCCGTCCCGGCCCCAGTCGTGATCTTTAGGGCCGGCCCAAACGACCTGGGGCTGCTTCGCTCGCACTCGGCACGTTTCAGGGTCGCCAAACGGGGACCGCCGACCTCCTTCTGATCAGAGCGTTCTGACCAGCGGCGCGTTCTCGCGCGCCATATATAAGGAGGAGCATCAAGTGAGTCGTGCTCGCATCGCCATCGTTGCGACGGTCGTGGTCGCGTTCGTGATCGTGGCCGGCGTGCTCGTGTACGCAAACCAATCCCATGGGGGCCAGAAGGTGACCATCGCCGTGACGGTCACCAAGGCCAGCTCGATGACACCCAGCGACCTGACCGCGCACCACGGCGACATAGTCACGATCAGCATCAAGAGCGACACCGATGGCGAGGTCCACCTGCACGGATATGACATACCTTTCGACTGCGTCGCCGGCCAGACCGTCTCCCACACGTTCACCGCCGACAAGACCGGTGACTTCGAGATCGAGTGGGAGTCCGCCAGCACCCACCTCGGCCACCTCGTCGTAACGCCATGATCCCGTCGATCGGGATCCTTCTGCACGGATTCGGGCAGCGCTACGACCTGCCGATATCGAGGTACCTGTACTTCGTCGCTGCGGGCTTTGTCGTGGTCGTCTCGTTCGTGCTCGTAGTGGTCTTCGCCGGCGAGAAGGTGGGCGAGAGAGCCGTCCAGTACCCGCGCCGCGCCTCGCGGTGGCTTACATCGTTGGGCCGTACGCCCTGGCCTCGCGGGGTCGGCGGCGTAATCGGTGTCCTTGCGCTGGCGACGGTGATCGTCACCGGCTTCGTCGGGTCGCAGAAGCACCCGGAGCTCAACCCGGCCGAGTACGTCGTCTGGATCTACTTCTGGGCCGCGACCGTGATCCTGTCCGGCTTGGTGGGCAACCTCTGGTACCTGCTCAACCCATGGGCTGCGATCTACGACGCGGCCTCACGTTTCATCCCCCTCCGACCGGCCTTCCGGCTCCCGGCGCTCGGAGTGTGGCCGGCGGCCGCGCTCTACTTCTCGTTTGCCTGCCTCGAGCTGACCTCGGGAATGTCAAACCGCCCCTCGATAGTCGCTCTGGCCGCGCTCGCGTACACATGTCTGACCCTGGCCGGGATGGTGCTGTTCGGTCGCGACGCGTGGCTCGAACGGTGCGAAGCCTTCACCGTGCTCTTTGGCATAGTCGCGCGCTTTGGCCCGGTCGAGGCCGAGCGAGATGAGTCGGGCCGCATCGCGGCCGTCTATATCCGGCCCTGGGGCGTCGGGCTTCTCAAGGATCCACCCGTGGGCTGGGATCGGGTCCTGTTCATCATCCTCATGCTTAGCACGCTCGCTTTCGACGGCGTCATCGCCACGCCGGCGTGGCAGGACTTCGACATCGCGCTCGAGCCGATCTGGCTTCCGATGGGCTCGATGGGATTCTTCTTCATCAGGACCCTGGGCCTCGTTTTACTCACCGTCGCGTTCCTGCTCGTGTTCATCGCGGTGATGCATGCGGTCCTCTACTTCGGAAGTCGAAAGGTCGACCGGAAGGCCACGATCTCTGCCTTTGCGCTGACCCTGGTTCCGATCGCGCTCGTGTACAACGCTGCTCACAACTACAGCTATGTGATGGTCCAGTCGCAGGGCATCATCCCCGTGCTCAACGATCCGCTTGCAAGCGGCTGGCACCTGCTCCCGTCGCTCGCCGGTTACACGCCCAGCTTTGCTCTTGCCCAGGCCTCGACCGTCTGGTACGCCCAGGTGGTTCTGATCGTGCTCGGCCACATCATCGCCGTGTATCTTGCCCACCTCAGGGCCGGCGAGCGGTTCAGGACTATGCAGCGGGCGCTGCTCAGCCAGTACCCGATGCTGATCCTGATGGTGGCCTACACCTGGATCAGCCTGACCATCCTGGCCGCCCCCACGACCACCGGCGGATGATCATGTAGCAACGAATCCGATCACATGGCCATTCGATCCGTCGGTGTACGCCGGCCTCGTGGCCCTGTTTCTGGGGCACGCCTGGCTGGCGCGATCCAGCGACGACGCCGAGCCGCGACACACCTTTTATTTCGGGCTGGGCCTGCTGATTTTGTGGGTCGCGCTCGAGACGCCGGTCGACACCGTCAGCGACCGCTACCTCGACTCGGTCCACATGCTGCAGCACGTCCTGCTTGGCTTCGTCGCCCCGCCGCTTCTGCTGCTTGGGCTGTCGCGCCAGATGGCCGCGCGCCTGGCCTCGGTCTCGATCCTCCGTCTTGCCACTGAGCCGGTCGAGGCGCAGGTGATCGCAGGTGCGGTCATGGTGCTGTGGCACGTGCCCTCCTTCTACGACGCCACCCTTCAGTCGGAGGCGTTGCACATCGTCGAGCACCTGACCTTCATCGCTGCCGGGGCCGTGCTGTTCTGGCCGGTGCTCGAGGCCACCTCCACGCAGTCCCACTGGCAGCTCTCGCCGATCGCGAAGCTGCTGTACCTCCTGGTCGCGACGATCCCGCAGGACGGCATCGCGCTCGCGCTGCTGTTCTCACGGCAGCCCTTCTACGAGTTCTATGCTCACGTGCCCCGACTGGTGCCTTCGATCAGCACCCTGATCGACCAGACCATCGCCGGCGCCGTGCTCATGGTCCTGGGCAAGGCGACGATGACGGTGGTCGCCCTGGCGGTGTTTTTCCGCTGGTTCGGCGCGGATCAGCGCGAAGACCGCGCCCATCTGGGCGCAGATGCGCGCCCCTAGAATTCGGACAGGAACGTGAAGTTCTCCGAGAGCATCCTCGACCTGGTCGGCAACACGCCTCTGGTGCGGCTTCACAAGGTCGCAAGAGGTATCCGGCCCGCCATCCTGGCCAAGCTTGAGCAGCTGAACCCCGGCGGCAGCGTCAAAGACCGTATCGGACTGACCATGATCGAGGAGGCGGAGCGGACCGGCCAGCTCAAGCCCGGCGGGACCATCATCGAGCCCACCTCCGGCAACACCGGTCACGGCCTGGCCATGGTGGCCGCGATCAAGGGCTACAACATGATCTTCGTCATGCCGGACAAGATGTCTGGCGAGAAGATCAGCCTTCTGCGCGCCTACGGCGCCGATGTGGTGGTTTGCCCGACGAACGTCGAGCGTGAATCGCCACAGTCCTACTACTCGGTCGCGGACCGGTTGTCCCGCGAGATCCCGGGCGCCTTCCAGCCCAACCAATACTTCAACCCGCGGAACCCCGAGGCGCATTACAGGACCACCGGGCCCGAGGTCTGGGAGCAGACGGAGGGGAAGATCGACGTCTTCGTCGCGGGCATGGGCACCGGCGGGACCATCAGCGGCGTCGCGAAGTTCTTGAAGGAGCGGAAGCCCGCCGTCCACATCGTCGGCGCGGACCCGGAGGGCTCTCTCTTCTCAGGGCCGATCGCGCCGTACAAGGTCGAGGGCGTGGGCGAGGACTTCATGCCGGGCACCATGGACATCAAGATGGTCGACCAGATCGTCCAGGTCACGGACAAGCAGTCGTTCGTCGCCGCGCGCAGGCTTGCCCGTGAAGAGGGCATCCTTGTCGGCGGCTCGTCAGGGATGGCGCTGCATGCGGCGCTGGAGGTCGCCCGCGACCGCGGCCCGGACGAGGTGATCGTGGTGCTGTTCCCCGACACTGGACGCAACTACCTGAGCAAGTTCTTCAACGACGAGTGGATGCGCCAGAACGGTTTCATGGCACGGCTCGGGGCGATCCGGATCCGCGAGGTCCTGGCCGAGCATCCGCACGGGATGCCGCCGCTGGTGACTGTCGAGTCAGAACGCTCAGTGGGCGAGGCCATCGACCTCATGCAGCGCTACGGCATCTCGCAGCTCCCGGTGACCGAAGACTCGAATGGACGCGGAGTCGTCGGCTCGCTCCAGGAGCGCACGCTGCTCGACCGCGTCTACCGTGATCCTTCGGTCGTCACGACCGCGGTCTCGGCGGCGATGGACGCACCGTTCAGCCAGGTCGGCGTCGACTCATCGATCGATGACGCCTTCGAGCCCCTGCTTCGCGGCGAGCAGGCAGTGCTGGTGGTCGAGGCCGGCAAACCCGTGGCCGTGATCACCCGCGCCGACCTGCTCGAGTTCGTGGCGCACAGGGGCAAGTGAGCCAAAAGGACGGCGGCTGGGGCTTCTCCACCCGCGCCGTTCACATCGGCCAGGGACCGGATCCCGCTACCGGCGCGGTCGTGCAGCCCATCCACCTCGCCACCACCTTCGCCCAGGAGGGCGTCGGCAAGCATCGCGGCTTCGAGTACTCGCGCAGCGGCAACCCAACTCGGCAGGCGCTGGAGGAATGCCTGGCCGCGCTCGAGGAGGCGCGCCACTGCCTTGCATTCGCATCGGGGCTCGGCGCCGAGTCGACGCTCATGCTCCTGCTCAAGCCCAACGATCACGTCGTCTACATGGAGGACGTCTACGGGGGCACGTTTCGGCTCTTTGACAAGGTGATGACTCGGTTCGGCATCACGTTCACGGCGGTGGACGCCGCCGACCTCGACGCGGTCGAGAAGGCGATGACACCGGACACCCGCCTGGTGTGGCTGGAATCGCCGACGAACCCGCTGATGCGGGTCGTCGACATCGACGCGGTCAGCGAGGTGGCGCACAGCCATGGAGCTCGTGTGTGCGTGGACAACACGTTCGCCACGCCATACCTCCAGCAGCCTTTGCACCTGGGGGCGGACGTCGTCGTGCACAGCGCAACCAAGTACATCGGCGGGCACAGCGACGTGGTGGGCGGCGCGATCATGACCTCGGATGACGAGCTCGAGAAGCAGCTACGCTTCCACCAGAATGCGGTCGGCGCAGTCCCGTCTCCATTCGACTGCTGGCTGCTGCTGCGCGGCATCAAAACGCTGGCGCTGCGGGTTGAGCGTCAGAGCGATAACGCGATGACAGTCGCCCGCGCTCTGGAGGCGAACAATGCGGTGTCTCGCGTGCACTACCCAGGTCTCGAGTCGCACGCAAATCGCTCTGTCGCTCAGCGGCAGATGCGCATGTTCGGCGGAATGATGAGCTTCGAGGTCAAGGACGAGCCGGTTGCGTTTCGCGTCCTGGAGCGGCTGAAGATATTTGCCCTCGCGGAATCTCTCGGCGCCGTGGAATCGCTGGCCGAGCATCCCGCCCGCATGACTCACGCTTCGGTGCCTGCATCCGAGCGCAAGCGTGTCGGCGTGGGGGACGGCCTGATCCGGCTTTCGATCGGCGTCGAGGACGCGGCGGACCTGGTCGCGGACCTCGAGCAAGCTCTTGCCTCAGCGAATGCCTGAAAGAATCAGCCGCGCGCTCTATCAAGGACGCGACCGTGCACCTGCGCGCGCCTTCCTGCACGCCATAGGTCTCACTGCCGAGGACATCGACAAGCCCTTCATCGGCATCTCCAACGTCTGGACGGAGACGATGCCCTGCAACTTCGGGCTGCGCGAGCTGGCGGCGCCGGTGAAGGCCGGCGTGCGGGCGGCCGGGGCCAACCCGATGGAGTTCAACAGCATCGCCATCTCGGATGGCATCACGATGGGCACAGAGGGCATGAAGGCTCCGCTCGTCAGCCGCGAGGTGATCGCCGACTCGATCGAGCTCATCGGCCGCGCGCACATGTTCGACGCCCTGGTCTGCCTGTGCGCGTGCGACAAGACGATCCCCGCCTCCGCGATCGCGATGGCACGACTGGACCGGCCGAGCATCCTGCTCTATTGCGGGTCGATCATGCCGGGCTACTTCCGCGGCCGCCAGGTCGCGGTCGGCGAGGTTTACGAGATGCTCGGGGCCGTGGTCGCGGGCAAAGCGACGGAAGCGGACCTCGCGGAGCTGGAGCAGGTTGCCTGTCCGGGCGCGGGCGCGTGCGGCGGGCAGTACACCGCCAACACCATGTCGATGGTGATGGAGGTGATAGGCCTCTCCCCGGTCGGGTTCAACTCCATTCCGCAGGTCGACCCGGCAAAGGTGCCTGCGGCCGAGGCGGCGGGGAGGTTGGCGCTGGAGGTGTTCGAGAAGGACATCCGGCCGTCACACATCCTGACCCGCCGCGCTTTCGACAACGCGATCGCCGCGGTGGCTGCGTCGGGCGGATCCACCAACGCGGTCCTGCACCTGCTGGCGATGGCGCGAACGATCGGCGTCGAGCTCGACATCGACGACATCGACCGCATCAGCCGGCGCACGCCGCTGCTGTGCGACCTGAAGCCGGGTGGCCGCTTCGCGGCGGTCGAGCTTCACAAGGCGGGTGGTATCGCACTGCTGACCAAGCGCCTGATCGAGGGCGGCTACGTCGACGGCGATGTTTTGACAGTGACCGGGCGAACGCTCGGCGAGGAATGCGAGTCGGTCGTCGAGACGGCGGGCCAGGAGGTGGTCGCGCCGCTCTCGTCCCCGCTCCGCGCCGAGGGCGGGCTGGTGGTGCTGCGCGGCAACCTTGCGCCGGATGGGGCGGTGGTCAAGGTCACGCAGCACACGCCCACGAGCCACCGGGGGCCGGCGCGGGTGTTCAACCGCGAGGAGGACGCGTTCGCGGCAGTGGCCAGCAAGTCCATCCAGGCCGGCGACGTGGTCGTCATTCGCTACGAGGGCCCTCGCGGCGGACCTGGGATGCGCGAGATGCTGCAGGTGACCGCGGCCATCGTTGGTGAAGGCCTGGGCGATTCGGTAGCCATGGTCACCGACGGCCGGTTCTCCGGCGCGACGCAGGGGTTGATGATCGGGCACGTTGCGCCGGAAGCGGCGTCTCGCGGACCGCTGGCGGCGCTGCGCGACGGCGACATCATCGCGATCGATGTGCCGAGCCGAAGCCTCACCGTCGAGGAGGTCGACATCGAAGCCCGCCTGATGGACTGGTCGCAGCCTGAGCCGCAGTACCGGACCGGCGTGATGGCTCGCTACGCACTGCTGGTGGGATCGGCCTCCGAAGGGGCGATCCTCAAGCCCTAGCCGCCGCACCAGGCGGTCGCGCGCCTCCGATGCGACCCTTTTGTGCAAAACGCACCCTTCGCGGGCCTCCCATGCGACCCTTTTGCACAAAACGCACCCTTCGCGGGCCTCCGATGCGACCCTTTTGCACAAAACGCACCCGTCGCCCTCCCATGCGACCCTTTTGCACAAAACGCACCCGTCGCGGGCCTCCGATGCGACCCCTTTGCACAAAAGGGCCCACGAGCACCCGAAAAACGCGATAAGGAATCAGCGGACCGCGGGCAGCCACTCCATGCGGTGGGACTCGTAGTCGCTGATCGCCGGAGCTTTGCGCTCTACGAGCCCGATCTCGTCCAGGCCCTGGAGCAGGCACTCCCGGATGAACGGGTCGATCTCAAACCGATAGGCGAACCCTTCGCCTCGGACCTCCTGCGCCTCCAGGTCCACCTGGATCACCGCCGACGGGTCCTCCGAGGCCAGATCGATCAGATGGCGAACCTGCCCGGCCGGCAGCGGCACGGCCAGGATTCCGGTCTTGTAGCAGTTGGCCCGGAAGATGTCTCCGAAGCTCGGCGCTATCACAGCGGCAAAGCCAGAGTCGCGGAGGGCCCAGGGCGCGTGCTCCCGTGACGACCCGCACCCGAAGTTGGCCCCGGCCACCAGCACCGGCGCGCCCGCAAACTCCGGCCGGTTCAGCTCGAAATCCGGCGCCTGGCGCCAGTCGAAAAACAGAAACGGCCCGTATCCGGTCCGCTCGATCCTCTTCAGGAACTGCTTGGGGATGATCTGGTCCGTGTCGACGTC
>Ga0066699_10000612_pt1 | contig 10780 bp, 9 predicted proteins | sample GraSoiAngelo_148_FD_66455 | JGI IMG/M metagenome (GOLD analysis project Ga0066699, IMG submission 66455) | Grasslands soil microbial communities from the Angelo Coastal Reserve, California, USA - 14_1009_09_20cm | ecosystem: Environmental > Terrestrial > Soil > Grasslands | place: USA... | reverse complement strand
GAACATCTACATCTACGTGTCGGGCTCGGCCCCGGTCCGCTCGCCCAATGAGCTCGCGGGATGTTCCGACCTGACGCCGGACAAGGATCCGAACAGCGAGCGGTTCCGCATCGAGGTGATCCAGGTGCCCCTGGCCCATCCGGAGCAGGCGCACGTGGTGAGCAAGCCGGCGATCCTCGCGGACCTCACCGCGCGGGAATCGCACGGCGAGGCGCCGGAGGATATCGCCGCGGCGGCCAAGGCGGCCGCGGAGGCGCGCGCCAAGGGCGGGTTCACCGCGACGATACGCGGCACGGAAATCGTCCTGGGGCCGCGCTTCGTCGCCGCGCGGCTCGACAGCATCATCAAGGCGCGCGGGGGCAGCGGGGCACCGACCGGCGCCGACAGCGCCACGCTGCGGGCCGCGGTGCAGGGCATCGTGGATCGGATCGTCAACCCGCCGAACCCCGGAAACGGTCCCCGGCCGGGGCCGGTCCAGTGCCACGACATCACCGTCTACCCGGCGCTGGGGATCGCGGGCGGCGCGTGCGCCGGGTACGGCCTGCTGCTCGACATTCGCGACCCGGCCCACCCGCGGCGGCTCGCCGCGGTGGCCGATTCGAACTTCGCGTTCTGGCATTCGGCGACGTTCAACAACGACGGCACCAAACTGCTGTTCACCGACGAGTGGGGTGGGGGGCTAGCGCCCAAGTGCCGCGTTACCGACAAGCCCGAGTGGGGAGCCGACGCGATCTTCACCGTGGCCCACGACACGATGACGTTCCGCAGCTACTACAAGCTGCCGGCGCCGCAGACGTCCAACGAAAACTGTGTGGCGCACAACGGCTCGCTCGTGCCCGTCCCCGGGCGCGACATCATGGTCCAGGGCTGGTATCAGGGCGGCATCTCCGTGTTCGACTGGACCGATCCGACGCACCCTAAGGAGATCGCGTACTTCGACCGCGGCCCGATGGACTCGACCAAGCTGGTGGGCGCCGGCTCGTGGTCCGCGTACTGGTACAACGGTTACATCATCAGCTCGGAAATTGGGCGCGGGCTGGACGTGCTCGAGTTGTTGCCGAGCGGCTTGCTGTCGCAGAACGAGATCGACGCGGCGAAGCTCGTGCACTTCGACTACCTGAACGTCCAGGACCAGCCCAAGCTGGTCTGGCCCCCGAGCTTCGTGGTGGCGCGCGCCTACGTGGACCAGCTGGCGCGCGCGAACGGTCTGGCGCCCGACAAGGTGGCGGCCGTGCGGTCCGCGCTCGCACGCGCCGAGGGGCTGTCGGGGCAGCAGCGCCAGGACGCGCTGACGCAGCTGGCGACGCAGCTGAACAATGATTCCCAGGGCGCCGCAGATCAGGCGAAGGTGCGGGCGCTCGCCACAGCCGTGACGGAACTGGCCAACGGGAGGGGCGCGGGCCGAGCCGGGCTGTAGGTGTCGGATGAAGACGACCTTCCTCGCGGTCATCGTCGCGGCGGCGTGCGCCACGACCACCCGCCAGGGGCCGGCGGCGCGTCCCGCCTCACCCGCGGCGCCCGCCTTCACGCCGGCCGACGTGCGCTTCATGGCCGGCATGATCGGTCACCACGCGCAGGCGGTGCTGATGGCCGGCTGGGCGCCCTCGCACGATGCGAGTGCGGCCGTGCGCGCCCTGTGCGAGCGGGTCGTCGTGGGCCAGCGCGACGAGATCGCCCTCATGCAGCGCTGGCTCCGGGAGCGGCATGAGCCCGTGCCGGAAGCGGATCCCGCTCACTTCACGATGCCGGGCATGGACCCCTCCATGCTGATGCCCGGTATGTTGACCGCCGAGCAGCTGGCGCAGCTGGATCGGGCACGTGGCCCCGAGTTCGACCGGCTGTTCCTGACGTTCATGATCCAGCACCACCAGGGTGCCATCACCATGGTGAATCAGCTGTTCGGCTCGCAGGGTGGGGGAGAACAAGAGACGGTGTTCCGGTTCGCCTCCGACGTCTTCGCCGATCAGTCCACCGAAATTGACCGCATGAACCGCATGCTCGAAGCCTTCCACCGGAGCCCACCGTGAAAGCTGCGTCGTTGTCTCTGTCGCTTGCGACCCTCGCGCTGTCCCTCGCCGCGTGCGCCACCGCGAAGCTCGATATGTCCACTACGGCGCCCAGCCCCGACCGACGGGTCGGGCTGCGCGCGGGAGAGATGAACGCCGGCGAAGCGACCTGGAACCTGCGGGTAGTCTCGAAAACTCGGCCGTCGGAGAAGTTCGCCGGGGTCACGAACTCCGATCTCTCGTTCTCCGGGCATTATGTGATCCAGGGCAATTACAACGGCTATCAGGTCTGGGACATGATGAACCCGAAGAAGCCGCGGCTGAAGATCGGGTTTCTCTGTCCGGCTTCACAAAGCGACGTCTCCGTCTACAAGAACCTGCTCTTCGTATCGGGTGAGGGCATGTCCGGCCGGCTCGATTGCGGCACGCAGGGGGTGCACGACTCGGTCAGCGCGGACCGGCTCCGCGGCATCCGGATCTTCGACATCACCGACATCGCCAACCCGAAGTACATCGGGAATGTCCAGACCTGCCGGGGGTCGCACACGCACACCGTGGTGGAAGATCCCACCGACAAGGACAACGTGTACGTCTACGTGTCCGGATCGGCGGGCGTGCGGTCGCCGAACGAGCTCCCCGGGTGCTCGACGCTGGCGCCGGATCAGGACCCGAACTCCGCGCTGTTTCGGATCGAGATCATCAAGGTGCCGCTGGCCCACCCGGAGCTGGCGAGCATCGTGAGCTCGCCCCGGATCTTCAACGATCTCACGGAAGCCGCCACGCACGCCGAGGCGCCGGAGGATATCGCCGCCGCGGCGAAGGCCGCCGCCGAAGCGCGGGCCCAAGGCGGATTCACCGCGACGATCCGCGGCATAGAGCGCGTTGCACCGTCGGGATTCATCCAGCCGCTGCTCGACAGCATCGTCAAGGCCCGACAGGGGACCGGTGCGCCAACGGGTGCGGACAGCGCTGCGCTCCGAGGGGCCTTGCAGCGGATCGTGGATGCGCTGGTCGGCGGCCCGCCGCCCGGCATGAGGAACGGGGTGCGCCCCGGGCCCACCCAGTGCCACGACATCACCGTCTACCCGGCCATCGGGCTGGCCGGCGGTGCTTGCGGCGGGTACGGCCTGCTGCTGGATATCCATGATGTGGCCCACCCGAAGCGGATCAGCGCCGTGGCCGATTCGAACTTCTCGTTCTGGCACTCGGCGACGTTCAACAACGACGGGACCAAGCTCCTGTTCACCGACGAGTGGGGCGGCGGCGGGCAGCCCCGCTGCCGAGCGACGGACAAGTACGAGTGGGGCGCCGACGCGATCTTCACGCTGTCGGGTGACACCATGAAGTTCCAGAGCTACTACAAAATGCCCGCCCCGCAGACGGCGAACGAAAACTGCGTGGCGCACAACGGCTCGTTGATTCCGATCCCGGGGCGCGACATCATGGTCCAGGCCTGGTATCAGGGGGGAGTGTCGGTGTTCGACTGGACCGATCCGGCGCATCCCAAGGAGATCGCGTATTTCGACCGCGGCCCGATGGACGCGACGAAGCCCGTGGGCGCGGGCTCGTGGTCCGCGTACTGGTACAACGGCTATATCGTGAGCTCGGAGATCGCGCGGGGGCTCGATATCCTCGAGCTGCAGCCGAGCGGGTTCCTCTCCCAGAACGAGATCGATGCGGCGAAGCTGGTGCACTTCGACTACCTGAACGTCCAGGACCAGCCCAAGCTGGTCTGGCCGGCGAGCCTCGTGGTGGCGCGCGCCTACCTGGACCAGCTCGCCCGCTCCAACGGCTTGGCGCCCGACAAGGTGGCGGCCATGCGGGCCGCGCTCGCGCGCGCCGAACGGCTTTCGGGGCCAGAGCGGCGGGACGCGCTGACGCCGCTGGTGACCGAGCTAGACGGCAGTTCGCAGGGCGCCGGCGATCCGGCGAAGGTGCAGGCGCTCGCCGCGGTGGTGAAGAACCTGATGGAATGAAGGAGGTCGTCATGACCGGATTGCTCGCGCTGTCGCTCCCGATCCTGCTGTCGGCGGTGCTCGTCTTTGTCGTGAGCTCCGTGATCCACATGGCGTCGCCCTGGCACAAGGGTGACTACCCCAAGCTGTCGAACGAAGACCGCGTGATGGACGCGCTGCGGCCGCTCGCCATCCCGCCGGGGGACTACATGATGCCACGCCCGGCGAGCAGAGAGGAGATGCGCTCCCCGCAGTTCCTCGAAAAGTTCAAGAGAGGCCCGGTCATGATGTTCACCGTGTGGCCCGGCGGCTCCATGTCGATGGGGAGGCAGCTCGTGCAGTGGTTCCTGTACGCCGTCGCCGTCGGATGCTTCGCGGCATATGTCGCGGGGCGCGCCCTGTCTGCCGGCGCCCCGTCGGCACAGGTGTTCCGGCTCGCCGGTGTCACGGCGTTTGTGGGATACTCGCTGGCGCTGTGGCAGATGTCGATCTGGTACCGCCGCTCCTGGACGATCACGATCAAGGCGACGGTGGACGGGGTGATCTACGCGCTGCTCACAGCCGCCGCATTCGCATGGCTGTGGCCGCACTAGCATGGTTGTCGTTGCTGGGCCCGCTGTGCGGCCAGGGACCTGGCTGGATGTTTGGTCCCTTCGAGAAGCCCCAACACGTCAACCCGGTCCTCACGCCCAATCCCGCCGCCACGTTCCGTTCTCCCGTGAACGACAGCGTCGTGCGGTGGGAGGAGTTCGCCACCTTCAATCCCGCGGCCGCAGTGAGAGACGGGAAGGTGTACGTGCTGTACCGCGCCGAGGACGCGAGCGGCGAGATGCGGATCGGCCGCCATACCTCGCGTCTCGGGCTGGCCAGGAGCGAGGACGGACTGCGTTTCACACGAGATAATGCGCCGGTGCTGTACCCGGACAAGGACGCGCAAGCGCAGTTCGAATGGCCCGGCGGAGTCGAGGACCCGCGTCTCATCGAGGCGCGGGACAGCACCTATGTGCTGACCTACACGCAGTGGAACCGCGACATCCCGCGCCTGGCCATCGCGACGTCCCGGGACTTGCTCCATTGGACCAAGCACGGGCCCGCATTCGCGCGCGCGGGCGGCGGGAAGTACCGGGATCTGGAATCCAAGTCAGGAGCCATCCTCGGCCAGGTGGCCGGACACCGGATCATCGCGACCGCGCTGCACGGGAAGTACTGGATGTACTTCAATGTCCCCGACATTCTCATCGCCACCTCCGACGACCTCGTCGACTGGACGCCCCTGGCGGACTCGAGCGGCCGGCTGGTCAAGGTGCTCTCGCCCCGCTCCGGATATTTCGACTCCTGGCTGGTCGAGGCCGGTCCGCCGGCGCTCCTCACCGCTCACGGGATTCTCTTGCTGTACAACGCGGGCAACAGCGGCGAGTTTGGCGACCCGACTCTTCCCGCGCGGGTGTATACGGGGGGACAAGCGTTGTACGACTCCCGCAATCCGCTCAAGCTGATCGCTCGCTCGGACGCGCCGTTCCTTCGGCCCACGGAGGACTACGAGCGGAACGGGCAGTACCCGGCGGGAACGACGTTCGTGGAGGGGCTGGTCCCGTTCCACGGGCGCTGGTACCTGTACTACGGTACGGCCGACTCGCGGGTCGGGGTAGCGGTGTGGGATCCGAGCCGGCGTACGCGGTGACGGCGCAACCGGGCTCCCCAGCGGCTCGCCGACCGGCGCACGCGCGCGTAGTTTAAGCGCCGCGTGCGTTGTCATCCGCGTCCAGTTGGAAGGAGCCCGACCATGGCGATCCGCATTGGTGACGAAGCGCCCGACTTCACCGCCGAAACGACCGAGGGCCCGATTCATTTTCACGAGTGGCTCGGCGACAAGTGGGCGATCCTGTTCTCGCACCCCAAGGACTTCACGCCGGTGTGCACCACCGAGCTCGGTTACATGGCCCGCCTCAAGCCGGAGTTCGACCGGCGCAACACCAAAGTCCTCGGGCTGAGCGCCGACCCCGTGAGTGACCACGCCCGCTGGGTCAACGACATCCAGGAGACCCAGGGCCACGCGGTGAACTACCCGCTGATCGGCGACGCCGACCTGACCGTGGCCAAGCTGTACGACATGATCCACCCGAACGCGAGCGGCGGGAAGCGCACGGCGGTGGAGAACGCGACCGTGCGGTCGGTGTTCGTGATCGGTCCGGACAAGAAGGTCAAGGCGATGATCGCCTATCCCATGAGCACCGGCCGCAATTTCGATGAAGTGCTGCGGCTGCTCGACTCCGTGCAGCTCACGGCGAAGCATGCAGTGGCGACGCCGGTCAACTGGAAGCCGGGTCAGGACGTGATCATCCCCGCGTCGGTCTCGGACGAGGATGCTCGGAAGAAGTATCCGCAGGGCTTCAAGACCCACAAGCCCTATCTGCGTACCGTGCAACAGCCGAAATAGGGAGGAGCGCGCCGATGACCCTCGTCAGGGTCGCCCCCCTCGCGCAGGACGTCGATCTGTCCAAGACCTACGACGCGGTGGTCGTAGGCTCGGGCGCGGCCGGCGGCATGGCCGCCCACGTCCTGACGACACGCGGCCTGAAGGTGCTGATGCTCGAGGCCGGGAAGAAGCTGCCCATCGAGCAGGAGCTGCGCTCGATGCAGTGGCCCTACGATCACCCGCGCCGGGGGGACGCCCCGCCCGGTTACCATGCGCTGTCGTTCAACGAGTACACCATCCGGACGCCTCCGTACGCCAAGAACAGCACGTTCAAGCACGTCATGTCCTATGTGGGCGGGTGGGGCGGGTCCGACTACGTCAAGAACATTCTCGTCGACGAGAAGGATCATCCCTACACCGGCACGACGTACGCGTGGGTGCGCGCGCGCGCGCTCGGGGGCAAGACCAACATCTGGGGCCGCCTGGCCTTGCGCCTGTCGGACTACGACTTCAAGGCGAAGACCCACGACGGTTACGGCGAAGACTGGCCGATCTCGTACGCGGACCTGGAGCCCTACTACGACAAGGTCGACCTCTACCTTGGCATCTCCGGGCACAAGGAGAACCTGCCGCATCTGCCCGACAGCCTGTTCCAGCGACCCACCAAGCTCAATCTCGCCGAAGTGCAGCTGCGGGAGAGCCTCAAGAAGATGGGACGGGTCCTGACGCCGTACCGCGCCGGCGTCACCACCGATGGCCTGAAGCACAACCGGTACCGGAGCAAGTGTTACGGCCGCGGTGCCTGCGGCCGGCGCCCGGGTGGGTGCGATATCCACGCCGCGTTCGACTCGCCCACCGGGCTCATCTACCCCGCGATGGACACCGGGAATCTCACGGTTCGGCCCAACTCGATCGCGCATGAGATCCTGGTCGACCCCAATACCGGTCGGGCGCGGGGCGTTGCCTTCCTCGACAGTGAGACGCGCAAGAGCTACGAAGCCAAGGCCAGGGTCGTGATCGTGGCAGCCTCGACGCTCGAATCCGCCCGCCTGCTGCTCCTGTCGCGCTCGCGCCAGCATCCCAACGGCCTCGGCAACTCGAGCGGGCACGTGGGCCACAACTTCTGCGAGCACGTGATGGGTCCCGGGGTCACGGGGCTCGTGAAAGACTTGGTCGGCAAGCCGCCCACCTTGGACGACGGCCGCCCCGGCGGGTTCTACATCCCCCGGTTCCGCAACCTGAAGGACCGTCAACCGGGGTTCGTGCGCGGCTATGGCTTCGAGGGAGGCGGTGGCTTTTCGATTTTCCCGGGGCATGCCTTTGGGGCCAAGGGATTCGGCGCGCAATTCAAGAAAGACGTGCGCGACCACGCCGGCGCGTTCATCAGGATGGGCGGCTTCGGCGAGGTGCTGGCCCGCTACGAGAACTACGTCGATCTCGATCCCGACGCGAAAGACGCGTGGGGGATCCCCACACTGCGCTTCCATTATCAGTTCGGCGACAACGAGCGCAGGATGTGCGAGGACATGGTGGTCGCCGGGCGCGAGATGTTCGAGGCGGCGGGGATCGAGGTCGTGGGCGCGGACGATAAGATGCTGACCGAGGGATGGTCGATTCACGAGCTGGGCACGGCCCGGATGGGAAACGACCCCAAGACGTCGGTGCTGAATCAGTTCCAGCAGTCCCACGACGTGAAGAACCTGTTCGTCGTGGACGGGTCGAGTCACGTGAGCGCGTCGTGCCAGAATCCCACGTGGACCATCATGGCTCTGGCGTGGCGCTCCTGTGAGTATCTGGCGAGCGAATTCAAGAAAGGGAACGTATGACCGACGCGACCAATCCCAAGGGCGAGACGCTCTCGCGCCGCGAGATGCTCGAAGTGACCGCAGCGGCGATCGCCGCTCCGTTGCTCAAGCAGGGGCCGGCGGCAGTGCAGCCAGCGCTCCAGACCGGCCCCAAGTTTTTCACCGGGCCGGAGTTTGCGCTGCTCGACGAGCTGTCAGACTTGATCATCCCCACCGACGCCCATTCCCCCGGCGCGCGCGCCGCCGGCGTGGCCGCGTACCTCGATTTCCGTTTGGCGGACTCGCTCGATACCGAGCAGCAGACTAAGTGGCGCTCGGGTCTCGCGGCCGTCGACGCCCTGTCGAAGGAGCTGAATGGGCAGGCCTTCCTGCAGGGTTCGGCCGACCAGCGGGTCGCGGTGCTCACGCGGATTGCGGCGGGGGAGCAGGACCCCAAGACTCCCGCCGAGCACTTCTTCCAGGAGCTCAAGCGGTCGACGGTGCGAGCGTACTACACCTCCAAGGTCGGGATCCATGCCGACCAGCAGTACAAGGGAAACGTGTACCAGCGGGGGGAATTCGCAGGCTTCGATGCGAAGTGAGACGATGTTTTCAAGTGACGGAAGCGCTTTAGGTTAAGCTGCCTGCGTGATCCCCGCCACAGCCGGGAATACGGGCCCTCAGCGAGAGTTGATAGCGCCCAAGGTTCACTGAGGCCGCAGCGCCCCCTCCTCAGGGTAGTCTCTCACTTACAGGAGAGAGCGATGCGCGTCTTCATAGTATTGCTCGCCTTGGTCACCGCGCCGCTCGTCGCGGCGGTGTCCCAAGATCACACGCGGTCGGCCCGTCGGGACAACGACGCCGTTCGGCATTCGAACGTGCGGGGCGGCGACGTGGATCGGGACGATGACGGCGAGAAATGCGATAAGGCACACCCTGCCGCGCGGGGCGGGTCGGCCCGGTCGTTCGAGGTTCGACAGGACGCGCTGCATCGGCAGGACGCCCAACATCGGCGCGACGGCAAGGGGGATGAGGGCTGCGTCGTCGGTGATCCGCCGCCCCCGCCCCCTCCGCCGCCGGCGCCGCCACCGCCGCCACCGCCGCCGCCGCCGCCTCCTCCTCCTCCTCCTCCTCCGGTTCCGCCTCCACCGGCACCGGGGCTCGGGGAGATCGATGGGACGGCGTTCCTGGACGCGGCGTCCAACGGGTTCCGGACTGGCACTGAGCCCGGTTTGGCGGGCTGGGTCATCCAGCTCAGCGGGCCGGTGAGCAGGGACACAACCACCGATGTCAACGGGAACTACGTCGTCGGGAACCTACCGGGCGGCACGTACCTGGTGTGCGAGGTACTGCAGACCAGCTGGCGACAGACGGTGCCGATGAGCGGCCCCGTCTGCCCAGCGGGCGGCTTCGGGTATACCGTCGACATCCCGGACGGAGTCGCCATCCGTTTCCTCGGCAACGACTTTGGGACGGTGACGCCTTAGCCTGACGGTGATACGGCCACACGACAGGGCCCCGGGCAGTCTCGCCGGGGCCCTTCTGTTTGGTCCGGTTGCGCCGGCGAGGGTCGCCCCGCAGCTTAGGGCAACGAGGAGGCACGGTGCCCGGCCCGACGTCGCGCCTGGAAGCCTTCAGCGACGGCGTCTTCGCCATCGCCATCACGCTGCTCATTCTCGAGATCAAAGTCCCGCCCCCAGGAGCCGCCGGGGAGCTCGGTCCGGCCCTGGCGCGCCTGTGGCCCTCGTACCTGGCGTTGGTCACCAGCTTCGCCAACGTCGGAGTGATGTGGATCAACCACCATCGGCTGTTCGGGTTGATCGAGCGCACTGACGAGGGTCTGTTGGGGCTGAATCTCCTGCTCCTGCTGGGCGTTACCTTGGTACCGTTTCCCACCGCGCTGCTGGCGGAACATCTCCGCGGGCCGGACCAGCGGGTCGCTGGAGTCGTGTACGCCGGGACATTCCTCGTGTTGGCGCTGATCTTCAACCTGTTGTGGCGCCACGCGCGGCGCGGTGGCCTCGTGGTGCGGCACGTCCACGTGGACTCGATCACCCGTCAATACGCCGTGGGTCCGCTGCTCTACGCCGCCACCCTGGGGATCGCCGTCGTGAGCGGCACTGCATGTCTGGTCGTGAACGGCGTCATCGCCATCTATTTCGCCCTGCCGCCCCGCCTGTGGCAGCGTTGACCTAACCCGGGAGATCAGCGTGATCGCTCTAGCGGTCGTTCTTTTCACCATCGCCCAAGAACCGGAGACGCCGCTCCGCATCGCCGCGAGCAGCTTCGCGTCAGTCGAGGTGCACCTGAACGCCCGACGGATCGGCACCCGTTGGTTTGAGGAGGATGCCAGCCTCTCCGGGCCCTCCCGGATCGTGATCACCTACGGCCAGCCTCACGCGCGCGGCCGGCGTGTCGAGGGCGGGCTCGTTCCTCTCGACACCGTGTGGCGCTTCGGCGCCAACATGGCGACCACGCTCCACAGCGACGTCGACCTCACGCTGGGGGACTTGAAGCTACCGCGCGGCGATTACTCCCTGTTCGTCCTGTACACGCGCGCCGGTTGGCAGCTGATCGTCAACCGCGGCACGGGGCAGTGGGGCACCGATTACGATGCCG
>Ga0066699_10000606_pt1 | contig 10814 bp, 11 predicted proteins | sample GraSoiAngelo_148_FD_66455 | JGI IMG/M metagenome (GOLD analysis project Ga0066699, IMG submission 66455) | Grasslands soil microbial communities from the Angelo Coastal Reserve, California, USA - 14_1009_09_20cm | ecosystem: Environmental > Terrestrial > Soil > Grasslands | place: USA... | reverse complement strand
GAACATGACCTGAAGAACCATGTGTCGCCGGTCCGATTCCGGCCCTCGGCACAGAGCGCTTTTGTTGGCGATTCTTGATCTCGCTTCCTTCCATGGGGCCGCGCCGAATTGGCCCGTTTCGTGAAAAAGGGTGTAACGGGGCATGCGAACCATTTGGCTTCGTCTGCTCTCAGACTGAGTCGCAAATAGGCCGCATCATCTGGCGATGCGCGAGCCCAAATCGCCATTGACCGGGTTCATCCCGGCATTTCTCGCTACCAAGGAATTGTCTCCGAAGAGCATCAGTGACTGCGGTCGCCTGCTGAACGAGTTCGATGCGTTCACCGGACGCATCGATCTCTGGAATCCGCCTAAAGAGACGCAAACCTCGAGGATGTTGTCATGGCCGCATCCAAGATCCTTGAGGTTCGCGTCCGTGCGGCCTCTACGCCACCCGTGGACAAGAGGTCGGGCGTTCCGCTGATGCAGTTCGCGTTCGGGGACCGGCGCCAGCAGTGCGCTTTTCGACGGAGGCTCGTGAGCAGAGCGGCGCAGAGCGCATGTATGCCGGTTTAATGGGTTTCTATCGGAATCGAGCGATTCACGAGGTGCGGCGTGATCTCGACCAGGGATCCGCTCGCGCGCCGGGGTCTTGTCTTTTTAAGCGCCGTCCAGCACGTCGGTGGGCCGGTCGCGTCCTTCAGTCCGGGCGATCACCAGGCGACGAGCTTCCACACCTCTGGCTCTGTGGTTCCCGCTTCGCCGATCTCAGAGAAGAGCCGCACCGCTCGCTTGAGATGACGCATCGAATCCTCCTTGCGCCCCTGCGCGCGGAGGATGTCGGCGAGATTGTTGTGCAGTGCGGCGGTTCGGTGGCGGTCCCCGAGCTCCTCGCATTCCGCGAGCGCGCTTTCGGTGAGCTCGTGGGCGCGCCCGAGGTCGCCAGCCTCTTTCAGTGACAGGGCGAGGTTGTTGAGGGCCGCCACGTGCGCCTCGCGATCGCCGAGCTCGCGTGCGAGTGCGACGCTCGTCTCCAGGTGCACGCGGCTGCCGGCGGCACCGAGGATCCCAAGGATGTTGTGAGCCTGCGCGAGCGCGCGTTTATCCCTCGAGCGCTCCGCGAGTTCGAGGGCATCGCTCGCGAGGCGCTTCGCGCGCGCGCGGTCGCCCGCGCGATGCACCGCCAGGCTCCAGTCAGCAAGGATCCGCGCCTGCTCGCCGAACGTGGTGCTCGCCTTGCGCGCCGCCGCGTAATGCCGCTCCGCGTTGGCCCAATCGCCGCGGCGGTGATGTACCTGCGCGAGCTTGTGCTGGATTTCCCCAATCCCAGCTGGTGTGGCCCGTTCCGCCGCGGCCTCGTAGCTTTGGATCGCCCGGCGGTAGTCGCCGTGAAGCGTGTACAGGTCACCCACAGCCGAGGCCGCGCTGACTTCCGCTGGGGGCTCGTCCAGCGTGCCAGCCTCGATCGCGTCGCGCAGTGCACGCGTTTCGTCGACTGGCGCGACCCCGAGCTCTTGGTCCAGCAGCCGCGCGGCTTCGCGGTACTGGCGAAGCGCTGCCGATCGGTCGCCGGATTTGATGTAGAGGCGCATCAGATCGCGATGCGCCGGTTCATGCAAGGGATCGGTCGCGAGGCGCCGCTTTGCGTGCCCGATCGCCTCTGCGAGTTTGCCGACCCTCTCGGCGATCGCGACTAGGGACGCGAGCGTGGCTGCGTACTCGGTGCGCAGCGCATCGGCTTCGGCCGCCTGCCAATCGTCGAACGCGGGGCTATCCCGGAGCGAAAATCCCTCGAGGAAGTCGCCGCGGTAGAGCTTCGCCGCGTCGGCAAACCGGCGCTCGCGGATGGCGCGCCGGAACTCGGCCACATCCACGCGAACATTTGCCCGATCCAGCTTGATCGTCTCGCCTTCGGTGTCGAGCCAGCGTTCGCCAAGCGCACTGCGTAGCACCGATAGGGTCCGGCGGAGCGCGCCGCGAGCCTTGCGCTCATCGTTGCCGGGCCAGAGGAGCGCGGCGAGCGTCGGCCGACGCTGAGGCTGCTCCGACACCGCGAGGTACGCGAGCAGCGCCGTCGCTTTGCGGGTGTCGGTCTCGACGCGGACGCGGCCAACCTCGATCGAGGGAGCGCCGAGCAGGGACAGGCGAAGCTGGGTCACCGGCCCACACCCTACCTGCGGGAGTGACGGTCGACGCTGACGCTCACGCCCTAGGTCTAGTCCGAAGATGTCCAAAAGGCGTTACGACAGAACTCTCGTAACGCTTTGCGGACGGGCCGCCGCGCAGACTCTCGGTTGTGAGGCGAACAGCGCGGCTTGTCGCGTGGTCGGGCTTCGCCGTCTCGTGCGTGGTCTTTGGCCTCACCGCGCTCCTGGTGTGGAAGAACGACGGCGATCGCGGCTATCTGAGCCTCGGTCTGGCGATGCTGACGACCGCGTTCGTGGGAGCCCTGATCGCCGCCCGCCGTGCTGATAACGCGATCGGCTGGCTCCTCTCCGGCGCGGGCCTCGCCTGGGTCGTGGGCGCATTCGCCCAGCAGTACGTCGACGCCGCACTTCAGATGGAGCTACCCGCGGCCGGCGCGGTCTCGTGGCTCGTCGGCTTGTGGGGCCCCTCGGCCGTCTGCCTCGTGCTCGCCACGATCCTCTTCCCGGACGGGCAGCTGCCTTCGCCGCGGTGGCGACCGGTCGTGTGGATCGCGGTCTTCGACAGCGCGGTGCTCGTCGCCGGGACGCAGCACATACTGGCCTGGGCGCCGGTGACGGGTGGACCGCTCCTTGCGTTCTTGCTCCTCAGCTCGGTCGCGGCGCTCGTCGTTCGTCTCCGGCGCGCCCGCGGTGTCGAACGACAGCAGCTGAAATGGGTCGCGTTCGGCTTCGGGTTCCTGACCATCCTGTTCATCGGGACGACCGCGTTCGTGAAGTCCCCGCTCGGCCGCAGCCTCTTCGGGGACCGCGTGCCGGCGGACGCGCTCCCAATCCCGTTTGCCGTCGCCTTCGCGGCGCTGCCAATCTCGATCGGAATCGCCATGCTCCGCTACCGCTTGTTCGACATCGACGTTCTCATCAACCGATCACTCGTCTACGGCGCGCTCAGCATGGCGCTCGCTGCAGCGTACTTCGCCTCCGTGCTCGCCCTCGAGACCCTGCTCCGCCCGCTGACAGCGGGCTCCGAGGTCGCGGTCGCCCTCTCGACCCTTGCCGTCGTCGCCTTGTTCACGCCACTGCGCCGCCGCATCCAAGGTGCGGTCGACCTGCGCTTTTACCGGGCGCGCTACGACGCCACGCGGACGCTCGACGCGTTCGGCCTTCGCCTCCGCGATGAGGTCGATCTCGAGGCTGTGCGTGCCTCGCTCCTTGGCGCCGTGGACGAGACCGTTCACCCGGTCCAGGCCGAGGTGTGGCTGCGCAGGCGGGTCTTGTGAGTCGCTGGCTCGCGTGGTCGCTCGCGACGCTTGGTGTCGTCATCGCCGGTCTTGCGTACTTCCTCGAGGTCGCGAACGGCGCTCGCCTCGCCTCGCCTGCAAGCGGAACGATCGTGGTGCTCGCGTTCCTAATCGTTGGCGCGCTCATCGCGTCCCGCCGACCGCGCAATCCGCTCGGCTGGCTCTATCTGACGGCCGCGATCCTCATCGCGTTCGGGGGTCGCAGCAATCTCGCCGACCAATACGCCGAATACGCGCTCGTGACCCGGCCCGGGTCGCTCCCGGCGCCCGAGTGGGTGCTCTGGTCCGGGACGCTGCTGCTCGGCATCGGGTTCTACGGCCTCGTCACCTTCGGGTTGCTGTTCTTTCCCGATGGCCGCCTGCCTTCGCCGCGCTGGCGACCGGTCGCGATCGCGGTCGTCGTCGCGCTCGTCGTGTCCGGCGCGGGCGGCAGCTTCGCACCGGGCCCGATGCTGCCATTCGAAGTCCCGAACCCGGCCGGGGTGGCGCTGCTCCCCGAGCTGAGTCGCGCCGCGCTCCTCGTCTCGCTCATCCTCGTGGTCCTGCCGTTCATCGCCTGTGTCGCGTCGGTCTTCGTCAGGTTCCGCCGGGCGACCGGCCGCGAGCGTCAGCAGCTCAAATGGTTTGCCTATGGTGCTGCCTGGACGCCGACGGTCGGGCTGTTCGCGGCGCTCCTCGCCGTTCTCGCGCCGGGGGCGCTGGAGACCGACCTAGGTGCCGAGTTGTGGCCGCTGAGCGTCGCCGGTCTCCCGATCGCGACCGGGGTCGCGATCCTCCGTCACCGCCTGTACGACATCGACCTGCTCATCAACCGGACCCTCGTCTACGGAGCGCTCAGCGTCGTTCTCGCGGCGACGTACCTCTTCTCGGTGCTCGCCTTCGAGACGGTGCTCCGCCCGGTCACTGCCGGTTCTGAGGTCGCGGTGGCGCTATCGACGCTCGCCGTCGTGGCGCTGTTCGCGCCTTTGCGGCGGCGGATCCAAATCGCCGTGGATCGGCGCTTCTACCGTGCGCGCTACGACGCCGTCCGGGCGCTCGACGCGTTCGCCGGGCGGCTCGCGAGTGAGGTCGATCTCTCGGCGGTCCGCGCGAGCCTCATCGACGCGGTGGCCGAGACCGTCCAGCCGGCGCACGCAAGCGTGTGGATACGGCAGCGGGCGCAGTGAGCCGCCGGATCGCGCCCGCGGTCTGGATCGCCGCAGCGCTGCTCGGCATGACCGCTTTCCTCACGATCGTCACCGAAGGGCTCGTCGTCACTGGTCTCTCGACATACCCGACGGCATCCGCGGCCCTCGCCGATGCGACCGACGGGTTGACGGCGATGACGTACGGGATCGTGGGAGCGCTTATTCTGTCGCGCCGCGCGAACGCCGTGGGCGCAATTCTCCTTGCGTTCGGGTTGCTCGGCGCTGCGTTGGGGGCGAGTTCGAGCTACTCGTCGCACCTGTTTCTACCCCGCTCGCCCGGGAACGACCCGCGGCAGTTTTCCGCGCTTGTCGCTCTTGGATGGTCCGCCGTCGTGAGTGGCCTGGCCTGGTTGGGGGCGGTCACCCTTGTCGCCATGCTCGTGCAGCTCTTTCCCGACGGACGTCCGCTCTCGTCGCGCTGGCGTCTGCTTCTCTGGCTGACGCTGCTGTGGCCGCTGCTATTCGTATGCGTCACCGAGTTCTCGCCTCTGACGGACGCAACCGGTCAAGCGGTGAATCCGCACGGCGTGACGGGGCCGCTTGCCGACGTCTTGGTCGGTGCGCGGACCGCGCTGAGCGGCATCGTCGCCTTGATCATCCTCGGATCGGTCGCCTCGACCATCCTTCGCTTCCGCCGGGCGCGGGGGAAGCAACGCGCGCAGCTCAAGTGGTTCGCGTACGGCGCGGTGGCGGCTGTCGTCGGTTTCAGCTTCAACGGGCCATTCGGGACGGCTGGATACGCGCTGAACGGCATCGCCTTCTCGGTCATTCCACTGTGCATCGGCATCGCTATCCTCCGCCACCGGCTCTACGACATCGATCTGCTCATCCGCCGGAGCGTCAGCTACGCGGCGACCTCGGCGACGGTCGGAGTCGCGTTCTTCGCCGCGATCGTCGTGCTCGAGACGCTGCTCCGGCCGCTCACTGGGGGCTCCGAGGCCGCGATCGCGGTCTCCACCCTGATCGGAGTGGCGATATTCCAGCCGGTGCGGCGCCGGATCCAGCGGGCTGTGGACCGGCGGTTCGATCGATCAAATTACGACGCCGCGGGTACGCTCGACCGATTCTCCAACCGGCTGGGCACCGAGGTCGACCTCGACGCGCTGCGCGTGGAGCTGCTCGGCGTCGTCGGCGAGACCATGACCCCGGCGCACGCGAGCCTCTGGCTCCGACCGCCCAGCCGGTCAGCGGCGACGATCGACGCGGCACGCGGGACGATGTCGTAACGATTCCCGGACGGCGGCGGCGGAGTATTTCCAGAGGACCGGCCGCGAGGGGCTGGCCGACCTTGGAGGAAAGCACTCATGGACCGCACTCGCTTCATCACGCTGAGCGCGTTCGTGTCGCTTGGCTACGGCGTCGCGGCGCTCATCGCGCCAGCCGCGCTGACGTCGCTGTACGGCATCAGCCTCGATCGGACCGGCCTTTTCCTGGCGCAGTTTCTGGGGGCGTCATACATCGGGTACGCGCTAATCGGCTGGTTCGTCCGGGCGAGCGCCGATCCACTCGCGCGCCGTGGCCTGGCGCTCGGCAATGCCGTCGCGTGGGCGATCGGAGTCGGGGTGTCGACAACGGGCATGATCGACGGCGTCGCCGGGCCGGTCGGCTGGACCATGGTCCCGTTCACGGCGGTGTTCGCCGCGGCTTGGGCGTACCTCGCGCTGACCGCGACGGGTGACGAGGCGCGCGGGCGAGGCGTGGCCCGTAACGATTCTCGGACATCCCCTCTCTAGAAAGGACGGGTGATGCTGACGCTAACGCGGACGTTCCGGCGGGTGACCGGGCAGCGGAGCGACGAGCGAGCGACGGAGGCGCGCCCCACGCCACGGCCCTCGGTCCTTGAAACCCCGTCCATCGAGATCGCGCCGAACGATCCGCTCCTCGCGTATTTTCACGCGGGCTCCGGCGCGGTCGCGATCGACGAGCTCGATCTCGATTCGCCGGCGGTGCGTGCCCTTCGCCAGGCGGGCGTGAAGCTCGTCGTCCCGCTCATCAGCCAGGGCGAGCTCATCGGACTCCTCAACCTCGGCCGCCGCCTGTCCGACCAGGATTATTCGACCGACGACCGCCGCCTCCTCGAGAAGCTCGCGGCGCAGGCCTCGCCGGCTGTGCGGGTCGCGCAGCTGGTACGCGAGCAGGAAGCCGAGGTCCGGGCCCGTGAGCGGATCGACCAGGAGCTCCGCGTCGCCCAGCTCATCCAGCAGCAATTTCTGCCGAAGACATTGCCCGACCTGCCGGGCTGGCAGATTGCGGCGTTCTACCGTGCCGCGGCTGAGATCGGCGGCGACTTCTACGACTTCATCGCTCTCCCCGACGGGAAGATCGGCCTCGTCGTCGGCGACGTCACCGGACACGGCGTCCCCGCGGCACTCGTGATGGCGACGACGCGGAGCGCCCTGCGCAGTGAAGCGCCCCGGCTCGTCGCTCCCGGCGCGGTGCTCGCGCAGGTGAACGACCTGCTGCACGCGGACATCCCGGCGAACATGTTCGTGACCTGCCTCTACGCGGTGCTCGACCCGGAGACCGGCGCGCTCCGGTACGCCAATGCGGGTCACGACCTGCCCTTCGTGCGCCGCGGAGATCGCGTCGAGGAGCTGCGCGCGACGGGGATGCCGCTCGGCGCGATGCCCAGCATGAGGTACGACGAGAAGGAAGCGACCCTCGGTCCGGGTGATGTGCTCCTTCTGCACTCCGATGGTCTCGCCGAGGCCCACGACCCGCAGCGTGCGATGTTCGGCTTCGGCCGGATGCGCACACTCGTGGGGCAGCTGGGCATCGGCACTGAGCTCATCGACGGGCTTCTCGCTGCGCTCCACGCGTTCACCGGTCCAGCGTGGGAGCAGGAGGACGACATCACCCTGGTCACGCTCGCGCGGGTCGCCGGCGTCACCGGCGAGCGCGTGCTCGTCGAATTCCAGGAGCCGAGCGCGCCGGGCAACGAGCGCCGGGTCATGGAACGTGTGGCAGACGCCGCGAAGGACCTCGGGCTCGAGCCGATCCGCTTCGAGCGCCTGAAGACGGCGGTCGCCGAGGCCGCGATGAACGCGATCGAGCACGGCAACCACGGCGATCGCGCGCTCCCGGTGCATGTGCGCGTGAGCCAGACCGATGGCGAGCTCACGATCCGCATCGTCGACAACGGCGGCGGCAAGGACATCCCCGAGGCCGAGACGCCGGACCTCGAGGCAAAGCTCGCAGGCCTGCAGAAGCCGCGCGGCTGGGGGCTCTTCCTCATCAAGAACATGGTTGACGACCTGCGCACGCACACGACCGCCACGCATCACACCGTCGAGCTCGTCATGCGGCTCGGCAGGAAGGGAGCGGACCAGTGACGAGCGCCGAGAGCGTCCGATACCGCGACGGGACGGCCATCGTGGACCTGCCGCCCCAGATCGATTCGGCGGCGGAGCACGCACTGAGCGAGGCCTACGCCGCCGCTGTGGCGCACGGTTCGAAGACGGTCCTGCTCAACTTCGCGGGTGTCGACTTCCTGTCGAGCACTGGGATCGCGCTCATTGTCGGGATCCTCGCCCGCGCGCGGAAGGACGGCCGGGCGATTAGCGCGTCCGGCCTGAACGAGCACTACCGCGAGATCTTCGAGATCACGCGCCTTGCTGACTTCATGACGATCTTCGCGGATGAAAGCGCGGCGTTGAAAGCAGGAGGATTGAGATGACCACGGCGACGACGACCACCGCGGCGGACCGCATCGACGAGCGCACCATCGTGATCCGCGTGCGCGGCGACGTGACCGCTGCGTCGGAGGGTCCGCTCATGGCCGCGTACGGCCAGGCGGGCGAGAAGACGCGGACGATCCTGCTCGATTTCTCCGGCCTCGACTACATGAACAGTGGCGGGATCGGGCTGCTCGTGACGCTCCTCGTGCGCGCGAACCGGCAGAAGCAGAAGCTCCTCGCATGTGGATTGAACGATCACTACAAACAGATTTTTGAGCTTACCCGCCTCGATGAAGCGATCGGAATCCATGACACCGAGGCCGCGGCGCTCGCGGCCGTCAGGGGATAGAGGGAGGACAGCGATGTCGCGAGATGACGCCAATTGGGCAAAGCCGGTCCGGCGACTCGAGGCGAGCGATCGCGTGGGAGCGATCAACGCGAACGTACGCGGTCGGCGTCTGATTGCCGCGAACGGCGGATTCGGTCGCCTGTTCCAGAAGACGTTCTCGGTGCAGATGGGCTCGAACGTCACCCCGCAAGGGGTCATCGCGACGTGGAAGAGTCGTTTTGGCGAGTTCTGGCCGAAAGGCCAGAAGATGTTCCTTCCCGCGACGGGAATTGCGCCGGGCGAGGTCGGGCTGATCAACGCGAGCATCCCCGGCGGGCCGATGATGGCCACCGGGGTCCTCGTCATCTATGCCGACGACGTGTCGTTCACCTTCATGTCGCCGGAGGGACACCCGTTCGCCGGCCCGCTGACGTTCAGCGCACATGTCGACGAGTCCGGCTTCACGGTCGCACAGGTCCAGGAGCTCACGCGCGCGAGCGATCCGCTCTGGGAACTCGGGATGATGCTGCCGATGCTCGGTGATCGTCAGAACGAGATCTGGCGTTCGACGCTGGCGAATCTTGCGAAACACTTCGGCGCCGACGATGCGAGGGTGCACTCCAAGATCTCGTGCGTCGACGCCCGCCGGCAGTGGCGCAACGCGAGGAACATCTGGCACAACGCCGCTATCCGATCCGGTCTCGCCGCGCCCCTGCGCCTTCTTGGCCGCGGCTGAAACTTTTCGCGAGGTCGTTCGCCGGGTTCGAACCCGGAAAGTTACGAAACCACTGCTCTACCGTTGAGCTAGGTCGGCGTCACTTCGGTTCGGAACGTCTAAACGATCTTCTCCGGCGTCCGTGGACGCGGGATCGCCTCGACGAGGCGATCGCTCTGCTCGACAGCGACACGTCGCCGGATGCGCGCACGCTGCGGGCCCGCGCATACGTCCTGCGCGCGCACAATCTCGGATAGGTCCGCGACTGGCTGGACGCCCCGATCCGAGAGGTCATCGGCTCCACCGGGCCTGCCACGAGCAAGGCCACCAGAGAGAGCCGCACCAGTAGCGAACTCTTCACTTGATTTCGAAAACCGCTCGTATGAGATGAATAGGAAGGTGGACAAATCTATGACCGCAAAAAGCAAATTGCTACGGATGGACAACGTCCTCATCGTGGTCGACGACATGGAGGCTGCGAAGGCGTTCTTCGCGGCGCTGGGCATGACGCTCGTAGGTGAGACGACAGTCGAAGGCCCGTGGGCAGATCGCGTCGTCGGGCTCAAGAACGTCCGTACCGACATCGCCATGATGCGGACGCCGGACGGTTGCGGTCAGGTCGAGCTCTCCAAGTTCCACACGCCCGCCGCGGTCCGGTTCGGCCCCGAGAATGTGCCTTCGAACACGTTGGGCATGCGCCGCATCATGTTTCTTGTTGACGACCTTGATGCGACGCTCGCTCAGCTCCGCCCCCTCGGCGCGTCCTTGGTAGACGAGGTCGCGCAGTACGAGGACAAATACCGGCTGTGCTTCGTCCGCGGCCCCGAGGGAGTCGTGGTCGGGCTGTCCGAGGAAATCAGCAGGAACCAAAAGCCGATTTAGGACGAGCCTAGCGACTTGTTTCTCATCTACGCCGCGCTCGCGCTCGGGCGTGATCCAGCGACGCTCCGTCGGTCCGTTATGGCCTTCCGCGCGCCCTTCGATGCGCTCTCGTCGCTCGACGCCTTCGATGCGTTCGTGGGACCGTACGACGGGCTGAACCGGCTCAAGGGAATCACTGGGCCCGTCGCCGAGAGCTTCACGCTCGACGGCGCCTCCAACATCACCGCGCGCACCGGACTCTTCTGGCCGCGTGGGTCTTGAAAGCGATCGCTTTCGGGCAAAGAATCGCGTGCCGAGTTGGTTGCAACGGAGCACTTGGCACGATGAACCACCCCTCCGGCGGGGACTCTGGTCGTTCGCTCCAAGGACGGAAAACCTGCTCGCCGTCCTTCTCGTTGAACAATTTGTTATTGACCATAACCATGTCTCGTCGCGTTCGTGTTCAGGCGCGATTTGGCGAACCGCCGGGGACATGACCTGAAGAACCATGTGTCGCCAGTTCGATTCTGGCCCTCGGCACAGAACGAAAAGCGCCATCACTTCGATGACCGAGCCCGCACTGGCCATGCTCGCGGGCGGCGTAACCATGCGTCCACCATCT
>Ga0066699_10000602_pt1 | contig 10834 bp, 7 predicted proteins | sample GraSoiAngelo_148_FD_66455 | JGI IMG/M metagenome (GOLD analysis project Ga0066699, IMG submission 66455) | Grasslands soil microbial communities from the Angelo Coastal Reserve, California, USA - 14_1009_09_20cm | ecosystem: Environmental > Terrestrial > Soil > Grasslands | place: USA... | reverse complement strand
GTCATCGACACGTCGAAGAACGTTCTGCAGCGGAGTCTCCGCGGCTTTCACGAACCCCAGGGGATCGTGGTGGTTCCCGATCTGAATGCCGTCGCCGTCGCCAATGGCGGCAGCGGAACACTTCAGCTGCTCGATGCGGCAAGTCTGGCGACACGCTGGACGATCAACATCGGCGGTGACGCCGACAACATTCGTTATGACGCCGCCGCGAAGCGGGTGTTGGTCGCCTTCAATGGCGGTATTGCGCTCGTCGATCCCTCGTCCGCCCGTGTCGTCCAGCGGATCCAGATCGACGGCCATCCGGAATCGTTCCAGCTGGAATCGCAAGGACCGCGTCTCTACGCGAACGTGCCGGGCGCCTCGACGATGATTGCCGCCGACAGGACTGGTGCCACAGTGGCGGCGCGCTGGATGACGGGCGCGTGTCAGGCGAATTACCCGATGGCGCTCGACGAGCCATCGCACCGGTTGTTCGTCGGCTGTCGCCGGCCGGCATCGCTCGCGCTGTTCGATACGACGACAGGGAAGCTGCTCGGGACGACTCCCGCAGTCGGCGACACCGACGATCTGTTTTACGACGCCGCGAGGCAACGGGTGTATGTCATCGGCGGCGAGGGGTTCATCGACATCGTGCAGCGCTCTGGCGACAGCCTGCGTCGCGTCGCGCGGGTGCCTACGCGCGCCGGCGCTCGCACGGGCCTGTGGGTCGCGGATGAGAATCGCCTGTACCTCGCCGTGCCGGCGAGGCGGGGCCAGGCCGCGGAGATTCGTGTGTTCGCGCCGGTCTAAAATGGCGGGGTCCCATGCGTCTGGCCTTAGCCGTTGTGCTGGTCCTGGCGACAGTGCCTCCGGCCGCCGCACAGACCGACACGGGTGAAATCTCCGGCGTCGTACGCGACAGCCAGGGCGGCGTGCTGCCCGGCGTGAGCATTGTCGCGGAGCATCTCGAGAGCGGCACGCGCATCGAGCGCGTGACCGATGGCGAGGGACGTTATTTTCTCGCGTCGCTGCGCACCGGCACCTACACCATTACCGCCGAGCTGCAGGGGTTCCGCCGCACGATTCGATCCGGCGTCGCGCTTCGTCTCGGCCAGGCGATCGCGATCGATTTCGAGCTCGAAGCCGGCGGCGTCACCGAAGAAGTGATCGTCACCGGGGAGCAGCCGCTGCTGCGCACCAATGCGGAAATCAGCGACGTCATCGAGAATCGCCAGGTCGTACAGGTGCCGCTCAACGGGCGCAACTTCCTCTCGCTGGCGCAGCTGAGCGACGGGGTCGTGCTGCCGCCCGGCGGCACGCGCGGCGACGCGCTGCAGCAGGCGGGGCCGCTCCCGAGCGTCGGAGGGCAGCGATCGGGCCACAACATCTATCTGCTCGACGGCTTCAAGGTGACCGACGAGCTGTTCAACAACCTGGTGATCAACCCGTCGGTCGATTCGATCGAAGAGTTCAAGATCCAGAAGTCCCAGTACCCGGCGGAGTTCGGCGGCAAAGCCTCGGCGCTGATCAACGTGGCGACGCGCACGGGAACGAATCAGTTTCACGTGAACGTGTTCGACTTCGGCGGCCACGATCGGTTCGACGCGCGCAACTACTTCGCGCCGAAGGATCAGCCCGTTCCGCCGCTGCGGCAGAACCAGTTCGGCGGCACCGCGGGCGGGCCGCTCAAGAAGAACTCGACCTTCTTCTTCGCCAGCTACGAAGGACAGCGCATCCGCCGGTCGCTCACCCGCACATTCTCGGTGCCGTCCGCCGCCGCGCGGGCGGGAGAGTTCGGGTCATTCCGGATCCCGCAAAGCCAGATCGATCCGATTGCGGCGGCGTTCCTCCAGCACGTCCCGCTGCCGAACGGACCCGGTGAGTCGCAGAATCTGGCCACGACCGGGACGCAGATCAACAACGTCGATCAGATCAGCCTGCGTCTCGATCGCCGCCTCGCCACCGCCGACCAGCTCTTCGCGCGCTTCAGCACCTTCGACGCGAGCGATCGGCAGCCGTTCGGGACGGGGAGCCTGCAGGAGACGCTCGTGCCGGGGTTCGGCCGCACCGTCAAGACGAGCGCGCGCAACATCGGCGTCAGCCACACGCACGTCTTCGGCTCGAAGGTGATGAACGAGCTGCGCGCCGGCTGGCTGCGCGTCACGGGCGGGCAGGTGAGCGCCAATCGCGGCGTCGACTTCGCCGGACAGGTTGGCCTGCAGGGCGTCACGCGCGATCCGCGCGACACAGGCTTCCCGCAGATCTCCACCGCGGGTCTGTACAGCACGATGGGCGATCCGACGTCGTTCATCTACCGCCGCAACGAGCACCTCGAGCTGTACGAGAACCTGCTGATCGATCGCGGCGCGCATCACGTCAAGTTCGGTGTCTATCTGTTTCACCTGCGCTTCAACCCCGAGCAGCCGGACAACGCGCGAGGCGCGTTCAGCTACACCGGCCAGTTCACCGGCAATGCGTTCGCGGATTTCCTGCTCGGGTATCCGACGGCCGCAGTCTCGGGCATCGGACGCGGCAGCGAGGACGCGCGGACCAACTGGGTGCATCTGTTCGCACAGGACGACTGGCGCGTGCGATCGAATCTGACGGTCAATGCGGGGCTGCGCTACGAATACAACCAGCACATGCACGACATCGACAATCGCCTCTCGTCGGTCGATATCGCCGGGCGCCGGTTCGTCATTGCCAGCGACGACGAAGGCAAGATCAGCGACGAAGCCGGCGCGCTGCTCGGCGTGATGCCGCTGCCGTATGTCACATCGGACGAAGCCGGATGGACGCCGGGATTGCTTCGTCCCAGCCGCCTGCGCCTTGCGCCGCGCACCGGCTTCGCGCTGTCGTTGGACAATAACCGCGCGGTGCTCCGCGGCGGCTACGGCATCTTCTTGAATCAGTGGGCGTACAGCGTGCAGACCGCCTTCGCGCGCAACCTGCCGTTCTTCTACACGAAGGAAGTCGCCATCCCGCTCGACGCGCGCACGCCCTCGTTTCCGACGCGCAACATCCTGACGAGCGATCCGACGGGCGTCGTCAGCCCGTCGATCATGGACCACGACTACGCGGTGGAGTACGCGCAGACGTGGAGCGGAGGCCTGCAGTACGAGCTCGCGCGCGACACGATGGTGGAAGCCAATTACATGGGCACGTGGACGATCGGCGCCGACAACGCGATCGTTCGTAACGTCCCGGATCCGGGGCCGGGGTCCATTCAGGCGCGCCGGCCGATCCCGCAGCTCGGCGTCATCCGGTCAATCCGTTTCGACGGACGCTCGATCTATCACGCGGCGACGTTCAGCGCCGTGCGGCGACTCAGCGGCCGCTACGCCTACAACGTCACCTACACGCTCTCGATCTCGAAAGACGATGCGAGCAACCCCGGCCCGACCGAATCGGAAGCGAACGTGCCGCAGAACGTGCGGAACATCTTCAGCGACATGGGGGAGTGGGCGCTTTCGAGCTTCGACCATCGCCATGTCTTCACGGCCAGCGGCACCTACGAGATCGCGGGCTGGCGCATCAGTCCCGTATTTCTCGCGCAGTCGGGCGCGCCGTTCACGGTCAATCTCGGCGTCGATCAGGCGAACATCGGCGCCGGCCCCGCGCAGCGTCCCGATCAGACCCGCGATTCGAACCTTCCGGCGGATCAGCGATCACCGGACCGCTGGTTCGATACCTCCGCCTTCGCATTGCCGGCGCCGTTCACCTTCGGCAGCGCGCCGCGCAACAGCGTGATCGGTCCGGGCTTCAGCACCACGGATCTGTCGGTGGCGAGAACATTCAAGGTTGGTGGTATGCGCGAGCTCGAGGTGCGCTGGGAGATCTTCAACCTGTTCAACAAGGCGAACTTCGACGTGCCGAATCGCATCTTCGGCACGCCGAACTTCGGCCGCATCTTCAGTGCGAAAGATCCGCGAGAGATGCAGTTCGGGGTGAAGCTGAACTTTTAGTACACCGGCTTGGGTGTGGTAGTTCCGCTCGTGGGAACCGCGGCGCCGCGATCGTACGACGAGGCCGCCGACAGCTTCTCGCCGTTCGCCATCGTCACCTCTTCGGCGCTGGCGAAATGCGTTCCGTTCTTCGCCTGCCAGCCCTGCAGCGTGACCATCTGGCCAACCTTCAGCTTGTCCTTTGACCAGCCGGCCTTGGTCAGCGATGCCGGATTTCCCATCTCGATTTTCCAGTTCGTGACCTTCCCGTTCGCATCCTTGACGTCGAGGTACGTGATGACGTGCGGATTGGTCCACTGAACCTTCGTGACCGTGCCGCTCAGGTTTACCTGCTTTTCCGGATCGAATGTTTTCGAAAACGCGTGGTGCGCAGAGGCCGATGCGGCGTAGAGCACGAGCGCCGCGAGTGTCGCGCACAGTGTTGAGTTACGCATGCTGGAACCTCCGTCGTTGACAGCGGGGTGTGTTTTGCAAGCGGGCCGCCAGGAGCACACGATATTCCGATCGGCGCGTGGACGACGGCGCTGGCGATGGATGCCGTGTCGCGTTCCGACGATGGGATGCGGCGCGCCTGATAGTCGTGCTATAAGAGTTGCTGCCTCGGGTGCCCACGACGGGCATAACAGGGAAGTCCGGTGTGATGCCGGCGCGGTTCCGCCACTGTGAGCGAGGGAACGTCGCTTCGAGCAACCACTCAGCGCGTCGCTGGGGAAGGTGAAGCGACAGACGGCACGGCACGCTGTCCCTCCAAGCCAGGAGACCTACCCCAGGCATGAACGGAAGCCTTTCTGCGGAGAACAGAAAGTATGCGTCCACTTGCCTTCGTGCTGGTCCTGTGCGCGGCGCACGCCGCGCACGCGCAATCCACAACCACCGTTACCGGTGAGATTTCCGATCCGCTCGGCGGCCGCGTTGTTGCGGCAACCGTGACGCTGCTGCGAGACGGGCAGCAGATCCAGCAGACGACGACGGATGGCGATGGCGTCTTCACGTTTCGTGAGGTCCCCCGGAATCGCTACGCGCTCCACGTCGACGCCGCGGGATTCGAATCGCGCACGACGGATCCCGTCTTCGTGAGCGCGTCAGGCCGCAACACGTTCGACGTGATCCTGTCCGTCGGGCCGCTGCAGGAATCCGTTGTCGTGACCGCCGCCGCGAGCGAGCTGCCACAGTCGCGGACCGGCGCGCCGCTGACCGTGATCGACAGCCAGACGCTCGAGGCCTTGAACAAACCGGACGTGCTCGAGGCGCTCCGCCTGGTGCCGGGCTCGCACGTCGTCCAGACCGGCCAGCGCGGCGGACCGACGTCGCTCTTCATCCGCGGCGGCAATTCCAATTTCAACAAGGTGCTCATCGACGGCGTCGCCGCCAACGACATCGGCGGCGCATTCGACTTCGCGCAGATGGCGGACGCGGGCATCGAGCGGATCGAGGTGCTTCGGCAGTCGAACAGCGTGATGTACGGCACCGATGCGCTGTCCGGCGTGGTGAACATCACCACCCGGCGCGGCCGCACCCGCATCCCGCAGGTCGATCTGTCCGCGGATGGCGGCAACTTCAACACGAGGCGCGGATCCGCGGCCATCGGCGGCGCCGTGAAGCGATTCGACTACTTCTCCGAGTACGCCTACTTCAACACCGACAACAGCACGCCGAACAACGGCTATCGCAACGGGACGTATGCGGGGCGCTTCGGGGTCGCGCTCGGACGCGGCACCGAACTGAGCGGAACGATTCGTGGCGTCGACACGCGATACGGCAGCCCGAATGCGTTCGACCTGTTCGGCATCGCGGACGATGCGGTCTCGAAGAACGCGATGAAGTATGCGAGTGTCACCGCCGAATCGCGGCACACCGATCGCTGGCAGAGCACGATCCGCTTTGGCGACGCGGACGTCCGCAGCACGTACACGAATCCCTCGCCCACGGGCCAGCCGTTCGATCCGTTCGGTTTCGGCGCGAACTATCTGGGCAAGACGATGACGATGACGGGCGCCAACGGATATTCGGTGACGGGGCAGGCGATTCTCGACTTCGCCGGCACGTATCCATCGGTGTTCCGCAGCCGGACGCGCCGCCGTGCGCTGTTCGCGGATACGACGTATCACGCCGGCCGCGATATCGATATCTCCGGCGGCGGACGCGTCGAGCGCGAGGACGGCTTCGACGATCCGGACGGCGACCCGTCAGCGACGCGCAACAACGGCGGCGTCTTCGCGGAAGGTCGCGGCAGCATCGGCATGCGGACCTACGTGACCGCGGGCGTCGGCTTCGAGCACAACGAGGCGTTCGACAACGCGGTGACGCCCCGGCTGTCGGTCGCCACCTACGTGCGCACGGACACCAAGGTCAGCTTCAACATCGGAAACGGCATCAAGGCGCCGAGCGTGTTTCAGCAGCAGAATGCGTTGCATGCGGCGCATCTCGATCCGGAGCGCAGCACGAGCATCGACGTCGGCGTCGAACAGGGATTCGGGCATGGGCGTGCGCGGCTGCGCGCGTCCTACTTCCACAATCGCTATGAGGACCTGATCGAATTTCTCAGCCGCACGCAGCTCGCGCTCGCCGGCGTTCCCCCCTCGGTCGCCGCAACCGCGCAATTCGGTGCGTACCTGAATTCATCATCGTTCCGCGCGCGCGGACTCGAGACCTCGTTCGATGCCGCGTTCGGTCCCTACGTGCGGATGAACGCGTCGTACACCTACCTCGACGCGGCCGTGACGGAGGCGTTCAGCGCGGTCGCCGCGACCAACCCGGCATTCCCGGGCGTGACGATCGGCGCGTTCTCGCCGCTGGTCGGCGAACGGCCGTTCCGGCGTCCGCCGCAGTCGGGATCGCTGATGGTGACGATGATGCGCGGGCCGGGGCAGGTGACGGTCTCGGGCTACTTCTCGGGCAAGCGCGACGACAGCACGTTTCTCAGCGATCGGTTCTTCGGCAACTCGCTGCTGCTGCCGAACCGCGATCTCGACGCCGCGTATCAGAAGCTCGATCTCAGCGCGTCGTATCGCATCCACCCGCGCGTCAGCCTCTACACGAGCATCGAGAACATCCTCGACAGCAAATACGACGCGTCGTTCGGCTTCCCGTCGCTGCCGCGCGCCGCGCGCGCCGGCGCACGAATCACGCTCGGAGGCGACTAGGTCATTCCCAGCGGCCGATCGTCTTGCCCGTGTCCTTCCACTTGGCGCCGATGAACTGGCCGGCGGACGTCCCGTCCTTCATCGGGTTGACGCGCACGAGGACCGGATCGCCGGACTTGAAGGTGGTTGCCTTCCAGCCGTTGCGCGACAGCGTGTTCGGGCTGCCGCCTTCGATGCTCCACTCGGACTTCTGGCCGTTGTTGTCGACGACGACCTGAATCCAGATGTGCGGGTTGGCCCACTGCACCTCTTTGATCGTGCCGTTCAACTCGACGACCTTCTCATCGTCGAACATCGCCGCGGAATGATGCGCGGCGAGCGGTGCGGATGCGGCCGCCAACAGCGCAGCGGCCGCGAATACTCTCCTGGTCCGGCTGAAGCCGGACCCTACCGTGAATGTCATCGCTTCACTCCGTCTTCTTGTCGATCGGCTTGCCATCCGGGCCAAGGGTGAGCGTCTTGCCAGAATTGCTGATCGGATTGCGGTTGTTCTCGGCGCAGCCGTAGTCCCACGCCCAGGTGCCCGCCGGCAGCTTCCGGTACTGCTTGGTCGCCTTCCACGGCGCCTTCAGCGCTTTCGCATCCTCGACGACGATCTGCGCTTCCATCATCGTGTCGCTCGTCTTGCGCATGCGCGTCGTGACCTTCGCCGCATCGCTCAGGACAAGGCCGGTGCGATCGATGATCACGTCGTTGTCGCGCGACTCCTTCAGCCCACGCGTCTCGAAGACGAGCGTGTCGCCTTCCCAACGTCCGACCGAGGCGCCGGTGTAAGTCCCCCACAGTTCCTCGGCCGGCGGGAACGAGCGACCATCTGTGTACACGCGCAGAATGCCCGGTCCGTTTTCAGCGAGGACCCACGTTGCCGCCGGCGTCACCGCGAACTCGTAGACATCCGGGACGTTCATGATGCGCGGGAACCCGTGCGGCACACCGCAGATCGAAATGGGATCGGGAAACGTCCCGGCCTTGATCTTCTCGATGTTCTTCTTGTAAATCGCCTCGTATGCGTCGGTGAGCGGCGGGTACTCGCGCACGCCTGGATCGCCGGCGCGGCCGTTCTGCGGCTGCACGGTGGCGCGATCGAACACGGTCGGCCCCACCATCTGCCACACGCCGCTCCAGTCGGGGAGCGCGGCGCTCGAGGCGGGTTTACTCGCCTGTCCCGCCGCCACGCCAATCGCGATCACACATGAGACGAGGGCAAGAAATGCTGTTCTCATAGTCCACGACCTCTGCACGGCCGGAGGATAGCAGAAAACGTCAGCCTGTTCGTTCAGGGACCCACCGCAGCCCGAGCGCGATGATCCGCTCGAGCAGCTTCTCGTAAGAGACGCCTGCCGTCTCGGCCGATTCCGCGAAATCCTCGCCGTAGGCGAGGTTCGGGTTTGGATTCGCCTCGAGCACGTAGACGCGCCCTTCCTCGTCCATCCGCAGGTCGATACGCGCGTAACCGTTCAGGTCGAGCGCGCGGTAGGCGCGCTTGGCGATGCGCTGAATGCGGTCCACATCAGCCGCCGGAATCCTGGCGGCGTTCGTCATGATGCCGTTCTTCTTCTGATACTGCGTGTTCCACTTCACGCGCTCGGTGGCGATGCGCCAGCGGTTCTCCGGCATCTTGTCGAACGACATCTCCCACACCGGCAGCACCTCGAGCCGCTCGTTGCCGACGACGCCGACGTACAGCTCGCGCCCGTCGATGAACTGCTCGGCGATCGCGCCGGTGCCGAGGCTGTCGTGAATGAACTGCACGCGCCGCGCGAGCTGTTCCTCGTCCTCGACGACCGACGCTTGCGAGATGCCGGCGGACGCCTCGAAGAACAGCGACTTCACGATCATCGGGAAGCGCATCTTCTTCGTGAGCGTCGCCTTGCGCCCGTATCGCATCACACAGAAGTCCGGAACGGGGATGCGGTGATAGGCGAGCAGCTTTTTCGAGAGCGCCTTGTCGCGCGCGAAAATCAGCCCGCGCGGATTGCATCCGGTGTAGCGAAGCCGCAGCAGCTCCAGATAGCTGACGACGTTCTGATCGAAGGTCGTGACGCCGGCAAACGCTTCCATCAGGTTGAAGACGATGTGCGGCTCGAAGAAGCCGGCGGTCGGACGGATGCCGGCGAGATCGTCGTGCACGCCGAGCACGCGCACCTCGTGCCCCTGCTCGCGCAGCGTCTCGATGACGTCGTACTCCATCTTCCACTCCGCCTCGAGGACGTCGATGCCCGTCGTGTCCTCGGGTGGGACGAGATGTTCGTGCACGAGCGCAAGGACGCGTCGCTTCACAGGTAGAGCCGATGCCCGCCGCTATGCAGATGGTTCATCGTCTGGACCGTGAGGAGCACGGTGAATTCCTGGCGGGCCTGCTCCTCGGGGACGGCGAGCCGCAGCTTGAGCTCGCGCGACCGCGCGATCATGTCCTCGATGACCTGGTCGATCGTGTACTGGTAGATGCCGGTCCACTCGGCGACGACGCGGCGCGTCTGGCGGCGGATGCGGCCGATGAACTGCGCGGCGGTGAGGTTGTCTCCGAACTCCGGCGCATCGGAGAACAGCCGCCGCAGATCGCGATCGTAGAAGTTCGGATAGTCGACGCCGTAGTGGCGGCGCTTGGTTCGATAGTGCTGCCGCAGCGTCTTGCGCAGCCGCCAGAGCGGCTCGATCTCCTCGGGGTTGTCGAGGCGCGGCGCCTTGCCGCGCACCGAGCGCATCAGCGCGTCCATGTATTCGAGCTTCTTCACCGCCGGCCAGCCGGCGTAGCGGTGCCGCCACTGGCTTTGCGGCGTCAGCCAGACGGCGAAGGTCTCCGCGAAATCTTCATCGGGATGGCTCTGCGCGTACCACGCATCGAGATGCAGGACGAAGCGCTTGCTGTAGGGGCGCGGCGTGTATGACTCCGGGTACGGTTTCTTGTACCACCCGAACACTCTGCGGCGGTGGCGCCGCAGCCGCAGCTTGAAGGCGTTGTCGATGGCGTGTCCGGCCTCGTGGCGCAGGATGCGCATGCCCCACTCATATTCGCCCCCTTCGACCTCGAGCATCTGCGTCTCCTCGAGCTTGGTGAGCCGCGGGTGCGCGAGATAGAAGGGGATCGCGATCGAGGTCGTGCCGTCGGGCGTGAACCACTCGTTGGAGAGATAGAAGTGCAGCGGGGAACGCAGTCCCGCGGCATGGAGCTCCGCGCGGAGTTGTTCCGTGCGCTCGGCGAGTTCGTTCTCGATGTGCAGCGGCAAATCGCACATGCGCAGGTTGAGCAGCTCTTCGTCGGGAAGACCGTCCCAATCTGCGGGCACCGGGCGCTGGGGCATCTTTCGGATCTTAGCTAGACTGTCGCTTCGAGGCATTCATTGGCGGAAACAACGTTGACAGCGGGGCAGGACCGCGAGCGGTCCGGCATCGACGACAAGTACAAGTGGAACCTGGCGGACATCTACCCCGACCTCGGCGCCTGGCGCCGCGCGAAGGACGCGATCGTGCGCGAGCTGCCGAGGTTGCGCGAACAGCAGGGGAAGCTCGGCTCGTCCGCGCAGGTGCTGGCCGATGCGCTGGAGAACGCGTCCCGCATCGACAAGGAGATTTCGCGACTGGCCGTCTACGCCGGGACGCTGGCCGACCAGGACACGCGCGAAGCCGGGCCGCAGGGCATGCAGCAGGAGATGCAGCAGCTCGGCGCCGACTTCAAGGCGCAGACCTCGTACATGGAGCCGGAGCTGCTGCGCGTCGGCCTCGATCGGCTCGAAGAGTTCATTGCCG
>Ga0066699_10000599_pt1 | contig 10855 bp, 10 predicted proteins | sample GraSoiAngelo_148_FD_66455 | JGI IMG/M metagenome (GOLD analysis project Ga0066699, IMG submission 66455) | Grasslands soil microbial communities from the Angelo Coastal Reserve, California, USA - 14_1009_09_20cm | ecosystem: Environmental > Terrestrial > Soil > Grasslands | place: USA... | reverse complement strand
CCGTACTTCTTTCTCAAGAAGCAGATCTTCTGGGCGCTGCTCGGCGCGGCCTGCATGTGGATGGCGATCCGCCTCGACTATCGCCGGCTGGAGGGGTTCGTCCTGCCGCTCCTGATCTTCGCGGGCATTCTCCTGGTGCTCGTGCTGGTCTCGCCGTTCGGCCAGGCGATCAACGGTACGCGGCGCTGGATCAGGCTCGGGCCCGTCTCGTTCCAGCCGGCCGAGCTGGCCAAGCTCGCACTCGTCGTCTATCTCGCGGCGTTTCTCGCGAAGAAGGGCGAGGAGATCTCCGAATTCAAGCGCGGGCTCGTACCGCCGCTCGCGGTGGCCGGCGTCCTGGCCCTGCTCGTCCTGGCTCAGCCGGATCTCGGCAACTGCCTGACGCTCGTCACGCTCACGTTCACGCTCCTGTTCCTGGCCGGCGGCCACGCGCGTCACCTCGGCTTCATCCTGCTCGCCGCGCTGCCGCCGCTGGTGGTGGCGATCTGGATGGCGCCGTACCGGGTGCGCCGCATCTTCGCGTTCATCGATCCGTGGTCCGATCCGCGCGGCAGCGGGTTCCAGATCATCCAGTCGTGGCTCGCCTTCGGAAACGGCGGGATCTTCGGCCAGGGCATCGGCGCCTCGCGCCAGAAGCTCTTCTATCTCCCGGAGTCGCACACGGACTTCATCTTCGCGATCGTCGGCGAGGAGCTCGGCCTGGTGGGCGCGCTCACCATCGTCACGCTCTTCGTGGTGCTGATCTGGCGCGGACTCCGGATCGGGCTCAGGGCGCCCGATCCCTTCGGCAGCTACCTGGCGCTCGGGATCACCATGCTGATCGCCACTCAGACGCTCGTGAACCTGGGCGTCGTCACCGGTCTCCTGCCGACGAAGGGGTTGCCGCTGCCGTTCATCTCGTTCGGCGGCTCGGCTTTGCTGGTCACGATGCTCTCGACGGGAGTGCTCCTGAACATCTCCCAGCAGGCCCATGTTTAAGCGCTACCAGCAGATCCACTTCGTGGGGATCGGCGGCATCGGCATGTCCGGTATCGCCGAGATCCTGCTGAACCTCGGCTACCGGGTGACCGGCTCGGATCAGAAGCGGAGCGACGCGGTCGAGCGGCTGGCCGAGCTGGGCGCGAAGGTCTTCATCGGGCACCAGGCGACGAACGTGGAGGGCGCGCACGTCGTCGTCTACTCGTCGGCCGTCTCGCGCGACAACGTCGAGGTGCACGCCGCGCGCGAGCAGCAGATCCCGACGATCCCCCGCGCCGAGATGCTGGCCGAGCTGATGCGGCTCAAGTACAGCATCGCGGTCGCCGGCACGCACGGCAAGACCACGACCACCTCGATGGTGGGTGCGGTCCTGGCCGAGGGTCGCCTCGACCCGACGATCGTCGTCGGGGGGCGGGTCTCGAGCCTCGGCTCGAACGCGCGGCTGGGCCAGGGCGAATTTCTCATCGCCGAAGCCGACGAGTCCGACGGCTCGTTCCTGAAGCTGGCGCCGACGATCGCGGTCGTGACCACCGTCGACGCCGAGCATCTCGATCACTACGGAAGCCTCGACGCGATCCGCGACGCGTTCGTCGCGTTCGTCAACAAGGTGCCGTTCTACGGCTCGGCGGTCCTGTGCCTCGACCAGCCGAACATCCAGCTCCTGATTCCACGGATCGAGAAACGGATCATCTCGTACGGCCTGGAGTCGGGCGCCGATCTCGTCGCGCGACGTCTGCGGCTCTCGGGCATGACCAGCCGCTTCGAGGTCTATCAGCGGGAGAGCTTGCTCGGCGAAGTCACGCTCCAGATCCCGGGCCGCCACAACGTGCTCAACGCCCTCGCGGCGATCGGCGTCGGTCTCGATCTCGAGATCCCGTTCGCGACGATCCAGAGAGCGCTGGCCGGCTTCTCGGGAGTCCAGCGCCGGTTTCAGATCCTCGGACGTGCCCGCGACGTCACGGTGGTCGACGACTACGGTCACCACCCCGCGGAGATCCGAGCGACCCTGGCCGCCGCCAAGGCCGGGTTCGACTGTCGGGTCGTGACGGTGTTTCAGCCGCACCGCTACACGCGCACCATGCACCTGCGGCAAGAGTTCCTCACGGCGTTCAACCTGGCTGACGTGTTGATCGTGATGGACATCTACGCGGCCGGCGAGCCGGCGATCCCCGGTGTCTCGGGCCGGGAGCTCGCCGACGGGATCCGGTCACACGGACATCGCGATGTCACTTACCTCGGCAGCGACCGCACGCGCATCGTCGAGCACCTCGCGGAGGTCGTCCGTCGCGGCGATCTCGTGATCACGCTCGGCGCCGGCGACGTGAGCCAGCTCGGACCGGAGCTGCTGAAGCGCTTGGACGCGACTCGTTGACTGGGAGGGCCACATGCTAGGAGAGATCCGGGGGGAAGTGCGGTTCAAGGAGCCCCTGAGCTTCCACACCTCGCTCCGCATCGGCGGCACCGCCGACATCTTCGTCGTGCCACAGGACGTGGACGACATTCGCCACGCGCTCATGTTCGCCGAGCGCGAGCAGCTACCGGTCTCGGTGATCGGAGGCGGCAACAACCTCCTGGTCAAGGACCGCGGGGTGCGCGGCGTCGTCCTGCGCCTCGAGGGTTGTCTGGGGCGCGCCGAGTTCCACGGTGAGGAGGCGATCGCCGGCGCCGGCGTGTCGCTCTCGGCGCTGATCCGCGAGGCGGCGGCCCTCAATCTGGGCGGCATCGAATGTCTCGTCGGGATCCCGGCCACGATCGGCGGCGCCCTGGCGATGAACGCCGGGACGGCCGACGGCTGGATCGGCGATTTCGTCAGCGGAGTGTACTTCCTGCACCCAGACGGCTCGCTCGGCGAGTTCAAGCCGGCCTCGGGCACGTTCACGTACCGCAACTTCAATGCGCCCGCCGGCGCCGTGCTGATCGGCTGCCGCCTCCGGCTGCATCGCCGCCCGATGGCGGAGATCCAGAAGGAGATGAAGCAGCGGCTCAAGGTCAAGAAATCCACGCAGCCGCTGGCGCTCGCCTCGGCCGGCTGCGTCTGGAAGAACCCGGCCGGCGACGTCGCCGCGCGGATGATCGAGAAGTCCGGCCTCAAGGGCAAGCGCATCAACGGCGCTGAAATTTCCTCGAAGCACGCCAACTTCATCGTGAACCGCGGCGGCGCGACCGCCGCCGACATCCTCGCGCTCATGGACCTGACGCGCGAGCGGGTGCAATCCCACTTCTCGGTGACGCTCGAGAACGAGATCAGGATCATCGGCGAGTAGATGCCGAGCGGTCTCATCTCGCCGAGAAACCGGGCGTCGGCGCTCGCCGACATGGGTGAGCGCTCGGCGTTCGTCGCCGGGCAGCGCGTCGGTCGATCGCGGCGTCGGCGGCCCCGCCGGCGCGCCCGCCTGCGCCGGCTGCTCGGCGCCGTGCTCGCGACCATCGTGATCACCGCGGCCGGCGGCGCCGGCCTGCACTGGCTGCTCACGACGCAGCGCTTCGCGGTGGCGACTATCGAGGTGCGCGGTATCTCGCGCGTGGGCCCCGACCAGATCCTGGCGGTGGCCGCGATCCAGCAGGGCACGAACATCTTCAAGCTCGACACGATGGGCGTGATCGATCGTGTGGAGTCGCTACCGGAGGTTCGCCGCGCCGACGTGGTGCGCGAGCTGCCGAACCGGGTCGTGATCAGCGTCGAGGAGCGACGCCCGTTCACCCTGGTCCACGGCGGGCGGCTGCATTGGATGGACGAGGAGGGCCGACTGCTCGGCGCTTCGCCCGAGGCGGTGGCGCCGCCGATGCCCGTCATCAGCGGCCTTTCGGCGGACGAGCTCGCCTCGATGCGCACGGCCCCCGGGCCCAAGGCCCGCGCGGCGATCGGCGTGATCCGCGCCCTCCTGCGAAGCGGCAACGGCCTCACCGCCGAGATCTCCGAGATCGACATGAGCCGCCGCGAAGGGCCGGTGCTCTACACGGTCGACGGCGTCGAGGTACGCCTGGGCTCCGAGGACTGGGACGAGCGCCTTGCGCGCCTCGAAGGCGTGCTGGCGCAGATCGCGACGCAGGACGTCCGGACGGTCGATCTTCGGTTCCGCGACCAGGTGGTCTTCCAGCGGAGCAGCACAAGGTGAGGCGCTCGAAGGCGCCCGATCTCGTCGTCGGCCTGGACGTCGGCACCACGAAGGTTTGCGCGATCATCACCGAGCCCGCGCCCCGGGGCAGCCTGAACGTCATCGGCGTCGGCAGCGCACCCTCGCGCGGGCTCCGGCGCGGGATCGTCGTCAACATCGACTCGACGGTCGAGGCGATCCGGGCTGCCGTCGGCGAGGCCGAGCAGATGGCCGGGGTCGAGATCTCGGGCGCCTTCGCGGGGATCGCGGGGGGCCATATCCGCGGCGTGAACAGCCGCGGTGTCGTGGGGATCACCGGCAAGCACCACGAGGTGAGCGACGCCGACGTCGAGCGCGTGATCGAGGCCGCGCGCGCGATCAATCTGCCGCAGGACCGCGAGATCATCCACGTGCTGCCGCAGAGCTTCGTCGTCGACGACGGCGACGGCGTGCGCGAGCCGATCGGCATGTCGGGCGTACGCCTCGAGGTCGAGGTGCACATCGTGACCGGCACGGTCACCTCGGTCCAGAACGTGGTTCGCTCGGTGAATCGGGCGGGTCTCGCCGTCCAGGACATCGTGCTCGAGCCCCTCGCGTCCGCCGAGGCGGTGCTGTTCGACGACGAGAAAGAGCTGGGCGTGGTCGTGATCGACATCGGCGGAGGGACGACGGACGTCGCGCTCATGCGCAACGGTGCCGTCTGGCACACGGTCGTGCTGCCGCTCGGGGGCGACCACATCACCAACGACATCGCGATCGGGCTGCGCACGCCGACCGCGGATGCCGAGGGCATCAAGAAGCGCTACGGATGCGCGCTGACCGCGCTGGTGCCGGCCGAGGAGACGGTGGACGTGCCGTCCGTCGGCGGCCGCAAGCCGCGGCAGCTTTCGCGGCAGCTCCTCTCGGAGATCATCCAGCCGCGTGTCGAGGAGATCTTCACCTTGGTGGCGCGCGAGCTCGCCCGAGCCGGGTTCCAGGACGCGGCGACGGCGGGCGTCGTCGTCACGGGAGGCACATCGATCATGGAAGGAGTCCCAGAGCTTGCCGAGGGCATCTTCGATCAACCCGTGCGCCGCGGTGTGCCGATCGGCATCGGCGGGCTGGCGGACGTGATCGAGAGCCCGATCTACGCGACCGGCGTCGGGCTGGCGCTCTACGGTGCGCGCACGGGCGTGCCGGGTGAATCGGTCGGCGCGGGCTCGGGCCCCGTGGGCCGCCTTGCACGACTCGTGACGGGATTTCTCGGTGACCTCTTCTAAGCCGGGTCGAGACGGACGTCAGCCGCATCTGTTCACGTCAGACGTGATCCGTTCAGGCGGCCGGAGGCGTACCTCCGGCGATCACTCACAGGAGGAATCGATGGAGAAAGATCGTGCGCGGCGCCCGCTCTTCGAGCTCGAACCGACCGCACAAGCCGCGAAGATCAAAGTCATCGGGCTCGGCGGGGGCGGCGGCAATGCGGTGAGCCGCATGATGGCCGCGCAGTTCACGGGGGTCGAGTTCATCGTCGCGAACACGGACCTGCAGGCCCTCAGCGCCTCGCCGGCGCCGGTCAAGATCCAGCTCGGCGCCAAGCTCACGCAGGGCCTGGGCGCCGGGTCGAACCCGGACGTCGGGCGGAACGCGGCGCAGGAAGATCCGGATCAGATCACCCGGCTGCTCAGCGGCTGCGACATGGTCTTCATCACGGCGGGCCTCGGCGGCGGCACCGGCACGGGCGCGGCGCCGGTCGTCGCGTCACTCGCGAAGGACCTGGGCATCCTGACGGTCGCCGTGGTGACCAAGCCGTTCACCTTCGAGGGCCGCAAGCGGATGCTCCAGGCCGAGGCCGGCCTCGAGGCGCTGCGCGGCGTCGTCGACACGCTCATCACGATCCCGAACCAGCGGCTGCTTTCGGTCGTCGACCGCGGCACCCCGCTGATCGCGGCGTTCCGGGTCGCCGACTCCGTGCTCCAGCAGGCGGTGCAGGGCATCTCGGATCTGATCCTGGTGCCTGGGCTCGTCAACCTCGACTTCGCCGACGTACGCACGATCATGTCGGGCATGGGGCTCGCGATGATGGGCACCGGCACCGGCAAGGGCGAGAACCGCGCGCTCGACGCCGCGCAGAAGGCGGTCGCGAGCCCGCTGCTCGACGAGACGTCGATCGAGGGCGCCCGGGGCATCCTGATCAACTTCACCGGCGGCGCCGACCTGTCGATCCACGAGGTCGAGGAGGCGGCACGCATCGTCCAGGAGGCCGCCCACGAAGAGGCGCACATCATCTTCGGCGCCGTCATCGATCCTCAGCTCTCCGACGAGGTCAGGATGACGGTGATCGCGACCGGCTTCGCCGACAAGAAGGAAACGGTCGGCGTCGGCGGCAAGGTCGTCGATCTGCCGCGTCCGTCGCGCTCCCTGCCGTCGTCGGCTCCGGTTCCCGTGGCACCGTGGCGGCGGAAGTTTGCCGATCCGCGCGGTGAGGCCTCCGAGGAGGCTCTCGGCGAGGCCGCTGATCTCGAAGTCCCTGCGTTCCTCCGTCGTCAGGCGGATTAGGGTCACCGAGAGGGTGGTCGGGGTGGGAGGGGGCGCCGGGCTCCCGACCGCTCCGTCACCCGTTCGCCCGATTCGCAGCGCTTCGCGCTGCGGGCGGGACGAAGGGGTCCCACTCCGCAGGTCGGGAGCCCGGCGCCCCCTCCCACCCCGACCACCCTCTCGGTGACCCGTCGGTACTGCATACTGAGGAATCGATGACTTCGACTTCTTCTTTGCTCTTAGCCCATGGCGAGCCGGCGGAGTATTTCACGTTTTCGTCACTTAACGCGCTTGGGGTTCCGCATGCGACGACTACTCGGCATTGTCCGGGGATCAGCTCGTTTGAGGAGCGGATTGTGCCGGAGGCACCGAAGCCGCCGTTTCGTGCCGAGGCTGTGGTGGCGCTCGGGGGGACCGGGCTCGAGATGGAGCGCGTGAGCTATGCGCGGCAGGTGCATGGGGCGGACGTGGCGCGGGCGCCGGCGGGCGGGGGATTCGCGGGTCTGGTCGACATTCTGGTGACGGCGGAGCGCGGCGTGCCCCTCGCGATCTTCACGGCGGATTGCCTGGCGATCGTGCTCTACGATCCGTCGGCGCGGGCGCTAGGTGTCGCTCACGTCGGCTGGCGCGGCACGGTGCGTGGGGCGACCCAGAAGGCGGTGAGGGCACTCGGCGAGGTGGGTGGGCGAGCCGGGTCGCTCCGCGTCGCGATCGCCCCGTCGATCGGCCCGTGCTGCTACGAGGTCGACGAGCCGGTCACGGCCGAATTCGCGCGCGCCTTCGGCGAGCGGTGGCGGTCGTGGGTGACGCCGTCGCGCGGGGGCCGCGTGATGCTCGATCTCTGGTCGGCCAACGAGGCCTTGCTCGCGGAAGCCGGGGTGGCGCCCGCCTCGATCGAGAATCCGCGGCTTTGCACCGCGTGTCATCCCGATCTCCTGTACTCGTACCGGCGGGGTAATCGGGGCCGCCTGGCCACCTTGGCCGCCTTGCCCTGAGAGGGCTGCCGTCGCCTCTCCGGTCCTTCCCCTCCCCCCGCACACGGCCCCCTGCTAGAATCACCCCCGACATGACCGACATTCACGCCAATCTCGACCGGGTACGGGAACGGGTCGCGAAGGCCGCGGAGCGCGCGGGCCGACGCCCCTCAGACGTGCTGCTCGTCGGCGTCTCGAAGACGGTCGAGGTGGCCCGGATCCGCCAGGCGATCGAGGCCGGGGTGCCGGCCCTCGGAGAGAACCGCGTGCAGGAGGCGAAGGAGAAGGTGGCCGAGATCGGACGTCCGGTCCCGTGGCACCTCGTCGGCCACTTGCAGACGAACAAGGCGCGCGACGCGGTGGAGCTCTTCGATGTCATCCACTCGCTCGACCGGCTGGACCTGGCGAAGGAGCTCGACAAGCGGGCCCGAGCACGCGGCCGCGCGATCGACACGCTCGTCGAGGTCAACGTGGCCGGCGAGGCGTCCAAGGGCGGCGTGGGACCCGATGGACTCGGCGAGCTGCTCGACGCGGTCGCGGCGCTGTTCTCCGTGAAGGTGCGGGGCCTCATGGCGATCCCGCCGGAGGCGAAGGAGCCCGACGACTCGCGCGTGTGGTTCCGAGCGCTCAGAAAGCTCGCCGAGCGCTACGGCTTCACCGAGCTGTCGATGGGAATGAGCGGCGATTTCGAGGTGGCGATCGAGGAAGGCGCGACCCTGGTCCGGGTCGGCACGGCGATCTTTGGACCGCGGCCGCCGCGGCGAGAGCCCGGACCGGAGGAACGATGACGATCAAGGGCCTCACGGTCGGGTTCATCGGCGGCGGCAATATGGGCGAGGCACTGATCAAGGGTCTCCTCGGCGCGAGCCTCGTCCCGGCGACCGCGATCCACGCCACCGACGTGCGCCTCGAACGGCTCAAGGAGCTCGACCGCCAGTACGGGATCCAGGTCTCGTCCGACAACGTCGATCTGGTGCGCCACTCCGACATCATCATCCTGGCGGTGAAGCCGCAGATCATGGACTCGGTGCTGAAGGAGATCGCACCGGCGGTCACGCGCAAGAAGCTCCTGATCTCGATCGCGGCCGGCGTCTCCACCGCGAAGATCCGCGCCGTCTTGCACAAGGACGCGCGGCTGATCCGCGTGATGCCCAACACGCCGGCCCTCGTTCTCGAAGGCGTGACGGCGATCGCGAAGGCCGACAACCTGGAGCCCGACGACCTCGACACCGCCGGCGAGATCTTCAGCGCGGTCGGGCGGGTGGTCGTGCTCGACGAGTCCTTGATGGACGCGGTGACGGGCCTGTCGGGCTCGGGGCCTGCCTACGTGGCCGTCGTGATCGAGTCGCTCGCGGACGGGGGCGTACGGATGGGGCTCGATCGGATCACCGCCATGACGCTCGCCACGCAGACCGTGCTCGGTGCCGCGAAGCTCCTGCTCGAGACCGGCCTGCATCCGGGTGCGCTCAAGGACATGGTGAGCTCGCCCGGCGGCACCTCGATCGCCGGCATCGCGGCGCTCGAAGAGGGCGGCATCCGCACGACGTTCATCAAGGCGGTCGAGCGGGCGACCGAGCGCTCCCGCGAGCTCGGCCTGGGGCCGAAGTGATGTTCATCGTCAACTACTTCTTCGTCGCGCTCGCGAACCTGGTCAATCTCGTCATCGTGGCCTACATCTGGATCATCATCGCGCGGGCGATCATCTCGTGGGTGAGCCCGGACCCGTACAACCCGATCGTGCGATTCCTGTATCGGGTGACCGAGCCGGTGCTGCGCCCGGTGCGCGAACGGCTGCCGATCTCCCAGATGGGGCTCGACTTCTCACCGATGATCGTGATTCTCGTGCTGTATTTTTTGAAGGAATTCCTGGTCCCGGTGCTGTACAGAATCGCCACCGAGATGGGCTAGGACGTCGGAGGCCTCATGCGCATCAGTCCGCTCGATATCCGTCAACAGCAGTTCAGCGTCAAGTGGTTTCGTGGATTCGACATCCACGAGGTCGATGCCTTTCTCGACGACGTCGCCGAGGACTACGAGACCGTGCTCAAGGAGAACGCGCAGCTGAAGGAGCAGGTCGCGACCTTCGAGGAGCGATCGCGCGGCCTCAACGAGCGCGAGCGCGCGCTGCAGGACACGCTCGTGACGACCCACCGGCTCGGCGACGAGATGAAGGCGACGGCACGCAAGGAAGCGGAGCTGCAGATGCGCGAGGCCGAGCTGCGGAGCGAGAAGATCATCGAGGAAGGCCGGGCCGAGGAGGCGCGGATCCGGAGCGAGATCCAGACCCTGCGCCGCGTCCGCCGCCAGCTGATCGAGGATTTCCGCGCGACGCTCGAGAGCTACTATCGGATGATGTCGGCCGAGTTCGGCGAGGACAAGGACGACGGCAAGAGCTGAGGCCACGCGGCTGTCGCTCCGCGTCCAACCGCGGGCGTCGCGCGACGAGATCGTGGGCTGGCAGGACGCGACGCTCCGCCTTCGCGTCACCGCGGCGCCCGTCGCCGGCGCCGCGAACACCGCCGTCGCGCGCCTCCTGGCCCGGGCGCTCGGCGTGGCCCCTTCGTCGATCAGCGTGGTGCACGGCCTCCAGGGAAGAACCAAGATCGTCGAGATCGCCGGCCTGAGCGCGCCCGAGATCCAGCGCCGTCTGGCGCTGATCCTCGCGAGGGCGTCGTGACCGGGATCACCCCCGTTCGCTGGGACACCGACCGGCTGATCCTCATCGACCAGACCTTGCTTCCCGAGCGCGAGGTCGAGCGCGGCTACCAGAGCTGGCCGGACGTCGGCGCCGCGATCCGCGCGCTCGTCGTGCGGGGCGCGCCGGCGATCGGCGTGGCCGCCGCCTTCGGCGTGGTGCTGGCAGCCCGCGAGAGCGGAGCCGCGACGTTCGACGGCCTGATGGCCGACCTCGAGACGGCCGTCAAGGGGCTCGCGGCGACGCGGCCGACCGCCGTCAACCTGTTCTGGGCGCTCGACCGGATGCGGCGCGTCGCGATGGCTTCGGGCGCCCTTCCGCTCGACCAGGTGCGCGCGCGCCTGCTCGCCGAGGCCCAGGCGATCCGCGACGAGGACATCTCGGCGAACCGCGCGATGGGTGCGCACGGAGCGTCGCTGGTACCGCCGAACGCGCGTATCCTGACTCACTGCAACGCGGGCGCCCTCGCGACGGCCGGATACGGCACCGCGCTCGGGGTCGTGCGCGCCGCGCACGAGCAGGGCAAGGTGGCGCTGGTGTGGGTCGACGAGACCCGCCCGGTCATGCAGGGCTCGCGGTTGACCGCGTGGGAGTGCGTG
>Ga0066699_10000597_pt1 | contig 10861 bp, 9 predicted proteins | sample GraSoiAngelo_148_FD_66455 | JGI IMG/M metagenome (GOLD analysis project Ga0066699, IMG submission 66455) | Grasslands soil microbial communities from the Angelo Coastal Reserve, California, USA - 14_1009_09_20cm | ecosystem: Environmental > Terrestrial > Soil > Grasslands | place: USA... | reverse complement strand
CCGACAGCTCAGCCAGGACGTCGCCGGCTTCTGGCAGTTTGCCGAACGGGAGGCCCTCGCCAGCGGTCAAGGTTCGGCCGAGAAGCTCGCAGCCAAGATCGTCGGCCGCTGGCCGAGCGGAGCGCCGCTGGTCAGGGCGCCGGGAAGTGACGATCCGAGCCTTGGCAAGCTGAATGACTTCGACTACGGCAATGAGGATCCGAGCGGTGAGCGCTGTCCGGTGGGTGCTCACGTCCGGCGCACCAATCCGAGAGACTCACTCGACCCCTCTCCCGGAACGGACAAGTCGGTCACTCTCGTCAAACGCCATCGGATCTTGAGGAGGGGCCGTGAGTACGGGGCCCCGCTCGAGCTCAATCCCACCGGCTCCGGCCGGCCACCGGTCGATGACGGTCGGGAACGAGGTCTGCACTTCATCTGCCTCAACGCCAACCTCCGACGGCAATTCGAGTTTGTGCACGGGACCTGGGTGGCCAGCCGCAAGTTCGCAGGACTGTACGACGACGCTGACCCGCTCATAGCGTCGCGAGGTCCTGGGAACGACGCACTCACAATCCCAGACCAGCCGTTCAGGCATCGCATCCTGCACTTGCCCCAATTCGTCACCGTGGTCGGCGGCGCTTACTTCTTTATGCCGGGCCTTCGCGCAGTCCGGTTTCTGGCGTCGATCTCCAGGAGCGGGGCCCAACCCGGCGGTTAGGCTGTGAGAGTGCCGAGGCGTCGAGTCCAGGCAGGCAACGGATTGGGGCACTTAGCCTGGAAGGCGTTGGCGGGCATCATGTTCGTCAACGGCTCTTTGGGCATCCTGGCGCCCCGGTTCCTGATTCGCAGCCTGGGAGTCAAGCCCGACCTGGAGCCGGGCATGATCTATGTCTTCCGCATGTTCGGGATTAGGACTCTCTTCATCGCCATCGACCTGGTTCGGCGGCCGGATGAGCGCCAGCGATCGATGAGAGAAGGAATCATCGTCCACGCGACCGATGCCTCTGTCGCGCTCACGGCGGCGATGCTCGGACAGTTGCCCGCCCGGCCGGCCATCATGGTGGCGGGCCTGTCGACCCTCAACACGATCCTTGCCGTCGTCGGCGCGCGCGTCGACACTCGACCGGATCGAGGGTCAACCGGCATAAGGCAGGCGAGATGAGGGTTCCGCCCTTTCGTCCTTCCCTGCCACTGAGGATCTTTGCCTCGATTGCGGAGAGGATCGACCGCTCATCGGGTTGGTCCCAGCCGCCGCCCCTCATCGGCGCACTGCTGCTGGGCGGCCTGCGGACCCGGCTCCGACAGCGGAACCTGCACGACACTTCCGGGCTTCCGGCGACCAAGAGTCCCGCCCTGGTGATCAAAGGGGACTCATATCTGACCGCGCGCACGCCCGACGGCAGCTTCAACGACCTCGACGAGCCCGGGATGGGCCGCGCCGGCGCGCGCTTCGGTCGCAACGTCCCCAGCGATGCCACCAGCTTGCCCGACCGGACAACCCTCCTCACCCCCAACCCGCGGCTTGTCAGCCGGCGGCTGATGACGAGGGAGACGTTCATCCCCGCCTCAACCCTGAACCTTCTGGCAGCCGCCTGGCTGCAGTTCAACGTCCACGATTGGCTTGCTCACGGCAAGAACCGCAAGGCCGACCCGTGGCAGATCGACCTGGAAGAGGGCGACCCCTGGCCGCACAAGCCCATGACCATACTGCGCACCCGCCATGACCCTACTAGCAGGCCGGAGGCCAATCCGCCGACGTTCATCAACCAGGCCAGCGCCTGGTGGGACGCGTCGCAGCTCTACGGCAGCGATGAGAAGGTCCAGAAGCAGGTTCGTGCGGGCGTCGATGGCAAGCTGAAGGTGGATCGGGACGGTCTGCTGCCGGTCGATCCCAAGACCGGAGTCGAGATCACCGGCGTCTCGGGGAACTGGTGGATCGGGCTCGAGCTGATGCACACCGTATTCACCCTCGAGCACAACGCCATCTGCGAACACCTCAAGCGCGAGTACCCGAGATGGTCCGACCAGGAACTGTTCGATCGAGCGCGCTTGATCAACGCGGCCCTGATTGCCAAGATCCACACGGTCGAATGGACGCCCGGCATCCTCGGGCATCCCACCCTGCACCTTGCGATGCGCACGAACTGGTGGGGACTCGCGGGCGAGGCAGTTCACCGCATCCTCGGCCGCATCAGCAAGAGTGAGATCGTCAGTGGCATACCCGGCGCGGAGACGCAGCACTTCGGGGTGCCCTACTCCATCACTGAAGAGTTCGTGGCTGTGTACCGGATGCATCCCCTGATCCGTGACACATATGAATTCCTGGACGCCGCTAGCAACCGGCCGATCGAGCAACGGTCCTTCCCCGAGGTCGCCTTCAAGAACGCACGCCTGGTGCTCGATAGAGTCGGTGTCGAGAACGCGCTCTACTCGTGTGGACTGATGAACCCGGGCGCCATCACGCTCCACAACTTTCCAAAGGCCATGCAGCAGCTCGAGGAGCCGGACGGCACGCTGGCCGATCTCGCGGCGATCGACATCATGCGCACGCGAGAGCGGGGCGTGCCACGCTACAACGCCTTCCGGCGCTTCCTGCACAAGGCTCCCCTGCGCCGGTTCGACGAACTCTCCGATAACCCGGAATGGGTCGAGCAGATCCGCTCCGTCTACAACAATGAGATTGACGCTGTCGATCTGATGGTGGGGCTCTACGCCGAGCCTCTACCGCCTGGCTTCGGCTTCAGCGACACCGCATTTCGCATCTTCATCTTGATGGCGTCGAGACGGCTGAACAGCGATCGCTTTTACACCAGGGACTTCACGCCCGAGGTTTACACGCCGGTCGGCATGCGGTGGCTCGACGAGAATGGATTTGCCTCGGTCCTGCTCCGGCACTTCCCAGCCCTGAGGCCGGCGCTCCGGGGCCTGCGCAATCCATTCGCGCCCTGGCAGCCGGTTCAGCGTGCCTGATGGCCGCTGACGCGCCGGTGGCCGGGCAGAGCACCGCCCGCGCCGGGGAGGGCAAAGCTGTCCGCACCATCCTCTCCCTCGATGGTGGCGGCATGCGCGGGATCATCCCGGCCATCGTCCTGGCCGAGATCGAACACCGCTCGAAGCGAGCGATCCCCGAGCTGTTCGATGTGGTCGCGGGGACCTCGACCGGGGGAATCATCGCCGTTGGACTGACGGTGCCGGGCCGCGACGGCGGTCCCAAGTACCGATCTCGAGACATGATCCAGCTCTACGAGGAGCACGGTGCCGAGATCTTCCACAGCCAGGCCTGGCGCAAGGCGCTGTCCTGGGTGCACGGCGCCGCCTACTCGCCGGTCGCACTCGAACGGCTGCTGCAGGAGTACGCGGGCGACGCGCTGCTCAGCCAGGCGGTGACCGGCCTGCTGGTGACGGCCTGGGAGCTACGGACCCGCGCAGCCTGGTTCTTCAGACGGGCCCAAGCTCGCACCGACCCGTCCAAGGATGTGCTGCTGCGAGACATCGCTCGCGCCACCTCGGCTGCGCCCACGTACTTTCCACCGATGAGGCGGCCGGCACCTGACGGGCAGGGCGATTACGCCCTGGTCGACGGCGGGGTGTTCGCCAATAATCCTGGCATGGCCGCGTGGGTCGACGCCCACGAGGGCGCGAAGCCCGGACAGAAGGTCTTCATGGTCTCGATCGGCACCGGTTCTGCCGATGATCCGATCACGTACTCGCAAGCCCTCGGCTGGGGCAAGCTGTTCTGGGCTCAACCGGTTGTCGGAGTGGTCCTTGACGGTTCCTCAGACACCGTGGAGCACGAGCTGGGTCAACTTCTCGGGCCGGCCGAATACCACCGTTTTCAGACAGCCATTCCCGTCGCAAACCGGGCGATGGACGATGCATCACCGTCCAATCTGCAGGCGCTGAGGGACATCGCCCAGGCCATGATCCAGACGCGCAACGCCGACCTCGATGCCATCTGCGCGCGGCTCTTGCACCTGGCGGGCCTCGCGCAATCCTGAAGATGGACATGTCGGATCTGACGCCAGTACGGGAAGCTGCGAGGTAGAAGAAGCATGGCTTACAAGGTGGAGAGTCTTCTGGAAATGTCTCAGGACGAGCTCGACCGGCTGTTCCGGGAGAGCCCGGCGGGTGACATACCTGTTGGAGAAGCGAAGGGAACCGCGATCATCGCCCCCGGCACCGAGCTCTCTGAGATCGCGGCCAAGTTCATTCACATCTTCGCCTGGCATGGCAAGGTCTTCGATCCGGTCTCCGGCACCCTGAAGAACGAGATCCTGCCGATTCCGGTCGAGGCCATCGCGGCACGAGTGTTCAAGGCGCCCAGCTGGATCGACAACAACGAATGCGTCGTGCTCGACTACTCGCAGACGTCGCTGATCGCCCACCACATCCGCGATGAGATCCGCCTGATCGCGCCCGGCACCTACCTGGGCATCGTCTTCTGGGACCGCGACCGCCTGATCAACTTCGCGCTCCAGTTCGCCGCGGCGCCACCAGCCTAGGGTCTCCCATGTCCCGAGTGGGCGAGAGCCGAGATGAGAATCGTCCTCCCGCCGCCGCGCGGAAGGCAAGAGGTATCACGGCGCTTCGAGGTATTGGAATCTCGGGCACTGGACAGCACCAATTGGGGTCAGGAGGTCGTGTTCGGCCCCGGGGCGGGCGCTTGGGGCAGGTTGAAGCCGGGAAACACCTCATCACCCGTCGGCTCGTAGTGCTGCACCCCGTTCATGGTCTGCCGCACCCGCGCCAGCTCCCAATAGAGGCGTTGCCGGGCGCGATTGAGGTTGCCGAGCGGCCGGTGGTCTGCGATGCAGTGCCAGGGGTTGTATGACAGGACCCTGGCGAAGGCGAGCTGTTCGGCGGAGTCGAACACCTGCTTGGGAATCCGCAGGACCGCGGCCGGCACGCGCGGTGACAGACGGGTCGGCCACATCACCCCGCTGTTCTCGATCGGCATGCGAAATGGATCCGTCTGGACCTGAAGCATGATGTCGAACTCGACATCCTGCCTGGCGAGCGTGGCCACCATGGCCTCGCGCAGGTAGTTGTCCGGCGGGCGCATCGGCAGACGTGGTACCGCTGTCCGAGTGGTCAGTCGCGACCAGAACGAATACTGCATCGCCTGTCCCTCGCCGAGCAGATAAGGCGTGCAGCTGAAGTATTGGCTCTCGAGCGGGCTGCTCTGCGTCTTGGTCCACAACAGGTTCATCACACCATCCAGGAGATGAGGCTGCCGGGGATTCAGGAAGTAGAACAGCTGCGCGTTCTTCAAGCTCCAGTGCTGAAGCTGGGCGTTGGCGCGAGTGTCGGGTGTGACAAAGGTGGGCACCGAGGTGCCGAAGAGGTCCTGCGTGAACCTCTCATCGTCCAGCAGCTTGGGGCCAGGCACTCCGATGACCTTGATGCTCATGCTCATGAACCCCACGTCGTCGATGTCTGGCGTGACGTATGGGCCCGGTCCCGAAAAGCGCACCCAGGCGGGGTAGGTTCGCGGCTCCGCAAACAGCCCACGCCGCATGTGTTGCGGAACGTCATCGCGAATCGTGAGCTCCCCGCGCACGACGCCGTGGGTCTTGGTGTTGCCACCGCGCTCGAAGTATCCGGGTGCCCAGAGCCCGCGCATTTGGGCGTTGAACGTGTCGATGATGTCCTGGAGGTGGGCCTCCTCGTCAGGTTGCATCCGCTCCTCGGCGAGCCCGAATCCTTCGTCTCTGCGGCGTAGGTTGACCAGACTGGTCGTCAGGCGCGTCAGCGGGTCACGCAACAGCGCATCGAGGCCTGGACGGATGAAGGGATCGATCCGGCGCTCGAGGTGAACCAGGCTGATCAGGACGCCGTTGAGGCGGTCGAGCACAGCGCTCCCGGTATTCGCCCGCGGCAGCCCGAAACCGGGTGACGGCTCAGCTGCCGTGCGCACTGGGCACTGCCTCCGTCCCGTGGCGGAGCACCAGCTCCAGCACGCTGCCGGCCAGGAGCAGAACCATCACGACCGCAAACACGGCCGTGACCGCTGTCGCTGCCGACAGCAGCAGGAGCACGGTCGCCCAGGCCAGCGTCGACCAGAGCGGAATGCGCACGACTCCCGGCGTGGCCAGACAGGCCCACGCGCTCCAGCCTGCCAGCGCGAACAGCGCGATCCTGGCCGGCCAGAAGAGCCAGCCCCCGTTGGTGAACGCAGCGCCCACCGAAGCCACCACGACGAACAGGGGAACTGCCGCGAAAGCGACCATTAAGGCCCGAGATCGCGTCGGGTGAGCCCACTGCTCGAGGCTTGTCAGCAGCCTCCCCGGTGAGCCGGGCAAGGCCCCTCGGGGAGGCGGAGCTGCCGCGGGCGCACCGGTCGCCGCGGTGACCTTCAGCACCATGTGGGTGAACTCGTGGATGAGCACAGCGGCCAGCGCCAGCCCAGGGATGGCGACCAGGGCTCCCATCAGGCCGGTGCCGAACCCGGCCGACAACCCATAGACCGAGAGCGTTACGAGGCCCATGAAAAGCGTCCCGCCCAGTTCGGCGCGCAGGCCGATCGAGGTCCCTCGAAATGCGAGCAGCAGCAGGGAGCTGATCGTCGAGAACACCACGCCGCGCAGGGCGTCGGGGATGGCTCGGTTGACAGCGCCAGACAGGGCGGTCGAGCCGCTGACCAGGTCACGCAGCCGCCTGACCAGGAGGTCAGGGTCGAGCAGGGCTGCGTTGAGAACCGCCTGGCTCACGATCGCGACCGCCGCCGCGTACGGGGCGAGCAGCAGAAGCTGAGCCAGGACACCCCCAACTTCGGACTGGATCGCCGCTCGGCGGCGCTGGTCGGCTGCCGCTCGGCGCTCGCCCTCCATTCGCTCGATGCTCAAATCGAGGAACTGCGCCGCGCGCCGGCCCAGATCTGCCGGCAGCGCGTCCAGCCCGTTGGGGCCAGGCTGTGCGGAGCTGCGGCGGGCCAGCCAGGGCTCGTCGAGCGAGTCGAAATCGATGCCCAGCTCGGCCAGGGTCTTGAGTGCCGCCAGGAGCTGCTCCATCGAGGAGAAGGCGTCGGCCACCCTCACCACCACCAGCTCGTCGATCGCGGCTCCCTCGCCGGACGCAAGCTTGCCGAGGCCTGCGGCGCCGTTCCCCGCCGCCGGCTCCAGCTCCATCACCACGTCGCGCCCGCTTTGCGCCACCCTCTGGCGCACGGAAGGGAGCGTTTTCCTGGAGGCGAGCAGCGCTACCTGGCGAGCGCTGGGCGGCGCCGGTCTCGCCGTGCCCCGGCCCTGGCTGTCCGTCAACTAAGCGTGAAGCTGAAAGTCGACGTGCCGCTCGGCGGATTGAACCTGCCGTTGCTGCAGGTGATCTTCCAGAAAGCATTGTCCTGACCCGGCGTAGGGGCTGGGCTTGGCACCACCAGCAGGCGCTTGTGCGGGTCGTCCGTCCAGCTCACGCCCTGGCCGGCGTTCGTCACGGTCTTCGGAGTGAGACCCGGACCGGATATATCGCGGCCGGAGCGCAGGAATGCCTTGGGGGTGCAGACGGAGCCCACGGGCATGCCGATCACATGCACGAAGGTCTCACTGCCGTCCAGCAGCAGCTTCCAGAAGAAGGGCGTCTTCGTCGGCGTCGGCGCGACCGTCGGGCCTGGTGGCGACGTCGGACTGTCGACGCTGGGCGAGCTGTCTGAGCTGGGCGCACCGGTTCCAGCTGCTCCGCACGCCACGGTTGCAACCGACAGCAATGCCACCCAGCCGATGCTGCTCAACAGCGAACTCAGGAGGGCTTGTCGCCGCCCGCCCCTCACGTGGCCATCGATCCTCGCGGCCATTTCCATGCCGTCCTCGGCGCCTGCCAGAATTTCCTCGCGGGGAGTTGCCAGATGATACCCCCCGCGTAGGCCGTTTCAGCTGCGTTAAGGCTACGCGCGCGATCGGTACCGTGCGACTGCCGGGTGGGACCCACGTCCCGCTCGCCCATCAATTGGCTCTTGCCGGCGTGATCGCTGCCGCGCGCCTTTCTACCCTCAGACCAGGAGAAATGACAGTCGTCAGTCGCATAAACGTGCTAAGGCAGATCAGACCGGAGTTCATAGACCAGCTGGCAGCCAAAGACCCCCGCGGCATCTGCATTTGCCAGGACATCGACTACCAAGCCGCCTATACCGCGAGGTATTCCCAGCCCCCCACCATTCAGACTCCCAAACGAGACGGGATGGCCGAAGCCAAATCGATTCGTACCGCACGTCGATGACGGGGCTCGGCTGAGCCTCGCAGACGGTTCGTCCGCACATCCCACAGTCTTGGACGGCCAGCTAGTTGGTGAGCGAGAAACCCATTAGATCAAGCCACTCCGTAACGACATTCTGTGAACCACATCGATTCTCTGTAGCTGTCAGCGCAGCTGTCACTGTCTTGCTTAGAATGCGATAATACCCTGCATGTAGTGGCCTAGCAGAACGACGGTACTAGATATTGGTGCCCCCGGGAGGACTCGAACCTCCGCACGCGGTTTAGGAAACCACTGCTCTATCCCCTGAGCTACGGGGGCGGCCCGGCCGCTAGGTTACCCACCACAGCCCAAGTGCCGGCACCAGGGCCCCGCGCGGCGTCCGAAGCGTGGAAGTGCCGGCACTTGGACGCGAGAGCAGCCCCCCTCAGGGCATGAAGCGCCCAATCGAGCCGATGCCCGCCAGCATCCGCCGGTAGGCGATGCCGGTGGCGTCGGGGACCTTCAGGTGCAGCTCCTCCCGGAGGTCGGTCGGGATCCGCTCGGGACGCTGGCTCTCGACCACCCGGCGGTCCTGGTCCAGCACGGTGTCAAACCAGTCGCCGCCCGCGAACTCGCGGTCGTCCATGTCCAGGTGGTGGTTGCGGCTGATGGCGGAAAAGACCATGGTCCGGGTCTCGTCGATGGGCGAGTTGAACTGCGCCAGCACGGTCGTCCCGTCGATGGGCGTGGTCTCGCGGTCCCAGGTTTGCTCAGAGCCCTGGCGTCCGGGCAGGCCGGTCTTGCGGATGAAAACCGTGAACGGGCTGTGCACGATGTACTCGCGCCGGCTGTCGCCGTCCTCGTAGGTGTACTCGAGCATGAACTCGCTCTGGCGGACGTCGTGCGCATGAATCACGGGGCCGTCGGCCAGCTCCAACCAGCCCTTGTGGGCGTGGTTGAAGTGCGAGAAGTCAAGGCCGTTCTCGGCCGCACGACCGGCGGAGGTCTTCCACTCATAGCGCCCGATGAAGTACAGCTTCGAGGCCTCCGGGCCGACCTTGTAATCGGGCCAGGGCGGGATCGGCTGCACCGGCTCGTCGAGAGCCACCCAGACCATCCCGTGCGCCTCCTCGGCCCGGTAGACGATGGCGCGTGCCTTGCGCGGGATGGAGCTGCCCGCCGGTAGCGCCGGGATGTGCACGCAGGCGCCGGTGCGGTCGTACTCCCAACCGTGGTAGGCGCAGGTCAGCCGGCCGTCGGTTATCCAGCCCAAGGACAGCGCGGCGCCGCGGTGGATGCACAGATCCTTGAACGCCGCGACTCCCTGCGCGTCGCGGAACATCACGATCAGCTCCCCCAGCAGCTCGAACTGGCGGGGCTGCTCGGTCACCTCGGCGCTGAGCGCCACCGGGTGCCAGAAGTTGGCGAGCGTGACCCCCCGGTCGCCCACAGCGCTAGGTTAACCGGCGGCCCGGGCCGCCTCCCGGTCCCAGGTCGCAGCTGTGATTCCGGCCTCGCGCAAGCGGTACTTCTCCACCTTCTCGGTCGGGGTCAGCGGCAGGCTGTCCAGAAACTCGATGTAGCGCGGCACCATGTGGCGCGCCATCCGCTCCTCGCACCAGCGCGCCAGCTCGGCGGCTGAGACCGTCGCGCCCGGCCGCCGCACCACGCACACCTTGACCTCTTCCTCGGTCAGCTCCGAAGGCACGCCAAAGGCCGCTGCCTGCAGGACGGCCGGGTGCGCCTCCATCACCTCCTCGACCTCGAAGGCGCTGATGTTCTCGCCGCGGCGCCGGATCATGTCCTTCTTGCGACCCAGGTAGTAGAGCCAGCCGTCGGCGTCCAGCCGGGCGATGTCGCCTGTGTGGAACCAGCCGTCGCGAAAGGCTTCGGCCGTGACCTCGGGCATGCCGTAGTAGCCCGACGTCATCAGGCCTGGTTCCGAGCAGCGCACCAGGAGCTCGCCGTCATCGGCGATCTGGATCTCGTAGGGCGGCACCACCCGTCCGCAGGAACCCAGCCGCCGGGGTTCGTCGAACGGCTGCATGACCGGGCAGCCGCAGTCGGTCATGCCGAAGCCTTCGACCAAGCGCAGGCCGAACCGCTCCTCGAAGCCGTCCGCGAAGTCCGGCATCGGGATGCCCCAGGCGATCCGCACGGGGTTGTCAGCGTCGTCGGCGCGTTCGGGCTGCTTCCAGAGGATGGTCAAGGTGGCGCCCATGAAGTCGAAGAAGGTGGCCTCGAACTCGCGGATGTCGGCCCAGAAACCAGAGGCCGAGAAGCGCTCGCTGAGCGCCGCCGTGCAGCCGCCGAGGATGGCCGGCGCCAGCGTCAGGACGGAGCCGTCGATGTGGAACAGCGGGAAGCAGTTGTGGAGGACGTCGTCCTCGCGCACGCGCCAGCCTTCGAGGAAGCGTTCCGCCTGGCGGACCGCGTAGCGATGGTCGAAGAGGCAGGCCTTGCTGCGTCCCGTCGTGCCCGAGGTGAAGAAGATCTGGGCCGGCTCCTCAACGTTCACTGCCAGCGCCGGGTCCCGATCGGCGCCGCGGAGCTCGCCCAGCTGCCCGCGCGTGATCACCCTCTCCAGGCGTCCCAAACCCGACCGGATCTCCGCCAGAGCTGGCATGAAGGACTCGTCGATCACCAGCAGCCGGCACCCGCAGAGGTCGAGCAGGTGCGACAGGCCCGCTCCCCGAAAAGAGGTGTTGAC
>Ga0066699_10000592_pt1 | contig 10927 bp, 8 predicted proteins | sample GraSoiAngelo_148_FD_66455 | JGI IMG/M metagenome (GOLD analysis project Ga0066699, IMG submission 66455) | Grasslands soil microbial communities from the Angelo Coastal Reserve, California, USA - 14_1009_09_20cm | ecosystem: Environmental > Terrestrial > Soil > Grasslands | place: USA... | reverse complement strand
TGACGAAGCCGCTGGACGTGCCGGAGCTCCTGGCCGCCATCGACGAGGCCCTGCGTGGCGAGGCACGTCCCGATCCGCCTTGACCTCCTGAGATCGCCCGCCTAGGGTGGAAAGCATGAGTGACCCTGAAGATTTCGCGACCTTGTTCGCCCGTGAAGCCGCCAGACCCGTGCTGGAGGTCGGCCAGGTCGTGAAGGGACGCGTCATCCAGATCTCGGCGGAGAGCGTCTTCGTCGACGTGGGCGGCAAGGGCGAGGCGTGGATCGAGCGCGCCGAGCTGACCGACGACGAAGGCCGGCTCCGCGTGGCCATCGGCGACCAGGTCGAGGCCACGGTCGTGTCGACCGGTGACGAGATCCGGCTCTCGCACAAGCTCCGCCAGGGCGCGCAGGCCCGGCAAGCCCTCGCCGTCGCGGCCCAGACCGGCATTCCGGTCGAGGGCAAGGTCGCGGCCGTGATCAAAGGCGGCTACGAGGTGACGGTCGGCGGCCTGCGCGGGTTCTGTCCCTTCTCGCAAATGGATCTGCGTCGCGTCGAGGCCACGGAGGAATACGTCGGCCGCGTCCTCGAGTTTCGCGTCACGACCTTCAGCGACAACGGGCGCAACCTGGTGCTCTCCCGACGGCGTCTGCTCGAGGAGCGCGCCGCCGAGATGGCCGAGGAGACGCGAAAGAAGATCCTCCCCGGCGCGGTGCTCACCGGCACGGTGGCCGCGCTCGCGGATTTCGGCGCGTTCATCGACCTGGGCGGCGTGCAGGGGCTCGTGCCCCTGTCCGAGCTTTCGCACTCGCGCGCGAGCCGGCCGGCCGATCTCCTGCGCGTGGGCGACGCGGTCTCCGTCAAGGTCTTGCGGATCGACCAGGAGAAGGGCCGCATCTCGCTCAGCCTGAAGGCCCTCGAGGGCGATCCGTGGACCGCGGTGGCGGGAAGGCTGCGCGAGCGGCAAGTGGTCCGCGGACGCGCGGTACGCTCGACCGAGTTCGGCGTGTTCGTGGAGCTCCTGCCGGGCGTGGATGGCCTCCTGCACATCACCGAGATTCCTCGGAGCCGTCAGGGAGCGATGCGAGAGGCCGCCACCGGCGGCGCCGAGATCACCGTATTGATCGTCGCCATCGACCGCGAGAAGCGCCGCATCGCGCTCGCGCTCGCGCCCGAGGGCGCGGAGCTCGGGCAGCAGATGGAGTCGAGCGTCGAGGTCGGCGCGGTGCTGACGGGCACGGTCGAGCGGCACGAGTCGTTCGGCCTCTTCGTGCGCCTGGGCCCCGGACAGACCGGGCTCGTCCCCATCGGCGAGCTCTCGATGAGCCGCGGCGCCGATCCGCGCAAGACCTTCCCGGCCGGAAGCGAGATCAAAGTGATGGTGCTGGCGATCGAAGAAGGCGGCCGGCGAATCCGTCTCTCGCACGCACAGGCGCTCGCGCGCGAGGAGCAAGCCGAGACGCAAGCGTACATGCGGCAGGGCCCCAAGCGGGGCGACGGCTTCGGGCTCACGCTCGGCGAGGCGTTCAAGCAGGGGCGTCCACCACAGTCACCCGGGAGGCGTCAATGATCGCCGGAAATCGCCACGCGTTCGAGCTGCGGGCGGGAATGCGCCGGGGCATCACGAGCGCGGTGCCGCTGCCGATGCGGCTCGTCTCCAACGAGGAGTTTCCGCCGATCCCGCAGACGGCCGCTCAGCGCCGGGTCGAGCAACGGATCCTCGCCGAGGCGGCGCGCCTGGCGCCGCGACTGGGGCTGAGCCGGCGCGACTTCCTGAGCCGCAGCGGCGGCATGGCGGCCTCGCTGCTCGCGATGAACGCGGTCTTCGGCCGCTTCTTCGACGTGCTGCCGGTCGAGGCGGCCGACCCGGCGGCGTTTCAGGAGCGGATCGGCCCGCCGATCTTCATCTTCGACGTGCAGCTGCACTATGTCAGCGCAGGCTACGACCCGAGCAATGCCGAGGCGGCTCGCAAGGGCGCGGTCTCGAAGGGCGCGCTGCTCGGGCTTCGCCGCAGCTCGCGCCGGCTGAACCCGAAACTCGACTCCGATCGCGGCACCATGGCCGATCTCGCGTGGGAGAACATGGTCAAGGAAGTCTTCCTCGACAGTGAGACGGCGATCGGGCTCATCTCGACGCCGCCCGGGCCGTACCCGCAAGAAGCGGTCGTGCCGCCGAAGGAGATGACCCACATCCGCGACGAGATCAATCGCGTCACGCAATCGCGTCGCATGTTCGCCCACGGCCTGGTCTCACCGCAGCTCGGCCAGGCCGATCTCGACTTCATGGACCAGCAGGCCGCCACGCTCAAGGTCGACGCCTGGAAGGCGTACACCGGCGCCGCGGCGAAGGGATTCGAGCACGGCTGGTTCCTCGACGACGAGAAAATCGCGTATCCCATGCTGGAGAAGGCGCGCAAGACCGGCGTTCGCCGCTTCTGCGTCCACAAGGGCCTGCCGCTCGGTCCGGTCGCGGAGTACAACCATCCGCGCGACCTCATCAAGGCCGCCAAGGATTTCCCCGACATCGACTTCCTCGTCTATCATGCCGGGCTCCTCAGCGCGTCGGCACCCAAGCCCACCGGGGAAGTGCCGTGGACGACCGAGTTCTGCCAGATGAGCAAGCAGGCCGGTCTCAAGAACATCTACATGGAGCTCGGCTCGACGTTCGGCCAGCTCGTCACGACGAATCCCACCGCCTGCGCCCACCTGCTCGGCCAGATCATCGGCGCGTTCGGGGCGGACCACGTGCTGTGGGGTACCGACTCGATCTGGTACGGCACGCCGCAGTGGCAGATCGAGGCGTTCCGCCGTTTCGAGATGCCCGCGGCGCTCGTCGAGAAGCACCACTATGCGCCACTCACGCGCGGTGAGAAGGAGCAGATCTTCGGCCTGAACGCCGCCCGCGTCTTCGGCGTCGACGTGACCGCGAAGCGCAACGAGATTCCGAAGGACTACCTGACGCGCATGAAGATGGCGTACCTCGACGACGGCGCGACGCCAAGCCACCGCTGGTACGGGTGGGTGACCGGATAGCGGTTCGCGCGAACCAGGAGAGAGCGCTCATGGCGAGACTGCCCGATCCCCCTTCGCCTCGCTGATGCATCATCCGGAGCTGGCGGAGAAGGTGGGCGACCTCGGCGAATATCTTCGGTTCGGCGGAACGCTGCCCGGCGACATCCGCAAGATGGCGATCCTGATCACCGCGCGCTCCGTCAACCAGGGGGACGAGTGGGTCGCGCACGCCAAGATCGCGCGTACCGCGAAGCCGCCCGACGACGTCATCGAGCGGATCCGGACGCTAAGCGTTGCGGAGGAACGTCCATGCTCACGGCCACGCAGTTCGTCGCAACGCTGTGCAGCGCGTTGTTCACGGGGGCCGCGATCTACGTCAACCTGGTCGAGCATCCGGCGCGCATGAGCTGCGACACGAAGATCGCCGCGACCGTGTGGGCTCCCAGCTACCAGCGCGGCGCCGTCATGCAGGCGTCACTGGCGATCCTCAGCTTTATGGCGGGCGCCGCGGCGTGGTGGTTTGGCGGCGGCTTCCTGTGGCTCGTGGGAGCCGTGCTCATCGGGTTGGTGGTTCCATTCACACTGGTCGTCGTCAAGCCGACGACCAAGCAGCTCCTCGATCCGGCGCGTGACCCGGCGTCGGCGGAGACCCGAAGGCTGCTGGAGCAGTGGGGCAAGCTCCACGCCGTTCGTAGCGGGCTGAGCCTGGCGGCGACGCTCCTGTATATGGACCTTCTCATCCGAGCCTGATCGCGGCGCACCCCGGTCAAATGAAGAACGTCAGGTTCTTGGCGAGCAGGACGCTCTGGTCGAGGACAACCATGCGTCGCGCGATCTTCCAGCCGCCGTCCACCCGCCGCAGCACGTCCTCCCGCTTGCCGACGAGCACGTCGGTTTCCGTCTCGACGCGATTGCGGTAGACGAGAAAGCGACAGCGGACGGTGACTTCCGATGGCGGCGCAACCCCGTTGGCCGACGTCCGTAGGATCTGGACATTGGAGACCATGTGGCAGATCCGCGAAGGCGGCTCCTCGGCCCAGTGAATGCCGGTCTGGATCTGCGCCACGCGCCGCCCGAGCGTGTCCTTGCCCTCGTCGAACCAGTTCACGTCGGTGCCCTCGCGGGTGAACTCGCGCTCGGGCTCGTCGTGGGGCACGTTGCGGCGCATCGGCATCCAGTAGCGAACGTCCTCGGTGAAGAGCGCGAGCCACTCGTCGAAGCGGCGCGCATCCAGGAGCTCGGCCTCGCCGTAGAGAAAGTCCTCGACTTCCCGCTGGAGCAGGAGACGCGCGAGCGCGGCGGAGTCGATGCTCACGGAGGCGTCAGCCCGGCCCAGCTCTCGGCCTCCATGAACTGGCGCCAGCGCGTGTAGTAGCCGCGCTGGTTGTGCTCGCTGGCGTTGGCCTGCGTCACGTCGCTGATCGCGCCAGGCAGCGTGAGTCCGTGATCCTCGAAGCCGCGCGCGCCACGGCCCAGGCCCATCTCGTAGTTGTACGGATACTGGCGCGCGATGGTGCCGCGGCTCGCCTTGTGGGCGTAGTTCCAGTTCTCCATGTCGTCCTGCTCGGTCAGCCCGGACGGACCCGAGTAGCGGATGTAGTAATGGCGCAGGAAGTCCTTCACCTCGGCCGGCGCGTCGGCGTCGACGAAGTACCAGCGCCAGACCTCGGTCTGGTGCGGGCCGCGCGGGTGCCACACCGCGAGCGTGCGCGGTTGCCGCGCCAGGGGGGACGCGTTGGGGAACATCGTGCCCGGGCCGCCGAAGAGCCGCCAGTACTCGCCGCGGCGGTGCCGGCGCTCTTCTTCGCAGTGCCGGAAGTAATCGGCCACGATCGGCGCGTCCTGGTAGGCCGGCGCGAGCGGCGAGTCGTGGTTTCGCAGGAACGCGATCATCGAGTGGCCGAGCTCCGGGAACGAGACGTCGAGCCACCGCGCCTCGTTGCGCTCCTGCATGTCGCGTCGGCCCTTGCCGCTCGGGCCGATCCCGACCATGTCCACCGAGCGGTGACTCACGCCGTGATAGCGGTCTCCCGAGAAATTCTCGGCCGGGAACTTCCAGTTACAGGGGATGAGCCACTTGTGGATGCCGCCGATCGCCTCGGTTCCGCCCTCGCGCCCATCCCAGGCGTCGAGCAGGAGATCGAGATAGAGCTTGTAGCCGCCCAGGTATTCGGCGAAGCGCGGAGCGGAGGCGTCCCACGTCGCCCAGATCGTGCCCTTGTAGTTCTCCATCCGCGCGACTTCGATCAGCCCCCACTGGCTCCGGTCGAGCAGCGCGCCGTACGCATCCTTCGCGAACGGCACGCCGACGAGCGCCCCGTCGGTGCCGTAGCTCCAGCCGTGGTACGGACACTGGAACTCGACCGTGTTGCCCTCGTCGTAGCGGCACACCTTCATGCCGCGGTGCCGGCACGAGTTGAGAAAGACGCGGATCCTCCCCGCGCGGTCGCGGCACAGGATGACGGATTCCTCGCCCATCGACGAGTTGAGATAGTCACCCGGCTTCGGGATCTGGCTCTCGTGCCCGACGAAGAGCCAGGCACGGGCAAAGATCCGCTCGAGCTCCTGCCGGTAGATCTCGTCGCTGACGAAAATCTCCCGGCTGATGATCCCGTGCTCGACGTCGACCAGGCTTTTCAGGGCTCCCGGCTCCGCACTGGCCATGCTGGTCCTCCTCGAGTCTCGTCCGTCGCCACGGCGCGGCGTTCGGACCGGCGCAGGGTCATGGTAGGGCAAGACGCGCCGCCGCGGTAGCCCGGACCCGGCCGAGCGGGCGAGCGCCGCTACTGGGACATCGCGATCGAAGGCTTCCGGCGACTCCTCTGGTACCTCTCCGAAGAGGCTCGTGCGCCGATGGCGGAGGCGGCCACGAACAGGTAGACTGCCGCTCCATGACAGAGCCCCGCCGCCCGCTCGACGGAATCCGGGTGCTCGAGCTCGCCCAGGTGGTTGCCGGCCCGTTCTGCGGCGCGCTGATGGCCGAGTTCGGCGCCGAGGTGATCAAGACCGAGATGCCCGGCCGCGGTGACGACCTGCGGCGCCTGGGGCCGACCGAGGAGGGCTGCACGTACTGGTTCGCGGTCGACAACCGCAACAAGAAGCTCGTGACGCTCGATCTGCATCTGCCGAAGGGACAGGACATCGTTCGCCGGCTGGTCACACACTGCGACGTCGTCCTCGAAAACTTCCGCCCGGGCGTCCTGGAGCGCTGGGGCCTCGGCTGGGAGGCGCTGCACGCGATCAATCCGCGCCTCGTGATGGCCCGCATCACGGCCTTCGGCCAGACGGGCCCGCTGAACCAGGGCCCCGGTTACGCGGCGATCGGGTCGGCGTTCGGGGGCACGTGGTATCTGAATGGCCCGGCCGACCGTCCACCGGCGCGCCCCACGCCCGTGTACCCCGACTACATGACCGGGCTCTTCACGGCCTTCGGCGTCATGGCCGCGCTCCGTCATCGTGACGCGACCGGAGAGGGGCAGTGGATCGACGCGGCGCTCTACGAATCGGCCTTCCGCGTCATGGAGTTCACGACGACGTTGTATGGACGGCAGGGCGTCGTCCGCGAGCGGGGCGGCCTGCAGCACGCGGGCTGGCCGGGCGGCGCGTTCGAGACGCAGGACGGCAAGTGGATCGTCTTCACGGCGCCGGCGCAGCACTTGTTCGAGCGGCTCTGCGCGATGATCGGGCAGCCCGAGCTCCCGCGCGATCCGCGCTTCGCCTCCGCCTCCGAGCGGCCGCAGCACATTCCGGTCATCCTCGATCTCATGACGAAGTGGTTCGCGGCGCGGTCCTTCGAGAAGGCGCTGGCCGAGCTCAAGGGCGCCGACATTCCGCACTCGCCGATCATGAGCATGGCCGACATCTTTGCCGACCCGCACTACCGCGCGCGCCAGATGATCATCGATGTGCCGGCCGAGGGGCTCGGTGCACTGGCGCAGCCGGCTGTCGTGCCCAAGCTCTCGCTGACGCCGGGAAGGGTCACGCACGCCGGCGGCGCGCTCGGAAGCCACACCGACGAGGTCCTCTCGGGGCTGCTCGGCATGAGCGGCGACGAGATCGCCAAGCTGCGCGCCGATCGCGTCGTCTAGCGCGCGCCGAATCGTGCGCGGGCGTCGCCAAACCTTCTGCAGCTCGTCACATATTCATCGACGTTTCGTCACATCCCCATCATCTAGTCCTGCGATAAGAGCCTCGGCGACGCACTGATCGTACTTCAGCGGCGCGACACCACCCCAGACCGAGGAGGCTCTTTATGAAGCGTGGATCGACGCGGAAGCTTGGCCGACGTTCATTCTTGAAACGCGCCATGGCGACGGCGCCCCTCATGCTCGTCGGCCCCTCGCTGCTGAAGCCGGCGCGAGCCCTGGCCCACCAGGGCCTGGCGCCCAGCACGACGACGGAGCCGTACCTGCTCCCGACCCTGTCGGGCGTGCGCACGGTGCCGATCCTGACCGTCGGCGACACGATCCACGGCTACCGGATGGTCGGGATCCCGGATGGGCTGGGCGCTTTCAACAGCGACCATGACGATTTCACGCTGATCATGAATCACGAGCTCCCCGCGACCACCGGCATCGCGCGCGCCCACGGCTCGAAGGGCGCCTTCGTCTCTCGGTGGAAGATCGATCGCAGGACCCTCGAGGTGCTGAAGGGCGAGGACTTCACGCCTTCGGCCGACAAGGTGTTCCTGTGGGATACCGCGACCGAGAAATACGTGCCGCGCACGACGGTCTGGGAGCGTCATTGCTCCGGCGATCTCCCGAAGCAAGGCGCCTTCTGGCATCAGGGCAAGGGCACGCTGGAACGCATCTACATGAACGGCGAAGAGGTGAGCCACGGCCGTGCCTGGGCGCGGATCGCCACGGGGCCGCATGCCGGCGAGGCGTGGCAGCTTCCGCGCTTCGGCCACATGGCCTACGAGAACGCGGTGGCCAGCCCGCACCCGCAGCCGAAGACGGTGGTGATGCTCACGGACGACGGCGCGCTGAGCACGGCGCCCATCGCGAGCGCGTTCCCGAGCGAGGTCTACTGCTACGTGGGCACGAAGACCAACCGCGGGAGCACGATCGACCGGGCCGGCCTGACGAACGGCAACCTCTACGGCTTGAAGATCTCGGTCGGCGGCCAGGCGGTGCCCGAGGAGAGCAACGAATTCGGGCTCGGCAACGCGACGAGCGGCTTCGCCGGGGCCGGGCGCTTCAGCCTCCACGACTTCGGCGACGTCTCCGGTCTCGACGCGCTCGCGCTCGAGCAGGCGTCGATCGCGGCCGGCGTCACGCGCTTTCAGCGGCCCGAGGACGGCGCGTGGGACCCGCGGAAGCGGAACCACGATGACCTCTACTTCGTGACCACCGCGAGCCTGGCCTTGAACTGTCGCCTATGGCGCCTGCGCTTCGATGACGTCGAGCGTCCCGAGCTCGGCGGCACGATCCAGATGCTCCTGAAGGGCACCGAGGGACACGGCATGCTCGACAACGTGACGATCGATCGGCTCGGGCGCATCGTCATGGACGAGGACCCCGGCAACAACGCGCGCGTGTCCAAGGTCTGGGCTTATCAGATCTCGACCGGCGAGTTCCTCGAGGTCGCCCATCACAATCCCGCGTTCTTCGATCCGACCCAGTCGGGCACTCCAGCGTTCATCACGCAGGACGAGGAGACTTCTGGAATCATCGACGCCGCCCACATCCTGGGACCCGGATGGTTCCTGCTCGACGTCCAGGCCCACAAGCCGAGCACCGACACTGAGCTGGTCGAGGGCGGTCAGCTTCTCGCGCTGTTCATCGACCCCGACATCGCCGCGCCCGATCGAGACAAGCACGAGCACGGTCGCGACCACGACGACGATCGCGACGACGACGATCGCGACGACGACAAGGATAGGGGGGTAGACCGAGACGACGTCGTCGCTGCGATGAAGTGACAGCAGGCTGCTGAGAAGGGTGCAGATGCGAGGCGGCGCCCGAAGGCTGCGCGCGAGGCGTACTAGCTGTACGTTGAGCGCGCAGCCGAGGGCGCCAACGAAGCAGATGCGCCCTTCTCAGCAGCCTGCATCAGCAGCCTGCTAGGTGCGGGAGAAGACCGGGCGGCGCAGTAACGTCGCGCCGAGCGGTCCCAGGACGAGCGCCGCACCGAGCGTGTTGAGGACCGTGAACCCCCACACGCCCAGGATCATGCCACCGGCCGCGGAGCCGAATGCGCCCATCAGGCCCATGAAGAGATCGGCGAGGCCCTGCGTCGACGCGCGCTCGGCGGGCGAGAGCGCGTCGGTCAAGAGCGCGCTGCCCGCGACGAATGCGAAGTTCCAGCCGACGCCGTTGAGAAAGAGGCCCAGGATGACCAGCGTGCGATCGCTCCCCGGCGCGAGCCCAGCGAGCAGCACCGCGCCGGTCAGCACCAGCGCGCCGACGCCGATCATCGGAAGTCGCCCGAGTCGATCGCACAGCCAGCCCGAGAGCGGCGAGGCGACGTACATGCCCCCGAGATGCAGCGCCACCGCGACGCCGATCGTCTGGACGGTGTGACCGTGATCGTGCAGGTACACCGGCGACGTCGAGGTCGTGCTGATCATCACGAACTGGCTGATCGTGAGCGTCGCCAGCGCGAGCTGTACGCGGACGTCGGTCAGGATCTCGCCGAGCGCACGCGCCCGTTGTGCCGCGTGTCCGAACGAGACGGTCTCGTGAAGCTGGCGAGCGACCGCCAGCGGGTCGGGGCGCAGGAAGAGCTCGAGAAGAAGCGCCGCCACGGCATAGCCGGCGACGCTGATCAGAAACGCGCTGGCCGCCGGCGCGACGCCGAGCGAGGCGCCGAGCCGTAGCGCCGGCTCCATCAGGTTCGGCCCGACCATCGACCCGGCGCTCGAGCCCCAGACGATGAGACCCATTGCCCGGCCGCGCTGCGCGCTCGGGCTCACGTCGGCGGCGGCGTAACGGCTGAGCAAGTTCGAGGTCTGCGAGACTCCGAACAGCGCCATGCCACCGAGCAGGAGCGCGAAGCTCCCGACGGTGACACCGACCATGCCGACGAGCGCGCCGAGAACCGCGAGCCCGTATCCGAGCGCCAGCCCGGGGCGGCGCCCCGCGCGCTCCATCAGCCGCGAGAGCGGCCAGCTCGCGAGCGCGGTGCCGAGCGCGCCGACGGCCACCGGCATGCCCGACCACGTGTTCGTGCCGGTGATACCCGCGGCCATGATGCCGCCGATCGCCATCCCGATCGAGTGTCCGGTGCTTCCGCACACCTGCGCCGCGAACAGCGTGGCCATCAACCGACCGCGGCTCGACGTCGTGCGAGGCATCGTTGCCTCCGTCTCCATCGACTCGTCAGTCTAGGGGGCCGGCCGATGGCGGTAAACGGCCAATCGCGTGAAATCGACGAATTCATTGGCCCGAAGACCGAGCCGTGCGAGGGTTGTCTCTTGACGCGAGACAAGCCGAAGGCTAGAGGTGAGCGGGACTCGGACGATGGTGACGCTCGTGAGCTTCGATATCGACGGCACGCTGGAGGTCGGCGATCCGCCCGGGATCGTGTCCATCGCGCTGGTCAAGACGGCCAAGCGCCTGGGCTATCTCGTCGGCAGCTGCTCGGACCGGCCGATCAGCCATCAGAAGAGTCTGTGGGAGCGGCTCCGGATCACCGTCGACTTCACGGTGCTCAAGCACGAGCTCGCGACCGTCAAGGCGCGCTTCGCGGCCGCGGCCTACTACCACATCGGCGACACCGACGTCGACGACTACTACGCGACCGGCGCCGGCTTCCGGTTCCTCAAAGCCGACGCTCCCGGCCGTCAGCTCTGGCCGCTGGAGCTCTTCGCCGACCCTCCCGGCCAGGCTCGCCCGTGACCGCGGACCCTCCGGGCCGCCGCTCCGCGCTCACGATCGCGCTCGCCGGTCTCATCGCGCTCGCCGTAGCCATGGGGATCGGCCGCTTCGCGTTC
>Ga0066699_10000590_pt1 | contig 10938 bp, 11 predicted proteins | sample GraSoiAngelo_148_FD_66455 | JGI IMG/M metagenome (GOLD analysis project Ga0066699, IMG submission 66455) | Grasslands soil microbial communities from the Angelo Coastal Reserve, California, USA - 14_1009_09_20cm | ecosystem: Environmental > Terrestrial > Soil > Grasslands | place: USA... | reverse complement strand
GCCTGGAAGGACTCGGCACGCTGGCGGCCGAAACGATCGGCGTGCTGCTCGGCGGATACGTCGCGCTCAAGTGGTGGGAGCGAAGGCGCTTCTACAAGATGCTGCGCATCGCGCGCATCGGCGTCGACGAACTGCGCGCCCTGACAAAGGGAGACAAGCGCCCGGTGGTCGTCGACGTGCGCTCGTCCAGCGCGCGCGATCTCGATCCGCGTTTCATTCCCGGCGCGCTGGCGATGGACATCGCCGAAGTGGACCGGCGTCTCGAGGAGCTGCCATCCGAGCGCGAGATCATTTTCTACTGCACCTGTCCCAACGAAGCTTCGGCGGCGCAAGTCGCAAAAAAATTGATCGGGCTCGGCTACACCAAAGTGCGCCCGCTGCACGGCGGACTGGACGCCTGGATCGCCGCCGGCTACGAAGTCGAGCACCGGGAGCAAGACAGGAAGTAGGATTGCCCGACGGAGGGAAAATCAATGACAGAGCAGATCACGGTAAATACGATGCGCCGGGCGATGGTCGCCGGCGTGGCTGCGGCCGCTTTGGCCAGACCGACTGCAGCGGTGGCCCAAGAGCCGTTTCGATCCAAGACGTTCGTGCTGGTTCACGGCGCCTCGCAAGGCGGCTGGTGCTGGCGCCGCGTCTCGGACCGGCTCGAGCGCCGCGGCCATAAAGTCTTCACGCCCACGCTCACGGGCTTGGGCGAGCGTTCGCACCTCATGAGCCGCGATGTCGATCTCGACATGCACATCACTGACGTGGTGAACGTCATCAAATGGGAGAGCCTCCAGGGGATCGTGCTCGTCGGCCATTCCTACGGCGGCTGGGTTGTCTCCGGCGTGGCCGAGCAAATGCTGCCGGCTATTTCCTCGATCGTGTTTCTAGACGCGTTCGTGCCGGAAAACGGCCAGAAGGGCCTCGATCTCAATTCGGAGCGCAGCCGCGCCGAGATCGCGCGCGCGTTGAAAAATGGCGACATCTCCCGGCCGGCGCCTCCGGCCACGACCTGGAACGTGAACGAAAAGGACCGTGCCTGGGTTGACGCCAAACAAACCGCGCAGCCGATCGGTGTCTCGCTCAAGCCGATCAAGCTCACCGGCGCGCGCGACCGCGTCGCGAAGAAGACCTATATCCGGGCGATGAACTTCGAGAATCCGAACTTCGACCGCTTCTACGCGAAAACGAAAGCCGATCGGTCCTGGCGCACCTACGAGGTGGCGTGCGGCCACGACGTGATGATCGACATGCCCGACCGGCTCACGGAGATACTTCTGGAGGTGGCATAAGTTTTCAGGCGCTCGCCGGCGCCAACGCTTTCCTCCTCATGCGCGCGAGCACCCCCGCCAGCGCGACGCCGGCGACGCACACGGCGCTCGTCGCGATGAAGCCCCAGGTGAAAGCGCCCGCCGTGTCCTTCACCACGCCGAGCGCATAGGCGAAAGTGAGGGCGCCCAAGTTGGCGAACATGTTGCAGAACCCGGCGGAGATGCCGGCGACGCGCGGCCCGAGCACCTCGACCGGTACATAGAAGAGCGGCCCGAAATAGAACTGCAGGAAGACCGCGTTCACCGCGACCACGAGCACGAGCAACGGGATCGACTCGACGAGGACGAGCAGCGCCGAAGTGCAGGCGAGCACGGCGAGCGATGCCCCGATCACGAGCGGCGGGTTCCGCAGGCGGTCCGAGGTGTAGCCGCCGAGCGCGTTGGAAGGCCCGGTCAGCGCGAAGCCCATCGCAGTGATGAATCCGGCGGCCTGGAGCGATAGCCCTCGATCGGCCACCAGGAGCGAAGGCAGCCAGAAATTGAACGAGGTGGTCACGCCGAAGCGGATGAACTGGATGCCGGCGCAGACCCACATGATCGGGTAGCGGAAGAGCCGGAACGCATCGAGCACGCCCACCGGTTGCTTGGGTCCCGCGGCCGGCTTCTGCTTGCCGAAAGCCAGATACACGAACGCGGCGCACACGCCCAGCGCGGCAAAGGCGATGAAGGGCGGACGCCAGCCGTAGTGGTTCACCAGAAACGGGCCGACGAGAGAGAGAAGAATGTTCCCCGAGACGCCGCCGATCACGTACACGCCCATCGCGGTCGCCTTGCGGTCCGCGGGGAACCAGGAAGCGACGAGCGTGAGGCCTGGCGCGAAAATAAGCGCGCGGAACACGCCCGACACGATCTGATTCGCGAGCGCGGCCGGATAGGACTGGATCATCCCGAAGTTGAGCGAGAGCAGCGTCGAGCCGAGGATGCCGATGAAAAAGATGCGTTTCGGCCCGAAGCGGTCGGCGAGGTAGCCCCCCGGGATCTGGCCGAGCGCATAGGTGAAGGTCGCGGCGGCGGACAGCATTCCCGCCTGCGCGAAGCTCATGTGCAGGTCCTCCCGGATGAGCGGCAGGAAGAGCGCAATGCCGCCGAGCGACAGCATGTTGAAGCCCTGGCAAAACACCACCAGCGTGACGGTGAGCGCGGCGTCGCGCCGGCCGGGGGAGGCGGGAGAGGAGGATTTGAGGGACACGGGACTGCCGGAGCGCAAAGCCGGTGAGGATAGCGGTTTTGCGGCGAGGCGGTCGGGCTGCTAAGAGCTTCGCGCTTTAATTCTGTTGCGTACCCGCTCTCGCGCGGGCTCCTTCGCCGGGACCGCGGACTTCTTGCACTCGCTCGCCACCGCCTCGCGGATGATTTCCGCCAGCCTCAAAGTGGCGGGGCCGGCGTGCTCGCGGTCGGCGAATATCAGGTACAGCTCGGCGTAGCGCTCGCCGCCTTCGCGTACGGGCAGCGCCCTGAGCGTGCCCGCCTTGAGCTCCTCGCGGATTCTCTCCTCCGGCAGCCAGGCGAAACCGTGGCCCGAGCGCGCGGCGTCGATGGAGGTCGCCAGGTTGCTCACCGTCCAGCGCTGCGTCGCCTCCATCGTCAGCGGCGTTGCGCGCCGCGGGCTCGACTCGCGCACCACCAGCTGGCGATGCGCGCGCAGGTCCTGCACCGAGAGCTTGCGCCCGAGCTTGTGAAGCGGGTGATCCGGGTGCGCGGCGAGAATAAAGCGCACGCGCATCAGGGACTCGCCCATGAACCCTTGGGGGATCGTCCCGAATATCGCGAGCTCGGCCTGGGTCTGGAGCAGCGCGTCGTCTTTTCCGCCGAGCACCGTCTCGATCAATTCGACTCGAGTATGCGGGCTCTCCACCCCGAGGCGCGCAAGGCAGCCGAGCAGCAGCCAGGTCGGAAAAATGGTTTCCACGGCGAGGTGGATCTCCGCCTCCCAGCCCGCCGACAGCTTCTTCGCCGCCTGCTCCAGCCCGGCGGCCTCGTCTAGCAGGTAGCGGGCGCGGCGGTAGAGCAGCTCGCCCGTGGGCGTGAGGTTCGCCTTGCGCCCCTGGATTTTGAAGGCCTTCACGCCGAGCAGCGATTCGAGCTTCTGCACGGCGTAGGTCACCGACGACTGGCTCTTGTGCAGGGCCTTGGCGGCTTTGGCGTAGGCGCCCTCGTCGACCACTGCGAGGAGGGCGCGCCATTGGTCGAGGGAGATGCGGGATGCGGCCATTTGATCTATCCGTTAAATCGATGGATATAACTTAATTTTTGCGCTTTTTTATCTACTTGTCCAATGATTAAATGTCCCCATGTTCGGACCGATGACAGACCAGGAGGCGCCATGAAAAACGCTCTGAAGTTCGCCACGAAGAACGCCACGAAGAATGTACGCAGCATTCACCGCGGGGGCGAAGCACATTGGGTGGGCGACGGCTTCCCCGTGCGCACGGTGTTCAGCTACCAGGATCTCGGCGCTGAGCTGACGCCCTTCCTGCTTCTCGATCACGCCGGACCCGCCGATTTCGGGCCGACCGTCGAGGAGCGCGGCGTGGGCTGGCATCCGCACCGCGGTTTCGAAACCGTCACGATCGCCTACCAGGGCGAGGTCGACCACGAGGACACCGGCGGCAACCGGGGCCGCATCCGCCCGGGCGACGTGCAGTGGATGACCGCGGGCTCGGGCGTGCTGCACAAGGAAATGCACGGGCGCGACTACGCGCGGCGCGGCGGGCCCTTCGAGATGCTCCAGCTCTGGGTGAACCTGCCGGCGAAGTCGAAGATGACTTCTCCCCGCTACCAGGAGCTCCTCGATCGTGACATTCCCGCGGCGAGGCTTCCCGGCGACGCCGGCTCGGTGAGGGTGATCGCGGGCGAATTCGAGGGCGCGAAGGGACCGGCGCGCACGTTCACGCCGATCAACCTGTTCGACCTGCGCCTGCGCGCCGGGCATCGCGTGCGCCTCGACCTGCGCGAGGGCTGGACCGCGGCGCTCTTCGTCCTGAAGGGCAAGGTCTCGGTGAACGGCGAGGCCGCGAACGAAGGCGAGCTCGTCGTATTCGAGCGCGAAGGCGGCGAGGCCGCGATCGAGGCGGCGTCGGACGCGACAGTGTTCGTCATGAACGGGAAGCCGATCGACGAGCCGATCGCGGGCTACGGACCCTTCGTCATGAACACGCAAGAACAGATCCGGCAGGCCGTCGTGGACTACCAGAGCGGCCGGCTGGGACGGATTCCATCTTCTACACATTGAGGTGAAACATGAAAACGCTGCTACAGATCCGATCCAGCATCTTTTCGAACGACGGCCAGTCGAGCCGGCTCGCCGAGCGCTTCGTCGCCCGGTGGAGCGCGTCGAACCCAGGCGGCAAGGTGATCGTGCGCGACCTCGCGAAGGAGCCCGTTCCGCATCTTGACGCCGCGCGCTTCGGCGCCTTCCTCGCGAAGCCGGTGGAGCGCACCCCGGCTCAGCAGGCGGTGGTCGATTACTCGGATGCGCTGATCGGCGAGCTCAAGCGCGCCGACGTCGTCGTTCTCGGGTTGCCGATGTACAACTTCGGGGTCCCCTCGACGCTCAAGGCGTACTTCGACCACGTCGCGCGCGTCGGGGAGACCTTCAAATACACCGAAAAAGGTCCGGTCGGCCTGCTGACCGGCAAGAAGGTGTACGTGTTCGCCGCGCGCGGCGGGATGTACGCCGGGACACCGAACGACACCCAGACGCCGTTCATCCGCACTTTCCTTTCCTTCCTCGGCATGAGCGACATCGAGTTCGTCTACGCCGAGGGGCTCGCGATCAGCGAGGCGAGCAAGCAGCACAGCCTCGCGCGCGCGGAGGCCGTGATCGATGCGCTGGTGGAGCCCGAACTCGCCGCGGCGTGACACTTGCGGATTCGTACGCTCAAGTCAATGCGAGCGGAGCTTCGTCCATCAGTGCGATCTGCTCCTTCAGCTCGAGGATGCGGTCCTGCCAATAGCGCTGGGTGTTGAACCAGGGAAACGCGGCCGGGAACGCGGGATCGTCCCAGCGCCGCGCGAGCCAGGCCGAGTAGTGGATGAGACGCAGGGTTCGCAGGGCCTCCAGGAGATGCAGCTCGCGCGGATCGAACTCGTGGAAATCCTCGTAGCCGGAGAGGATGTCGGCGAGCTGCCGCGTCATCGACGCCCGGTCGCCCGAGAGCAGCATCCAGAGGTCCTGGATCGCCGGGCCGTTGCGGCAGTCGTCGAAATCCACGAAATGCGGCCCTTCGTCGGTCCATAACACGTTACCTGCGTGGCAGTCTCCGTGCAGGCGCAGCGCGCGCACCTCGCCCGCCCGCTCGTAGCTGCGGGCGACGCACGCGAGCGCGAGGTCGACAGCGCTCTTCCACGCATCGAGCAGGTCCCTTGGAATGAAATCATGCGCGAGGAGCCAGTCGCGCGGCTCGCGGCCGAAGCTCTCGATGTCGAGCGTGGGCCGGTCGGCGAACGCTCGCGTCGCGCCCGCTGCGTGACTGCGCCCGATGAAGCGACCGATCCATTCGAGCGTTTTGCGGTCCTCGAGCTCCGGCGTGCGTCCGCCTCGGCGCGGAAATACCGCGAAGCGGAAGCCGCCGAATCGGTGCAGCGTCTCTCCATTTTCCTCGAGCGGCGCGACCACGGGAATCTCGCGCTCGACGAGCTCGAGCGTGAACGCGTGCTCCTCGAGAATCTGCGCGTCGGTCCAGCGTGCGGGGCGATAGAACTTTGCGACCACCGAGGCGGACGAGTTCGGCGTCTCTTCCGCTTCGAGCCAAACCTGGTACACGCGGTTCTCGTAGCTGTTCAGCGCGAGCAGCCGCCCGTCGCCGGCGAAGCCCGCGCTCGCGAGCGCGTCGAGCACGGCGTCCGGGGTGAGCCCCGAGTAAGGCGGCACTGCGGGCATCGCGCCATTGTAAGGGCCGGCGCGCGGGGACCCGTAAGACCGGAAAGCGAAAGTCCGCCCGAGGGCGGACTTTCCGGGACGCGGGAGGGCTGCCGCGCTTAGCGGGACAGTCCGCTGCCGATCACCGCGCCGATCACCGATCCGGCGGCGATTGCGCCGGGACGACCGTCACCTAACGCGCCGCCGATCGCTGCACCGGCGATCGCTCCGCCGATCGTGCCCCAGGGCTGCGCGTAGTACACGGGCGCCGGAGCGGGGTAGTAAACGGGTGCCGGAGCCGCGTAGTACACGGGCGCGGGGGCGTAGTACACCGGAGCCGGGCGATATACGAAGACGGGGCGCGGGACGAATACCGGGGGCCGCACGATCACGACGCGCTGACCCGGATAGACGAAATACGGCCTGCCGTAGTAGCCGTTTCCGTGAAAGTATCCGTCGTGCGCCAGCGCAGGCGCGCCAGCCGACAACGCGGAAAGGGCGAGGGTCGCTACGCTCAAAAACCGGAACGTCCTGGTCTTCATGGTTGCTCCTTTTTTTGGGAGGTTACGACCCAAGAACGGCCCGCCGGGGCAGGCTGCCGACCCCGGCCCCGTAACGGTTTGTAAGCCGGGTTTCGGCGGTTACAGGTAGGAAGTCGCGCTAAGGTGTACGCTCTTCGAAGGGGCGTGATGCTGTGGGCACGCAAGTTGCGTAAAAGGGCAGCTGTTATCGGAGGTGCCGACCATGATAACCATCACGATCAGCGGGGCCGAGAAGAGTGGCGCATTGGCGCGGATCGCCGCGTTCCTCGTTCGCAAGGGCTATCCCCTCAAAGGACAGCAAATCGCGGAGTCGGCCTCGGGCGCGAAGCTCGTGAAAATCAGCCTCGGGGTAAGCCACCTCGACAAGTCCAGACTGGCTGCTGAAATAAAAAGCCTCAGCCCGGACTTCAGACTGGTCAGTGTGGAAGGCGCGCAAACCGCGGCGCCTTCGATCAAGGACATGGCCGATCGATTTCCCGACATCGCTTCTCTGGTGCGAGCGTACGGCGAATCGTTCGGATCGGAATCCCGCGACCGGGAACTGCTCGAGGCGGGCAAAAAAATAGGCGCTTTCCAGTACGAGAAGGAATGGTCATTCGGCAGTCCGCTCAAGATGCCTGTCGCGTTGCGGCGAACCCTGGTTCCCGCCCTAGAGACCCTCGGCAAGATGGACGCAAGCGACACCGACGTCGCGCTGTCCGACAGTCCGTTTTGCGATACAGGCAAAATCGCTTGTTGTGAATTCCTGACCGGATTCATGCAGGGATTCCTGGATGCCGGCCCGCTGACGCAGAACACTCGCGTTCACAAGGCGGCGTGCAGGGCGAAGGGGGATTCGCACTGCAGTTACAAGTTCAGCTATGATCGATAATCTCCGTGTTACCCTCTTGATTGAACGAGTAATTCGCTATCACGGACGGGAGACATCCAAATGAACTCTATCCAGTACGACCCGTTTCTAGTCGGGCTGTCATATGTGATATCCGTATTTGGCTCATACACGGCCTTGCAGCTCGCGATCGCGATCCCGCAGGCGCGCACCTGGGCGGCGGTGATCGGTTCGGTGACCGGCGCATCGGTGGCGCTGGGCGGCGGGGCGATCTGGTCCATGCACTTCATCGGAATGAACGCGGCCGACATGGGGATGCCGGTGGCCTACGACCCCGTGCTGACCTTCACTTCGCTGATTCTCGCTGTCATCGCGCCCGCGATCGGTTTGTTCATCGTGGGACGCAGCGACGGCGGGCCGTGGAACCTGCCGCTGGGCGGAATCCTCACCGGACTCGGTGTTGCATTGATGCACTATACGGGAATGGCGGCGATGATCATGCAGGCCAAGATCACCTATGACACCACCTTGTTCGCCGCTTCTCTCGTGATCGCGGTCGTGGCTGCCACGGTAGCCCTGTGGCTCGCGTTCAACCTAAGAGGCAATCTGCAGCGCTTCGGCAGCGCAATCGTCATGGGGATCGCGGTATGCGGCATGCACTACACCGGGATGGTTGCGGTGCGGATGGAGCACACGAAGGAAGCCGTCCCGGCGACAGGCATATCCTTGTCCCCGTCGGACATGGCTTACTCGGTGTTCGCAATCACAGCGGTACTCCTGACCCTTCTGTTGATCTACAGCGCGTGGAAGGCACAACGCAGCCTTCGGGTCGATATATAGGGGAGAGAAGGGATAAGCGATAGCGAGACCTATCGCGGAGATACGCCGGAGCCGCGGAATTCCGCGGCTCCGCTGCTTGGGGGACCCGATTCGAGGCGGATGCGCGAAAAGACTTCTTTCGCGCTGCGGATCCACAGGCCCCAGGTATGTCCGCCCGGCAGCTCCAGGTAGTGGGACCCGGCCAGCTCCTGCGCCAGCAAGCGTGCGTCCTCTATCAAGTGATCGCTCGTGCCGCAGGCGAGCCATACGCGGCGGGCGAGCTCGGGCCGGCCCGTCCAGCCTTTCACCATCTTCCACGCTTGGCGCTGATAATTGTCGCCGTTCGTCTCCGCAGGCAGAGGGCCCGGATCCCATTTTCGCGGGCCGCCGGCGGCGCGGATTTCGTCCAGCAGTTCCTTGCCACCCAGAAAGGGCGCGAACAGCACGAGCCCCGTGAGCTCGCCCGGATGCTCCCGTTCGTACAGCAAGGCACCCATACCGCCCATGGACGCGCCCGCAAGCCAGACTCGGGCGTAGCTTCCGCGGAGCACCGGCCCGACGATCTCCTCGTGCAGGCGCGGCACGAGCTTGCCGTCGCGGTAGTAGGCGAAGGTTGCGCTGGTGAGCAGCACGTCCGCCTCCGGCCACGATTCCTGGATGACCTCCGCAAGGCCGTGGCCCTTCATATCCTGCGCATCATCGCCAAAGCCGGGGAGCACGATGACGAGCGTGCGCTCGGCGGCGGGTCGGGGCGCCGGCACCGACACCGTGCCGATCGGGGCCTTCGAGTCGCCGATCGTGAAGCAGCCCGCGAGACCTGCTGCCAGACACAGTGCGAGTGGAAGGGAGCGACTCATGGCCGCTCGCGCTCGTGAAGCCGGTCAGGCGGGTTTCTGTGCCGGACCCTTGGGTATGAATCGCAGCGCCACGCCGTTGTTGCAGTAGCGCAGGCCGGTCGGCTCGGGCCCATCGTCGAAGATGTGGCCGTGGTGTCCACCGCAGCGCACGCAGTGGTATTCGGTGCGCTCCATGAAGAGCTTGCGGTCGGTCGTGGTACCGAATACGCCGGGTATCGTGGTGAAAAAACTCGGCCATCCGGTGCCGCTGTCGAATTTCATTGCCGAGGTGAAAAGCGGCAGGCTGCAGCCCGCGCAGACGAACACTCCCGGGCGCTTTTCTCGGTCCAGCGGGCTCGTCCCGGCTCGCTCGGTGCCTTCGTGGCGCAGCACGTCGTAGGCCGCGGGCGACAGTCGCTTCTTCCATTCGGCGTCCGAGAGCTTGAGCGGTTCCGCGCTCGCGGCCACGTCCGCGCCCTCGGCAAGCAGGGTTTTCCAGTTTTTTTGAAGATCTTCCACTTTCACGACTCCTTTCGCGGTCCTTTGTCCCCATCCGGCGGTGCTGAAACCCGCCAGAGACAGCGCCGTCAAACACCTCAGCCAGTTGCGACGATCCATTTTTTACCTCCTCAAGCCGGCAGTATAGACCGCCTTTCGGGCCGGGAATTCCCACCGGCGTTTACATGAGTCGTAAGAACCGGGCCGGCCTTACAATGAGTACCATGAACGCTCACGAACTCTGGCTCGCCGCCGGCCTGCGCACGCCGTTCGCGCGCGTGGACGGCCCGCTCGCCCGGCTCGATGCAGTGGAGCTCTCGCTGCCGGTCGTGCGGGCGATGACCGGGCCGCGGGCCGCGGTGAAGCCGGACCTGGTCGTCTGGGGGACGGTGATTCCGAACCTCGGCTATTCGAACATCGCGCGCGAGGTGCAGATCGAGGCGGGCTTGGATCAAACCATCCCGGCGTTTTCCACTGTGCTCGCCTGCTCGACGAGCATGGTCGCGGCTTTCGAGGCGGCAGGGATGCTCGGGCACGGCGGCAAGGAGCTCGCCCTCGTCGGCGGCGTGGAGAGCATGAGCCGCGTGCAAATCGGGCTCTCGCAGAATTTTTCCGACTGGTTGCGGCGCTTTTCGCAGGCGCGCTCGATAGCGCAGCGCCTTGGCCTGTTCGGGAAACTGCGGGTGCGCGACATCCGCCTGCACGTTCTTGCCGTGGCCAATCGCGCCACCGGCAAGAGCATGGGCGAGCACTGCGAGGAAATGGCCAAGACCTGGAACATCGCGCGCGATTCTCAGGACAAGCTTGCGCTTGCCAGCCACGAGAAGGCGGTCGCAGGTCAGAAATCCGGATTCTTCGACGATCTGATCGTTCCGGTCGAAGGCATGTCGCGCGATGGCTTTCCGCGCGCGGACACCAGCCTCGAGCGCCTGGCGAAGCTGCAGCCGGCCTTCGATCGAACGAGCGGCAAGGGCACGATCACCGCAGGGAACGCATCGCCCCTCACCGATGGCGCAGCGGGCCTGTGGGTGGCCACCGGCGCGGGAATCAAGCGCCTGCCCGGCTCCGTCCCGCGCGCGCGCCTTGTCGATTGGGAGATCGCGGCGGTAGACGTGTTTACCGAGGGATTGCTCATGGCACCCGCGTACGCGATTCCGCGCATGCTGGCGCGGAACGACGTCGCTTATCACGATATCGCGCTGTGGGAGATCCACGAGGCGTTCGCCGCGCA
>Ga0066699_10000584_pt1 | contig 10960 bp, 7 predicted proteins | sample GraSoiAngelo_148_FD_66455 | JGI IMG/M metagenome (GOLD analysis project Ga0066699, IMG submission 66455) | Grasslands soil microbial communities from the Angelo Coastal Reserve, California, USA - 14_1009_09_20cm | ecosystem: Environmental > Terrestrial > Soil > Grasslands | place: USA... | reverse complement strand
CGGCTGAAGCCGATCCGCAGCTTCCGCTGCAGGTACGAGATCGACACCTGGCCGCTGCTGACGACAATGCGCGCGGCCTCGTCGTAGAGGTCGTCCTTCTCGAACTGCACGCCGTCCGGACCCGTGCTTTTCTCGTCCTCGGCGGTGATCGACTCGTCGAAGACCGGCTTGCCCTGCTTGCGCAGGAAGCTGGCGAGGCGGGCGCTCTCCTGCTCCGAGATGTACGGACCGTGGAGACGGATGCAGCGAGACGAGGCCGGCGGCAGGAAGAGCATGTCGCCCTTGCCGAGCAGCTGCTCCGCGCCGTTGCCGTCGAGAATCGTGCGCGAGTCGATCTTCGACGACACGCGGAAGGAGATGCGCGAGGGCAGGTTCGCCTTGATGAGACCGGTGATGACATCGACTGACGGCCGCTGCGTCGCGAGGATCAGGTGGATGCCGACGGCGCGCGCCATCTGCGCCAGACGCGCGATGGATTCCTCGACCTCGTTGCTGGCCACCATCATCAGGTCCGCGAGCTCGTCGATGACCACGACGATGAAGGGGAGCGGCTTCGGCGCGTCGGGATCCTTGTTACCCGTCTCCTCGAGCACCATCCTGATGTTGCGGTTGTACTGATCGATGTTGCGGACGCCTTCGGCCGCGAGCGTCTTGTAGCGTTCCTCCATCTCGCGGACGGCCCAGCGCAGCGCATTCGCCGCCTTCTTGGCATCGACGACGACCGGCGTGAGCAGATGCGGGATCTCCTCGTACATCCCGAGCTCGAGCCGCTTCGGGTCGATCATGATCAGCCGCACATCGTCCGGCGTCGCGCGGTAGAGCATGCTCGTCAGCATCGCGTTCAAGCCGACGGACTTGCCCGTGCCGGTTGATCCCGCAATCAGCAGGTGCGGCATCGTCGCGAGATCGGTGACGTACGGCTCGCCGTGGATGGTCTTGCCGAGCGCCAGCGTCAGCTTCGATGAAGAACGCTCGTAGGCTTCCGACTGCAGCAGCTCGCGGAGCGAAATCGCTTCGCGATTCGGATTCGGGATCTGGATGCCGACGGTCGATTTGCCCGGGATGCGATCGATGAGCACGGACTCGGCCTGCATCGCCAGGCAGAGATCGTCCGCGAGGCTGGTGATCTTGCTGTACTTCACGCCGGCCTCGGGCTTGAACTCGAACGTCGTGACGACCGGCCCCGGGTGGATCTGCGCGACCTGTCCTTCGACGGCGAACTCGCGGCACTTCTCCTCGAGCTGCCGCGCAGATTCCATCAGCTCCCGTTCATCGATCTTCTGTTCCGCCTTCGCGGGATCGAGCAGCGAGAGCGGCGGCAGCGTGAACGCGCCCTGCCGGCGCGGCGTCTTCTGCGGCTCGGGGTCGGGCAGCGGCAGCGGGGGAGCGATCGGTGCGGCCCTCTTCCTGGCGACGACTGGCGGCGCCTCGGGTTGCTCGCCGGCCGACTCTTTGATCTGTGCCGCTTCGGCCGTTCTCGCATGCTTCGCAACCACCTCGCGGCGCGCCTTCTGCTTGCGCCGATCCTCGAGCCAGGCGCGGATGAAGCCGACGCCGCGCGCGGACAGATCGCGTGACCCCTGGCTGGCGTTGGCAAACATCCGCCCGAATGAAAACTGTGTCGAGAGGATCACCGCCAGCACCATCAGCGTGAACAGGACGATGATGGAGCCGGTGCGATTGAGGTATTCGGCGAACCAGGCGCCAAGCCACGCGCCGAGCGAGCCCCCCGCATCGAACGTCTTGCCGGCGACGTCGGCGCTGCCGAACACGAGGCTCAGGAACGAGCTGCTGCAGCCGACGAACAGGCCGATGCCGATCGCCTTCGTGTAGATCGCTTCAAACGGCTGGCACCAGAAGTAATACCAGCCCGCCCATGCGATGACGCCGGGAAGCAGGTACGCGGCGTAGCCGAGCAGCTGAAACGACAGTTCCGAGAGGAACGCGCCGACGCGGCCGACGAAGTTCGCCGGCGGATGCAAGGCGTCGGTGGTGAAAAACCACACGGGATCGGTCGGCTCGTAGGTGACGAGCGCAATGAGCCAGATCAGCGCGAGCGCGAAGAGCGCCACGCCGAGAAACTCGCTGATCCGCCGCGAGAGGGTTGATTCGGCCATTCATCCTCCGTCCGCCTGAAGGCGGACGCTACCGATGCCTCGGTAGTGTCCGGCTTTAGCCGGACCCTAGATCTCCATCAATACCGGCAGCACGAGCGGCCGTCGTCCCGACCGCTTCTTGAAAAAGCGCCGCAGCTCGACGCGCAGCTTCTCGGTCATCAGTCCCTGGTCTCCGCGCTCTTCGACGCTCGACGCCTGGATGCACTCCGCGATCACGCCGGCCGCATCCTTGAAGAGCGATTCCCCTTCACCTTCACCAACGACGAACCCGCGCGCGACCATCTCGGGATCGCCCGCCAGCGTGCCTGACTGGCGGTTGATCGCGACGACGGCAACGACCACGCCGTCGCCCGCGAGGTGACGCCGGTCGCGCAGCACCTCGTCACCCACTTCGCCGACGCGCGTCACGTCGATGAGCACGCGGCCCGCGGGCGCCTTGTCCGCGATGCGCGCGCCGCGCTCGTCGAACTGGATGATGTCGCCGTCCTCCGCGAGCAGCACCTGCAGCCGGTGCTCGGCGCCGCTCATCACCCGCTTGGCAATTCGCGCGTGCTGCGAGAGCTGCCGGTACTCACCGTGCACGGGCACGAAGTAGCGCGGACGTACGAGCGAGAGCACCAGCTTCAACTCCTCGGCGCTGCCATGGCCGGACACGTGCACGTGCTTCATCGAGTCGGTGACGACATCCGCGCCGCGCCGGGCGACGTGGCTCATGACGCGCGCGATCTTCTTCTCGTTGCCGGGGATCGCCCGCGCCGACAGCACCACGGTGTCGTCGGGCCCGAGCTTCACCCAACGGTGGTCGTCAACGGCGATGCGCGGCAGCGCCGCCTGCGGCTCGCCCTGCGAGCCGGTCGTCACGCACAACACGTCCTGCGAGGCGTAGTTGCCCACGTCGCTGTCGCGAATCTGCACGCCGGACGGAATCCGCAGGTAGCCGAGGCGCTGCGCGATCTCGGCGTTCTGCACGATGCTGCGCCCGACGAAGGCAACCTTCCGATCGAACTGCACCGCCAGGTCCACGAGCACCTGCATCCGGTAGATGCTCGAGGAAAACGTCGCGACGACGAGCTTGCCCTGCGTGCTCGTGAACAGCTCTTCGAACGCATCGATGACCTCGATCTCGGGGCCGGTAAAGCCGCGGCGATCGATGTTCGTGCTGTCGGCGAACAGCACCAGCACGCCCTGCGCGCCGAGCTCCGCGAACCGGTGCAGATCGAAGTGCTCGCCGTCGATCGGCGTCTGATCGATCTTGAAGTCACCGGTGTGAATCATCACGCCCACCGGCGTCGTGATGACCAGCGCCACGCAGTCGGGCATGCTGTGCGTGACGCGCACGAACTCGATCGTGAACGGCCCGATGGTGACGCGGTCGCGCGGCTTGACGCGCTTCAGCCGGTCCTTCGCGTCGATCTCGTGCTCCTGGAGCTTCGGCTCGATGAGCGCGAGCGTCATCGCGGTGCCGTACACCGGGCCGTCGAACAGCGGCAGCACGTGCGGCACGGCGCCGATGTGATCCTCGTGGCCGTGCGTCAGCACGAGCGCCTTGACCTTGTCGCCGCGCGCCTCGACATACGTCATGTCCGGAATGATCAGATCGACGCCGAGCTGATCGGGTTCCGGAAACATCACGCCCGCGTCGATGAGGATCGTGGTGTCCTCCCACGACACGGCCATCATGTTCATGCCGAACTCGCCGACGCCGCCCAGCGGGACGACCTCGAGCGTGGCCGGAGACACGTCCGGCACGGACTGATTCATTCGGAGCCCAGCTTTGTCGTCCGCCTAAACGCGGACGCTACCGTAACGATTCGCCGGGACGCGCTCCGGGCGGAGCAGCCGTCCTCGCGCAGTTCAGGCCGCTGGGAAAGGCCTAAAAACCGGGAAGGCTCAACGACTTGCGAGAAAAACTATAGCACAGCTCGCGAGAGCCGGGCGATGTCGTGGACCGTGAGCGCTTCAGGGCGCAGCGTGCCATCAACCTGCGCGCGCTCAAGGAGTTCGCCGGAGGAGCGGCCGAGCGAGTCGGCCACGGGACGCAGGGCGTTGGCAACCGTCTTCCGGCGCTGGAGAAACATCCCGCGGACGATGCGCTCGAAGACCTTCGGATCGCCGACGTCGACGGCCGGCGGGCGAAAGCGGAGGCGAACGACGGCGGAGGTGACCTTCGGCGGCGGACGGAAGGCGCCTGGCGGAAGCGTCAGCAGGTGATCGACGTCGGCGAGCAGCGTGACCTGGATGGCGAGCGCCCCGTACTCCTTGCGCCCCGGCCTGGCCACCAGGCGATCCGCCACCTCCTTCTGCAGCATCAGCGTCGCGTCGGAGAAAAACCGACCCTCGTCCGCGGCGCCAAGGAGCCTGAACAGAATCGGCGAGGACACGTTGTAGGGGAGGTTGCCGGCGACGCGCAGCGGCCGCCGCTCGTCGGCGAGCGTCGCGCGAAGATCCACGTCGAGAAAGTCCGACTGCAGGACGCGCAGGTTCTGGATCGACTCGCGTTCGAGCAACGCCGCGAGGTCGCGATCGATCTCGATGGCCACGACGCGGCCGGCGCGCGCGGCGAGCGGGCGGGTCAGCGCGCCTCGGCCAGGGCCGATCTCGAGGAAGGTTTGATCCTGTGTCGGAGCAATCGCGCCGATGAGCTTCGCCACCCACGCGGCCTCGAGGAAGTGCTGCCCGAATCGCTTACGAGCGTTCGCCACGCCAGTAGCGCTCCTCGATCTCTTCGATCTCCTCCTCGCTGAGCCCGAAGTAGTGCCCGACCTCGTGAATGAGTGTTTCCGCGATGCAGTCGCGCACATCGTCTTCGGTCTCGCAATCTTCTTCGATGACGTTCCTGAACAGTGTGACGCGATCCGGCAGCGTGTTGCCGTAGCCCCACGTCCGCTCCGGCAGCGGCGTGCCCTGATACAGGCCGTACAGCGAGTCGGGTGGCTCGATCTCCATTTCCTCGAGCAGTTCCGCGCCCGGTTCGTCCTCGACGACCACGGCGATGTTCTGCATCTCGCGCCGGAAGCGCGCCGGGATGAGTTCAATCGCTTCAGCGACGAGCTGTTCGAACCTTTTTCGGTTCACGCGTCTTCTTCACCACGTGCTGGTAATAGTCACAGTCGTCCCGGACGGAGCACTGATCGCACAGCGGCTTCGGCTTGCAGATGCGTCTGCCGTGAAGGATCTGTACGTCCGACGCGAGCGTCCACAGCTCCTTTGGCAGACGGCTGCAGAGCTGCTGTTCCACGTTGACGGGGTCGTCGCCTTCCGCGATCCCGATGCGATTGGACACACGCAGGACGTGGCGATCGACCGGCAAGCCGGGCACGCCGAGCGCATGCCCGAGTACGACGTTGGCGGTCTTGCGCCCGACGCCGGGGAGCGTCGTCAGCTTCTCCATGTCGGCCGGCACGTCGCCGCCATGCTCGGCGACGAGCTTCTGCGCCATGCCGATGAGCGATTTCGACTTCTGACGGAAGAAGCCCGTCGACAGGATGATCGGCTCGAGCTGCGCGGAGGTGGCCTTGGAGAGCGCCCGCGCGTCAGCGTATTTGCCGAACAGCGCGGGCGTGACGATGTTCACCCGCGCGTCGGTCGATTGCGCCGAGAGAATCGTGGCCACCAGCAGCTCGAAGGCGTTGCGGTAGTTCAGCTCGGTGTCCGCGTTCGGGTGCTGCTGCGCCAGCGTGTCGATGATCCGCCGCGTGGTCTTCGCGGATTTCACTCAGTGCACGGGTCCCTTGGACCAGCCGACGTTCGAATACGACTCCGAGAAGACGCGCATGTGCTCCTGCAGCGCCGCCACGAGATTCGGCACGAACTGCACGGGCACGACGACGCGCGCGCGCACCGGCGCGCGGACGACGTGGTCGGCCTCCGCCTCGCGCAGCTCCTTCTCCGAGAGCGGCATCACTTCGCAGAAGGTGAGCGTGAAGTCGAACGGCGTGTGCGCGATGGAGCAGAAGTTCGCGTAGGTGCGCGGCTCGCCGGGCTGGTCATCGGGAACGATGGTGAAGTTAATCTGCTTGCGCTGCGGGATCTGTTCGTCGGCCATAGGGGCCAATACTAGTCCACCGGCGGAAGAACGCGAACCAGTCGAGTTCCCGCAGGTCGTCGAAATACGAATAGACAACGGGCGTGACGAGGAGTGTCAGCAGCAGACAGAGCACCTGGCCGCCGAGAATGGTCACCGCCATCGACGCGCGCGACCCCGCTCCAGCGCCGCGGCCGAACGCGATCGGCAGCATGCCCGCGATGATCGACAGCGTCGTCATCAGGATGGGGCGCAAGCGGACGTGGTTGGCCGCAACGATCGCCGCGTGGCGCTCCATCCCCTGAGCCCGCAGCGTGTTGGTGTAGTCCACCTGCAGGATCGAGTTCTTCTTGACGATGCCGAAGAGCATCAGCATGCCGATGGCGCTGTAGACGTTCAACGTCATCCCGAAGGCCATCAGGGCCAGCAGGCCCGCCGGAACGCTCAGCGGCAGCGACGACATGATGGAGAACGGATAGATGAAGCTGTTGAACTGCGATGCCAGCACCATGTAGATGAACGTGACGGCAAGGAAAATCGCGATGACGAAGTCGTTCGAGGCTTCGTTGAGCGTCCGCGCGTTGCCGCCGAAGACCACCTGATAGCCCGGCTTCAGGTGCATCTCGTCGACCTTCCGGCGCGTCGCGTCGAGTACCGTCCCGAGTACGGCTCCGTCGAGGCTGGCGTTCACGGTAATCTGGCGTTGCCGGTTGTAGCGATCGATCGACGCCGGCGCCGACCCCATGGTCAGCTGCGCAACGTCGCTGACGCGGAGCGCATGCTGAGTGTTGGAGGGGACGAGGAGATTGCCCATCGAGGCCGGGTTGTTCCTGAACGGTTCATCGAGACGCAGCACGACGCTGTACTGGTCGTCGCCGTCCTTGAACTTGGACACCTCTTCGCCGCCGACGAGCGTGCGCAGGTTCGTTGCCAGCGAATCGATCGGCACACCGAGGTCGGCCGAGCGCGCGCGGTCGACGTTGACGCGAAGCTCCGGCTTCGTGAAGTCGAAGTTGGAGTCGACATCCGCGACGCCTGGAATTTCCTTCACTTTCGCCATCAGCTGCGCCGTGTAGACCTGAAGCTGATCGAGATCCGGTCCCTGGATGAGCGCCTGCAGACGGTTCCCGCTGTAGCCGCCTCCGGTCGAGGCGCCGGAGATGTCCGTGCCGCCGGTGATGCGCGTCCGCGCCGCCTTGTACTTGGCGAGCGCCGCGCGCGCGCGCCGCATGATGTCCTGCTGCGACAGCGTCCGCTCGTCGAGCGGCTTGAGGCCGACGTAGAAGTTGGCGCCGCCCGCGTTCACGTTGGAGAAGATCAAGTCGACGCCAGGCAGCCGTTTGAGCTCCTGCTCCATGTCGCGGGTGTATTCCTCGGTGCGCGGATAGCTCGTCCCGGAGGGGAGCTTGATGTTCACGCTGAACTCGCTCTGGTCGTCGTCGGGGACGAGCTCCTTGCCGATGTGCGGGTAGAGCAGGATCGCCGATGCGGCCACGCCGGCCGCGATGCCCGCCATCGCGAGGCGATGCGTCAGCGCCCACTGCAGCATCCGGCCGTAGCGGACATCGATCCAGGCGTAGAAACCGCGCGACTTCGACGCGATGCCGTGGCCGTGCGAGTCGCTCTTCTTCAGCCACATCGAGCAGAGCGTCGGTGTCAGCGTGAAGGAGACGAGCATCGAGATCAGGATGGCCGCCGCAGAGGTGATCCCGAAGCTGAAAAAGTACCGGCCGACCTGGCCGGTCATGAACGCGACGGGCAGGAAGATCACGCAGAGCGACAGCGTGGTGGCCATCACCGCGAGGCCGATTTCCTCGGTCGCCTTGATGGCGGCCTCGTGCGGCGTGACGCCTTTCTCCTCCACGTAGCGGAAGATGTTTTCGAGCACGACGATCGCGTCGTCGATGACGATCCCGGTCGCCAGCGAGAGCGACAGCATCGTCATGTTGTTCAGCGTGAAGCCGAACGCCTTCATGACGGCGAAGGTCCCGATGATGGAGGTCGGAATGGCGAGCGACGCGATGAAGGTGACCTTCGGGTTCCGCATGAACAGGAAGACGACGAGGCTCGCCAGAATCGAGCCGAGGATCAGGTGCAGCTTGATGTCCTCGAACGATCGGCGGATGAAGCGCGACTGGTCGCGAATGGGCTGGATGCGGATGTCGGACGGCAGCGTCCGCTTCATCGACTCCACGCGCGCCAGCACGCGATCGACGACATCAACCGTGTTGGTCCCCGATTGTTTCTGAATCAGCAGCGAGACGGCCGGCACGCCGTCGAGCCGTCCACCGCTGCGAATCTCCTGCACGTCGTCGACGACGCGTCCGACGTCGCCGAAGGTCACGACCGATCCGTTCCGGTAGGTCAGGATGATGCGGTTGAAGTCCTCGACGTTCTGCATGCGCCCCATCGTCCGCAGGTCGATCTCGGCGGGACCCGCGATGAAGCTGCCGCCCGGCACCTCGACGTCCTGCCGCTGCACCGCCGACCGCACCTGATCGACCGTCAGCCCGTAGGCATTCAGCCGGTCGGCGTTGAGCAGCAGATGGATCTCGCGATATCGATCGCCGATGAACGTGATGGCGCCGACATCCTCGACGGTCTCGAGAATCTGCTTGACCTGTTTGTCGACGATCGTCGTGAGCTCTTTCGGCGTGCGCGAGCCCGAGACGACGAGTGTCAGCACCGGCGCGGCGTCCGGATCGGCCTTGGTGATGACCGGCGGCAGCGTATCCTTCGGGAAGTAGCGCGCGGCGGCGCCGATTTTGTCGCGCACGTCCTGCGTGGCGCTCTCGATATCGCGCTCGAGCACGAACGAGATATTCAGGTTGGCGCGGCCCGGATCCGAGCTCGCCCGCAGCTCGTCGATGCCGTTGATGGTGTTGACGGCTTCCTCGAGCGGCTTGGTGAGCTGTGTCTCGACTTCCTCGGCGCTGGCGCCGGGGAGCTGAACGTTCACGTTGACCACCGGCACGTCGGTCTTCGGCATCAGGTCGAGGCCGAGCTGCCGGTACGAGAACCACCCGACGACGATGATCGCCGCCGAGATCATGATGGCGAACACCGGGCGCTGGACGCTGACGCGCGAAATGATCATGGCGCGCTCCGCCGCGCGGTCACGGCGACACCGGCCGACAGCTGATTGAGGTTCGACGTCGCGAGCGTTTCGTCGCCGCGCAGGCCGTCCAGGATTTCGACGAGGCTGCCTTGATGCACGCCAATCGTGACGTTCTGCGATTTGATCTTGCCGTTGTCGACGATGAACACCGTCGACACGCCGGCGAGCGTTGACACGGCATCCTCGGGCGCGGCGATGACGTTCGCATCGACGTGCGTCAGGATGACCCCCTTCGCGAAGAATCCCGGCTTCAGCTTGTGGTTCGGGTTGGGAAGCTCCGCTTCGACCGCGAACGTGCGGGTCGACTGATCGACCGCGGGGCTGACCGAGACGATCCGCCCATGGAAGACGTCGTTCGGGTACGACTCGACGGTGAACTGAATGGGCAGGCCCGCGGTGATCACGCCGGCGTATTTCTCCTGGGCCGCCGTGCTCACCTTGAGCGGATCCATCTGCACCAGCGTGACGACGGGAGTGTCTTCCTTGATGAATTCGCCCGGCTGCACCAGCCGCTCGGACACCGCGCCGGCGATAGGCGCGCGGATGACGGCGTCGTTCACCTTCTTTTGCGCGAGCTGATACGCGGCACGACGATCCTGCAGGCTGGCCTTGAGACTGCGGACCGTTTCGATCGCCGATTCGTAGGCGGCCTCGGCGACCTTCAGCTTCGTTCGTGTCGCATCCACCTCGGCGCCGGCAAGCAGGCCGCGCGCGGCGAGCTGCTCCGCGCGCTGGTTCTGGGTCCTAGCGTCGTCGAGATTGGCGGCGGCGGTGCGGATGGCCGCGATGCGGTCGTCCGGCAGCGGTTCGCTGTCCGCGTCGGACATGCCGAGCTGTGCCTCGGTTTGCCGCAGCGCGCTCTGCGCGCGTTCGAGTCCCAGCTCGAGCTCTCGCGGCGCCAGGCGCACGAGCTCCTGCCCCCGGACGACTTCGTCGCCGAGCTTGATGGAAACGCTCTGAACGACGCCTGCCGCTTCCGCGCTGACCTTGGCCTCGTCAGGCGAAATCAGCGTGCCCGACAGGTCGACGGTCCGCTGGATGGAAATGCGCTGAACGGGAGCGGTTGAGACAGCTATGGCGGGGGATCGGCCTGCGTCGCGGCGCCCCTGGCCCGCGGCGCCGCTGCAACCCGCAACGACAAGACAAAAAATGCCTACCCATCGGTACTGCACGCCGAGTCCCTTCAAGAACGGATGTATGAAGCGCTATATCGCGCCGCACCGCGGCGCAGGCCTATAGATAGAATACGAACGCGGAGGCCGGATTGTTTAGACGAACGAGCTAATACTTCCGCATCACCCCGACGACGACGCCCTGGACCTGCACCTGCTCGGGATCGACCATCAGCGGCAGCATCGCCGGATTGGCCGGCTGCAGGCGCACGCGCCCGTTCTCACGATAGAACTTCTTCAGCGTCACGTCTGTCCCGCCGAGCAGCGCGATGACCATTTCGCCGTTGTCCGCGGTCTTGCGGTCCTCGACGATGACGAAGTCGCCGTCGCGGATCTGCTCGTCGATCATCGAATCGCCCTTGACCCGCAGCACGTAGGAGTCTCTCTTACCGGCCAGCGTCTCGGGTACGGCGATCGTCTCGCTGCCGGCGACGGCTTCGATCGGGTGGCCCGCGGCGACGAAGCCGAGCAGTGGGAGCTCCAGGGCGCGGCCCCCCGCGCGCGCAGGTACGAGCTCGACCGATCGACT
>Ga0066699_10000583_pt1 | contig 10964 bp, 7 predicted proteins | sample GraSoiAngelo_148_FD_66455 | JGI IMG/M metagenome (GOLD analysis project Ga0066699, IMG submission 66455) | Grasslands soil microbial communities from the Angelo Coastal Reserve, California, USA - 14_1009_09_20cm | ecosystem: Environmental > Terrestrial > Soil > Grasslands | place: USA... | reverse complement strand
TGCTGGCGAACATGGCCGCGATGTACGGCGTCTATCACGGCCCCGAGGGACTGAAGACCATCGCCGGACGCGTGCACGACCTGGCGCGCATCCTGGAGCACGAGCTGACGGCACTCGGCATCCGGCAGACGAACGCGCAGTACTTCGACACGCTGCGGCTCGAAGTGCCGTCAGGGGTCGAGCCCATTCGAACGCGTGCGCTCGAGGCGGGTATCAACTTCCGTTACATCGACGAGAAGACGATTGGCGTTTCGTTGAACGAGACGGTGACGACAGAGGACGTGCGGGACATCGTGAAGGTGTTCGGTGGAACCTTCGAACCCACGGGTGAACCCCGAACCTCGCTTGCCCCGGGCGCAGCCGAGGGGAATGACGAACCCCTTCGCACGACCAGGTTCATGACGCACCCGGTCTTCAACACGCATCGCTCCGAAACGCAGATGATGCGCTACATCCGCTCGCTCGAGCGGAAGGACATGGGGCTCGACACGTCGATGATCCCGCTTGGCTCCTGCACGATGAAGCTGAACGCGGCATCCGAGATGCTGCCGGTGACGTGGCTGCGTTTTTCGCGGATCCATCCATTCGCCCCCGCCGACCAGATGCAGGGGTACGCGCAGATCGTCATCGAGCTGGAAGCCGCGCTCGCGGAGATTACCGGGTTTACGGCGGTATCGCTGCAGCCGAATTCCGGCGCGCAGGGCGAGTTCGCCGGTCTGATGGTGATTCGCGCGTATCACCGCGATCGCGGCGATTCGCACCGCGATGTCGTCCTCATTCCCGCGTCGGCGCACGGCACCAATCCCGCCAGCGCCGCCATGGCGGGCATGCGCGTCGTGGTTGTCGCGACCGCACAGAATGGCAACGTCGATGTCGACGATCTCCGGAAGAAAGCCGCGGAGCATCGCGACCGTCTCTCATCGCTGATGATCACGTATCCCTCCACGCACGGCGTGTTCGAGGACGAGATCAAGACCATTTGCGCGATCGTCCACGAGCATGGCGGCCAGGTGTACATGGACGGCGCGAACATGAACGCGCAGGTCGGGCTCACGAGCCCCGCGTCGATCGGCGCGGACGTCTGCCATCTGAACCTGCACAAGACGTTTGCGATCCCGCACGGTGGGGGAGGCCCCGGCATGGGGCCGATTGGCGTCGCGGCGCATCTTGCGCCGTATCTGCCCGGCCATCCGCTGGTAAAAACAGGCGGCGACCGCGCCATTCACGCGGTCTCGGCGGCGCCGTGGGGCAGCGCCAGCATCCTCCTGATCTCATACGGCTACATCCGCATGCTCGGCGCCGAAGGGATGACGGACGCGACGCGCATCGCGATCCTCAACGCGAACTACATCAAGGCACGGCTCGAGCAGCACTATCCGGTGCTCTACGCACGCGCCAACGGCCGCGTCGCGCACGAGCTGATCTTCGACCTGCGCGGCTTCAGGCACGCGGGCATCGAAGAGATGGATGTCGCCAAGCGCCTGATGGACTACGGCTTCCACGCGCCGACCGTCTCGTTCCCCGTGGCCGGCACACTGATGGTCGAACCGACCGAGAGTGAAGACCAGGGCGAGCTCGATCGCTTCTGCGACGCGATGATTCAAATCCGCCGCGAGATTGAAGCGGTCGCCACGGGGAAGGCCGACCGCGGCGACAACGTGCTGAAGAACGCGCCGCATACGGCGGAAGCGATCGCCGCCGCCGACTGGTCACATCCGTACTCGAGAGAAGAAGCGGCGTTCCCGCTGGCGTTCGTGCGCGCGAACAAGTTCTGGCCGAGCGTCGGCCGGATCGACAATCCGTACGGCGACCGCAACCTCTTCTGCTCCTGCCCGCCGCTCGAGGCGTTCGCGTAGCGAGAACGATCCGCGCTGCCTTCGCACAGCGCTCGCCTACCTCGGCTGCGTCATCGCCGGCTGCGCGCTGGCCCTGCTGGCTGATTACTACGCCGCGCCCGACAACGTCGATGTCATGTTCGCCGTCCTGCTCGTCGTCGCAGCGGCGTTGACGGCGGGAACCGGCCCCGCCGTAACCGTGGCGATCACCGCGGTCGTCGGTGACGACCTGGTGCTCTCGGGCCGCCTGCCGCCGCTCGACCAGTGGCGCGACGAGCTCGTGGACCTGCGGTCTGTCGATGGCAACAACAGCGTCGAGCTGGATCTGCGGTCTCTCGATCTGCGCACGACGCTCGAGGCGGCCGTCGATCAGATGCGTGCGGTATCGCGCGGCCACCGCCTTCGCTACAGCGCGCACGCGGACGACGCACCGGTGATGTCGACGTACGACGCGATCAAGTATTCGCCCGACGGCGGCGACATCGACATCGAACTTCGAGTGAAGGGAGAGATGGTGCGCGTGACCGTCCGCGACCACGGCATGGGTATTCCGCCGGACGAGCAGGCGCGCATCGTCGAGCCCGGTTATCGCGCGCGCGGCGCACGCGGAATTCCAGGCTCGGGGCTTGGCGGCGGAAGGCGGCGGGACATCCTTCGAGGTGCGGCTCCCGCTAGTCGGCTTCGGCGCGGCGCCGGAACGCCTCGAGCAGCTTGAGGGTGATCGGCCCGGGCACGCCGCGGCCGATCGTGCGATCGTTGACCGTGGTGATCGGCACGAGCTCCCGCGTGGTGCTGGTGAGGAACGCCTCGTCCGCGCCAAATAGGTCGTCGTCGCGCATCGTCTGCTCGCGGACCTCGACGCCGACGTCTTTCCCGATATCGAACAGGAACTCGCGCGTGATGCCGGGGAGCAGCCCCGCCTCGAGCGGCGGCGTCAGCGCGACTCTGTTCTTGACCATGAACAGGTTGGCGGTCGTGCACTCCGTCAGCTCGCCGCGATAGTTGCGCATGACGCCCTCGAAGGCGTTCAGCTTGATCGCTTCCTGCGCCGCGAGGGCGCTGTTCATCAGGTTGTTGCTCTTGATCATCGGATTCACGGTGTCGGGATGATTCCTCACGACATCGACGATGGCGACCTTGACACCCTTCTCGTACGCGTCCACGGGTGGATCAACCTGCGGCTTGACGATGATGACGATCGAGGGATTCGGCGTCGCCTTGGGATCGTAGGTGAGCGCGCCGATGCCGCGCGTGACGAGCACGCGGATGTAGACCTCGCCGTCGATCTTCGCGAGCGCCTGCGTATCGCGAATCTGCGCCGCGAGCTCCTCGTCGGTGAAAGGGAGCGGCAGCTCAATCATCCGCGCCGACCGCCGCAGCCGCCGCATGTGGCGGTCGTAGAGAAACGGGCGCCGGTGATAGGTGCGCATCGTTTCGTAGACGCCCTCGCCGTAGAGGAAGCCGTGATCGAAGACGGAGATCACCGCATCGCGCTCCGGCGTGATGCGTCCATTAACATTGACCATCGCAGACATACTGAGTCCTAATATTCCCACGAACGAATGCGAATTCTGAACGCCGCGCAGATGCGCGAGGCCGACCGCTTCACGATTGAAGAGATCGGCATCCCCTCCCTCGTCCTCATGGAAAACGCCGGACGGCAGGTCGTCGCGGCCATCGAGGCGGCCTATGAGGCGCGGCTCAACGGACGCGTCGCGGTGCTCTGCGGGCGCGGCAACAACGGCGGCGATGGCTTCGTCGTGGCGCGGACGCTCCTGCAGCGCGGCATCGACGCGTCCGTGTTCGTCATCGGCTCGCTGACGCAGGTCCGCGGCGACGCGAAGACGAACCTGGACATCCTTGGCCGTCTTGGCGTCACGGTGGTCGAGATTGGCGACGAGCAGAGCTGGGAGCTGCACTTCTCCGAGATCTCCCAGTGCACGCTCATCGTCGACGCGATCTTCGGGACGGGGTTGAAGGCGGCGCTCGGCGGCATGATGGAAACGATCGTCGCCGACGTCAACGCCTCGTCCCTCCCCATCGTGTCGATCGATCTGCCGAGCGGGCTGTCGGCTGATACGCCGCACGTGATCGGCGACTGCATCGATGCCTCGATGACGGTGACGCTCGCCGCGCCGAAGCTGCCGCTCGTGCTGCCGCCCGGCGAGGAGCACGCCGGCGACGTCGTCATCGCCGACATCGGCATCCCGCACGAGGTGATCGACGGCATCGAGGGACAGCACATCGAGCTGCTGACGCCCGAGCAGCTGCGCGACGTGGTCGAGCCGCGCGCGGCGGACTCGCACAAAGGAGACTTCGGGCGCGTCACGATCGTCGCCGGCTCGCGGGGGAAGACGGGCGCCGCGCATCTGGCCGCGATGGGCGCACTGCGCTCGGGGGCGGGGCTCGTGACGGTGGCCACGCCCGCCTCCGTGCTGCCGATCGTGGCGTCGATGGCGCCGGAGCTGATGACCGAGCCGCTTCCCGAGGAGGCGGATGGATCCGTCGCCGCGAAGGCGATCGATCAGCTGCTCGAGCTCCGCCATGATGTGATCGCCTGTGGGTCCGGCATCGGCCGCGGTCCCGCCGTCGGGGCGTTCGTCGGCGCGCTGCTCGAACGCGCCACCGTGCCGCTCGTGCTCGACGCCGATGCCATCACCGTACTGGCGGAGGATCCCGGACGCCTCACCGGCAGGGAAGAGCGCGACGTGATCATCACCCCGCATCCAGGCGAGATGGCTCGCCTGATTGGCGCCTCCATCGAGGAAGTGCAGGGCAGTCGCATCGACGTCGCGACCGAGTTCGCGACGGCGCATCGCGTGTACGTCGTGCTGAAGGGTCATCGCACGATCATCGCGACGCCGGACGGCCATATCTTCATCAACCCGACCGGCAACGCGGGGATGGCGACCGGCGGCACCGGCGACGTCCTCACCGGCATGATCGCCGCGTGGCTGGCGCAGCTGCTCGATGCGGAAGCGGCGTGCCGCCTCGCCGTCTTCCTGCACGGCGCGGCGGGCGATCTTGCCGAAGCGAGCGAAGGCCAGGTCGCAATGGTGGCGACCGATGTGATCGCCCATCTCGGCGACGCTCTCAACAGGCTGTGCAACCCGGATAAAGACAGTTCGTAGTTGGTAGTTGGTGGTTGGTCGTTGCTGGTCAGAATCACGAAGTCCGATACGGAAACGCAGAACCTCGCTCGTGAGTTTGCGTCAACGCTCCATGCCGGCGATGTCCTGTTACTCTCCGGGGATCTCGGCGCGGGAAAGACGACATTCGTTCGCGGGCTTGCAGAGGGACTGGGTATCGATCCAGGCGACGTCAGCAGTCCTACGTTTACGCTGCTGCACGAATACCGCGGCGGGCGGCTGACGCTGTATCACGCGGATCTCTACCGGCTCGACAAGACCGCGACCGATGATCTGGGATTGGAAGAAACGGGAGTACGAGACGGGGTGCTCGCGATTGAATGGCCAGACCGGCTTTCCCATGACCTGGCTGGCGCAAGAGTGATTCGATTCGATGTCGTGGAAGATGTTTCGCGTCGAATCACGATCGACCCGGAACCACCAACCACCAACTGCTAACTACCAACTATTCCATGCGGTAGTTCGGCGCCTCCTTCGTAATCTGCACGTCGTGCACGTGGCTCTCGCGCGCGCCGGCCGGCGTGATGCGAATCAGCTTCGCCTTCCGCTGCAGCTCGCCAATGGTCGCGCTGCCGCAATAGCCCATGCCGGCGCGGAGACCGCCGACGAGCTGATGAATCATCGCGGAGACGCTCCCTTTGTGCGCGACGCGCCCTTCGATCCCCTCCGGCACGAGCTTGTCGCTGGCGCGCCCGCCTTCGAGATCGAATTCGTCCTGGAAGTAGCGGTCGCGGCTGCCGCGGCGCATCGCGCCAATCGACCCCATGCCGCGGTACTCCTTGTAGCTGCGCCCCTGGAAGAGGATCAGCTCGCCGGGGCTTTCGTCCGTGCCGGCGAATAGATTCCCGATCATCGTGCAGCTTGCGCCGACCGCGATCGCCTTCACGATGTCCCCTGAATAGCGGATGCCGCCGTCGGCGATGACGGGGACATTGCGCGCCGTCGCGGCGCGCGCGCATTCCATGATCGAGCTGATCATCGGCACGCCGATGCCGGCCACCACGCGCGTGGTGCAGATGGAGCCGGCGCCGATGCCCACCTTCACGGCGTCGACGCCCGCGTCGATCAGCGCCTCGGTGGCTTCGGCGGTGGCGACGTTGCCGGCGACGAGATCCGTGTTCGGGAATTCGCGCCGGACACGCGCCACCATGTCGATCACGCCCTGCGAGTGGCCGTGCGCGGTGTCGATGACGAGCACGTCCACGCCCGCGTTGACGAGCGCACGCGCGCGCTCGAACGCATCCTTCGCGACGCCGATGGCCGCGCCGCAGCGCAGCCGCCCGAGCGCATCCTTGCACGCGTTCGGGTACTTGACGGCCTTCTGGATGTCCTTGACCGTGATGAGCCCCTTCAGCCGGTAGTCGCGATCGACGACGAGCAGCTTTTCGACCTTGTGTTGATGCAGGATCTCGCGCGCCTCGTCCAGCGTGGTGCCGACGGGAACCGTGTAGAGCGGATGGCTCGTCATCACCTCGTCGATCGCGCGATTGACATTGGTCTCGAACCGCAGGTCGCGGTTGGTCAGGATGCCGACCAGCCGCCCTTCCTTGCTGCCATCGTCCGTGATCGGCACGCCGGAGATGCGGTACTTCTTCATCAGCTCCTGCGCTTCGTAGATGCGATTGGACGGGCCGAGCGTGATCGGGTTGACGATCATGCCGCTCTCGGAGCGCTTGACGCGATCGACTTCGGATGCCTGCTCCTCGATGGAGAGGTTCTTGTGGATGACGCCCACGCCGCCGTGCTGCGCCATGGCGATGGCGAGGCCGGATTCGGTGACCGTGTCCATCGCCGCGCTGAGCAGCGGCACGTTCAGGCGGATGTTGCGCGTCAGACGCGTCGACACGTCGACCTGCGTCGGCAGCACTGTCGAGTGCTGCGGCACCAGGAGGACGTCATCGAATGTCAGCGCGGTCGCGAGTTCGGTACCGGTGGGGAGGAGGGTGAGGGATCCGGTCTTGAGTTCCATTCGTTATCTTAGCTCACGCGGCCTGACCGTGACATTTCTTGTACTTCTTCCCGCTGCCGCAGGGGCACGGATCGTTGCGTCCGACCTTCGGCTCCTCGCGCCGAACGGTCTTGATCACATCGTCTCCGCCCGTGCGCGCGGGCACGGGACCCTGCCGTCCTGACGCCTCGGCCATCGCGGCGGGCGTGGCCGCGCGCGCGGTGCCGAACGCCGACGCGGCCTCCGCCTTGTTCAACGACATCTGCGAAGGGGCGCGGCGCGCGACCGGCCGCGGCGCGGCCGGCGCTTCCTCGCTCATCACGGGACGCAGGTGATTGACGTAGCGGACCATCTCTTCCTCGACCCGCTGCTTCATGTCGGTGAACAGATCAAAGCTTTCGCGCTTGTACTCGACCAGCGGATCGCGCTGGCCGTAGCCGCGCAGGCCGATGCCTTCCTTCAGATGGTCGAGCGAGTAGAGGTGATCCTTCCACTGCTGATCGACGATCTGCAGCATGATGTCGCGCTCGACGCGCCGCAGCAGGTCCGAACCGACCAGCTTTTCCTTCGCTTCGTAGTTCGCCTTGATCGCCGACCAGAGCGCGTCGCCGATGTCGTCCGCGTTCATGTCGTCGAGATTCAGCGCGTCGAGCTGCGCCGGCTCGACGTCGAAGATGCGGTTGACCTCGCGATTCAGCGCCTCGATGTCCCACTCTTCGACGTCCACCTGCTTGCCCGCGAAGCGCTCGACCTGCTCGTCGAGGAGGTCTTCGGCGAGCGCGAGCAGGTAGGCACGCGTGTCGACGACCTCCTCCTCGGAGAGGTGAATCTTCCCCTCGAGAACCTCGCGCCGCAGCGTGTAGATGCTCTCACGCTGCTTGTTCATGACGTCGTCGTACTCGAGGAGGTGCTTGCGCACGGAAAAGTTCTGCGCCTCGACCTGCTTCTGCGCGCGCTCGATGGCGCGGCTCACCATCCCGTGCTCGATCGGCACGCCTTCTTCCATGCCGAGCCGCTGCATCAGGCCGGAGATGCGCTCCGAGCCGAAGATACGCATCAGGTCGTCTTCGAGCGACAGGTAGAAGCGCGAGGAGCCCGGGTCGCCCTGACGTCCCGCGCGGCCGCGCAGCTGGTTGTCGATGCGCCGCGCCTCGTGCCGCTCGGTGCCGAGGATGTGAAGTCCGCCGAGGTCCACGACGTCCTCGTGCTCCGCGCCCGTGACCCGGCTGAAATGGGAGAAGATGCGCTCCCAGTCCGCCCGCGGCACCCGATAGAAGCCGTCGACGTGGAAGTAGTAGACGAACTCCTCGTCGTCGACGAATTTCTCCTCGCCCTTCGGCAGCTTCTCGGCAACTTCTTCCGACAACGCCTGCTGACGCGCCATGTGCTCGGGGTTGCCGCCGAGCAGGATGTCGGTGCCGCGGCCGGCCATGTTCGTGGCAATCGTCACCGTGTTCTTCTTGCCGGCCTGTGCGACGATTTCGGCTTCCTGCGCGTGGTACTTCGCGTTGAGGACGACGTGCTTGATGCCGCGCTTGCGGAGCAGGGCCGAGAGGCGTTCGGACTTCTCGATCGACACCGTGCCGACGAGCGTCGGGCGTCCGGATGCCTGCTTGTCGAGAATGTCGCTGACGATGGCCTCGTACTTCTCGCGCTCGGTGCGGTAGACGAGGTCTGGCTCCTCGACGCGCTTGAGCGGCCGGTTTGTCGGGATGGCGATGACGTCGATCTTGTAGGTGGTCGCGAACTCCTGCGCCTCGGTTTCCGCGGTGCCCGTCATGCCGGACAGCTTCTTGTACTTGCGGAAGTAGTTCTGGAAGGTGATGGTCGCCAGCGTCTGGTTCTCGCGCTCGATCTTGACCTTCTCCTTCGCTTCCACGGCCTGATGCAGGCCATCGCTCCAGCGACGTCCCGGCATCAGACGTCCGGTGAACTCGTCGACGATGACGACGCCGCCGTCCTTGATCATGTAGTCGACATCGAGACGGAACAGCGTGTGCGCGCGCAGCCCCTGGTGCACGTGGTGGAGCAGCGGCATGTTCGCCGGGTCGTAGAGACCGTTCGAGCCGGGCACGAGGCGATGCGCGAGCAGCTGCTCGGCCTTCGCCATGCCGGTTTCCGTCAGCGTGACCGTCTTGTGCTTTTCGTCGACGATGTAGTCGCCGGTCTTTTCCAGCTCCTCGCGCTCTTCCTGTTTGACCTGTCCCTGCGTGACCGCGCCCTTCTTCAGCCGCGGAATGATGCGATCGACTTCGTAATACAGATCGGTCGACTCTTCCGCCGGGCCGGAGATGATGAGGGGCGTGCGCGCTTCGTCGATCAGGATGCTGTCGACCTCGTCGACGATGGCGTAGTGATGCCCGCGCTGCACCATCGACCCGAGGTCGAACTTCATGTTGTCGCGCAGGTAGTCGAAGCCGAACTCGTTGTTGGTGCCGTAGGTGATGTCGGCGCCGTAGGCGACCTGCCGCTGCTGTTCGGTGAGCTCGTGCTGGATGACGCCGACGCTCATGCCGAGGAAGCGGTAGAGACGACCCATCCACTCCGAGTCGCGTCGCGCCAGGTAGTCGTTGACGGTGACGACGTGAACGCCCTTGCGCTCGAGCGCGTTCAGATACGCGGGGAGCGTCGCCACGAGCGTCTTGCCCTCGCCCGTCTTCATCTCCGCGATCCGTCCCTGGTGCAGCACCATGCCGCCGATGAGCTGCACGTCGAAGTGCCGCATGTTCAGCACGCGCTTGCCGGCTTCGCGGACGACCGCGAACACTTCGGCCAGGACGTCATCGAGCGATTCGCCGGCGGCGACGCGCGTCTTGAATTCTTCGGTCTTGGCGCGGAGCTGTTCGTCGGAGAGCGCCTGCATCTGCGGTTCGAGCGCGCTAATCTCGACGACGAGCGGCCGGAGCCGCTTGATTTCACGCTCGTTCTGCGTGCCGATGACCTTGGCGAGAACTTTTCCGATCATGAACGGTAGGACGCGCCGGGAGCGCGGCCGGATATCTGAATAGTTTAAGGGAAAAGGTGTTGTCCGGCTAAAGCCAGACGCTACCGCGTGTAGTGTCCGCCTTCAGGCGGACCATCGCGCGGACCTTACTGCGCGCGGGGCTTCTGCGAGAGGAGCTGGAGCGGATTGAGGAGCTTGCCGTTGGCGAGCACCTCGTAATGCAGGTGATAGCCAGTCGAACGGCCCGTGTTGCCGACATGCCCGATGATGTCGCCGCGCTTCACCTTCGCGCCCTGCTTCACGCTGTAGTTGAGCAGGTGGCCGTAGCGCGTCTGCAGGCCGAAGCCGTGATCGACGACGATCAGATTTCCGTAGCCGCCCTGCCAGCCGGTGTGGACGACCGTCCCCGCTGCCGTCGCGTAGACCGGCTGACCGCGTTCACCGGCGATGTCGAGACCCGCGTGGAAATCGTCGTCTCCCGTGAACGGATCGACGCGATGACCCATCGTTGACGAGAGCCACCCTTGTGCCGGCCAGATCGACGGCGTCGCGGCTGCGAGTGCGTTGCGGCGATCGACGTTGCGGCTCACGACGGTCAGCCGCGACTCGAGGCTCTCGAGCAGCGTGCGCAGCAAGCCGAACGTATCGTCAGGAGTGCCGAGCGCGGAGAGCGTCCGCTGCGCGGTCCGATCGGTTTCCGTGCTGCCGCCCATTGCACGCGATTTCACAACGGCCGGAAGCTTGTCCATCGTCTTCGCGAGATTCGGATCGAGCGCCGAGCGCGCGCCGATGTCCTGGATGGCTGCTTCGAGCGAGGAAATTTGCGTGGCCAGTTCGGTCGTTGCAGATCTGAAATTCGCGTTCTCGGCCTCGAGCGCCTGATGGCTGGCGCGGAGGTCAGCGACGTCACTCTTCGCTTTCCACGCGGCGCCGATACCGATGAGCACGGGCAGCGCGGCGACAATGCCGACGCTGATAAAGATGGGTCGAAGCGACAACGTCGCACGGCGGACGACGCCCGAGCTGCGGTCGGCGATGATAATCGTGTAGCGCTTCGAAGCCATTCCGTCCTTGGGTTAAGAGGGGAT
>Ga0066699_10000578_pt1 | contig 11003 bp, 9 predicted proteins | sample GraSoiAngelo_148_FD_66455 | JGI IMG/M metagenome (GOLD analysis project Ga0066699, IMG submission 66455) | Grasslands soil microbial communities from the Angelo Coastal Reserve, California, USA - 14_1009_09_20cm | ecosystem: Environmental > Terrestrial > Soil > Grasslands | place: USA... | reverse complement strand
GGGGTTGAGCGCGCGGCGCATGTTCGGCGGCGTGGGGCTCTACTGCGAGGAGCTGTTCTTCGGCCTCATTGACAACGACACGCTGTATCTGCGCGTCAACGACGACAACCGCGCGGATTATACCGCCCGCGGAATGAGGCCGTTCCGGCCCTACGCCGATCGGCCCGAGCTCAGCATGAGCTACTACGAGATACCGGCGGATGTGCTGGAGGATGCGGCGCAGCTCGTCAGCTGGGCGCGGCGATCCGTGGCGGCGGCGATGGCGGCGCCACAGTCGCGGGTCAAATCCCGCAAGCGATGATCCCGCACGGGCCACCCCGGCGATGACGCTATTTCGTGAGCGTCACCGCACCCTGAATCGGATAGACGGTAGTCAGCAGCAGGTTCACGAATTTCTGCAGGTCTGCCGCGGGGGCGTTGGCGACGTAAAGCACGTCCTGGTTCTCCACCGGGAAATTCTGCGCGACCAAGAACGCGCGCGGATCCTTGAGATTGACTCGATAGATCACCGGCAGGCGCGTCGCCGGGGCCGCTCCCGCTGTGTCGCCCGAGCCGGAGCCGTCCTGCGACTCGAAGCGGAAGATGAAGACGCCTTCCGCATTGGCGCGCGTGTCGAGCAGGGCGCCCGCGCGCGCCAATGCCTGCGCGAGTGAGATGCCCTTGGCCTCGAAGTTGATCTCGCCGTTCTTGCCGGTAGCTCCGAGAGCGGTGAAGCTGAGCGGCTGATACAGGGCCGTCACAACATCGCCTGGCTGCAGCTGAATGTTCTGACGGGGATCGCGGATCACGGTATCGAGCGGCAGTGAATGCACCGCGGTATCGCGCGTCAGTTGCAGGGTGATCTTGTCGACCGGCTGGCGCGTGCCGCCGGCGGCGGCGAGCGCGTCGAGCAGGTGTTCGCCGCGCGGCGTGAGGGGCATTCGCATGCTGGTCTGCACCTCGCCGACGACGGTGACGTAGGCGGTGTTGTTCACGGCGCGGCGCACCAGCACCTGCGGCTTGTGCGCCTGGCGGTGCAACAGCGCAGTGATATCCGCCTCGATCTCGCGCAGGCTCTTGCCGGACGCCTGAACGGTGCCGGCGAAAGGCACATAGATGTTCCCGTCGGCGTCAACCATCTGCTGCGGCAGCGTCGTTACGTTGGATGTGCTGCCGCCGGAGTAGCCGAGCGCGCTGCCGCCGTTGCCTAGGGACGCGGCCTGTCCGCTGCCATACGAGAACAACACCGTCGGGGGGGCCTCCCACACCGAGACGTCGAGGACGTCACCCGGGCCGACGACAGCGGTCTTCGGAGAGGTGCTCCGAAACATATCAGAAAACAACCCAACCGTGTGGCGCTCGCTCAGATGCTTCGCGACGGCACCGTCGACGTCGACGACGCGGATATTGGCGGTAGCCTGGCTTTCGATCTGACGTCGCGACGGTCCTGATGTCGGCAGCAGCGAGCAGGCGCCCAGCAGGCTCGCGGCAACCATTGCCGCGCAGCTCGATAGCCCGACCCGCGACGTGGCAGGTGCGTTCGCTACGTCGCTCACAAGACCCACCTCTTGGGCTCGGGGGCAGGCTCTGCCGAGCGCAGCACGGAGAATTTCGAAAGCTGCCTGGTATAGGCAATCTTCGCCTCCGCATACACAATGTTGTCGATCGTCACGAGGCGTTCGGCGAGCCGCTCGGTCGCTGAGTCCATCGGTTGGCGCTCCAGGCTCTTCTTGAAGTGCGGATTCGCCTGCATCAAAGCCTCGACGGAGTGGTCGGCGCGCAACGCCGGAAGCGGGCGGCCGAGAATACAGAAGAGGAGCTCGACCGAGCGGTTGAAGTCTTCCTGGATGCCGAGGAAAGCGAACTCCCGCAGCCGCTGCCGTACGGCAGGACGAATCGCCGTCGAGAGTATTTCATTCACGGCGTTGGCATCCTGCGCAGAGCGGAGCGCCTGCTGCCATTCCTGCCACCAACGCTCCCCCATGATCGCCCAGGTCATGTGGTTCGAGACACCCCCGTCCCATTCGAACTCCGGCCTGCCGAAGAACTCGGCCATCGTCAGCTCATTGGCCAGAGCAAGTCCGCCGCCGTAGTTGGGATGAGACGGCTCATGGGCGCGCCAGAAGTGGTAGAGCGACGCGAGCCGCTTCTTCGGCTCACGCACGAAGGTAATCAGCTGCAATTCGCGTCTGGGGATTAAAGCCAGCGAGTCATGGTTGAAATGTCCTGCGAACACGGAGTAGGCCGACAACTCGGCGGGTGAGCGCCGATACAGCGTATCGCGGTGCTCGCGGTAGACCTGCTCCTTTGGAAAGGCTTCGAGCAGCATGTTCTGCACGCTCGTTCCGGCGGTCTTTTCGATGTGCAAGAACACAATCGCAGGGTGATCGTAGGAGAGCGTCGGGTGCGGCCAGGACTTTTGGGTTGTCAACATACTCCAGTGCTCGTCCGAGCGTGCCACCTCGGAGATCAGAGCCGCTGGGTCCCGGTGACGCAGGAGTTTACCGACATGCGCAGCCAGTCCCTCTTCGTCGGGGTCACGTTTCAGGAGGCCCCTGTAAGCCGCGCGCACCAGATCCTCTGCCCGCAGGCCTATGAGCAGCTCCCAATGCTCCTCGGAGCGTGCGATCGTGGCGAGTAGTTGCGCCACGTTGCCCTTCTCGCGAAGCTGTGTGACGTACTTGCGCTGGGCCTCTTCGTCCAGATCCCGGTTCAGCAACCCCTGATAGACCGCAGACACCAGCTGCTCGGCGCGCGCAGGGAGGAGTCTTTCCCAGTGCTCTTGTGAGCGGTCGATGGTGGCGAGTAGCCCCGGCAGATCCCGAGTGTTCCGTAGCTCTTCGACATAGGTCGAAAGCGCATCCTCGTCGGGTTCACGTCGCAACAGACCCAGGTAAGTGTCGCGGACGAGCTCTTCGAGGTGCGCGCCGAGCTGCTTTTCCCATGCCTCACGCGAGGTTGCAATGTCCGCCACCATGCCGGCGAGATTTCCCGTCCTGAGGAGCTCGTTGCAATACGTCTTCAGTCCCTCGGGATCAGGCTCCCTTCCCAATATCCCCACGTAGATCGAGCGCACAATATCGGGCGCGATGAGCTTCAGGGCGAGACGAAACATAGCCGAGGTTTTCATTTTTGCAGTGTCTGGTTCGAAGGCGCAGACGCCACTAGGGCCTTAACCAAGGCTTCCAGCCGCTCCGGCGGCACATCGCCCTGGTGTAGGTATTTCGCGGCTGCGCCGGCGACTCTGAGATACCAGTCGTCCGGCAGGAAGCACCCGTCTTCGTTCAGGTACACCATCTGGGTACCGGCGGGGAGCGTATCGCTGCGTGTTTCGACCGGAAAAATGGCGGTTCCCTCGTCCACCTCGTCGAACATGGCAACGTAGAGCGAGCTCACGTGCGATTGCAGCAGGTCGGCGACCTGACGCCACAGGAAGCGACCACAGTGGCGCGGTGTGCGATTCAGCACCGCCTCCCTTGGCTTGCCGCGATTCGTCGTCAGATTCGACCAGGAGAAGCCGGAGAACACGACTGGCAGATAGCGGCTACCCAGGCGTCTGGTCTCATTGAGGTCGGGGATCACAGTGTCGCGCACGAACTTGTCGGCGCCAGACTCATCCGTAAATCGGCCCACTGACCAGGGACTGATCACATCGTAGGCACGGTAGATCTCCGCCCACTGGGGTTCCCCCTTGGAATCGCGATCCAAAGTCCTCCAGTAACTCGGCACGCCGCCGATCAGCGTCACCGCCGCCAGGCCCTGCCGACCGGACTTCAGGTCATCGATGAGCGCCGCTACCTCGCTCGGGTTGCCGGGACGGTCACGGAGTCCAAAGCCCCACAACTCCAACACGGGCTTACCGTGATCCTTCAGGTAGGCAGCGCTTTCGGTCAGCTGCAGATCCTCTACGAGGTGGTGCCAGTCTCTCCTCACCGCCTCGGTCACGGTATCACCGTTGGCGCCGGAGATGTCGTACACGACGAAGAACGATCGCTCGTTCTGCTCGGCTGCCGATTGCACATTCTTGAGTACGTGATCGAAACGCCTTCTGTTGGCGGGATTCGCGATGGCCACAACGAAACGCTGTGCCGCCGCCGCGTCGATGTCGTGGTTGCGCATCCAACGAAAATGCAGGGCGACCACATTCGGGTCCTGTGAGGAGAACAGCTTGATCGTTCCCTGTCCGTCGGCGCGCCGCAGCCCCGTGTCGCACAGGTCCTGCGGCTTGAGCTCACGGGTTGAAGGCAACATGTCGACCGTGAACGCCTGCGGCCCGGGATCCTTGTCGAACCAGTGTTGCCACGACTTGTTGTCCTCGAAGTCGCCCGGGCACCCGAACCAACCCTGGTACCCGACGATCAAGCGGCCGGAAAGGCCATCGGCGCCCGCCGCGAAAGTAGGAACTATGGCGAGCGCCAGTAGAGCCACGCCGGCGCGCTGGCAGGGTGATCGCGGGGTCACGCGCGTATCCGTTGAATAGCCGGGTCGAATGGGAGCTGGGCGCGCCAGCTCGAGTAGCGCTCCTCGAACAGCTTGTGGGCCTCGTCGTATAGCGCCAGATCGAGTTGCAGAACCCGCTCGAGGACGCGCTCGGCCTCCACTCCGACCCCTTCCGCGGGCAGGGCCTTCTTGAAGTGGGGGTCGCTGACCATGCGATCGCCGAGAGAATTGAGCTGTGGTAACTCGCTAGGCTTGCTACGGCCGAGAGCATGGAACAGCAACTCCACGGACTCGGCGAAGCGTTCCTGGAGGCCCACGAACAGCATCCCACGCAGCCTCCCGGCAATCAGGGCGCGCGCCTCACGCAGCACCCGCTCGTCGGCCGGGTCCGCAGCGAGCCTGTGTCGCCACTCGCTCCACTGCCGCTCGCCCATCAGCGCCCACGTCATGTGGTTCCATACCTCCGGGCGCGTGCTGATCCGTGGGTCCTGCAGGAATGCAACCAGGCTCAACTCGTTGGCCAACTGAGAGCCCTCGCTGTAGTCCGCGTGAGTCGGCTCGTGGGCTCGCCAGTAGTGATAAAGCGACAACAGCCTCCCGCGCGGCTCCCTGACCATGCCGACGATCGACAGGGATTTTCTTGGAATGTAGGACAGGCTGTCGTAGTTCAGATGTCCGGCAAACACCGTGTAACGCGAGAGCAGGCCCGCTGGCGCCTTGTAGATTCGATTGCTGCCGCGGAAACAGATATTCCTGTGTCCGTACGAGAGGGCCAGCAGACGGTTCAGCGAGCTGCCACCGGTTCGGTGCATGTGCAGGAAGACCAGGGTAGGGACCTCGAAGCGGTTCTTCGGGTCGGGGACGTTGCTGTCCTCGGTTCGCTTCCGCGAGAACTCGCTCGACTTGACGATCTTGCGCAGCACGTGCTCGAGATCGTTGGGCTGGCGCATCATAGCCGTATAGTCGAGCAGCTCGGTGGCGCTGGGCGCGCGGCCCTGCAGACCCTTGTATACCGGCTGGGCAAGGGCTGCGAGGAACTCCGACAGCAGCCGCTTGCGAAACTCCGCCGACCCCACGACGGTCGCGATCAATTCTGCTACGTCGCAGCGTTCACTGATCATGCGGCCGTACGAGTCCCGGGCATTCCCATCCGGTTCCCGGCCGAGCGCTCCGCGGAACACTCCGCGCACTAGCATGTCGGCCTGTTCGGAGAACATCCGTTTCCGGAATTCGTCCGAGCGCGCCATGTCGCCGACGACGTCCGCGAGCCGCGTCGCCTGCTGGATGTTTTTCGAGTACGCGGCAAGGCCGGCAGCGTCCGATGGCCGCGCCAGGAGGCCACGATAGAGACTGTCGGCCAGCTCCCGCGAAAAAATGCGCACGAACCGCAGGAAGCGGCGCTCACGCGAGCGAGTCTCGGCGCTCAGCTCTCCGGGCTCCATGGCTAGCTGATGCCTCCATCACGCTCGAACACGACGCTGACCAGCTCACAGGGTGCGTCCGGCGGAAAGTCCTCGAGTCTGCGCGTAGGACGGCCGTCCTCGAGGAGGTAGCAGGTGTAGCCCAGAGCTGCCAGCTGGGCGATGTATGCGCGCGGCGAAACCCCCGACACCTCCTGCAGCTGCTGCGGATAGAGCTCGGACATGATCGGCGGGTGCTTGCGTCCGATGGCCGCCTGCGCGCCGGCCAGCGCTCTGGCCTCCGCGCCCTCGATGTCGATCTTGATGAAATCCGGCGCGAGCTCCGGCAGGAGCTCGTCCAGCACGGCCGCGGTCACGACGGTCGACTCGCACTCGCGGCGGCGCTCGGCCGGTAGGCTGCCGATGAAGGAGTGCCCCGGGTTGTCGGTGTCACGCTCCCAGTTGAGCTCGACCCGCCCCCATTGATTGGAAAGAGCAAGGGTCCACACCGAAACCAGGCTGCGGAGATCGTTGTCCGCAATGGTGCGCTTGAGCATCGCCGAGGTGTCCGGCCGGGGCTCGAAGGCGTGCACGGCCCCTTTTCTGCCCACGCACTTCGCCGCGAGGAGCGAGAACCAACCGACGTTGGCGCCGATGTCGAGCACGACGTCGCCGCAGGCAACGTGTGCAGAGAGGTAGCCGCTCTCGCTCGGCTCCCAGGAGTTGTTCAGACAGCCGCGCGAGACGTACTGGTCCGCGAGATCGACCCACATCGTGAAGCGGTCCATCACCTCCGTAGCCACCCATTTCGAATGCCCGCAGAAGCGCCCATGCAGCACCTTCGACTGAAACTCGGGGGAGGCCATGATGGCTCTGCGCAGCGCGGCGAGCGTCGGCAGGTCGAGGTGAGCGCGCAGCGCCTCCGGACTCTCCACCTCTCGTCCCAGCAACAGCCGATAGGCGAGGCGCACCGTGTTCTCGGTGGTGGCCGGTGTTGCCGCGGGTTCGGACGGGGGCTGGCAGAGAGGGCGCGCCATGACCGGGGCCCGCTAAGAGGTACCCGAGGGGAAGAGGCCGTGCTGAGCAAGCCGGCCCTGGCGCTCGCACTTGCGCGCCACGAATACGTTCGAAAGCATCCTGTCCGAGCCGGTGGAGTTGTCTTCCCGGACCTCCAACGCCATGCAGCCGTGCTCGGCGATCAGCTGGAAGATCCTGCTCTGCGGCACGCAATGCATCTGCATGTCGAGGGGATGATCCGTGCTCAGCCATTCCGTCAGGTTGAAGTGGTAGCCGGTGATATAGGTGGGCACCTGGAAGATGGCGATGCCGCCGCGCTTGAGAGCTCCGAGGGCCATGCGGATCAACTCCACGATGACCGGGGGCGGGTTGTGCTGGAACACTATGCGCGAGTAGAAGAAATCACAGGGCTCCAGCTGCAGCAGGATGCCCGCTGGGCACTCGTGCAGCACGACGTTGCGCACATCGAGCTCCCCTGCGCGCTCCTGAGCGCAGCGCAGATGCGCGGCGGAGATATCGTAGCCGTGTACCTCGCGGAAGCCGCGCGCCAGGACCATGGTCATGCGTCCCACACCGCAGCCGTACTCGACACAGGTTCCGGTGAGTGAGTGGCCGTGCCGGCGCAGTGTCCTTACGATCTGCTCGCCTTCGTGCTCTCCGGACGCCCAGAACTCGCCGATCGTCTGCCCGAGCCGCTGCGGCAGGAACTGCGCGTTGGTGAGCACCGAGAAGTGCGGCCGCGATTCTCCGAGGTGCTCCCAGGCCGCCTTGATCTTCGCAAGGCAGGCGTGCAGCTCCTCCGGCGTCGCCTCCGTCTCGACATCGATGGGCCGCATATCGAGGGACATGCGCCCGATGGGCAGCCCCCGAAAGCGCTGCTTGAGATCGAATTCGCGCGAGGAGATCAAGATCTCCGCAAGGTGTTGCTCGTCGCGCGCGTTGCTGTGCAAGCGAATGGATTCTTCCGATTCCGGTTCCCGCCCCAGGAAGAAGCGAAAGCCCCAGAGCACGGCGTCTTTGGTGACGGGCATGCTAGAACTCCTTCACGGCCGGAGCGATCTCACCGGCATCTTCCGTGATTGGAGCAATCTCCGCAGGGTTAGCGGCGGCGCGTCGCTGCACGCGCGCGAGGAACCGCTCCCATTGAGGCAGGATCTTCTCGGGCACATAGCGCGCCCCGACCGCCTGCCCGAGCTGCCTGAGCCGCGATTGCACAGCGGGTGCATCCGGCGCGTAGAGTACGCGCTTCGCGGACTCGACCAGACTGGCTGTCGCGTAGGGATTGAAGTAATCGGCTGCATCCGCGTACACCTCGCGATGGACGGCGATGTCGGAAGCCAGCACCACGCCGCCGCTGCGCATTGCTTCGACCCCGGAGAAATCAAAACCCTCGCCGAGGCTCGGACAGAGGGTGGCGGTGGCGTGCCGGTAGAGCACGCGCAGGTCCGGCGCGGGAACTGCGTTCAGCATGAAGAGGTCGCCGCGGTCGATCCACGCCCGGAAGCCCTTGATGAGCTGCTTGTAGTCCCATCCGAGCGTGCCCACGATCACCAGCTTCAGGTCGGGGTCCACCTCCGCCTTCAGCACTTCCCAGGCGGCAATCAAGCGCGAGTGGTTCTTGCGTGGCTCGACCGTCGATACCGCCAGCAGGTACTTCAAGGGTCGGGCACTCAAAGCGCGCTCGTAGAACCTCTCCTGCTCGCGCAGCGTCAGGAAGTTGGGCGACAATCCCAGACCCTTCGCATCGGGGTCCAGACCGTAGAGGCGCGCCCTGATAATGCCCGCGACGCGTTCGACCGGAGAGTTCTCCAGGTAGTAGTGGTGCGACACCATGTTGTGAATCGCGACGGCGCGCTCCGCGACCTGTGGAAACATCTTGAGCAGGTCACGACGCGTCGCGTCGGAGACGCACGCGAAATAGGCCCCGGACCTCACGTTGCTCATCAGGGCGTAGAAATGCGTTGCCTGGTGAAGCGACTTGTCCGAAATGGTGTGCGGCATGAACACCGGTAGCGCATCGTGATAGCGGACCACCAGCGCGGTGTTGGCCGAGACCCGACCGGGGTAAGGCGTCTGCGAGATGAAGATGTCGACACCGCGCGTCAAGATCCGTGCGTAGCGCGGCGACCGCAGCGCGTTCAGAGTGTTCAGTCCGATCATGTGCATGGTGTGCCAGGGCACGGCGCACACGCGCTGCTGCGCCCCGGTCACCAGGCTGAAGTCGCCCGCCGGCAGTGTCTTGGCGAACAGCGTGCGCCAGATGAAGTCCTCGAAGTATCGCGGGCGTAGGGTGGTGAGCTTGATCGCGCCGAGACCGAGCAGGGTGGACAGTGTGAGCTTGGCTGACAGGAAACGCCGGCCGAAATATTCGCGGATCCGGTCATAGAGGGTCGAGAACGGCCGCTCGGCGGCCGAGATCACCACTCGCGAGTAGCGGCCGATCTTGTGCGACTCCGGCGGGTCGAACAGCCAGGTGGGCTCGCCGGTGCCCTTCGCCAGGATGCGATGCGACATCTGCAACATGCCCGAGACGTCGACGCTGCGAATCATCCGCAGCCCGCGGAACAGCAGCCGCGTCTCCTGTGGGATGCCGGCGTAGCCGTCGAACGCGGGACGCAGCTCGAGCATCACGGTCAGCTTTCGGTCCTTGGTCTTATCGCTCATAGGGGTTTACAGTTGGTTGTAAGCAGTGTAAGCCGCGTCGACGTCCGGGTACTCGCGCAACATTCCGTGGTGCAGTACGCACGCTCGAGCGCAGTAGTCGCGGATGTTGTGGGCCTCGTGCGAGACGATGATCATGGCGCGATCGTGCCGCTTCTCGAACAACTCGCGCCGGCATTTCTCGTGAAAGCGCGCGTCGCCCACGGAAATGACCTCGTCGATCAGGAAGCAGTCGAACTCGATTGCCATGGAAATGGCGAATGCGAGTCGGGCGCGCATGCCGGACGAATAGGTCTTGACCGGCTCCTTGAGAAATTTGCCGAGCTCGGAGAAGTCTTCGACAAAGGGCAGGCTCGCGTTGAAGTCGGCCCCGTAGACGCGGCAGATGAAGCGCACGTTGTCGATTCCGGTCAGACTTCCCTGAAAGGCACCGCCGAAGGCCAGCGGCCATGACACGGACATGAGGCGCGTCACCCGCCCGCCGTTCGGGAGCTCCGCGCCGCTGATGATCCTGATCAGGGTCGACTTGCCGGCGCCATTCCTGCCGAGAATTCCGAGCTTGTCGCCTTTGCCGATCCGCAGGCTGACTCCGTTTAGCACCGTGTGGGGGCCGCTGCGCGTGCGGTAGCGCTTGATCACGCTGTCCAGGTGGATCACTCGCCCTCCACGGTGACCGAGACGCGCCTGATGCAAAACAGGGCGATCAGCAGCAATAGGGTGTTCGCCCACACGAGGTAGAGCAGGTTGTAGTGGGCGTGAACGGCCGTGCCGAAGAACCCTTCGCGCAGCAGCTCGGTACAATCCACCGTCGGCAGCAACAGAGCCCACGACTGCACGTGGGCGGGGATCCAATCCACCATGTAGAAGGCGCCGGAAAGCGGCAGGAAGAGATAGCTGATCACGTGCCAGATCCGGTCGACAGGGTCGAACGCCGCCGACAGCGAGCCGATCAGAAGTCCCATCGACATCGCAAACCACGCGAGCAGCAGCCAAGCCACGCCGATCTTGAGGACGTCTTCGGGCGCCGACATGACACCCGCGGCGCTGAGCAGTGTCGTTAGCGTCATGAACGACACCGTTGCGCCGGCGATCTCCAGCAGCAGCCGCGCGATGAACAGGTCGACGACGCGGACGTTACGATGATGCAGCAGCGCCCGATTCGGCTCGATGGCGTTGCCGCACCGGTTGATGGTGTTTCTCCACAGCAGCACGGTCGAATAGCCGGTTACCACGAAGGGCACTAGCGGCAGCTTGGCGGCGTGCGTGTGCACCAGGGACCAGACCGCCAACACCCCGGTGGTGAACATCATCGGCTCGACGAAGACCCACATGAAGCCGATGTTGTGACGGCCGTAGCGCGTGATGATCTCACGCATGACGAGTGCCCCGATGACCCGGGTCTGGATCGCCAGCGAGCGCAGAAAGTCCGGCTGCGGTGCCGTACGGTCCATCAGTCGGCGTGCTCCCTGACGGCGGCGACCAGCAGAGAGGTCAGAGCCCAGACGA
>Ga0066699_10000575_pt1 | contig 11029 bp, 11 predicted proteins | sample GraSoiAngelo_148_FD_66455 | JGI IMG/M metagenome (GOLD analysis project Ga0066699, IMG submission 66455) | Grasslands soil microbial communities from the Angelo Coastal Reserve, California, USA - 14_1009_09_20cm | ecosystem: Environmental > Terrestrial > Soil > Grasslands | place: USA... | reverse complement strand
CCGGCGGCGCTCATCAAGAACCCGGCGTCGACAGCATCCATGCCGCCCGCCGTCAGCACCTTGACCGCCTTGGCCATCGCCGCCTTGGCAGCCTCGTCAAACGTCGCGCCGCCGGCGATCACGGCCACCAGCTCATCCGTCTCGACGATCGGGGTCGGCAGCGACCAGCCGTCCGCCACAGTGACTCGAGCCTGAACCCGGCCGGCGATCTCGACTCCACTCAGGAAGACCTCGCCGTCGCCCATGGCCGCATGGACGTCGCCGAAGTAGACCATTCCGCCATCCGAGAACGTGGGGAGAAAGACCCGGGAACCCACCCCGATGAGCAAGGTGTCCATGTTGCCGCCGTGCTCGGCGCCACGGAATGTCGACACGGGTTCGCCGGCGGGCGCGACCCCCAGCAATCCGATCATCGGCGTCACTGGGACGCGAAACGCGCCCACGTTCGCGTAGCCGTCATCACAGGTCACGATGCGCAGCTCGGGCTCCTTCGTGATCTCAAGTCCCGTCACGCCGGGCCGAGTCACCATCAAGCCCAGCCGGCTGTCGACCTGCAGCTGCTCGATCTCGACGCAGATCGTGTCCCCGCCTTTGACGCCCTCGACCGCGATCGGCCCCGTCGCCGGATTCACGCAGCGCGTGTCGAGCAGGTCACGCACCTGGTCAGCGCGGGTGATTGTCCCGGTGCGGCAGTCGTGCGTCTCGACCACGAATGATTCACCCAGGCTGACCTTCGCCACCGCTTGGTGTCCCGAGTCGAGCGCGTACTTCGGATCCGCCCTGGAGATCGACTTCATCTAGCCACCCCTGATCACATGAGAATCACGCTTGAGCCGCGGTTGAGCGCGGGCGCCCGAATGCGGAACCGAAACGATGTGGTTGACGAGCCGCCCTACCCCCTCGATCTCGATCAAGACCATATCTCCCGGCTCGGCGCTGTATGGCGGCGGCGGGACAAGCGAGGTGCCGGTCAGCAGCCAGGCTCCTGCGGGGAGGGGATAGGAAGAGTGAAGCACGGCGGTCAGCTCGGCGGGATCACGCACCATGTCCGACAGGCTCGCGGCGCCATCGAAAACGGTGCCGCCGCCGCGCGTGATCCGCATCTTGATCGCCGATCCGGACGGGTCGACCTCCCACGCGAGCACCGCCGCAGGGCCGATCGAGCAGCTCCGGTCGTAGACCTTTGCCTGCGGAAGGTAAAGCGGATTCTCGCCTTCGATGCTGCGCGAGCTCATGTCGTTGCCGCAGGCGTACGCGACGACCTCGCCGCGGCTGTTGGAGAGCACTGCCAGCTCCGGCTCTGGGACGCTCCAGGTGGAGTCAGCCCTGACGCCCGCGCCTCCGCCATGGCCCACCACGCGCCACCCGGCAGCTTTGAAAAACAGCTCGGGCCGCTCGGCCTCGTAGACCTTTGCATAGACGTCCTGGTTGCTCGACTCCTCCATCCGCGCGTCCCGGCTGCGCCAGTAGGTGACGCCGCAGGCCCAGACCTCCTGCGACTCCGCGGGCGCGAGCAGCTCGCACCGATCGAGGTCCAGGGCGCCCGTGCTCGTGGCAAGAGCCGCGCGCATCTGGTCAGCGCTCAGCCGGAGCAGCTCATCAAGACCGGCATCAATGCTGCTGAGGCGGCCGCCCGACCACAGCGCCACCCGTTGGTGGCCGGCGTGAGCAATTCTGAGCAAGCATGGTTTTGCCGGCAGGTCGCCGGCGTCTACCGGCATCGCCACCACAGCCTAGCGGACCCTCTTTGCGCTGCCCCTCGTCGCTTGACAGGCTGCACTAGGCAGCGCATATTAACCGCCTCGCGGAAATCCATTTCCATGGGCGGGATGGACTCATCCACTTCGGGGAGGGCGCGCACATCACCAGATGACCAAGAAATACGGCGTGGGGATTCTCGGCGCGGGCTGGGTCGCGGGCGAGTACGTCAAGGCATTCCGCGACCATCCTCTGACCGAGATCCGTGGCGTCTACAGCCACACTCCGGGCAAAGCCGGTCGGCTGCTGAAGCAGCATGGCGTGGAGGCGCGCGAGTACTCATCCGAGGACGAGCTCTTCAACGACGACAGCGTGAAGATCGTCGCGTCCTGCACGCCGCCTGATGTGAGGCCGCAGCAGCTCGAGCGCGCTGCCAAGTCGGGCCGCCACATCGTCATCGAGAAGCCGATCGCGCTCGACTACGAAGGCGTGAAGCGGATCTACCGCGCGGTGCGCGACTCCAAGGTGAAGAGCGTCACGTCGTTCGTGCTCCGCTGGAATCCGCAGTTCGAGACGGTCAAGCAGCTGCAGGCGGATGACGTGATCGGGAAGATCATCTACGCGGAAGCCGACTACTGGCATCCGATGAAGACCGAGTACCCCAGCTATCCGTGGGCGGTCACCAAAGAGAAGGGCGGCAGCTCATTCGTGAGCGCCGGTTGCCATGCCGCAGACGCGATCAGGTACTTCGCGGGTGAGGTCAGCGAGGTCTCGGCCTTCTCGTCCGGGCCCAAGAAGGACATGAACTACACGTACGACCCCACGACTGTGGCCTCGCTCCGTTTCGAGGAGGGCGCCGTGGGCAAGCTCTCGTCCGTGATCGAAGGGGAGACTCCCTACATCTTCAACGTCCGCCTGTTCGGCACCAACGGCACCATCCAGAACAACCGGGTCTTCTCGCGGAAGCACTATCCAGGTTCGCTCAACTACTGGACCTTCCCTACGGTGGAACCCGACTCCGGCGACGTGACTCACCACCCGTTCGTCCCTGAGATCAGGCACTTCCTCGAGTGCATCGAGAACAACGTCGAGTCACATGCCGCCATCTACGACTCGTACAGGTCGATGGCGCTGTGCTTCGCGATCGACGAATCCGCGGCCAACGGCGGCAAACCCGTGAAGGTTGACTACAAGGTATGAGAGGCGTAAGAAAGCGCGCGACGGCGCATGTGCTGGCGTTATTGGTTCCCACAAGGAGGAGTTAAGTGGCGGGCGATTCATTCACTCGGCGTGAGGTTACGCGGAGATCGGTACTGGTCGGCGGCGCGGGCGCCGTTGGCGGCCTGCTGGTGGGCGGGCTCGCGGCCGGTGCCCTTGCCCCCAAGTCATCAAGCACGGGGGGAGGATCCCGCGGCAACGTCAAGGTCGTCGGCGTCTTTCCTACCGGAGGCGTGATCGCCTCGGACGGCAAGGAGATGGCGAACGGCGTCAAGATGGCTGTCGACGAGATCAACAGCCGGGGTGGACTCGTCGGCTACCACCTCGACTACGTGGAGATCGACGACAAGGACTCGTCCACCGACCAGATCACCACTGCATTCAACCGCGCGGTCAGCGTCGAAAAGGCCGACGTCATCTTCTCGGGCTACCACCTCGCGTCGGGGCCCGAGTTCGACATCGTCGCCAACGCCGGCACCCTCTACTACAACGTCAACACCCAGGTCGCGTGGGTCCAGCGCTACAAGAGCAACCCGAGCAAGTACTGGGGCATCTTCCAGTGCGACCCGACCGAGGCCTGGTACGGCCAGGGCTTCGCCTACTGGGTCGACGGCGCCACCAACGCGGGCCTGCTCAACTCGAAGGTCAAGACCTGCTCGATCATCAGCGGCAAGAGCGCCTACGGCACCGTCATCGCGACCGGCTTCGAAACCCAGATCAAGTCGTTGGGCTGGACCGTGCTCACCAACGACGGCGTCTCCGAGGGCGCCGTGCCCGACTGGGGCCCCGTGCTTTCCAAGGTCAAGCAGGCCAAGCCGACCGTGCTCTTCACCAGCGACTTCTCTCCGGCCGATGACGCGGCGATGGCCAAGGCCTGGGCTGCAAGCCCGACCAAGACCCTCGTGTACCAGCAGTACGGCCCATCGGTCCCCGAGTACTTGAACCTGGCAGGACCTGCCGCCAACGGGATCGTGTGGGCGACGGTGCTCGGTTTGCTGCCCGACAAGATCGGCAACGACTTCCGCTCGCGCTACAAGGCCAAGTTCGGCGCCGAGCCCGGTTGGGCCAACGCCGGCGGCTGCTACGACGAGGTCAACGTGTGGGCGGCCGGGGTCGCCATGTCGGGTGACCCGAAGAACTACAAGGCGGTCGCCAAGGCCACCGAATCGGTCATCTGGCGCGGCACCACGGGCTCGATCTCGTTCGTCGACCACACCGGCGTTCAGTTCCCCGCGCAGACGGCTGACGCGTCGATCGGGCAGCCGCACATCATCGTCCAGATCCAGGACGGGGTGCAGAAGGTTGTCTCGCCGACACCCTTCACCAGCGGCACGTTCGTGCTGCCCACCTGGATGAGGTAACCCTCAGAAAACCGCCAGACTAAAGCCCAGGAATGCCGATCCTCGAGTGCCAGAAGGTCAGCAAGGCCTATGGAGGATTGCTCGCGGTCAGCGACCTGAGCTTCGCCGTCGAGCCCGGCGAGGTGTACGCCATCGTCGGGCCGAACGGCGCCGGCAAGACCTCCCTTTTCGACTGCATCTCGGGGGTGAATCCGGCCACGGGCGGTGTGATCAAGTTCAAGGATCGCGAGATCCAGGGTCTGCGTGCGCACCAGATCAGCCGCCTCGGACTGGCGCGCACCTTTCAGACCACAGTGGCGTTCGACAGCCAGACGGTCCTGACGAACGTTCTCGTCGGCAGCACCTTCGGGCGGGACGGGGGCGGCGCGACCCTCTCGTTCAACAACCAGGTGAGGGATGACGCCCTCGACGCCCTGGCCCTGTGCGGCCTGGGCGGAATCCAACGCACCCTGGCGGGCCAGCTGCCGGTGCTCGCACGCAAGCGCCTGATGCTTGCCACCGCGCTGGCGATGCGTCCCGAGATGCTGCTCCTCGACGAGCCGTTCGGAGGTCTCAACCCCGCCGAGCGCGCGCAGATGATCGACCTGATACGGATGGTCGCCAAGACGGGCGTGACGATCCTGATGATCGAGCACGTGATGAAGGCGGTCCAGGCACTCGCCGATCGCATCCTGGTCATCCATCACGGCCAGCAGATAGCCGTTGGTCCGCCTTCCAAGGTGCTGCGTGACCGCCGGGTGATAGAGGTGTACCTCGGCAACCTCATGCCGATGGGACCTGAAGCGGCACCTGCAGATGCTTGAGGTCAAGGGCCTGGTCGCCGGCTACGCGGGAAGCGAGGTGCTTCACGGGATCGACCTCGAGGTCAACGAAGGCGAGGGCGTCATCGTCCTTGGTCCGAACGGACACGGCAAGACCACGCTGCTGCGTGCTGTGACGGGACTGTTGCCCCCGCGGGCTGGACAGGTTCTGCTTGACGGCAAGGACATCACGCGCTGGCGCGCCGATGCGATCGCGGCGGCCGGCCTCGTGCACATCCCCCAGGGGGACCTGCTCTTCCCCGAGATGACGGTGACCGAAAACCTGCTGATGGGCGCTTACCACGGCCCGACGTGGTCGGACCGCAACGCTCGGCTAGGACGCGTGTACGAGCTGTTCCCGTGGCTCAAGGAGCGAGGAGGCCAGCTGGCCCGCGTGCTCTCGGGGGGCGAGCGGCGGATGCTGGCTCTCGGCCGCGGCCTGATGTCGAAGGCCAAGCTGCTGCTGATCGACGAGCCCTCACTCGGTCTCGCGCCGCTGACCACCCAGCAGATCTACGCGAGCATCCACAAGGTCAAGGAAAGTGGCATGTCGCTGTTGATCGCGGACGAGAACGCAAATCACGTCGCGGGGCTTGCGGACCGCGTTTACCTCCTCGAGACGGGTTCGCTGGTGCGCCAGGGTCCTGCCGATGAGCTCCTCAGGGACAAGGCGCTTCTCGAGAGCTACCTGGGATGAGCACGCAGTTCGTGCAGGCGGCGTGGGGCGGGATCCTCTTCGGCTCGGTATATGGGCTCATGGCGCTCGGGCTGACCCTGGTCTGGGGGGCCGTCCGGTTGTTGAACCTGGCTCACGGGGCCATCTTCGTGGTCGGCTCGTATGTCGCCTATTTCGTGGTGTCGAGGCTGAACCTGCCGATCCTGGTGGCTCTACCGGTCGGGGTGCTGGCGGCCGCGGCGTTCGCGTACCTCATGCACCTCGTCTTCATCCGCCCCGTCATCGGCAAGCCGGGCTTCGACAACTCCACCCTCATCGCCACGGTCGGCATCTCGATCGCCGTCTCCGCGGCGGCGATCCTGATCTTCAACCCGGAGTACAAGGTCATCCCGCCCGTCATCTCGGGCAACTTCACGCTCAGCGACGTCCAGATCACCAAGCAGGGACTGCTCGTGATCGCAAGCTCGCTGGCCCTCTTTGCTCTGGTCTACCTTTTTCTCACCTACACGCGACTCGGGATGGCGATCCGCGCCGTCTCTCAGCAGCAGGAGGCGGCCAGCCTGATGGCCATCCCGGTCGTCCGCACATACGGCATGGTCATCGCCATCAGCGGCGCGCTCGCGGGACTGGCCGGTGTGCTGCTCTCGCCTTTCTTCTTCCTCAACCCCAACTCAGGGTTCAACCCGATGATCCAGGCCCTGATCGTCACCATCTTCGGGGGCCTGGGCAGCGTGCGCGGAGCATTGGTCGCGGGTTTTGTGCTGGGCATCTTCGAGTCCTTCGTCGAGGTCTACTACGGGGTCGCATGGGCGCAGCCGGGCGTCTTCCTTCTGATCATCCTGATGCTGATCGTGCGACCAAATGGCCTGTTCGGGATCGGAGAGGTGAGGCGGCTGTGAGCGCGCAGGCCGCTGCGGCCGTCGGCGTTTCGCGTCCAGAGCTCGACCAGGGCGCGGCACCCTGGCGCCGCGTCTCGGTGTGGGCGGTAGGCGGCGTCCTGGCCGCCGGCATCGCGCTGCCGCTCCTGCTCGTCCGCCTCGACATCGGCACTTACCTGATCACGCTCTTGATCCTGTTCTTCGTCCAGGCGGTGGTCGCGCAGTCGTGGAACCTGATCATGGGCTACGGCGGCATCTACTCATTCGCCCAGGTGGCGCTGTTCGCCGTTGGCGGCTGGACCTCTGGAGTGCTCGTTCACAGCCTTGGCTGGAATCCGTTCCTCGCCATCCTCATCTCGCCCGTGGTTGCCTTGGTCGCCGCGCTGGGCATCGGCTTGCCTACCCTGCGGCTGAGGGGCGTCTACGTGGTGCTGCTGACGCTGGCGTTTCACGAGCTGGCGCGTGTTTTCGCCGTGACGGGGCCACGCTTCATCAGCGGTGGCGGCTACGGCCTCGTCTCGGTCCAGACCTTCCAGTTCGGCGACGCGATCGGCGACCAGCGCACGATCTACCTCTATTACCTGGCCGGGCTGATCTTCGCCATCGCCACGTTTGTCATCTGGCGTGTGATCCATTCACCGCTCGGCGTGGCGATGACCGCGCTGCGCGACTCGGAGACGTACGCAGTCAGCCGCGGCATCAATCAGTTCCAGGTTCGTCTAGTGCTGTTCGCGATCAGCGCCTTCTTCACCGGGCTGGCCGGCGGCTACAGCACCCATTACAACGGCGGCATCTCGACGACGATCTTCGATTTCCCGCGCATCATCGACCTGCTGGCGATGATAGTGATCGGCGGCTGGGGCACCTTCGGCGGCCCCATCCTCGGGGCCGGCATCGTGATCGGGCTCGACCAGTACCTCGTGGCGTTAGGCGACTACCAGACATTGATTCTCGGGCTCGCCCTCGCCGGGATCGCCGTCTTCGCCCCGCAGGGTTTGTGGCCGCTGATCCGCCGGCTGTACGAGAGCTACCTTGCGCCGGAGCCGCTGGCGCCCGCGGTGGAGGTCAGCCCCGCGGCACCACATGACACCTCGGAGGAGCTGTGACCACCGGATTCCTCTGGCACGAGCTGTACGCGTGGCACGACACCGGCACGGGTGCGTGGGTGATGCCCGCGAGCCTCACCGTCCAGCCGCTCGCGCACATCGAAAGCGCCGAGGGCAAGCGCCGGATCCGCAACCTTGTCGAGGTCAGCGGGCTCATGGATCAGCTCGTCCAGCTGAAGCCTCGTCCCGCCACGGAGGACGAGATCCTGCGGCTGCACACGCGTGAGTACGTCGATCGGATCAAGAAGATGAGCGCCGAGTCTGGTGGCGAGGCGGGAGAGGAGACGCCCTTCGGGCGCGGGTCGTACGAGATCGCCCTGCTGTCAGCGGGCGGGTGCATCACCGCGGTCGACGCGGTGCTCGACGGCAAGGTGGACAACGCTTACGCGTTGGTCCGGCCGCCCGGGCATCATGCCGAGAAGGACCAGGGTCGCGGGTTCTGCATCTTCGGCAACACCGCGCTCGCCGCGATGCACGCGCGTCAAGCCCGAGGACTCGCGCGCGTCGCGATCGTGGACTGGGACGTGCACCACGGCAACGGCACCGAGCACGCCTTCTACTCCGACCCGACGGTGCTGACGATCTCCGTCCATCAGGACAACAACTACCCGCCGGCATCGGGCGCGATCACAGACACGGGCGAAGGCGAGGGTCGCGGCTACAACATCAACGTTCCGCTTCCGGCGGGATCCGGCGTCGGCGCATACGTGGCCACTTTCGACCGCGTGGTGGCCCCGGCGCTGAGGGCATTTCGACCGGAGCTGATTCTGATCGCCTCCGGCCTCGACGCCAGCGCGATGGATCCGCTCGCGTCGATGATGATGACGAGCGATGGCTACCGGAAGCTCACGCAGATCGTGCTCTCCGTGGCGAAGGACGTTTGCCGAGGCAGGGTGGTCGCGTGCCACGAAGGCGGTTACTCGCCGGCCTACGTTCCCTACTGCGGGCTTGCGATCGTCGAGGAGCTGGCCGGCATAAGGACGGGTCTGGACGATCCCCTCCTCGGCCTTCTGGGGGCGTTCGGCGGCCAGGCCATCCAGCCGCACCAGGAAGCTGTGGTGCAGCAGGCGGCGACACTGGCGGCCGGGCTCCTGCCCGCCGCGCACTGAGCCATGGACCGCTTCTCGAAAGACTACCTCGACGATATCGAGGATCGTCTTTACACGTCGGTGCTCGCGGACGTCCTCGACGACGCAGGCTATCGCCACCAGGTGATGCATCACGGCGTGCGCCCGCTCTACACGGGCGCGAAAGCCGTAGGCCGCGCCGCCACGATGCTCGCCATCGAGGTGACCGAGCTGCCAGCGGAGCCGTACCGGCTGCTGATGGATCTGCTCGACGGCCTCAAGCCAGGCGACGTGGTCGTGGGCGCGGTGCAGGGAAACCCTGGCGGTGCGCTGTGGGGAGAGCTGCTCAGCACGCACACTCGTGCCAGGGGTGGCAGAGGCACTGTGCTCGATGGATTGAGCCGTGACAGCTGGGGGATCGTGGACATGAAGTTTCCGGTCTTTGCGACAGGGCTTTCGCCGGCGGACTCCAAAGGCCGCCTGGAGGTGATCACCATCCGGGGCACGATTCCCGTCGCCGGTGTCTCGGTCGCGGACGGCGACCTTGTCTTCGCAGACGGCGACGGCTGCGTGGTGGTCCCAGCGGCGGTGGAGGAGGATGTCGTCGGCCGCGCGCTGGAAAAGGTGTCGGGCGAGGACAAGATGCGCGAGATCCTGGCCAAGGGGGCAAGCATCAGAGAGGTCTTCAAGGAGTACGGAATCCTTTGAGGAAGGTCACATGAGCGAGCGCATCCCGATTCGCACTGGCAACGCGCCCCCGCCTGGGGGCCCGTACTCGCAGGCGATCCGAAGCGGCGGCTTCCTGTTTCTCGCCGGCCAGGGCCCCTTCAAGCCCGATGGCACGAAGCTGGAGGGTTCTTTCGAGGATCAGGCCCGGCAGACATTCCGCAACCTCGAGGCTGTGGCGACCGCCGCCGGCGCCTCGCTGGCCGATGCGGTGAGGGTGGGCGTCTACCTGCGGGACATGGCCAATTTCTCGGTGTTGAACAAGGTCTACGCCGAGTTCCTTGAGGAGCCGATGCCGGCGCGGACCACCATCCAGTCGGACCTGCCGGGATTCGAGATCGAGGTCGACGCCGTCATCGCGGTGGCCGGCTGAACCCCGGGATGCGGTTCGACGGCCGGGTGGTGATCGTCACCGGCGCCGGTTCGGGGATCGGGCGCGTGATCGCGCAGAGGTTTGCGGGTGCCGGCGCCAAGGTCGCCGTGGTGGACTGGCTCCCAGACCGCGCGGACGCGGTCACCGCGGAGATCGCCACCGCGGGTGGCAGCGCCCTTTCTGTGCACGCGGATGTCAGCTCCCGGCGCGACGTGGACGCCTTCGTCGGGCGGGTGGCGTCCGAGCTCGGGCCCGTCGATGTCCTGGTCAACAACGCAGCGATCGCCGAGGGCGACGACGTGCTCAAGATGGACGATGCCACGTGGGACCGGGACGTGGCTGTGGTGCTCAGGAGCGTCTTCCTCTGCTGCAAGGCGGTGCTGCCTTCGATGATCGAGCGGCACACCGGTTCGATCGTGAACATCTCCTCGGTCAACGCGATCACCGCCCTCGGCAATGAGGCCTACAGCGCGGCCAAGGCCGGCATGATCAACCTGACGCAGGGAATCGCCGTGCGCTACGGGGCCCACGGAATCCGTTGCAACGCGATCGCGCCAGGCACGATTCGGACCCCGATCTGGCAGGCTCGCATCGACCGCGATCCTGTCGTGTTCCAGCGGCTCCTCAAGTGGTACCCCCTCGGACGTGTGGGCGAGCCAGATGACATCGCCAACGCGGCGATGTTCCTGGCCTCGGACGATGCGTCGTGGGTCACGGGCGTGGTGCTGCCCGTGGATGGAGGCTTGCTTGCCGGCAACTACCGGATGACGCGCGAGCTGCTGGCCGAGGCGGGCAACGAACAGCTGGACTCATAGCTTGGAGTTCGACGTTCTCATCACCGGCGGCGACGTCGTGGACGGCACCGGTGCGCAGCGAAAGCGCCTCGACGTCGGAATCGCGGGCAGCCGCATCGCCGCCGTCGACCGTCTGGAAGGTGTCGCAGCCGGGCGCGTGATCGATGCGCGCGGCCTGGTGGTGGCACCGGGCTTCATCGATGTCCATGTCCACTCCGAGCTGGCCCGCCTCGGGGGCGTGGACCAGTTCGCCGGAGTCCTTGATGGCGTGACCACCGAGCTGATGTCGCCTGACGGGTTCAGCTGGGCTCCGCTGCAACCAGGACGGCTGC
>Ga0066699_10000574_pt1 | contig 11029 bp, 8 predicted proteins | sample GraSoiAngelo_148_FD_66455 | JGI IMG/M metagenome (GOLD analysis project Ga0066699, IMG submission 66455) | Grasslands soil microbial communities from the Angelo Coastal Reserve, California, USA - 14_1009_09_20cm | ecosystem: Environmental > Terrestrial > Soil > Grasslands | place: USA... | reverse complement strand
GAGAGCCTGGCGATGACGCCGGCCGCGAGCGTCAGCGGCTTCTACATGGCGCATCCCGATGCGGCGTATTTCAACGTCGGCAAGATCGGCGACGACCAGATGCGCGACTGGGCCGAGCGCAGTGGGCAGGACATGGCGCTGGTGCAGCGCTCGCTGGCGTCGCTGCTTTAGCCTTGCTTTGAGCCTGGGTTAGCACCGCTGGTTACGTCTGATTCAGCGGCGAGGGCAACTTGATCGCACGCTGCTTCGTTCAATTCGCAGAAGCTTCGCCCTGAAGCAACACTTCGAACCAAGGACAACCATGACGATGTTCACCGACCGCGCCCCGGGCGCGACCGCCGGCACCCGCCTGCTGACCCGCAACAAGGTGCTGCTTGCGGGGGGCCTCAGCTTGGCCGGCCTCGGCCTCGCCGCCGGCTTGGCCATTCGTCCCGCACCGGCGCAGCCGCTGCCGACATCGGCCGAAGCCACCCGCGCTTCGCTGGCAGCGAACGAGAGCCTGGTCGAGCGCAACGCGAAGCCGGCGTCGCTGATCGCACAAACCCCGCAGACCGGCGCGGCTGTGCCGCAGGCGCTGCCGCCGGTCAACGAAACGCTCGTCGCGCAAGGCCCGTCGGCGCACAAGCCAGCCGCGGTCTGCGCGCATTGCGGCGTCGTGCAGACTGTCCATGCGGTGAAGAAGAAGGGCCAGGGGACCGGCGTCGGTGCGGTCGCCGGCGGTGTCGTCGGAGGTGTCGTCGGCAACCAGTTCGGCCACGGCAACGGGCGCGCGGCGATGACGGTGCTCGGCGCCGTCGGCGGCGGCATGGCCGGCAACGAGATCGAAAAGCGCAGCCGCAGCGTCACCGTTTATCAAGTGACGGTGAAGATGGACGACGGCACGGTGCGCAGCTTCGAGCAGGCGGTGGCACCTGCCGTCGGCGCGCGCGTCGTCGCCGAAGGCAACAAGCTGCATCTGGCCAAGCCACGCGGCCAAGCCAGCGGCGCGCGTGCCTGACGCCGTCAGGGCGCGCTCGAAGGCGACGCCGCGCCCAGCGAACGGTTGAGCAGTGCGGCCAGGCGTACCCCGGCCTTGCTCAGTTGCTGCGCGACGAGCCGGGTCGCGCCTTTCACATAGGCCTTGCTGAGCGGGCGCACCCCTTGTTGCGGCGGTGGCAGCTTGCCGTAGGCGAAGTCGCGCCCGGCCTCGAACGACTCGCCGGCCCAGTCGCCGACCGGCCCGGCTGACCAGGCTTGCTGTTCTTGCGGCGTGATGCCCGCAATCAGCGTCTGCGCGACGCCGGCTGCATCGTGGCCGAGCGTGACGACGAACTCGGTGTCCCAATAGTGATGCAGCGATCCGGCTGGCCGACCCGGCGCGCGCACCTGCTTGGCATTGCCACCCTGGTCGTGGGCGTCGCTCGCGTGCAGCGGCTGGTGCAGGTCGCCGACGAAGTGCAGCACGAACTGCAGTGCGAGCAGGCGCTCCGCCGCAGGCGTCGCCGGCGCGGCGAGCTCGTGTTCGAACTGCATGATCTTGTCGACGACGCAGGCCTGCGCCGGACCGGCCGACGCGGCCACGCCATGCGGCAGCGGCAGGTGTCCGAAGCAGGCTGCGGCAGGATCGGGTGACGCGATCTCGACATCGATGAAGTGCCACTGGCGCGTCTGCAGGAAGCGCTTGTGGGTGGTGTTGCGGTCGGAGTCGCGGTAGCGGTCGGCCCAGGTTGCTTCGCTCGCGATGTCGCGCGCCGCGGTCAGGCCGCTGGTATCGGCCGCGAGCATCGCGAACACCTTGTGGCGTACATCGGGGGTCAGGTAGTGTTCCGCGATCAGGGCGACGACCTGGTGACCTTCGTCACCAAAAGCCTGCGCGGGCGGGCTCAGCGCCAGCAGGCTGGCTGCCGCGGCGATGCCGGTCCAAAGATGTCTGCGTTCGAATGCCATGCGAGCCTCCTTGGGTGGGACCGAGGCTCATCGTAGAAGCCTGCGCGCGCGAAGCCATCCCCAACAGTTGGGACCCGTCAGTTCGTGTTGAGCACCCGCCGGTATTGAACCGCTTCGGCGATGTGGGCGACTTGCACGCCGTCGGCGCCGGCCATGTCGGCCACCGTGCGGGCAATGCGCAGCACCCGGTGAAAGCTGCGCGCCGACCAGCCCAGCCGCGCTGCCGCGGCTTGCAGGAACTTCGATGCTGCCGCATCGAGCGCGCAATGCCGGTCGATGCCGTCGCCGTCGAGCGCGGCATTGAGGCAGCCCTGGCGGGCCAGCTGGCGCTGCTGCGCGGCCTCGACGCGCGCGGCCACGACGGCACTCGAATCGCCGTCGGGAGCGGCAGCCAGCGTCTCGGCCGCGACCGCCGGCACCTCGACCTGCAGATCGATGCGGTCGAGCAGCGGGCCGCTGATGCGCCGCTGGTAGCGCTCGATCGTGTCGGGCGGGCAGTGGCAGGTGCGCAGCGCGCTGCCGTGGTGGCCGCACGGGCAGGGGTTCATCGCCGCCAACAACTGGAATCGGGCCGGGAAGTCCGCCTGCCTCGCGGCGCGCGAGATCGTGATCCTGCCTGACTCCAGCGGTTCGCGCAGCGCCTCGAGCGCGCTGCGCGGAAACTCGGGCAGCTCGTCCAGGAACAGCACACCCTCGTGCGCCAGCGAGATCTCGCCCGGCCGCGGCGGCGAGCCGCCGCCAACCAGCGCGGCCGACGAGGCACTGTGGTGCGGCGTGCGCAGCACGCGCTGGCCCCAGCGCTGCGGCACGAAGGCGCCGCAGACGCTCAGCACCGCGGCCGATTCGAGGGCCTGGGTCTCCGACAACGGCGGCAGCAAGCCGGCGAAGCGCTGCGCCAGCATCGATTTGCCGGTGCCGGGCGGGCCGACCATCAACAGGCTGTGTCCGCCGGCGGCGGCCACTTCGAGCGCTCGCTTCGCGCTCGTCTGCCCCTTGACCTCGCGCAGGTCGCGCACGACCGGCGGTGCGGCGATCGCGGCGGGTTGCGCCGGCGGCAGCGACTCGCGCAGCGGCGCGTCGGCCGGCAGCAGCGAGCGCACGACATCGAGCAGGTGGCCGGCGCCGCGGATGTCCAGTCCCTGCACCAGCGCCGCCTCTTCGGCGCTCGCGCGTGGCAGCACGAGTGCGCGCGCACTGCCGTGGCGGCGCAGTGCCAGCCCCATCGCGAGTGCGCCGCGCACCGGCCGCAAGTCGCCGGCCAGCGACAGCTCGCCGGCGAACTCGAAACCCGCCAGCGCGGCCGGATCGATCTGCCCGCTGGCGGCCAGGATGCCGAGTGCGATCGGCAGATCGAAGCGCCCGGATTCCTTGGGCAGATCGGCCGGGGCGAGATTGACCGTGATTCGCTTGTTGAATGGAAAGTCGAGCCCGCTGTTGAGCAGCGCCGCGCGCACCCGCTCGCGTGCTTCCTTGACCTCGGTGTCCGCGAGCCCGACCAGCGTGAAGCTCGGCAAGCCATTGGCCAGATGAACTTCGACGGTGACTTCGGGCGCTGCCAGCCCGTCGAGTGCCCGACTGTGGGTGACCGCCAACGACATGCTGTGCCCCTCCTTTGCAGCGGATTGTGGGCATCGGCCGCAACAGCTATTCCCCTCGAATGGGTGGAACTGAATCCCAATAAAGTGCGTGTTCGTCGACTGCAAGCACCGAAGTTGCGCACGATAGATGCCGTTGCACGGCCTCCAAGCGGCGTTTGGCACGATGATTGGGCGTAGATGCTCAACATTGGGGCGCTTGGTTGCGAATTGGCGCATGGCACAGAAGCTGCACAGGTCGGCTCGGTCCAGCAGATCGGAGTCGCGCCGTCACAGGCGGGACTTTGCCTTTTTGATCCCCGCCAAGGAAAACATCCATGAGAAGACTTGTCATCGCTTCAGCCATTGCATCCGCATTTGTGACGCCGACATGGGTCCTCGCTCAAACAGCCCCGGCACCCGCGCCGGCCCCGGCGCCAGCCGAAGAACCGCCGATTTTTTCGATCTATGGCTTTGATCTGACCGGCTATGTCGATGTCGGCTACACGAATCTGAACGGGCGTGGCGCCTTCAATCTCACCCCCGGCGGCCCCGGTGTCAGCATTGGTGGCCCGAATCGCGTGTTCGACTTTCGCCGCAACTCCCTCGAGCTGCATCAAGTCGCCTTCACCTTGGCCAATCAGCCGAAGGAAGGCTTTGGAGGCCTGGTGAATCTGACGCTGGGCCGCGACGCCGATGTCATCGCTTCGTACAAGACCGGGCCGAGCCAAGGTGACGGCTGCAACCTCGCCACCGGCCAGTCGGCCACCGGAAGCTGCCACAAGACGGGATACGACTTCACCCAGTTCTTCGCTCAGTACGCCACCGGCCCGCTGACATTCATGTTCGGCAAGTACGTGACGCTTGCCGGGGCTGAAGTGATCAACTCGACCGCCAATTCGAATTTCTCGCGCTCGATTCTTTTCGGATACGCGATTCCCTTTTCGCACACCGGACTGCGCGCAAGCTACGCCGCGACCGACACCCTCACGCTGATCGGCGGCATCAACCAGGGCTGGGACACGCTGAAGGACACCAACGGCGGCAAGACGCTGGAGCTTGGCGTTGCGTTTGCACCGTCGAAGGAGCTGAGCCTGACCGGCCAGGTCTATTCGGGCAAGGAACGTGCGGGCGGGTTGGTGAACACCGGGCCGGAAGGAACGCGAAACCTGTTTGACGCGGTAGCCACGTACACCGCCTCCGACAAGCTGACCCTGATGCTCAACTACGACTACGCCACGCAAGCCAACGCCGCCACGGTCACGGCGAATGGGGCGAGCACCGCCAAGTGGACCGGCTGGGCCGGTTACGCGGTCTATCAGCTCGCAGACCAGTGGAAGCTTTCGTTCCGCGGCGAGTATTTCGACGATCGCGACGGCTACCGCACCGGGGTCGTCCAGAAATGGAAGGAGGCGACGCTGACTGTCGGGTACACGCCGATCAAGAAGCTCGAGCTGCGCGCTGAAGTTCGTGGCGACTGGTCCGACGTGCCTGCCTTCATCAGCTCGGACAACGTCACTGCAAAGAAGAGCCAGCGGTCGATCGGGCTCGAAGCGATTTTCAAGTTCTAGCCGTTCGAGATGACCGGACCATTCCCAACCATGAGAGGTGCAATATGAAAATGGTGACTGCCATCGTCAAGCCCTTCAAGCTTGACGAAGTTCGTGAAGCCCTCAGCGCCATCGGCGTGCAAGGTGTCACGGTGACCGAGGTGAAAGGCTTCGGCCGCCAGAAAGGCCACACCGAGCTGTACCGCGGTGCCGAATACGTGGTCGATTTCCTGCCGAAGGTGAAGATCGAAGCCGCCGTCGACGATGCGATCGTCGACCGCGTCATCGAAGCCGTCGAGGCCGCCGCACGCACCGGCAAGATCGGCGACGGCAAGATTTTCGTATCGTCGTTGGAACAGGTCGTCCGCATCCGCACGGGCGAGACTGGCAAAGACGCGCTCTGACGCCAACCGAGAGACAACCCACCATGAAGAAACTTCTTGCTTCCCTTGCCCTGGGCCTCGCGGCTCTGGGCTTCGCGGGCGCCTCGGTCGCGGCAGACGCCGCAGCCGACGCGGCCTCCGCGCCGGTCGCTGCGGCGGCAACGACCGCAGCACCCGCGGCCGCCGCCGCTCCGGCCGCATCGGCTGCGGCCAGCGCTGCAGCACCCGCTGCCGCGGCATCGACGCCGGTCGCCAACAAGGGCGACACCGCGTGGATGCTCGTGTCCACCGTGCTCGTCATCATGATGTCCATCCCCGGCCTGGCGCTGTTCTACGGCGGCCTGGTGCGCAGCAAGAACATGCTGTCGGTGCTGATGCAGGTGTTCGTCACCTTCTCGATGATCGTCGTGCTGTGGGTGATCTACGGCTACAGCCTCGCGTTCACCGAAGGCAACGCGTTCGTCGGCGGGCTCGATCGACTCTTCCTCAAGGGCGTGTTCGACCCGATGAAGGGCGACTTCGCGATGGCGGCCACCTTCAGCAAAGGTGTCTACATCCCCGAGATCGTGTTCGTCGTGTTCCAGGCGACCTTCGCGGCCATCACCTGCTGCCTGATCGTCGGCGCGTTTGCCGAGCGCATCAAGTTCTCGGCGGTGCTGCTGTTCATGGCGCTGTGGTTCACCTTCAGCTATGCGCCGATCGCCCACATGGTCTGGTTCTGGATGGGCCCGGACGCCTACAGCGGCAAGGATGTCGTCGACGCGATGAACGCCAAGGCGGGTCTCGCCTGGCAGTGGGGCGCGCTCGACTTCGCGGGCGGCACTGTCGTGCACATCAACGCCGCGGTCGCCGGCCTGGTCGGCGCCTTCATGGTGGGCAAGCGCATCGGCTATGGCAAGGAAGCCTTCACGCCGCATTCGCTGACCCTGACGATGGTCGGTGCTTCGCTGCTGTGGGTGGGCTGGTTCGGCTTCAACGCCGGTTCGGCGCTCGAAGCGGGCAACAGCGCCGCGCTCGCGTTCCTGAACACCTTCTCGGCCACGGCCGTGGCGGTGCTCGCCTGGTGCATCGGTGAGTCGTTGCTCAAGGGCAAGGCCTCGATGCTGGGTGCCGCTTCGGGTGCCGTCGCCGGCCTCGTCGCGATCACGCCGGCCGCGGGCAACGTCGGCATCATGGGTGCGCTGGTCGTCGGCGCGGCCGCCGGCTTCCTGTGCCTGTGGGGTGTCACGGGTTTGAAGAAGATGCTCGGCATGGACGACTCGCTCGACGTCTGGGGCGTGCACGGTGTCGGCGGTATCGTCGGCGCACTGCTGACCGGCATCTTCAACAACCAGGCCCTCGGCGGCCCGGGCCTCGTCACCGACTGGGTCACCGCCACGGTCGGCTCCAACGGCATCTGGGACCAGTTCCTGATCCAGGCCAAGGGCGTCGGCCTGACCATCGTCTGGTCGGGTGTCGTGTCGATCATCGCCTTCAAGATCGTCGACCTCGTGATCGGCCTGCGGGTCTCCGAAGAAGAAGAACGCGAAGGGCTGGACATCACCTCGCACGGCGAGACGGCCTACAGCAAGTAAGCGACGGCTCGCTCCGTCTGCTCATCCAGGGCCGCCGCAAGGCGGCCTTTTTTATGGCGGCTTGACTCCGGCGGCAGGCACCCCAAATGCCTAAAATCGTTCTCCTTCGCGCTTTCGGGCTGGCACATGGTTCCTCATCTCATCACCGCACTCACCGGCCCGATCAACGAACTCGAGCAGCGCATTCTCGAATCGCTGCCGGCGATCGAACGCTGGTTCCGGCTCGAGTGGATGGAGCACACGCCGCCGTTCTACACCTCGGTCGACGTGCGCAACGCCGGTTTCAAGCTTGCTCCGGTCGACACCAACCTGTTCCCGGGCGGCTTCAACAACCTGACGCAAGAGATGCTGCCGCTGGCCGTGCAGGCAGCGATGGCCGCGATCGAGAAGATCTGCCCCGAAGCACGCAACCTCTTGCTGATCCCCGAGAAGCACACCCGCAATTCGTTCTACCTGATGAACGTCGCGCGGCTGGTGCAGATCTTCCACATGGCCGGGCTCAACGTGCGTCTGGGCACGCTCGACGACAGCGTCAAGGCACCGACCCCGATCGACCTGCCCGACGGCACCCAGCTGACCGTCGAGCCGCTGGTACGCACCCGCGGCCGCCTCGGCCTGAAGGATTTCGACCCCTGCACGATCCTCCTCAACAATGACCTGTCGGCCGGCCTGCCGAAAGTGCTGGAAAACATCCATGAGCAGTACCTGCTGCCACCGCTGCATGCCGGCTGGGCGGTGCGGCGCAAGACCAATCACTTCCAGGCCTATGAAGAAGTGGCCAAGAAGTTCGCCAAGCTGCTCGGCATGGACCCATGGCTGATCAACCCCCTGTTCACGCGCTGCGGCGAGGTCAACTTCTCCGACGGCACCGGCCAGGAATGCCTGATGAGCAACGCCGAGGCGCTGCTCGGCAAGGTGCGCCGCAAGTACAAGGAATACGGCATCCAGGAGAAGCCGTTCATCATCGTCAAGGCCGACGCCGGCACCTACGGCATGGGCATCATGACGGTGCGCGACCCCAAGGACCTGATCGAGCTGAACCGCAAGACGCGCAACAAGATGAGCATCATCAAGGACGGCCAGGAGGTCTCCGAGGTGATCCTGCAAGAAGGCGTGCCGACCTACGAGCGCGTCAACGACGCGGTCGCCGAGCCGGTGGTCTACATGATCGACCGCTACGTCGTCGGCGGCTTCTACCGCGTCAACGCCGAGCGCGGTGTCGACGAGAACCTCAATTCGCCGGGGGCGAGCTTCGTGCCGCTCGCGTTCGCCGAGTCGAACCAGCTGCCCAAGCCGGGCGTCAAGCCCGGCGCGAGCGCGCCGAACCGCTTCTACATGTATGGCGTGATCGCCCGCCTGGCGATGGTCGCGGCGAGCTACGAGCTCGAGGCCACCGACCCCGAGGCCGAGGTGTACGAATAGGGAAAATAGACAGGCACAATCGGTTCCCTCTCGACAACGCCCGCTGGTCGTCACGCCGCGTGGTGCACCGTGGCCCAGCATCGACCTTCTTCCAGCCTGGCAGCACTCACCCTCGGGGCCCTGGGCGTCGTCTACGGCGACATCGGCACGAGCCCGCTGTACGCCTTCAAGGAAGTCTTCGCGCATGGCCCGCACGGCCAGGTGCCGCTGACGCCGGACAACATCTACGGCGTGCTGTCGCTGATCTTCTGGACGCTGACGGTCGTCGTGTCGATCAAGTACGTCGTGCTGATCCTGCGTGCCGACAACAACGGCGAGGGCGGGCTGATCGCGATGCTGGCGCTGGCCTCGCAGGCGGTCAAGGAACGGCCGGTGCTGCGCAAGCGGCTGCTGATGCTCGGCATCTTCGGCACCGCGATCTTCTTCGGCGACGGCGTCATCACGCCGGCCGTCTCGGTGCTCGGTGCCCTCGAGGGCCTCGAGGTCGCCGCGCCGGCGCTGCACGCCTACATCGTGCCGCTGTCGCTGATGGTGGTGACGGTGCTGTTCGTCGTGCAGCGCCACGGCACCGGCGGCATCGGCAAGTTCTTCGGGCCGGTCACCTTGCTGTGGTTCGTCGTCATCGCCGTGCTCGGCGTCGTCCACATCGCGCAGAACCCGGCCGTGATCCTTGCGCTCAGCCCGCACCATGCGCTGCGCTTTCTGTTGTTCCACCCGGGCATCGCCTTCATCGCGCTCGGCTCGGTCGTGCTGTGCGTGACCGGTGCCGAGGCGCTGTATGCCGACATGGGCCACTTCGGCAAGCGGCCGATCCGCACGGCCTGGTTCAGCCTCGTGATGCCGGCCCTGGTGCTCAACTATTTCGGCCAGGGCGCGCTGCTGCTCGATTCGCCGGAGAAGGTCGGCAACCCGTTCTACGAGATGGCGCCGAGCTGGGCGCTGTTCCCGTTGATCGTGCTCGCATCGATGGCGGCGGTGATCGCGTCGCAGGCCTTGATCTCGGCGGCGTTCTCGGTCACCAAGCAGGCGGTGCAGCTCGGCTACATGCCGCGGCTTCGGCTCTTGCACACCTCCGTCAAGGAGACCGGCCAGATCTACGTGCCGTTCGTCAACTGGGGGCTGTACATCTGCATCGTCGGCGCGATCATCGCGTTCGGCTCGAGCAGCAAGCTCGCTTCGGCCTACGGCATCACCGTGACGATCGACATGACGATCACGACGGTGATGACCTTCTTCGTGGTCCGCTACGGCTGGAAATTCCCATGGTTGCCGACCATTGCGGCGACGGCGTTCTTCTTCGTCGTCGACATCACTTATTTCGCCGCCAACATCGTCAAGGTGCTCGACGGCGGCTGGTTCCCGCTCGTGATCGGCGCGGTGATGTTCACCTTGATGATGACCTGGAAGCAGGGCCGCCGCCTGATGGCCGAGCGGCTGCGCGACGACGCGATCGACCTGAGGAGCTTTCTCGAAACGGTGTTCGTCAATCCACCGATCCGCGTCTCGGGCACGGCGGTGTTCCTGGTCAGCGAGCAGGGCCTGACGCCGAACGCGTTGCTGCACAACCTCAAGCACAACAAGGTGCTGCATGAGACCAACCTGTTCGTCACCGTCAAGCACCACGAGATTCCGTGGATCGGCTTCGACAAGCGCGGCGAGCTCGAGCCGCTCGGCCACGGCTGCTGGCAGGTATCGCTGCACTTCGGCTTCAAGAACGAACCCGATGTGCCCGAGGCGCTGGCGCTGCTGCACAACCGCGGCTTCGACCTCGACGACATGGAGACCTCGTACTTCCTGTCGCGCGACATCGTCACGCCGACGATCGGCAGCGGCATGGCGGCCTGGCGCGAGAAGCTCTTTGCCGGCATGCACCGCAATGCCGCGGCCGCTGCGGACTTCCTGAACCTGCCGACGAACCGCGTCGTCGAGCTCGGTTCGAAGCTCGAGATCTAGGCCGGGCGGATGCGCGCGCGCCTGTCCGATCCGTCGCTGTCGGCCGTCACCGCCGGCTTCGTCGCGGTGCTGGTTGGTTTCACGAGCTCGGTGGCGATCGTCTTCCAGGCCGCCACCGCGCTCGGCGCGACATCCGAGCAGATCAGCTCGTGGATGTGGGCGCTCGGCCTCGGCATGGGGCTGTGCTCGCTGCTGCCGTCGCTCGCGCTGCGCAAGCCGGTGATGGTCGCGTGGAGCACACCCGGCGCGGCGGTGCTCGCGACCGCAGCGGCGAGCGGCGGCTTCACGCTGGCGCAGGCGGTCGGCGCATTCATCGTCTGCGCGGCGTTGATCACGCTGTTCGGCGTCACCGGCTGGTTCGAAAAGCTGATGGACCGCATCCCGATGCCGATCGCGAGCGCACTGCTCGCCGGCGTGCTGGCCCGCTTCGGGCTCGATGCCTTCGTCGCCTTGAAGGCCGCGTTTGCGCTGGTGCTGCTGATGCTGGCGGCCTACCTCGTCGGGCGGCGCTTCTGGCCGCGTTTTGCGGTGCCCGGCGTGCTGGTGGCCGGCACGCTCTACGCAGCGCTGAACGGCCAGCTCCATCTGGGCGCCGTGCAATGGACCTTGACCTCACCGGTATTCGTCGCGCCCGAGTTCAGCGTCTC
>Ga0066699_10000571_pt1 | contig 11048 bp, 12 predicted proteins | sample GraSoiAngelo_148_FD_66455 | JGI IMG/M metagenome (GOLD analysis project Ga0066699, IMG submission 66455) | Grasslands soil microbial communities from the Angelo Coastal Reserve, California, USA - 14_1009_09_20cm | ecosystem: Environmental > Terrestrial > Soil > Grasslands | place: USA... | reverse complement strand
ACGGCGTTGATGACCTCGGTGCCGGCCCATAACTCGGGCCTCGCGTCGGCGATCAACAATGCCATCTCCCGAGTCGGTCCCCAGCTGGCCGGCGCCCTGATTTTCATCTTCATCACCAACACCTTCTACAGCGCAATGGCGGCCCATGCCGGAAACGTTGATGTCAACTCCCCGGATTTCCGGCAGCACGTCAGCCCGCTTAACCCCTCCGGCATTGGCTCGCTGGCCGGTCTCGTGAAGGGCGCGTCGACCGACGCGTTTCACCTGGCGATGCTGGTTGGCGCAGCGCTGCTCCTGCTCGGCGCCCTGGTCAACGCCATCGGGATCCGCAATCCGCGGCACGCGGCCTCGACGGAGACCAGTCCGGCTGGAGCACCCATCGTCGCCGAGGAGCCGGCCTGATGGCCGTCCAAAGTGATGTCGTCAACACCATCGCCGGGTTTGCGCTCTTCGCCGACCTCTCCGGCCCGCAGCTGGAGGAGGTGGCCCACACCTTCGACGAGGCCTGGTTCGGCGCGGGCGAGCGGATCCTCCGCCAGGGTGTCAGCGGCTCGGGCTTTTACATCATCCTCGAGGGCTCGGCCGCGATCCGGGTCAACGGCGTCGACCGGTCGGTGCTGAAGGCCGGCGACTACTTCGGGGAGATTTCCTGCTTGCTTGGGGAGGTGCCGGTCGCCGATATCGTGGCGGCCCAGCCGCTTCGGTGTCTCGTGCTCCCGGCCGGGGAACTGGAAGGATTCTTGACCAGGCATCCGCGCATCATGTTCCGCCTGCTCCAGGGTGAGGCTCGCAAGCTGAAGCACACGACCGCGTGGGTGAGCTGAGCCCGAGCGCCCACCTCGATAAGCCGTTTCCGCCGGGCCGGTATCCGCTCATCGTCGTCGGCAGCGGACCCGGCGGCCTACAGCTGAGCTACTCGTTGAGCCGGCTTGGGATCGGCCACGCGGTCCTGTCCGAAGATTCCGCGCCGGGCGGGATGTTTCGGCGCTGGCCGGTGTTCCAGCGGATGCTGAGCTGGACTAAGCCATACACCGGCCTCCAGCGCAGCTCGCGGGCGTACGAGCGCTTCGATTGGAACAGCCTGCTCGCCGACGACGAGCGTCAGCGCGCGGTGATGCCGGCTCTCATGGATGGGACCTCGTATTTCCCGTCCCGTCCGGAAATGCAACGAGGCCTGGAAACGTTTGCCGAGAGGACCGATATCAAGGTCCGCTACGACTGCCGGTGGGAGTCGACTTCGCTTACTCCCTCCCCCTCTGGGGGAGGGCAGGGTGGGGCCCAGGACTTCATCCTCGGAACCTCCGATGGCGAATATCGCGCCCCGATCGTCGTCTTTGCGGTCGGGGTCGCGGAACCCTACAGGCCACCGATTCCCGGGCTGGAGCAGGTCCCGCATTACGGCGATTTCCAGCCGGTCGAGCATTACAAAGATCGCCGCGTCTTCATCATCGGCAAGCAGAACTCGGGGTTCGAGATCGCCAGCGGGCTGCTGCCCTGGGCCCGGCAGCTCATCCTGGCGTCGCCGAGCCCGACGAAACTCTCGGTCAATACCCATACGCTGGTCGGCGTCCGCGCACGTTACGTGCAGCCTTATGAAGACGCGGCGCTCGCGGGAGGCGTCATCATCCTGGAGACGACGATCGAAGCGGTGGAGGCCGCCAGCTCCGGCTACCGCGTGCGAACACGCAACACGGAGGGCCGGACGTTGACGATGGAGGTCGATGACGTGATCGCCGCCACGGGCTTTACCTGTCCGTTGCGTGACCTTCCCGGTCTCGGCGTCGCGACCTTTGGCCAGAGCCGGCTCCCCGCGCAGACACCCTTTTGGGAAAGCGCCACGCTTCCTGGAATCTTTTTCGCGGGGACGATCACGCAGGGCTCGGCCGGCTTGAAGAAACACGGAATCCCGAGCAACTCCGGCGCGGTGCAGGGCCATCGCTACAACGCGCGGGTGCTCGCCGGGCACTTGGCCGAGACGCGCTTCGGGATGCGGTTGCCGCGGCCCAGCCTGCCGGCGGGCGAGTTGGTCGCACACCTGCTCAGCGAGCTCAGCGTCGGACCGGAGCTCTGGCATCAACGGTCCTACCTTGCGCGGGTGGTGAGCCTCGATCGTGGGCAGGGCATCACCGACGAAGGGGTTTGGCCGTTGGCACATTTCCTGGATCACGGCGGTGCCGACGCTGTCGCCATCACCCTCGAGTCCAACGGCCAAGGCAACCCGTACCCGGCGGTCTATCTGCGAAAAGATGGCGCCGTGAGCGAGCACCTGATGGAGCCCAACCCCCTGCTCGATTTTCGGAGCGGCGATTATCCGCGGCAAATGCAGGCCATCCTCGAACCGGTTCTGGCGGCCGCCCCGGCACCCGCATGAGTCTGCCGTCCGGGACTGTCACCTTCTTTTTCAGCGACATCGAGGGTTCGACCCGGCTGATCCAGGAGCTGGGACCAGACTATCCGGCAGCCCTTCTGGCCCACCACACCATCCAGCGCGAGGCGCTCGCGGCACACGGCGGCCAGGAGCTCCGTACCGAAGGCGACTCGTTCTTCATCGTCTTTGGCAGCGCGCTCGATGCCTGCGCCGGAGCCGCGGCCGTGCAGCAGATGCTCCTCGCGCACGCTTGGCCGCGGGATTCGAAGGTCCGGGTCCGCGTCGGCCTGCACACCGGCGAGGCGGTCCTGGTCGGAAACGAGTATCTCGGTCTGGAGGTCCATCGCGCTGCCCGGATTGCGGGGGCAGCCCATGGCGGCCAGGTTCTCCTGTCCGAGACCACCCGGGCTCTGGTCGAACATTCGCTGCCGTCGGAGCTGTCGATCAAGGATCTTGGCGTTCACCGCCTGAAGGATCTCGCCCGCCCGGAACGGCTCTTTCAGCTCAGCGCCGGAGGCCTGCCCGCAGAGTTCCCGCCACTGCGCACGCTCGAGACGACGCCAAACAATCTCCCCATGCAACTCACCAGCTTTATTGGTCGCGATGACCAGGTCCGCGAAGCCAAAGCCTTGCTCAGCCGGGCGCGCCTGCTGACGTTAACCGGTCCCGGCGGGACCGGTAAGACCAGACTCAGCCTTCAGGTCGCGGCGGATGTCCTCGACCGGTTCCCGGATGGAGTCTTCTTTGTCCCCCTTTCCGCGGTTCAGGACCCGGGACTTGTTCCCTCAGCAATCGCGCAGGCGCTCGCCGTGCAAACGCCGGGAAGCCGCTCGCCGTTGGAAACGCTTGTCGAGTACCTGCGGGACAAGCGAGCGCTGCTGGTCCTCGACAACTTCGAACAGCTGCTGCCGGCCGCGCCGGTGACAAAGACGCTCCTCGAGAACAGCGTGAGTCTTCGCATCCTCGTCAGCAGCCGAGCCGTGCTGCATGTTTACGGCGAGCAGGAGTTTCCGGTACCTCCGCTTGGCCTGCCAGATCGCAAGGTCGCAACCAGCCTGGCCGCCCTCTCGCAATTCGAGGCGGTGAGACTGTTCATCGAGCGCGCGGTTGCACTCAAGCCTGATTTTCAGGCCACGAATGAGAATGCGCCCGCGATCGCCGGTATCTGTGAGCGGGTCGACGGGCTACCGCTCGCAATCGAGCTGGCGGCGGCTCGCATCAAGCTCTTCTCACCGCAGGCCCTGCTGACGCGGCTGGAGAAGTCACTCAACGTCCTCGGCACCGGGGCTCGCGACCTACCAAGCCGGCAGCAGACATTGCGCGGCGCGATTCAGTGGAGCTATGACCTACTCGACGAGGGCAGCCGGCGGCTGCTGGAGCGCTTCTCAGTTTTCGCGCGGGGCGCGAGTCTTGAGCAGGCGGAGGCGGTGTGTGGAAGCACGGGGGAGCTCGACGTCATCGATGGTCTCGACCAGCTGGCCGATCAGAGCCTGTTGCGACGCCTTCCCGAGATCAGCGACCCGCGCTTCCTGATGCTGCAGACCATCCGGGAGTTCGCCGCTGATCGCCTCGAAGCCAGTGGCAATGCTTCGGAGGTCAAAGACCGTCATGTCCAGGCCTTCCTCGCAATGGCGAAGGCGGCGCAGCCGCACCTGTTTGGCGACCACCGCAAGGAGTGGCTCGATCGCCTCGAGATCGAGCAAGACAACTTCCGCGCCGCCCTCGACTGGACGATCGCCTCGGGAGATGCCCGCAACGCGATGCAGCTGGCCGGCACGCTCTGGCGCTATTGGCAGATGCGTGGGCAGATTCACGAAGGTCGTGCTCGTATGACCGCGGTGCTGGCGCTGCCAGCTGGCAGCCACTTTCCCGCCGAGCGGTTGCAGGCGCTGGAAGCTGCTGGAAGCTTGGCCTACTGGCAGGCGGATATGACGACCGCGCAGCGGTATTACGACGAGTGCCTCGAGCTGACCCGCAGTGTTGGAGATCGCCGCGCCCTTGCCAACGCGCTCTACAACGCGGCGTTCCCGAGGTTCGTCGCTCGGCCGGAGACATCTGAAGCCCGCAAGCTCCTGGAGGAAGCACTCCCGATCTTCCGAGAGCTCGGCGACACCTCGAGCGTTGCGCGAGCGCTCTGGGCATTGGGGAACAGCCGCTACTTCGAGAAGCAGTGGGCGCCCGCCCGCGAGCTGCTCGAGGAATCGCTCACTCTGTTCCGTGGTCTCGACGACCGGTTCGGCCTAGGCTGGGCCCTGCACACCACGGGGCTGGTTGGACTCAAGCTCGACGATCTCGCGCTGGCGCGCCGGAGCTTCCTGGAAGCGATCGGAATCTTCCAGGAGGGAAACGACCTCTCCGGGATTGTGTTGCAGCTGGACAATCTTTCGCAAGTCGTACGCCGCGACGGCGATCCCTTCGAAGCGACGCGGCTGGCGAGCGCCGCGAAAGCGCACCAGCGGGCGACCGGCACCAACCTGGGATGGCTGTTGAGCGAAGAGGAGGGACGGACCGGCCGCGAAGGACTGGATCCAGGGGAGGCGGCGCGCGCGTGGGCTGAGGGTGAGGCTCTGACGCTCGAGGATGCCGTCTCGCAGGGCGTGGCCGCGGCGCGAAAACCAATCACGAAGGCCGCGAGCTGATGACCGAGAAGGTCGACGCCATCGTCCTCGGCATGGGCGTCGGTGGTGAGGAAGTCGCGGAGTGCCTTGCAACCAATGGCCTGAACGTCATCGGCATCGAGCATCACCTGCTCGGCGGCGAGTGTCCCTATTACGGTTGCGTCCCGACCAAGATGATGATTCGGGCCGATGACATGCTGGCCGAAGGCCGGCGGATCCCCGGCTTTGCCGGAGCGTCAACAGTCGGGCCGGATTGGAGCCCGGTCGCCCGCCGCATCCGCGAGGTCGCGACCGATAACTGGGATGACCGCGTCGCGGTCGAGCGCTTCGAGAAGAAGGGTGGTCGTTTTGTTCGCGGCACGGGCCGGCTCGCCGGACCAGGCAAGGTCACGGTTAATGGCAGGACGTTTGAGGCGGGGCGCGCGGTCGTGATCGGTACCGGAACGTCTCCCGCGATTCCACCGATTTCGGGCCTGGCCGATGTCCCGTACTGGACAAACCGGGAGGCGGTCAAGGTCGAGCGGCTCCCCGAGTCGCTCCTGATCCTCGGAGGTGGCGCCATCGGGCTCGAGCTGTCCCAGGTCTTTGCGCGCTTCGGCGTGAAGGTGAGCATCGTGGAGGGGATGGACCACGTGCTGGCGATGGAGGAGCCCGAGGCGGGCGCCGTGCTGGGGGAGGTTCTACGTCGCGACGGCATCGACCTCTATCTGGGAGTGCATGCAAAGTCCGTCGAGTCGAGTGGCGGCGTTAGGGTCAATCTCGATAACGGCCAGCAGGTCCGCGCGGAACAGTTGCTGGTGGCGACCGGGCGGCGTACCAACATCAAAGACATCGGCCTGGAGACGATCGGGCTCGACCCGGCGGCCCGGTTCCTGGAGCCGGATCCGTATATGCGCGTCGCCGAGCAGACGTGGGCCATTGGAGACGTCACCGCACACGGCGGGTTCACCCATATGGCGATCTACCACGCCGACATCGTCGTCAACGACGTTCTCGGCCGGCGCGGCCCTGCCGCCGATTACCGGGCGAAGCCGCGCGTAACCTTCACCGATCCCGAGGTCGGCGCGGCCGGCCTCACCGAGGCACAGGCTCGCAAGCAGGGCATCAAGGTGCGGACCGGCATCCAGAAGGCGTCCGTCACCTCACGGGGCTGGATCCACGGGCCGGGCAACGACGGCTTGATCAAAGTCGTCGAGGATGCGGATCGCGGCGTGCTGGTGGGAGCGACAGCGATGGGCCCGCGAGGCGGCGACATTCTGGGCATTTTTGAGCTCGCCATCAGGAACCAGATCCCGACCGACGACCTGCGGCATCTGATCTACGCCTACCCGACCTTTTACCGCGGCGTTGGTGAAGCCGTCCGCAACCTGGGCGAGGACATCCACCAGCCGCTGCGCTAGGCCGCCGGTCGTTCAAGAATATTGTTGACTGTCACGCCGGCGCCCTGCTATGTTCAACAAAGTGGTTGAACATATCGACCGGACCTTCGCGGCCCTGGCCCACCCGACCCGGCGAGCGCTTCTGATCGCCCTCCGATCCGGCGACGCCCGCATCACCGACCTCGCCGAACCGCTCCCGATGACTTTCGCCGGAGTCGCGCGACACGTCGCCGTTCTGGAGTCGGCCGGCCTCGTCCGCCGGGAAGTCCGTGGCCGCGAGCACTGGCTGGCGATGCAGCCGAGCGGCCTTTTGGAAGCGGAACACTGGATCGCCGAGCAACACGCGTTCTGGTTGAAACGCGCTGACGCGTTAGCTGCCCAGTTGGCACGGCGAACGGCTCAGCGCGACCCATCTACCAGGCCGGGCCGCGTTTCCCGAAGCGGCTGAGCGATGGCCAGCAGGGCCCCGGCGGCGAGGATGACCACCGAGAGCATCAGTCCGGCCCGTACCCCGCTGGGGCCGTCGGAAATCACCCCCGCAAGCACCGGGCCGAGGCATTGGCCCAGGGCGAATGCAACAGTCAACGCGGCGATGGCCTTAGTCCAAAGCTGTGGCTCGTAGACCCGCCGTGCGAAGGCGGTGACCGCAGTTGGCACCGTCAGAAACGAGCCAAACAGCAGGGCTGAGGCGAACGCACCGCCGCCAGAGTTCCAGATCAATGGCAACAAGGCGCCGAGCGTCACCACCCCGATGACCAGCGCAATGCCACTGCCCCCGCGCAGGCGGCCCAACACGGGACTCCACACGAACGACCAGCCGATCGCGGCCAACCCGAACAAGACCCAGAATGCGCTGATTCGTCCAGTGCCCGAGCCTTCCGCCTTTAGGAAGGCGACGATGAAGGTCACGTAGGCGATGTAGCCCGCGCCGAACAGCGCGTAGGCGCCCGTAGTTACCGCAGTCGGCCCTGGCCGCCAACGGCGTGTGCCATTGCTCGAGTCCCGGCTAGGCTCCGGCGAGCGACGGACGGCGGGTAACGCCCCAGCAGCTCCCGCGAACGCCAACGCGCCCAGGACCACCCACCCCCACCGCCAATTCCCCGCACCCGCGTTCGCGAGTAGCGGCGGGATGAGCAAACCCGTCACGGCGATACCGAACCCACCGCCCGCGAAGTACAGGCCAAGCACCGAGGCGGCTTGGCCCTCCGACCCGCGAGCGACATGTGCCGCGAGCGCGGCACCGACGATAAAGCTCACCGCCCCCGTGATCCCGGCCACCAGGCGCAGCAAGATCAGGATCGCGAAGGTCCGCGAGGCCGCACATCCTACTAGCGCGAACGCCGTGACCAGCAGGCTGCCGATGAAGGCGCGGCGCGCACCGCTCCGCGCCGCGGTTGGTGCAGCGAGAAACGCGCCGATGAGGTAGCCAACGGCGTTGGCGGTGTTCATCGTCCCCGCCTGCGCGAACGACCAGGACAGGTCCGAGCGCATGCTCGGCAGTAGCAGCCCATACGCGAAGCGTCCCAAGCCCAACGCCACCGCGGGCCCTAGCGCCAGACCAAGGGCAATCGCCCACGAGCGATGGTTACGACGATTTAGAAGACCGGCGTCGTTCAGCCGAGTTCTTGGGCAAGCCCGATAAGAAGTCCTTCGGGCCCGCGGATGTAGCAGAGCCGATATGTGTCTTCGTACTGGACCACCTCGCGGCTGACAAGCTGCGCGCCGCGCTTGCGGAGTCGGGCGAGCGTCTCGTCGATGTCGTCCACGGCGAACATGACGCGTAGGTAGCCGAGAGCATTCACCGGGGCGTTCCGGTGATCAGCGACCGCAAGCGGCGTGAGAAATCGCGAGATCTCGAGCCGGCTGTGGCCGTCTGGCGTGCGCATCATGGCCATCTCGACGCGCATGTCGCGCAGTCCAGTGACGCGCTCTGCCCAGTCTCCTTCGATCGTGGCTTGCCCTTCGAGCTCGAGGCCGAGCTCGCGAAAGAACTCAATCGTCGCTGCGAGGTCGTCGACGACGATGCCGACATTGTCCATCCGCTTAAGCGCCATATGCCGACTCTACAACGTCGCCCGCGCTTCCCCTACTTCGTAGTCGACGTGACAACCGCGGCGACGTCGGCCCGGGCGGCTTCGATCGCGACGCGACGAACTGCGTAGCGTAGGTGCGTGACCATTGGCGAATTAATCGCCTCCACGATGGCCAGGGAGACCGCCCGCTTGTCGACCCCCTCGAATAGGCGGGCGCCGGCTCCGAACAGAACGGGCGACACCGCGAGGGAGAATTCATCGACCAGGCCCGCGTTGAGGTACTGGACGATGGTGTGGCCGCCCCCGGCAATCCGGATGTCCTTGCCGCGGGCCACTTCGCGCGCCTGCCGCAACGCGCTCTCGATGCCGTCGTTGACGAAGTGAAAGGTGGTTCCTCCGGGGCGCTCCCAGGGACGGCGAACCTCCTTCGTCAAGACGAAGACGGGAGTATGGAAGGGCGCTTCCTCAGGCCAGCTGATTTCCCCGCCGTCGAACATTCGCTTCCCCATGATGCTCACGCCGGTGCGGTTGAAGGTCTCTTCGAGGATGCGGTTGTCCTCACCCGTCTCCCCGCCGTCGCCAAGTTTCAAATTCTCACGAAAGAACCGCTGCTCGAAGACGTACTTTTGGAGTTCCATCCACTCGTTGATCCATTGCTCGGGGGGCCGGCCCAATTCCATAAATTCCGGAGCGATGAAGCCGTCGAGTGACATCGTCACGCTGAAGAACACCTTGCTCATGTTTTCTCCTTTCCGCTGATTACCGGCTTGTCGCGATTAGGTCAACCACGTACGCCGAGAGCCGCCCGAGGTGATCGGTGCCGCGCTCGAGGGCCCCGTACTGTTCGATTACCGCGTCGCATTGTTCCTTGGTCGCGAAGACCGCGCGCATCGTGACCTCTGTCACGGGCCCGCGTTCGACGAGCGTCACGGTTGACACGAACGCGCGCGGGTCGTCGTCGCCTTCACCGTGCAGGTAAACGATGCGCTCGGGCGGTACGATCTCGCGCCATTCGATCCAATTCGGCAAATCGGTACCGTCCGGGGTGTGCATGATGAAATCCCACACGCCGCCGGGACGAAACTCGAACGCTCGGGTCGTCGTAGTGAATCCATTCGGACCCCACCACTGGCTCAGATGCCTGACGCTCGTAAATGCCTCGTAGACGAGGCGCCGCGGGCCGTCGATGGTGCGCGACACGACGATCTCGCGATCTGAAGCCCTGCGACTGCTAGGAGCGGATGCCACGGCTTTTCTCCTTGCGCTCAAGTTCCTGTACGTACTCGTTGAGCCGGTCGAGGCTCCCGCTCCAGAACTGCTCGAACCCGCCGACCCAAGCGTGAATTGGCTTGAGGCCGCGCGCCTCCAGCGCGTAGAGCCGGCGCTGCCCGGACCCGCGGACGCGCACGAGGCCCACCTGGCGGAGCACCCGCAGGTGCTTCGACGCGCGTGACGGGGTGATGCGCAACGCGTGCGCCAGGTCGTTGACCGGGCGCTCATGCCCTTTGAGCACGCTTAGAATCCGGCGGCGCTGCGGCTCCGCGATCGCGTTGAAGGCGTCAGTGGTGGTGGCGGCTCGTGCCATGTCCGTAGTATATGCCCATATCGGCAGATATGTCGACCCGGTCTCTTCCGATTCGAGACAACTGATTTCAGTCAGGGGGATTGGTGCAGGGTATTCATGCCAGGCTCGGGAGGTTCCGCAGACGGCCCGTATACACTCCCCAACCCCCCGTATGTTGCTGACGCTCGGCCTCGCTCGGCAGGCCCAGGTGGCGCAGCCGAAGAAGGGTGGCTCCCTCTTCCGAAGTTAGCGTGATCTCGACAGTGGTCGAGCCCGGCGGCACCGTCGGATGCCCCTCCCAGCCCCAGGACATGACGAGCCGGTGTGGAGGATCGATCTCGCGGTACTCACCACTGGCGATGTGCTCGCCGTCGACGTCGATGCGGTATCGGCCGCCGGGGCGAGCATCGAGTGCCGCCCCGATCCCCATCCATTGGGTAAAGCGCGCGCTGTCCGTCAGGTAGGAGAAGACGATCTCAGGCGGTGCCTCGATCCGCTGCGTGACCTCGATGACGCTACTCAGATCCTCGATCACCGACGGCTTCTTCTCCCCTTCGCCTCGTCTTCCGCCAGCTGCTTGAGACGTCCGAGGTCGGCGGCCCACATCTGGCGGAGTATGGACTCGAGCGGTCCGAGCGCTCGCCGCTCTACCCGGTAATAGCGATGCGTACCGTCACGGCGCTCCGAGAGCAGGCCCGATGCCCTGAGCACGCGAAGGTTCTGCGAGACGGCCGGCCAGGTGACGTCGGACGCCGCGGCGATTTCCCCGGCCGATCGTTCCCCATCCCAGATCAATTTCAGGATCTTGCGCCGGCGAGGGTTCCCAATCGCTTCCATCAGACCCTGGAGTGAGGCCGGGTGACTTCGAGTTCGCGCTTGCATTTCTGGGTTCTATTATTTAAGCTGGAGCTAAATTAAGCTCTTTCTTCAGGAGGATCCTACCATGGCCGTATCGCTGGTGCACCAGGTCAACATCAAAGCGACGCCCGAAACGCTGTACAGGGCGGTCTCGACCGAGGAGGGACTCGCGAGTTTCTGGACCTCCGATGCCAGGACGCAATCCAAGCTCGGCGCGATCGCGAGCTT
>Ga0066699_10000566_pt1 | contig 11072 bp, 9 predicted proteins | sample GraSoiAngelo_148_FD_66455 | JGI IMG/M metagenome (GOLD analysis project Ga0066699, IMG submission 66455) | Grasslands soil microbial communities from the Angelo Coastal Reserve, California, USA - 14_1009_09_20cm | ecosystem: Environmental > Terrestrial > Soil > Grasslands | place: USA... | reverse complement strand
AGCTTGCCGGTCCTGTGCGCCATGGCCACGCGCGCACCTGGCCAGCGATCCTTGATCTCCTGCCCGATGTGGCGCATCTGAGGCACGGCCATCTCCGCGTACGCCTCGTAGTCGAGATGCGTCACCGTCTGTCCGCGCGAGTTGTCGCGCACGATGCCGGTGAAAGTGCATATCGCTCCGGCGCCAGGATGTGTGACGGCGGCTTCCATCTCGCGAGCGTCGATCGGTCCGGTCGTCACGTCGTAACGCACTCAGCAGCCTCCACTGACGGGCGGGATGAAGGCGAGCTCGTCACCCTGGGAGACAACAGCGTCCCAGTTGGCGAACTCCTGGTTGATCGCACCGCGCACCGCAACACGGTCGGCTTCGAGTGCCGGGTGCTTACGCCGCAGATTGTCGTAGACGTCGGCCAGAGTCGAACCAGGCGGCACCTCCAGGGCCTCAATTTCGGCGCCTGCCTGCTCGCGAAGTCGCGCGAAAAACCGCACCCGGACGGCGACTGCTACAGCCACAAGGCCATCTTAGTGAGCAACAAAGACATGGACTTCTTTGCCCGAATCGAGTGCTCGCTCCACGGTTGTTCGCGTTCCTTTCGAGCTTCCGTCCCAGAACGCGACCAGCACGTCGCACGAGTCGACCAGGCGCTGATTCCTGGCGGTCGACTTCGCAGTGTCGGCCAGCTCTTCGAATGAGGCGGGCATCACCTGGACCGGAATTCCCTTCTCGCGCGCGGCCTTGGTCGCCGACGCATCCACCCCACTCGCGCTGCCCGTGATGATCGAAGCGCGGGGCGGAAGCGACTTGACGTACTCGCCGACACGCGAGAGATCCGAGAAGTGCCTGCTCCCGACGATCGCGACCCGCACTAACCGGCGGAGGAAGCGCTCTTGCCGATCATGTGGATGTTCTTCTCGAACATGTCGCGGAGCTTCGCCGCCTGGCGGTCGTAATCCTCGGGATTGGGCCAGCTGTCGCGCGTGTCGAGCACTTCGCGGGGGACGCCGGGGACCCGGTTCGGGATATGCAGTCCGAAGATCGGATCGACGTGTGTGGAGACCCCACGGAGGTCACCCTGCAGCACTGCGCGCACTATGGCGCGCGTATGCGCGATCGACATCCGCTCGCCCACGCCGTACGGACCGCCGACCCATCCCGTGTTCAGCATCCAGACATCGACGTGGTGTCGATTGACCCGCTCGATCAGCATGTCGGCGTAACGGTCGGGAGGCAAGACGAGGAACGGCGCCGCAAAGCACGTGCTGAAGATGGGCTCCGGCTCGGTGACACCGCGTTCGGTGCCCGCCACCTTGGCCGTGTACCCGCTCAGGAAGTAGTGCCGGATCTGGTCCTCATCGAGGCGCGCCACCGGCGGCAGCACCCCATACGCATCGGCCGACAAGAACATCACGTTATGCGGATGGCTGCCCGTACCTGTCAGGACAGCGTTGGGGATCAAGTCGATCGGATAGGCCGCGCGCGTGTTCTCTGTTTTGTCGTCGGAGTCATAGTCAGGCACGCGCGTGCGTGGGTCGTAGACGACGTTTTCGAGGATCGTGCCGAAGCTTTCGGTCGCGGCATAGATCTCCGGCTCCGAATCCTTGTGGATGCGAATCGTCTTCGCGTAGCAGCCGCCCTCGAAGTTGAAGATCCCGCGGTCGCTCCAGCCGTGCTCGTCGTCGCCGATGAGGCGGCGCGAGGGATCGGCCGAGAGCGTCGTCTTTCCAGTCCCGCTCAGTCCGAAGAACAGCGCGATGTCCGAGCCGTCCGCGTCGGCGTTGGCCGAGCAGTGCATCGGAAAGACGTTCTGGGCCGGGAGCAGATAGTTGAGTGCCGTGAAGATCGACTTCTTGATCTCGCCCGCATATCCGGTGCCGCCGATGATGACGATCCGCCGTCCGAGGTTGACCAGGATGAACGTCTCACTTCGTGTGCCGTCTCGCTCAGGCTCGGCCTTGAAAGAGGGCAGCGCGATCACAGCGAAGTCGGGTTCGAAGTTCATCAATTCGTCAGCGGTCGGGCGGATGAACAGGTTGCGCGCGAACAGGCTGTGCCACGCGAGCTCGGTCGTGACCCGCACCCGGAGCCGGAAGCGAGGGTCGGCGCACGCAAAGACGTCCTGCGTGTACACGTTGTGCGTGGCGACGAACTCCTCCATGCGGCCGAGCAGCTGGTCGAACTTGGCTGACGTGATGGCCTGGTTGCCCGGATGCCACCAGATCGCGTCCTGGCTGGTCGGCTCTTTGACGAAGAACTTGTCTTTCGGGGAGCGGCCCGTGTGCTTGCCCGTTTCGGCGGTCAGGGCGCCCGTGGAGACGATCGCTGCCTCGTCCCGCCGGATGGATTCCTCATAGAGAGCCGCGGGGCTCAAGTTGCGGCGGCCGACACCGACCTCACTCTTCGCGACCACGGCCTAACGCTACTACGCGATACGCGCCCGACGGGTGCTCGAGCGGCGCCGCTGCTTACCGCTGACATAGTCGACGAGGATGTACTCGCCCAGCCGGTCAGGCGACACGAAGAACGCCCGGCCCTTGTTGATGCGCGTCATCTGGTTGATGAACTCGGTCAGGTACGGCCCGCGCTCGAGCATGAACGTGTTGATCACGATGCGGTCTCGCGTGCAGCGCTTCACCTCATTGAGCGTTTGCTGGATCGTCTTGTAAGTCGGCGGGTAGGCGAACGACGCCCGCCCGTTTTCTTCGAGGTGAGCTGTCGGCTCGCCGTCGGTGATCATGATCACCTGGCGATTGCCACGGTGCCTGGCCAGCAGAGAGCGAGCCAGCTGAAAGCCGTGCTGCATGTTGGTGCCGTATACGTAGTCGTTGAGCGCCAGCTGCGGCAGCGTCTGCGGCTTCAGCTCGACGGCGTAGTTCGAGAATCCAACCACGTAGAGGGAGTCGCGCGGATACTGGCTGCGGATAAGGGAGTCCAGTGCGATCGCGACTTTCTTCGCCGCAAGGAAGCATCCGCGGAGGAACATCGACCGGCTCATATCGATCATCAGCACAGTCGACGCCTGGGTCATGTGCTCGGTGCGGTGGACGACGAAGTCCCTCGCGGCCATCTTCACCGGGATATTCGGGCCCTCTCGAACGATCGAGTTGAACAGCGTTTCCTTCATCTCGAGGAGAAACGGATCGCCGTACTCGTAGACCTTCAACTCCTCTGATGCGTCGGTGCCGACTCCGCCGCGCCACAGCTGGTGCTGGCCCATCCGTGTTTTCTTCAGCTGGTCGAAGATGTCTCGCAGCGCCGACTGGCCGATCCGCCGCATGCCGCGCGGCGTGAGCTCCAGACGCCGACCCTTGCGCTCGACGTACCCCGCCTTCTCCAGCACATCCGTGACCTGGCGGAGCTGGTCCAGCGCCTGACGAGCTTCTGGACCGAGCAGCTCTTGCGCCAGCGATCGGTCCACGTCGTCCGGCCGGAAGCTGCCGCGCTCGAGCTGCGACTCGAGGCGATCCATCTGCTGCAGCCGCTCCATCAGGCCCATCGCCTCGCCCATGCTCAGAGGGTCCTCGCCGAAGAACGGATACCTCTCGCTCAGCTCAGAGGGCGGCATCATCGCCTGCATGAACCCGGACAGCCGCGCCAGCTCGAGGCGCAGCGAGTCGTCCTGCAGCAGCGCGTCCATCATCTGACGCAGCTCCTCGCGCGCTTCCGGACTCAAGCTCTGGAGCAGCGACTGCATCTGCGCCATCTGCCGCTGCAGGTGCTCGAGCAGCTCGTCGAGACTGTTGATGCCGGGCGGGAACATGTCGCCGAAGCGCTGCATGAAACCGTTGAAGTCGGGCGTGCGGCCTTCCATGCGCTGCTCGAGCATCTTGTTCAGCTCGCGGACCATGTCGCGGACGCGCGAGAGATCCTGGCCCTGCATCTCCTGCAACGAGCCTTTGATGCCCTGGAACATCTGGTCGAGGACCTGCTTCTGCAGCTCCTGCATCAGCTGTTCGAACTTCTGCCGCGCCTCGTCGTCGACGAACTCGTAGTTGCGCAGGCCCTTGACACGCCCGCCGAGGTCATCCGGCAGTCGTTCGAGCTGGTCGTTGCGCTGCCGGGCGATGCGGTCGAGCAGCTTTCGGGCGTCAGGCGCCGACTCTTTCAGCCTGCGTTCGATTCCGCTGCGCTCGGTGTCGATGACGTCCTGCACCTTCTGCCGCAGCTCTTCGACCGTGGAGTCGAGGTTGTAGCGGCCGAGCTCCCGCTCGCGCGCCTCGCGAAGCTGTTTCAGCAGCTGCTCGAGGCCCGGCATGTTGGGCGAGCCCCACCGCAGAAACCTCTGCAGCGCGGCGTTCAGGTCGCCGTAGTTCATCAGGTCGTCAGAGAGCGCGTCGAGGACGTCGCCCGCGTCCAGCTCGTCGACCTTTTGCGACCCGTCCCAGCGTGAGTAGCGAAACCTCACCGGACCACGCTAGCAGGACGCCAGCCGCCCAGCGCCCGTTCGATCGCGTGCGCGGCGCGGAGGGCGACAAGGTCGTTCCAGTTGCGGGCCACGACCTGGACGCCAATGGGCATGTTCTCGGCCGACGTGCCGGCGCGGACGACCACGCAGGGGTTGCCGGAGAGGCTGTAGGGGATGGTGTACGTGTACTGGTGGTCCGTCCCCGACCGGGCCCGATATAGAGGAGCTGCGTCGGGAGCCACGGGGCTGAGCACGATGTCGAATCGAGTCATGAACTCCAGGACCGTTCGGCGGAAACCATCCCACCTGCGGTAGAGCCTTTCGTGGCTCATGTGCTTCCGGCCCCAGTAGCCCAGCGTCACCAGATGCGCCTCCGGCAGGCCGGGTGGGCGTTCTTCTGAGACGACGCAACCTTGGGCGGCGAGCGCTTTGGCCGCGGCACGGACGGCCGCCACGGTGGCCGGTGTCGGTTTCATGATGCCGTCATCGGCATACCAGGCCACCTTGAGTCCAGGCAGCTTCGGAGTGCGTTTGGGCAGCGGCACCGGCACCACGCCCGAGTCGACCCCATCGGGTCCGATCAGGACCGGCAGGGTCAGGGCGAGGTCCGAGACGTATCGAGCCAGCGGCCCAACCTGGCTGCGCGGGTCGCTGAGACCGCCTGGGAGCGCATACGCACCGGTCGCAGGCACGAGGCCGGCGGTCGGCTTCAGGGCGGCGATCCCGCAGTAATGCGCGGGCATCCGGATGCTGCCACCCGAGTCGCTGCCGATCCCCAGGGGTGAGCCTCCGGCGGCGATGATCGATGCCTCGCCGCTGCTGCTCCCGCCAGGCGAGCGGTTGATGTCGTACGGATTCCGCGTCCCGCCGTGAAGCGGGTTCCAGCTGTCGCTTCCGACCCCGCCCGGCGGACAGTTGGTCTTGCCGATCAGGATCGCGCCGGCACGTCTCATGCGGGCGACCACCGTGGCGTCGTGGTCGGGAATGTTGGTGCGCAGCATGCGAAGACCGGCGGTGGTCGGCAGCCCGGCGGTGTTGAAGATGTCCTTGGCTGTGAAGGGCACGCCGTGCAGGGGGCCGAGCGCGCTGGCGCGCTTGTTGTGACGGTCAGCGTTCCGCGCCTCCTTGAGCGCGCTCTCGGCGGTGGCGAAGACAACCGCGTTCAGGCGCGGGTTGACGGTATGAATGTGCTCCAGGTGGGCCTTGACGACCTCGACCGAGGACACCTTCTTGTCCCGGATGGCACGCGCCAGCCAGGCAGCCGAGGCACCGATGACGTCTCTCACAGCTTCCCGGGCGTGAGCTTAGAGGCTAGAGGCCCAAATTGAGCCTAAACGGTGTCTCCCGGCTTGACGTCCAACACGCGCACGCCCGGCCCGACGAGCTCCTGGAGCTGACTGGGGCGGCCGGTCAGGATCGGGAACGTGGCGAAGTGCATCGGCACCACTGTCTTGACGCCCAGCAGCTGAACCGCCTTGGCGGCTCTCTCCGGTCCCATCGTGTAGAAATCGCCGATCGGCAGGAAAGCAACGTCGAACTTGCTGAGCTCGGCGATCAGGGCCATGTCCCCGAAAACGTCCGTGTCGCCGGCGAAATAGATCGTGAAGCCGTTTTCGAACTCGATGACCAGACCGCACGCCTCGCCGCCGTAGATCAGGTGGCCGTCCTCGGTGATGCCGCAAGAGTGCTCGGCGTGGACCAACGTAACTTTGATGCCCAGGGTTTCGATGGTGCCGCCCTGGTTGCCGGCGACGATACTCTCGCCATCGATTCCTTTGGAGCCCAACCAGACGCCGATCTCATGGTTGGTCACGATCGTGCACTTCGTGCGGCGAGCAATCTCGAGCGCGTCATGGATGTGGTCGAAGTGGCCGTGCGTGATGAGCATCAGGTCGCATCTGTCGACAGTCTTCAGCGTCTCGGGCGCGGCGGGATTGTTCATGACCCACGGATCGATGAGGATCTCCTTCCCCTTGGCGCTTCTGACCTTCCAGGTCCCGTGACCCACCCAGGTGAAGCTGACCTCAGCGTTGAGTGGCATTCGAACTTCCCCCCATTGGTTCCGACCGGAAAAGCCGATTCTCCCACAGGGCCAAAACGAAAATTCCGATCCCGGAAACCGTCCACAGGTTCGGGAAGAACAGCTCGCATGGCTGGCGCCAGAAGCCGAGCAGACAGAGGCCCAGCAGAATCAGAGTGACCGTTCGCCTGGATTCGACCGCGCGTACCAGCAGGATCAGGCCGACCGGCAGCAACGGCAGCCATTGATACGGCCAGACTTCGTTGGGGATCAGCGCGCCGAGGGCGAAGCCGAGCGACATGCCGTAGGCCGGGTTCCAACCGCTCCGCCACGCCGCCCACGCCGCACCGGCCGCGAAGAGCACCGCGCTCAGGTACGAGAGCGCAAGCGCCAGGCCCGAAAAGTGGAAAGGCGAGGTCACGATCTCGTATCCAGTGTTCGATGGCACTGCGAACGGCTCACCGCCGATCGTGCGCATGAACAGAGTTCGCACCGAGTCGTACGCGCAGTCCGGGTTGTGTGAGGCAAGCGACGGCAGCAAGACGTGCTGGTAGTAGAAGAGCGTGCCGCCGACGCCGAGCGGGATGAACGTGGCCGCCGTAACGACGACAAGCACCCCGAAGAGCACGAGCGCGTAGCGGATCCGATGCGCGGGCCGCGGACCGATGATCATCGCCGCGGGGTAGTACTTGATCGCCGCCGCCAGGCCACCCACAGCGCCCGCGATCGCCGGCCGGCTGCGTTCGAACCACACCGACGCCATCGCGAGCACCAGCAGCACCCCGCCCCGCTGGCCGGCGCTCACGTCCGCGAATAGCGGTGGAAAATACGCCGCGACAAGCCAGAAGATCGGTCGGGCTACAGGGTCCCTGCTCGCGAGCACGCGGTACAGCAGCACCAGCGCCAGGACCAGAGCACCCGCGTCGATCGCAGTCCAAACCTGCGCACCGAGGCTCCTGGGCAGCCAAGCAACCGGCACCGCGAGCAGCGCGACGGGGGGCGGGCTGACGAACGCGTCGAGTCCACCAGGCGGCGCGATGATGTGCACCCGCGCCAGGTAATCCGCCGCCGCGTCGTACATATGCGAGGGATTGGTCAAGTAGGCGTGCCCGCCTTCCCACATGCCCTCCGCGTCGTAACGGCGCGGCGCGAGGATCGTGAATATTACGCGGTTCAGACCGAAGAGCACGGCGATCGTCCAGTAGAGGACGGGCCGCGAGAACACATCGGCCGCGGCGCGTCTGAGGCGGTAGATCAATCCGTTGGAGGGCGGACGCGACCGCGCGAGCCGTTGCGCGAAAGCCAGCTCGTCTCTTGCAGGAACTCGATGAACGCACGCACCGACGCGGGCAGCTTCCGCTTCCGCAGATGGACGATGTGCCAGTCGCGCCGGATCGGGAAACCGCGCACGTGCAGCTCGACGAGCCTCCCGCTCGACACCTCCAGGGCGCATGCGTAACGCGAGATGACTGCGAGTCCAAGTCCCGATTCGACGGCATGCTTGATCGCTCCGTTCGAGCCGAGCTCCATGGCGACGCTCAACTTCGTCCCTGTCTTACGCGCCTCCTTTTCCAGCGACCACCGGCTGCCTGATGCAGCCTCGCGCATGACGAAGGGCTGATCCTCGAGATCCTTCAGGCTCAAGCCTCGCCTGTGCGCGAGCGGGTGCCCGGCCGGCGCGACCACGACGAGCTCGTCGCTAAGGAACGGGATGATCGCGAGCTCTGGGTCTTTGAGAGCTGGACCGACCACCGCCAGGTCGAGCTCGTTGCGCAGGACCTGTTCCTGGACTCGCGCCCGCGTGCCGATCTCGAGCGAGATGACGAGGCCGGGATGCAGCTTCTTGAACGCTCCGAGGGCTGCGGGCAGGAGGTAGATCCCGACGGTCGTGCTCGCTCCGACCCGCAAGGTCCCCCGCTTGATGCCGCGCATCTCTTCGATCGCGACCGTCGCATCGTCCAGCACGTCGAGCATCTGCCGCGCGTAGCTGTAGAGGAGCGACCCCGCTTCGGTCAGCTGCACGCGCTTGCCGAGCCGGTCGAGCAGCGGCAGACCCAGCGTTTCCTCCAGCTCCTTGACCTGGTACGAGACCGAAGGCTGGCTGAGCTTGAGGCGCTGCGCAGCCAGGCTGAAACTGTTCAGGTCGGCGACCGTTTTGAACGTCCGCAGCTGCCGCAAGGTGACTGCTCGGTCGAGATCGAGCTGAGGTTGAGCCCGCGGCACGGCGCCTACGATATGCGCTATGGCCGCCCGGAAACCTCGATCACTTTCGCCTGTTCGCCGAACCACTCCAAGCCTCGAAGGAGTCGAAGCACCGCAGCGCGAGGCGACGACCGTCTCCGAGCAGAAGATCAACCAGTACCGCAAGCGCCGGTACCAGGCGCTCCACGCCGAGACCGACGCCGCCAACAAGCGCCGTGCGGCGGGCAAAGCGACCGCGCGCGACCGCATCGAGACGCTGCTCGACGAAGGCTCCTTCGTGGAGCTCGACGTTTTCGCGACGCATCGGGCGCACGGGTTCGGCATGGAAGACCGCAAGATCGCGGGCGACGGCGTGGTGGCCGGATTTGGCGAGATCGACCGCCGCCCTGTCGCGGTTTACGCCTACGACGCGACTGTCTTCGGCGGCTCGCTCGGCGAGGTCACAGCGGAGAAGATCGTCAAGGTGCAGGAGCTGGCGCTGCGCAACCGCGTGCCGATCATCGGCATCAACGACTCAGGTGGCGCCCGCATCCAGGAGGGCGTCGTCGCGCTCGCCGGTTATGCGGACATCTTCTATCGCAACGTCCGCTCGTCAGGCGTCATCCCTCAGCTCAGCGTCATCGCAGGGCCGTGCACCGGCGGCGCCGTCTACTCGCCCGCCATCACCGACTTCATCTTCATCGTCGCCGGACAGGGGTACATGTTCATCACAGGCCCGGAGGTGATCAAGGTGGTCACCGGCGAGGCCGTGTCATTCGACGAGCTTGGCGGAGGCCAGGTCCACAACGCGACGTCAGGCGTCGCGCACTTCCTGCCCAAGACGGAGCAGGAATGCGCCGCGGGCGTCCGCAAGCTGCTGTCCTACCTGCCCTCGTCGAACGCAGAACGTCCGCCGTTCGTGCCAACTACCGACGACCTGGAGCGCGCCGATCCTGAGCTGCAGACGATCGTGCCCGAATCGCCGAACAAGCCCTACGACATGCGCGAGGTCGTCTCGCGGGTTCTCGACGGCCGCGAGTTCTTCGAGGTCCAGCCGTTCTTCGCTCCGAACATCATCGTCGGGCTCGGGCGCCTCGGCGGCCATGTCGTGGGAATCGTCGGCAACCAGCCGAAGGTGCTCGCCGGCGCGATCGACATCAACGCGTCGGTCAAGGCTGCCCGCTTCATTCGATTTTGCGACGCGTTCGGGATCCCGATCCTCTCCTTCGTCGACGTGCCCGGCTATCTCCCGGGGCGGGACCAGGAACACGGCGGCATCATCAGACACGGCGCCAAGCTGCTCTACGCCTACGCCGAGGCGACCGTGCCCAAGCTGGCCGTGATCACGCGCAAGAACTACGGCGGCGCCTACACGGTGATGTCGCCGAAGCAGATGGGGGCGGACCTGAACTTGGCCTGGCCGACGGCGGAGATCGCCGTGATGGGTCCGGAGGCGGCGGTCAACATCATCTACAAGCGAGACCTGGCCGCGGCGCGGGACCCGGTCGCCCGACGCAAAGAGCTTGTCGCGGAATACACCGCACGATTCGCAAATCCATATGTCGCAGCCGAGCGCGGCTACATCGATGACGTGATCGAGCCGAGCCAGACCCGTCGAGAGCTGGTGCGCGCCCTTCAGCTCTGCCTGCGCAAAACGATCGAACGCCCACCCCGGAAGCACGGCAACATCCCGCTCTAACCGCCCGATTTGGCTTCCGGCGACCGCCGCAAGCGGTCGGCGGCGCGGCAGTACTCGTCGACCGTGACGATGAATTCGGCGTGCGACCAGGTCAGCGGGGACACGGACAAGGGCGCCCCGGTGTGCGGGTCGAGCTGCTCCGACAGCAGCCCACCGGGAAGCTGGTGCGCGACCGCCCAGTCGATGAACTCCCGCCCCGGCTTCAAGTCCGCCGCGGACTTCGCCGTCGCGATGTACCACTGGGCGAGCCACATCGTGCACATGAACCACGGGTTGCCGGGCGTCTTCGTGGTGTCGGGCTCGACCTTGAAGTAGTAGTCGTCCGTATAACGGGCGATGCCGCCGCAGCTCGCCTTGTTGGAGAGTTGCTCGGCGATTGCCTTCATCGTGTCGAAGACGCGCTTGTCGTCCGGCGGGTACATCCCGAATCGCCACAGGCCGTAGATCGCGCTGTCGAGCACGGTGTCGACGGTGACCGATTCGTCGTCCTCGACGGTGATCCGGCGGGGAAAGCGACCGAGCTCTTCGCTGTACAGGTTCGTGTCGGACGCTTCACGCATTCGTTCCGCAGCGTCCCGATAGCGGCCGTAGGCTCGAGTGTCGCCAAAAAGGTCGGCAAAACTTCGCGCGGCGTCGAGTCCGGCCCACACCGCTCCCACCGTGAACGCGTGCACGCCCCACCGCTCCTCCCACAGGTCCCATGACGGGACGGGCAGGCCGTTGCGCTGGTCGACGTAGCTCACCATCCAGTCCGCGGCCGGAACGATGAG
>Ga0066699_10000564_pt1 | contig 11086 bp, 8 predicted proteins | sample GraSoiAngelo_148_FD_66455 | JGI IMG/M metagenome (GOLD analysis project Ga0066699, IMG submission 66455) | Grasslands soil microbial communities from the Angelo Coastal Reserve, California, USA - 14_1009_09_20cm | ecosystem: Environmental > Terrestrial > Soil > Grasslands | place: USA... | reverse complement strand
GGCGCGCCGCCGAGCGGCTGGGGCTGGACCGACAACGGGTGGGGCGTGCTCGGCGATCCAATCTACTTCGCCGCCACCGGTACGCACACGATGCGGATTCAGCAGCGCGAGGACGGCGCAATCGTCGATCAGATCGTGTTGAGCCCCGACACGTACTTCACCACGCCGCCGGGCGCGCTGAGCAACGACACGACGATTCTGCCTGAAACGACCGCGACAACTGGCGGCGGCGGTGGCGGCGGCGGCGGGACGGGCGCGGGCGACATCATCCTGCATCCGTCGGCGGCATCGGTCGCCGGCAACTGGATCGTGAACAGCGACGCGGCGGCCGCCGGCGGCGCGAGCCTGCTGAATCCGGATCAGGGCGCGGCGAAGATCGCCGCGGCCCTCGCGTCGCCGACGGATTACTTCGAGATGACCTTCGACGCCGTGGCGACCACGCCGTACCACCTCTGGCTCCGCGGCAAGGCGACGCTCGACAGCTGGGCGAACGACTCGGTGTACACTCAGTTCGACAACAGCGTCGCAGCCGACGGGACGACGCCGGCATTTTCGATCGGGACCGCCGATGCGACGTCGTTCAGCCTCGAGGACTGCAGCAACTGCGCGACGCCACGCAGCGGGACAGCGGGACGACGAATTCTTAATTCCAAATTCTTCAATTCTTAATTGCGCATCACGCCGTCCCGCGCGACAAGGCGGCCTTGACGCGCTCTGCGGTGAACGGCACGGTCCGCAGCCTGATGCCCGTCGCATCGAAGACCGCGTTGGCGAGCGCGGCGGCGACCGGCGCCGTGGCCGCTTCCCCCGCGCCAAGCAACGGCTGATCGCGCCGATCGATCAGGATCACCTCGACCTCAGGTGCGTCGGGGAAGCGCAGAATCGGATAGCTGCTCCAATCGACGCTCGTCACGCGCGCGCGGTCGAACGTCACTTCCTCGTGGAGGGCGCGGCTCAGCGTCTGCACGATACAGCCTTCCACCTGATTCCGCAGCGCATCGGGATTGACGACGAGGCCGCAGTCGTGCGCGCACACGACGCGGACCACGGCGATGCGGCCGCTTCGCGGATCGACGGCGACCTCCATCGCCGTGGCGACGTAATTCTCCGCCTGCTTGTAGCGCATGTACGCGATGCCGCGTCCTTTCAGCAGACCGCCGGACGCCGCCGCGCGCCGCGGCGACGGCCGCGTCTCCCACCCGAATCGCTCCGCCGCGCGCGTGATCGCGTCGATCGCGCGCGGGTCGGTGAGCCGCGCGAGCCGGAACGCGACGGCGTCGGTGTTCGCCGCGGCCGCGAGCTCGTCGGTGAAGCTCTCGACCGCGAAGACATTGGCGATCTTTCCCGGCGCGCGCAGGTTGGAGAGCTGCAGCGGCGTCTCCTTCGTCCAGTGCACGAGCACCCGGGCGTTCGCCACGTCGTACGGCGGATCGCCGTTCTGCGTGATTGCGCCGGCGCCCTGCCCATGCTCCTGCGCGAGGCCGGCGGCGTCGGCGGCGAGCAGCGCACGCGCGCCGGACGCCTGCGCCGGCAGCCACATGTCGGTCGTCCAGCCGACGATCGTGCCGCGCTGGTCCACGCCCGCGCGCACGTCGATCAGCTGCTGCGGCCCCTTCGGATCCCACCCCGTCTCGTCCTGCCGCGACCACTGGACTCGCACCGGCTTGCCGATCGTCTTCGAGATCAGCACCGCGTCGGCCGCGACGTGATCGCCGCCGTTGGTGCCGTACGATCCCGCGCCGTCGAGAAAGACGACACGGACCCGCGCGGGATCGAGGCCGAACACCTTCGAGAGATTCGCGCGCAGGCCGTGAGTGCCCTGCGATGAAGACCACACCGTGCCGCCGTTGTCTTTGATGTCGGCGACCGCGCAGCACGGTCCGAGCGACGCGTGGCTCTGGTACGGCCAGAAGTAGGTCGCCGACAGCGTCCGTGCTGCGCCGGCAATCGCCGCCGCGGCATCACCGCGGCTGACGACGGCCTGATCGCGCTCGACGGCTGCGGCGCGCGTCCATCGATCGAGGCCGTCGCTCCCCGGCAGCGTCCGCGCGTCGCTCCACGTCGCCTTCAACGCGCCGGCCGCACACACGGCGGCCCACTCGTCGGGCGCGACGACGGCGAGGAAGCTGCCGACCCGGACCACCTGCACGTCGGGGATCGCGCGCACCGGCGATTCGTCGACCGCGACGAGCGTCGCGCCGATCGCGGGCGGACGGATCACGCGTGCGTGGAGCATGCCGGGCAGCGTGAAGTCGTGAACGTAGACGTGGCGTCCGCTGCACTTGGCCGGCACGTCGGGACGCGGCAGCGGTTGTCCGACCGAGATGTAGCTGGCCGGCGATCGCAAAGGCGCCTTCGGATCGACCCTGACCTGGAGCCGCCGATCGCCGACGAGCGACGCGATCGTGACGCCGGCGCCGGCCGGCGGCCTGATCTCGCCGTCGGCAATCGTCAGCTCGCCCGGCGCACGATTCAGTTTCTCGGCGGCGAGCGCCAGCAGCGCCTGCCGCGCCGTCGCCGCGGCCTGTCGAACGTCGGCGCCGCCGCGCGTCAGCCCCGTGCTCCCGCCGGTGCCGCCCTGATCCGGGCAGCGCGCGGTGTCGCCGTCCACGATCGTGATCCGCGACGCCGGGATGCCCAGCTCCTCGGCCGCCATCTGCGCGACGGCGATCCGCAGTCCCGTGCCGACGTCTACTTTGCCGGTGTACACCGTCACGGTGCCGTCGGCGTGGAACGCAAGGAAGCTGTCCACTTCCGCCGGATCGATCGGCTTGACGCCGTCCTGCGCGCGTGGCGCCGCACCGGGCTGCACGGCTGCGTTCGACGATCGCGCCGCCAGGGCATCGAATGCGAAGCTGACGACGACGGCGCCGCCCGCTTTCAGGAGGTCGCGACGATTCACGATCATCTCGAGCCTCCTCTTTCCGCGCGCGACGCGCGCGAAACGGCGCGCACGATGCGCGTATGCGTGCCGCAGCGGCACAAGTTGCCGGCGAGCGTTTGCTTGATCAGATCGTCGGTCGGCTTCGGCGACTGCGCGAGCAGCGCGGCGGAAGTCATGATCATCCCGCTGGTGCAGTAGCCGCACTGCGCGGCCTGCTCCGCGATGAAGGCCGCCTGCACAGGGTGCGCCGCCGCGCCGGCGGCAAGGCCTTCGATTGTCGTGATCGATCGACCGGCGACGCGGTCGATCCGCGTCTGACACGAGCGCGCCGCGCGGCCGTCGATCATCACCGTGCAGGCGCCGCACTGGCCGAGGCCGCAGCCGAACTTCACGCCGTGCAGGCCGAAGCGGTTGCGGAGGACGTAGAGCAGCGGCTGCGCCGGATCCCACGATTCGGCCGAGACGCCGCGCCCGTTGAGGCGAAACGCATAGCTGGCCATGGGGCCGATCCTATACTGAGCGCATGAAGGTGATCGCGTCGATCGCGCTCGCGGCGCTCGTTCAGCCGCCGGCTGGGCCGGCCATCGTCGACACACCGACGGTGAAGGTGCTCACGGGGCTCACGGTGCCGGAGTTCGAGGCGGAAATGCAGCGCATGACGCAGGCGCTCGGCGCGTCGTGCGGCACCTGTCACGCGCGCGGCAACTTTGCGAGCGACGCGAACCCGCGCAAGGCGATCGCGCTGCGAATGCTCGAGATGACGAAGGCGATCAACCTGCAGTTCTTCCTCGATTACAAGGCCGAGGATGGCGCCTCGCGGCTCGGCCGCATCACCTGCTTCACGTGTCATCAGGGCGACCTGCACCCGAAGTCGGCCCCCTGACGCAGTTTTTCGCCGAAACGCGCCGAGCGGTGTTCGGCGGAAGATCGTCTCGATCAACCTGACGACGCCCAGCGTTGTCCCGTCGAACGCAGCCGCGTCCGCGCGGCGGCATCCAACGTGCACCGCGATCGCGGTGAGACCACGAAACGCATGACGTCAAGGAGGAAGGGTATGAAGCAGCGGACATCGTCGACGTTTGTCGTTTGCGCGCTCGGGCTCGCGCTGTCGGCCTGGGCGTGCGGCGCGAACAACGGAACCACCGCCAACGATCGGACAGGTCAGCCGGCAGCTGCGGGCGCGGACCGCACAGGCACGCCGGGTGCGACCTCTGGAGCGGCTGATGCAAACGGCACAGCCAGACCTGCGGGCACGTCGGGCACCGCGGCGGGCGCAGCCGATACGACGAGCGCCGAGAATGCCCAGCCGATCACGTTGACGGGCTGCCTGCAGAAAGGCGACGGCACGCTGCGGAGCGACTTCGTGCTCACCGAGGTGAACACGTCGCGCGCGTCGGTCGGCACGAGCGGCGCCGGTGCGAACCCGAAGTCCGACGTCGTCGGCCAGGAGCAGATGCGGCAGGCCGAGCACGCGTATCGCCTCGACGGGGATCGTGACGATCTCGACAAACTGGTCGGCAAACAGGTGCGCGTGAGCGGCACGATCGAGAAGCGTTCCGATCTGAACGATCACAACGCGAGCGGCACGGTGAAAGATCGCGACCGCACGAAGATCGACGACGGCGATCTCGCGCAAGTGAAGGTCGCCAGCGTGACTTCGATCGGCAGCGCGTGCGGCGGCAAGGCGGGCCGCACGAAGAAGTAGAATCCGGGGAACGCAGAGCCGGCCGCGCGTCGCAGCACGATCGCGGCGCTCGCCGCTCTGCGTTCTCCAATGCCTCACGAACCCGGTTTCCCGGACGCCTGCACGCTCGTGGAGCGTGCGCTCGCCGGTTCTGCACGCCGTCGGCTTCTTGACGATCTGATGCGGTCGCACCCGTTTGCGCGGGCGCTGGCGCGTCTCCGCGAGCACGTGCGCGCCAACGCGTTCGATCCGTTCGTCGCGCGGTTCGATCATCGAACGCGTCAGGAAGGCTTCCACGTCCTGCACGACTGGGACGGCAGAGCCGATCGCGTGGCCGACGAGACGATTCCGGTCAACGTCCTCGATTTCGTCGCGGCCCACCGCGGGAGCGAGCCGACCGACGCGCGCGCGCTCGCGGTGCTCCTCGATTATTACTACGTCCACGTCCTTCAGCTGCTCGCGCTGCGCGTGTGGGACGAGGGGGACGCCGACGCGAACCTCGATCGGATCGATCAGCTGCTCGAGGAGCTCCAGGGAGCCGGGGGCAGCGGACAGCGCTTCGTAACGAACGCCGCGACGCTCATCCTCATCGCGACGTCGCATTTCGAGGTCGTCGAACGCGGCTACGACCGCCTGCTGCGGCGCGTGAAGACGCTGAATCGCGTGCACCGCACGCGGGTGGCAGCCGGCCACGCGTCGAGCATGGGCTGCCACCTGCGCTTCGGCTTCGAGGCGACTTACGCGCGGGACACGATGCAGATGCGCGCCGACAACGCCGCCGACTACCCGTGGCTCTGCTTCGCGCTCGCGGCCGTGATGCAGGAGTACGTGCGGCTGCGCGAATCGGGCGCCGACGCGGAGGCGCGCGCCCCGATGGTCGAGGCGATCGTGAACGGACTGTCGCCCGACGCGCGCGCGTTCGTCGGCGAGCCGCCGGCGTCGCTGTCGGCGGCTGAAGCCGATCGCGCGGACTTTCGCGATCGGTTCTTCGCGCATCGCGACGATCTCGTTGCGGAGTTCGAGCGTCATCGTCCGCGCGACGGCGCGTATTCGCCGCTGTCGTTCTTCTTCAACTTCTCGCACAACGTGCTGAAGGGAACGATCGTGGATGCGCTGCTGCGCGGCGAGCCGTGGAACGTGGCGTTCGACGAGATGCTGACGGCGGAAGGCCGGGTAGGCCAGGCGGGCCAGGCGGGCCAGGCGGGCCAGGCGGGCCGGGCAGGCCAGGCGGGTCACAGAGGGCACGGAGACGAGGCCGAACAGGATCGACACGACGACCCGCGCGAGCTTCTTGCGCGGACGCTGATGGAGTACGCGCGTGCGAATCCGGATCGCATTCGCGGACAGCTGATGCCGGTGATCGTGTACGACCCGCGCGCGGGCCAACGCGCGTTTCGCGTCATGCTCGAGAAGCTCGCTCCATCGCTGTGATGATCATCGCGAGCGCCTGATTGACCGGGCAGTCGACGCCGAACGCGGCGCCGAGGCGGACGACGGCGCCGTTGAGAAAATCGATTTCCGTGCGGCGTCCCTTCAGGAGATCCTGCTGCATCGACGACAGGTTGCGCGACGGCGCGTACTGGCGATCGATGAGATCGACGAAGTCGGCGGCGAGATCCACGCCGTCGCTCGCGGCGACGCGGCGGCATTCGTCCACGATCAGCTGTTTCAACGGCCGCAGCCGCTCGTCGGCGATCGCGCCCACTTCCGTGCGCGTCATCGCGTTGATCGGATTGATCACGCAGTTGACGACGACCTTCTGCCACATCTCGTCCTTGATGCGATCGGTGACCTGCCCGTCGAGACCGCACCGGGTGAACCTATCGGCGATCGCCGCGCTGCGCGGGCTCTGCTCGATGCGCGTCGACCCGCTCACCTTCAGCTCGACGACGCCGGGCGTCTGGAAGATCGCGCCGAAGTGCGTGATCGCACGAAGCACGAGGCAGCGCCCGGCGACGATCGTCTTCGTCGCTTCTTCGCTGTAGAGGCCGTTCTGCACGCACAAGATCGTCGTGTCGTCCCGGACGAGATCGACGATCGACCCGAGTGCCGACGCGCTGTCCGATACTTTCGTCGTCAGCACCACGAGCACATCGGGCGGCAGTCGATCGATCGACGTCGCCGCGCGTACGCGGTAAATCCTTTCTTCCGCGCCCGTAAGGCGCAGCCCATGCGCGTTGATTTCGTCGGCGTGCGCCTGCCGAGCCACGAGCACGACGTCGTGAGCGGTCGAGAGCTTCGCGCCGTAGACGCTGCCGATCGCGCCGGCGCCGAGGACGACGATTTCCAAGGCGGCGAATCTAGCACGGCCGGCGCTCCCCAGCTAAAGCCGCTCCGCACAGACAATTAGCGACAACTCGGCGGGCTCCGACCGTCGCGAACTCGTGTAGTATTTTGCGCGTGAGCCACCGTCGGATTGGCGTGACCTCGCCGGTCGCGTTCGGTCTTGTTGTGTGGACGGCCATGTTGAGCGCCGTCCTGGTCGCGCAGCGCGCGCCCGCATCGCAGCCCGCGTCGAAATCGGCCGCCGCGAAATCGACGCCACTCGGCTCGCACACGCCGCCGGCGGCCGCGGATCAGAATGCGATCGTCAAGCGCTACTGCGCGACGTGTCACAGCGATGCGAGGAAGACCGGCGGCCTGTCGCTGGGGAGCTTCGACGTCGCGAAGGCCGCGCAGAACGCAGAGGTCGCCGAGCGCGTCATCCGAAAACTGCAGGCGGGGCTGATGCCGCCACCTTCGTCGCCTCGACCGGATCCCGACTCGTATGGGGCGCTCGTGTCCGCGATCGAGCGGCAGGTCGACACGGCGGCGGCCGCGAAGCCGAACCCGGGCGCGCGCACGTTCCAGCGGCTGAATCGTCCCGAGTACGCGCGATCGATTCGCGAGATGCTCGGCCTCGACGTGGATGCCGGCGCCTGGCTGCCGCTCGACACCAAGAGCGCGAACTTCGACAACATCGCCGACGCGCAGGCGCTCTCGCCGACGCTGCTCGAGGCGTATCTGAACGCAGCGAGCGCGATCAGCCGCATGGCGATCGGCGATCGCACCGCGACGCCGATCGACACTCCGTACTCGGCGCCGATTTACACGTCGCAGCATCCGTGGGACCACGTGGAGGGCGCGCCGTATGGGACGCGCGGCGGCCTCGTCGTCGATCACGTGTTCCCGGCCGACGCGGAGTACGTCTTCGAAGTCGATCTCGTGTCGGGGGCGGGATCGCGCTACGAGGACATCGACATCTCGATCAACGGCGAGCGCGTCGCGCTGATCGAGTACGAGACCGGGCCGGCCGGCGGCGCCGACGGACGCGGCGCGGTCCCGATGCGCACCGAGCCGATCCTCGTGAAGGCGGGCCAGCACAAAGTGGCGGCGACCTTCGTGCGGCGGCAGGAAGGTCCGTACGAAGATCTGATCCGGCCGCACGACTGGTCGTTCGCGGGCGGCGGCTCGGGGGGACCGGGGATCACCACGCTGCCCCACGTGAAAGACTTCATCGTCAAGGGGCCGTACCGTCCGACCGGCATTGCCGAGACGCCGCCGCGCCAGAAGATCTTCAGCTGCCGGCCGACGGTGCTGTCGGAAGAGCGCCCGTGTGCGCGGCAGATCGTCGCGCGCGTGGGCGGCGACGCGTACCGGCGCCCGTTGACGCCCAGCGAGATCGATCGGCTGATGCCGTTTTACGAGAAAGGCGCGGCGAGGCCAGGCGGGCCGGGCGGGTCTGGTGGTGCCGGGGGGTTTGAAAGCGGCGTGCGCGAGGTGCTGGAGGCGATTCTCGCGAGCCCGCATTTCATCTTCCGCCTCGAAAAGGAGCCTGATTACGCGCGCGCCGGCAGCGTCTATCGGATCGCCGACGTCGATCTCGCGTCGCGGCTGTCGTATTTCCTCTGGGGCACGCCGCCCGATCAGGAGCTCCTGACGATCGCGTCGCAGAACAAACTGTCGGCGCCGGGAGCGCTCGAGAGGCAGGCGCGGCGCATGCTCGCAGATCCGCGCGCCGAAGCGCTCGGCACGCGCTTCGCCGCGCAGTGGCTGCGGCTGCAGGACGTGGACAAAGTCCACCCCGATCCGAATTTCTATCCGAACTTCGACGACAACCTCGCCGAGATGATGCGCCGCGAGACGACGTTGTTCTTCAACCATCTCGTACGCGAGGATCGCAGCCTCCTCGATCTCTTCCAGGCGGACTACACGTTCGTGAACGAGCGGCTTGCGCGGCACTACGGGATCCCCGGCGTCGCCGGCGATCAGTTCCGGCGCGTCCAGTATCCCGACGATGCGCGCCGCGGCCTGCTCGGCCAGGGCAGCATCCTCGTGCAGACCTCGCTCGCGAACCGGACATCGCCGGTGCTGCGCGGCAAGTGGGTGATGGAAGTCCTGATGGGCACGCCGCCGCCTCCGCCGCCGCCCGATACGCCGACCCTCGATGACACCGGCGAGGCGAAAGAGGGCCGCATGCTGACCACGCGGGAGCGCATGGAGATTCACCGCAAGAACCCGATGTGCAACGCATGCCATCGCTTCATGGATCCGATCGGGCTGGCGCTCGACAACTTCGACGTGACGGGAAAATGGCGCGTGCGCGAGAACGGCCAGCCGCTCGATACGCGCGGCGATTTCTACGACGGCACGCCGGTGACAAGCCCGGGCGAGCTCATGCGCGCGCTGATGAAGCGTCCGGTGCCGCTCGTGCGCACGTTCACCGAGAATCTGTTTGCGTACGCGCTCGGACGCCGCGCGGAATATTTCGATCAGCCGGCCATCCGCGCGATTGCAAAGACCGCTGCCGCCAACGACTACAAGATGTCGTCCTTTGTTCTGGGCGTCATCAGAAGCGACGCGTTTCTCATGAAGCAGGCGGAGCCGGTCGGGACGCAGTAAGAACGAGTCGGGGCTAGGGGCTAGGGGCTAGCTGCGACGGCTAGCCTCCAGCCCCCAGGCCCTACGCAGCACAGCGAGCGGCACGCCACGTGACATGCCGCGAGGAGACAACAGCCGTGCACTTCATCACCGGAAAGCACCTGCCGCGGCGGACGTTCCTGAAGGCCGCCGGCGCGACCGTCGCGTTGCCATTCCTGGAATCGATGGTGCCCGCCGGCGCGTTCCGCGCGAAGGCGGCGGCGCCCGATCGCACGCGCCTCGTCTGCATCGAGGAGGTGCACGGCCTCGCCGGCTGCAATAACTGGGGCGCGGGCAAATTCCTCTACGCGCCGGAGACGACCGGCTCGGACTTCAAGCTGGTCCCCGACAACCCGCTCAACACGATCGAGGCGTATCGCGACGCGATGACGATCGTCAGCAACACCGACGTCCGAATGGCGGAGGCGATGACGCTGCCCGAGATCGGCGGCGATCACTTCCGGTCGAGCGCCGTGTTCCTCACGCAGTCGCATCCGAAGCAGACCCAAGGGTCGGACCTCTGGGCCGGCACGTCCCTCGATCAGATTTACGCGAAGAAGTACGGACAGGCCACGCCGATGCCGTCGATGCAGTTCTGCATCGAGAACCTCGATCAGGCCGGCGGCTGCACCTACAACTATTCGTGCGCCTACACCGACTCGATCAGCTGGGCGTCGCCGAACGAGCCGCTGCCGATGATTCGCGATCCGCGCGTCGCCTTCGACATGCTGTTCGGCGCCGGCGCGACCGCCGCCGATCGCGCGGCGCGCCGCGAGACGCGCAAGAGCGTCCTCGACTGGATCACCGGCGAGGTGGAGCGCACCCGCCGTCAGCTCGGCGCCTCCGATCGCACCCGGCTCGATCGCTATCTCGACAACGTCCGCGAGATCGAGCGCCGCATCCAGGCCGTCGAGGCGCAGAACCGCGGCGGCGACCAGCGGGCGCTGCCCGATGCGCCGGCCGGCGTGCCCGACTCGTTCTCCGAGCACATGCGCCTGCTGTTCGATCTGCAGGTGCTCGCGCTCGAGACCGACATGACGCGCATCATCTCGTTCAAGACCGGCCGCGACGCGCAGAACCGCGTCTTCCCGGAAAGCGGCTCGAACCAGCCGTTCCATCCCGCCTCGCACCACGGCAATCGCGAGGAGCGGATCATGGAGTTCAACAAGATCTGCAAGTACCGCATGAGTCAGCTCGCGTACTTCCTCGAGAAGATGAAGACCACGCACGTCGAGGAGGGCACGCTGCTCGACAAGACCCTCGTCATCTGGGGATCGCCGATGGCCGATCCGAACATCCACAACCATCGCCGATGCCCGCTCGTGCTCCTCGGCCGCGCGAACGGCGCGCTCAAGGGCAACGTGCACCTGAAGGCCGCCGACGGCACGCCGATGGCGAACGTGATGCTCGCGCTGCTGCACGCGCTCGGCGTCGACGACATGAAGACATTCGGCGACAGCACCGGCGAGTTCTCGTTCACGGCGCCGGCGGCGACGACCGTGGCGTAAAAAAAGGGGTCGTACCCCTTTTTCGCTGAAAAAGGGGTACGACCCCTTTTTTACGCTCAGAGGGACGCTATGAAACGTGCGTGGACCCTGACCCTCGGCGCCGCGCTGCTG
>Ga0066699_10000561_pt1 | contig 11092 bp, 10 predicted proteins | sample GraSoiAngelo_148_FD_66455 | JGI IMG/M metagenome (GOLD analysis project Ga0066699, IMG submission 66455) | Grasslands soil microbial communities from the Angelo Coastal Reserve, California, USA - 14_1009_09_20cm | ecosystem: Environmental > Terrestrial > Soil > Grasslands | place: USA... | reverse complement strand
CGCTGGGCGAGGCTCCGGATTACTTGCTGCTGCCGGTCGGCAACGCGGGCAACATCACCGCCTACTGGAAGGGCTTCAGGGAGTACCGCGCGGCCGGTCGCTCCACTCGCCTGCCACGAATGGTGGGTGCGCAGGCCGACGGGGCCGCCCCCATCGTCACCGGCCAGCCTGTCGCGAACCCCAAGACCCTGGCGTCGGCGATCAGGATCGGTAATCCCGCATCGTGGGAAGGTGCCACCAGTGCACGCGACGAGTCCGGCGGAGCGATTGAGGCGGTCACCGACACCGAGATCATCTCGGCTCAGATCCGGCTCGCCAGCAGCGAGGGCCTCTTCTGCGAGCCCGCCTCGGCCGCGCCGCTCGCGCTTTTGTTCAGGCTCGTCCAGGAGGGCCGCATAGAGAGAGAGTCCACCGCTGTGGTGGTGCTGACCGGGTCGGGGCTCAAGGATCCCGACGCGGCGCTCAAGAATGTCGAGCCTCCGATTGAACTCGAGGGCGATGCCCGTACACTGGCGAAGGTCTTGAAGCTGTGAGCGTTCGCCACCACTCCATCCGACCCGCCCGCGCCGCCGCTTAGATGCGCATTCGCGTCCCCGCGTCGATCGCCAACATTGGCCCTGGCTTCGACTGCATGGCGATGGCGATCGACCTCTGGCTCGAGGTGATCGCAGAACCTGCCGACAAGCCCGCATGGGATTACGAGGGCGAGGGAGCCGAGTACCTCGCCGCCCATCCAAACCCCTTCTCAAAGAAGAAGATGAAAGGCGTCGTCCGCAGCGAGATCCCGCTTGGGGTCGGCCTCGGCAGCAGCGCTGCCGCGCGGCTGGCGGCTTCGGCCCTGACTGAGCCGTGGGACTTGAAGAGCCACATCATCGACGCGGGTGCTGAAGAAGGCCACCTCGATAACGTGGCCGCGTGCGCGTCGGGCGGGATCCGAATCGTGTCCGACCAATTCGACGAGCGACTGCCCAATCCAGGTTGGGGCCTCGCGCTTTTCGTCGCCCACGCACCGCTGCAGACCGAGAAGGCGCGGTCTGTCCTTCCGGACTCGGTCCCGCTGGAATCGGCCGTCTATAACGCTGCTCGCACCGGGCTGCTCGTTCGTGCTATCACGGCCAAGAGGCCGACCCTGCTCGAGCACGCGCTTCGCGACAGGCTTGCTCAGCCGCACCGCCTGCACCTCTATCCGTGGGTGCAGGACGTGATGGACGCGGCTGACCGGGCGGGCGCCTACGCGGCCTCGATCTGTGGCTCGGGTCCGAGCGTGTTCGCGTTCTGCGCGGCCTCACAGGCGACACGCATCTCGCGGATCATGGCCGCGGCCGCACCGACGCACGGCCGCGCGTTGGTGGCCAAGATCACCGAGAAGGGCATGTTCCGCTCTCTGTGATCGTCCAGAAGTACGGAGGTACTTCTGTCGGCTCGGCCGCCCGCATCCGGCGTGTATGCCGCAGGATCGCCGCCGCCGTCGCCGATGGCGAGCAGGTGGTGGCGGTCGTATCGGCGATGGGCCACACCACCGACCGGCTGATCGCGCTTGCCGAAAGCGTCAACCCGGAGCCGCCGGCGCGCGAGCTCGACATGCTCGTCGCCAACGGCGAAACGATCACCGCGCCGCTGGTTGCGATGTGCCTGCAGGGAATGGGTGTGCCGGCCGTATCCCTTTCAGGGCTGCAGGCAGGTGTGCGCACCAGCGCGCATCACTCGCGTGCACGCATTCATGACATCCGGCCGGACCGCATCCTGCAAACGCTTGAAGAGGGCAAGGTGGCTGTGGTCGCCGGTTTCCAGGGCGTGACCGAGGAGCTCGAGGTGACCACGCTGGGCCGCGGAGGATCGGATACGACGGCGGTTGCGCTCGCTGGCGCGTTGCGGGCCAGCTCATGCGAGATCTACACCGACGTCGACGGCATCTACAGCGCAGATCCGCGTGTCGTCAAGACAGCGCGGAAGCTGAGTCACATCCGTTACGACGAGATGCTGGAGCTGGCGGCTGCCGGCGCCCGCGTGATGCACCCCCGCGCCGTTGAGATCGGCGAGCTCTACGACGTGCCCATCCACGTGCGCTCGAGCTTCAACAATCGCGTGGGTACGATGATCGTGGCTCAGGTACCCATGGAAGACAGGCAGCGCGTGCGTGGCATCGCGCAGGAAACGAACGTCGCGAAGATCACCGTGCTCGGCGTCAAGGACCGTCCTGGCGTTGCGGCGGCGATCTTCGAACCGCTGGGCGCGGCGGGCATCTCGGTCGACGTCATCGTTCAGAACGTCGGCCACTCGGGGCGAACCGACCTGACCTTCTCCGTGCAGGAGTCCGACCTCAAGGCGGCTGAGAAGCTGGTCCGGGTCGCGGCCAAGAATGTTGGGGCGAGAAAGGTCTCCTCCGCCGGCGGAATCGCCAAGCTCTCGATCGTCGGCACTGGGATGCTCGGCATGCCGGGCATCGCGGGCCGCATGTTCCGCGCGCTGGCCGACGCCGGCATCAACATCGAGATGATCAGCACGTCGGAGATCCGGATCACGTGCTTGGTCTCACGCGACCAGGTCGAGAAGGGCGTCCGCACCCTGCACAAAACCTTCGAGCTGGACGTCTAAGTGCGGCGGCCGCACTAGTTGCCGGTCAACGTCGCCATCGTCGGGCCCGCCGGCGCGGGCAAGACCACCCTGTTCAACGCGCTCACGAAAGGTCGCGGTGCGGATGGAGTCGGCATGGTCGATGTGCCGGATGAACGGCTCGGTCGGCTGGCCGGGGCGGTCAAGCCCAAGAAGACGACACCGGCACAGGTGCGCGTCGAGGACACCCCGCCAGGCAGCCGCGCCCAGCGGGTGGCCTTTGCCCGCCAGTCCGACGTCCTCGTCAAGGTCGCTAGGTGTTTCGGCGTGGATCCCGAGCCGGTGGCCGAGCTCGACGAGTTCACCCTTGACCTCGTTCTCGCCGACCTTGCGTCAATAGAGAGGCGGCTTGAGGTGGTCGCCAAGGAGGCGCGGGCCGGCAAAAAGGACGCGCAGCTGGAGACCGAGACCCTGACCGTCGCCAAGGCTCATCTCGACGCCGGCCTCGCGCTTCGCACGTTGAAGCTCGAACCAGACCAGCGAGCGATCCTGCTCGGCGTCTTTCCGGTCACGCTGAAGCCCGCGGTGTATGTCGCCAACGCCGCCGACGAGCTGCTGCCCGGGGGAGGCGATCCGGCAGCCAAGGTCACCAAGCTCGGCGCCAGCGAATCGACGCCCGCGATCGTGCTGTCGGCGCGGCTCGAGGCCGAGCTGGCCGAGCTGGATCCCGCCGAGGAGGCTGAGATGCGCCACGGCTACGGAATCGACGAGTCAGGCCTCGGCCGCATCGGCCGCGCGGTGTGGGACTCGGGTGGCCTGATCACGTACTTCACGGCTGGGGAGCCGGAGGTCCGGGCCTGGCCGTGCGAGCGCGACGCGCTTGCGCCTCAGGCTGCGGCCAAGATCCACACGGACTTCGAAAAGCATTTCATCCGCGCCGAGGTCACATCGGTCGACGAGCTGGTGGCGGCGGGCTCGATGGAAGCGCTGCGCTCGGCCGGTAAGTTGAGGATCGAGGGGCGCGACTACCGGGTGCAGGACGGCGACGTGGTGTTCTTCCGGGTAGGCCGCTAGAAGACGTTCCCGGTGCCCTGGAGCATCTGCCACAGCAGCGACCCAAGCCAGACCAGGACGGCCCCGACAGCAAGCAGAAGCAGGTAGCGCACGATGCTCTTAACGGTGCCGCCCGCGTCTGACTTGCGCCTGAAATAGAGAGGCGCTCAAGGGCTGGATCTCATTCATTATTCGTGGGGCATGTCCCAGCTCAGGTTCAGCGACGCACACGTTTGGGTCCGATTGGAGGATGACGTTGCCGTGCTCGGGCTCAGCGACTACCTCCAGGACCAGATGGGCGAGATCACGACCCTGGAGCTGCCAGACCTCGGCGATGTGCTCCGCGCCCGCCGGCGCATGGGGCATGTCGAGTCCGACGACGCTTCGTCACCGATCGAGGCGCCTGTCAGCGGCGAGGTCATCGAGGTCAACGCCGAGGTGCTGGAAAACCCGGACGTCGTCAACGCCGAGCCATACGGCTCGGGCTGGCTGCTGAAAGTGAAACTCGACAACCGAGGTGAGCTCGAAGACCTCATCAGCGAAGAGGAGTACGCGGAGCTGACGACCGAGGTCTGAGGCCGCCGCCCCGTTTGGCTCGGGCATCATTACGAGCCGTGCTGAGGGGCAAGCTGTGGCGCGACTCTGAGTTCTTGAAGCTCTGGTTCGGCCAGAGCATCAGCGAGACCGGCAGCCAGATCAGCGCGCTCGCGCTGCCGACGGTGGCGATTCTTGTCCTGGGCGCGAGTCCATTCCAGGTCGGTCTCCTGGCCGCTTGCGAGAACCTTGCCTTCCCTCTGCTCGGGCTGGTGGCGGGCGTCTACGTCGATCGCCTGCGCAGGCGGCCGATCATGATCGTCTGCGACCTGGTCAGGCTGGCAGCCCTCGCGAGCATTCCGATTGCCTTCTACCTGCATTCGCTGTCAATGCCACAGCTGTACGCCGTGGCGCTTCTCACCGGCGTGGGCACAGTCTTCTTCGACGTCTCGTACCAGTCGTATCTGCCGGCCCTGATCTCACGTGCGGACCTTGTCGAGGGCAACAGCAAGCTGCAGGTGACCGGATCGATCGCCCAGATGGTGGGCCCTGCGCTGGCGGGCCTCTTGATCCAGCTTCTTGGTGCAGCTCGGGCGGTGGCCGCCGATGCTGCGTCGTTCCTGGTCTCCGTCATTTCTCTGTGGTGGATTCACAGGCCCGAGCCCACGCCACACCCGGCAGGGGAGGCGGGTCGCCGGGGATTCACCAGCGAGATGTGGGAGGGAATTCGGTTTGTCTTCGGCAACCCGACTATCTGGAAGATCGCCGGCAGCACGTCGACGTCGAATCTCGGCTCGAACATCTTCTTCGCAGTTTTCCTGATCTTCGTGTACAGGACTCTGCACCTGACGCCGGGGATCATCGGAATCGTCTTCGCGGTGGGCGCGATCGGCGGCTTGCTTGGCGCCCTCAGCGCATCCTGGATCGCGGCGCGTATCGGCCTGGGGCCGACCCTTTTCGCATCCATGGTCGCTGGGGGACTTGCCAACCTGCTGGTCCCGCTTGCGCAGTTCGGCTATGCGGTGCCGCTCCTGATGGCGTCGGCCGCGATCGTGTTCTTCATGCTGCCCGTCTACAACATCAACCAGGTCAGCTTGAGGCAGGCGATCACGCCAGATCGCGTGCAGGGTCGGATGAACGCGACGGTCAGGACGGTGATCTGGGGCACGATGCCCATCGGCGCTTTCATCGGGGGCGTGATCGGCACCACCTATGGGATTCTGCCGGCGATGTACATCGGGATCGCGCTGACGATCCTGGCCGGCTTCTGGATCCTTCTCGGTCCCGTCCGGCTTAAAGTCCAGCCTGCGCCGGTTTCCAGCGTCTAACGATGTAAAGGCTTGACAGCAACTACATTCAGGGTTATAACTTCCTTCGGGACACAACATGTCGTAGCCCACAACTTAGTTCGTTGAGTCCCACGGCCCAAAGACAGGCAGGCGGAGCACCCCTCGTCGTCCCACCCCACGACCCAGCAACGACCTCTCATCCGCCTGCCTGCTTCCTTTCCTCACCACTTGATCCCGGATCCCCACCCTCGGAGGCTCTGACGGCATGAGATCGGCGCCGGGTGGGGCGTTAGACTCGACTTGAGTTGAGCCGCAAGAGCCGCAAGAAAGCCCGCGCCAAGTTCCGCCCGCCGGTCAAGGCATCGGCCCCGGTGATGACCGCGGCGGGCGTCCAGCGCCCGATGTCCCAGGCCAGGGTGGGTGGAGACCAGGCGCTGGTCAGGGCAGTTGAGATGTCGCTTGGCGGAACCAACAAAGTCGTCAAGGGCTCACGCGGGCGGATGGTCGTCGAGTCGGCCGATCCTTCCATTCCGCTGGACCGCGTCCCGCATTTCCGGAGCGATCTCAAGCGTCTGGCCGTTGTCGCAGGAGCCATGCTGGTCCTGCTCGCGGCCGGCGCGCTCGCCGTGCCGCAGGTGATCAAGTAGCGTTTCGGCGCACAGATAGACTCAGTCTGTGCGCGTAATCCTCTTCACCGGCAAAGGCGGTGTCGGTAAGACGTCGGTGGCCGCTGCGACCGCCGTCCATTGCGCCAAATCCGGCTACCGGACCGTCGTCATGAGCACCGACCCCGCGCACTCGCTTGGGGATTCGTTCGACGTCGAGCTGGGGACGTCGCTGACGCAGATCTCCAGCAACCTCTGGGCCCACGAGGTCTCGGCTCTGCACGAGATGCAGCGCCACTGGAAGAAGCTGCATGAATACGCGGTCGAGGTTTTCGCCACCCAGGGCCTCGACGAGGTCGTGGCCGAAGAGGTCGCCAATCCACCCGGCATGGACGAGATCGCCTCGCTTATGTGGATCAAGCACTACGCGCAGCGCGCCGAGCACGACGTTCTCATCGTCGACTGCGCCCCCACGGGCGAGACCCTTCAGCTCCTCACGTTTCCGGACGCGGCGAAATGGTGGCTGGACAAGATCTATCCATGGGAGCGGCGAGCCATGAGAGTTGCCCGTCCAGTGCTTCAGCCGCTGATGGACATTCCGCTGCCGAACGACGAAGTCTTCGCGTCGCTGAAGGGTCTGCTGCTGGATCTCGACGGCATGCGCAAGGTGCTCACCGACCCCGCCATGACGACGGTTCGGATCGTGCTCAACCTCGAGAAGATGGTGGTCAAAGAAGCCAAGCGGGCCTTCAGCTACCTGAGCCTGTTCGGTTACGTGACCGACGCGGTGATCGTCAACCGCCTGCTGCCGGGCGAGCTGCATGACGACCTCTTCAAGAAGTGGCAGCAGATCCACCGCCGGTACCAGGCGGAGGTGGAGCAATCGTTCGCGGGAATCCCGATCTTCAACGTGCCTCTGTTCGACCGGGAGGTGGTGGGCGAGGAGATGCTCCAGCGCATGGCGGACGCGACATATGGCGACCAGGACCCAGCCTCGCGCTTCGTCACCGCCAGTCCCCAGCGAATCGAGAAGTCAGGCACCGAATACGTGCTGTCGCTCAAGGTCCCGTTCGTCGACCGGTCGGCCGTGGATCTCAGCCGCCACAACGGCGAGCTGTACGTGACGATCGGAAATTACCGACGCGAGATCAGCCTCCCGCGTGTGCTTGCGCAGCGGGAAACGGCCGGAGCGGCGATCAAGGACGGCGAGCTCCGCGTCCGGTTTGCCAAGCGGCCGGAGGCCAAGAGATGAGCCGTGACGGCGAGAGGCTGATCGAGCTTGTGAACGAGCTGGGCTCCCGGGTTGGAAACGTCCTTTCGGACATGGTCCCGCCCTCTGCCCAGGTGCACCTCATGAACGCGCAGCGGGAGCTGATCACGGCGCTGGTCCTGATCTACGAGCATCGGGTGACGACCGGAGGCGCACCGGCTCGCCGGCGTGCGGGCCCGAGCCGTAGCCCGAAAAAGACGCCTGGCAGGCGTCGTGCGTCCAGGGTGAGCAAGATCCCGGTCGAGTGACAGACCTCGGCTACTTCCTGATCACAGCGGTGCTTTTGGTGCCCGCACTGCTCATCGCCATCCCGGTCCACGAGATGGGGCACGCCGCGGCCGCTTATTTGCTCGGTGACCGCTCGGTCCGCTATTTCGGCTACTTCACCCTCGACGTGAAGCGGTTCATCGATCCGATCGGCGTGATCGCCGTCTTCATCGCTCTGGTTGGGTGGGGGAAGAAGGTCCCTGTACAGCCGAACCGGATCAACACCACCGGCCAGAAGATCCTGTACGAGCTCGGTGGGCCAGGTGCCAACTTCCTGGTCGCGCTTGCCCTCGGGATCGTGATGCGACTGTTCTTGGGATTTGGCGTCCAGCCGGGCATCACGTCTGTTGCCGCGCTGCTGGAGTTCGCGATCTACGCGATCTGGTTTCTCAATCTGTCGATCTTTGCTTTCCAGCTCCTGCCCATCCCCGGCCTCGACGGCTGGGGCATCGTGGAGGCGCTGTTCAGAGGCCGCAACCACCGGTTTTTCTTCAACGTCGACGCCCGGCGGCGTGAGATCTGGATCGGAGCTGTGGCGGTCATCTTCATCGGCAGCATCTTCCGTGTGCCCGTGCTTGGAGCCGTGATGTCTCCTTTCTATACCCCCGCGAGCCTAATCTCATTGGGGCAATGCGGCGGATACGGGATTCCAAACTTCAACGGCCTGTCGCCCTGCCTGGTGTCGGGACGCTGATCAACCAGCCGGCGTACGCCGCGCTGGTGACGCAGTTCGGTCGTGAGCTGGTGGTGAGCGCGATCCGCGACCAGGTGCAGGCCGAGCGTGAAGGCGAGGCTGCCGACGACGACGTCCGCCGAGACCGAGTTGAGGAGAGGCTGCGTTCCAGCTCCTCGCCGCGCCTGCGGCGGGTCATCAATGCGAGTGGCGTGATCCTGCACACAAATCTCGGCCGGGCGCCGCTCTCTCGAGCTGCCATCGAAGCGTTGAGCACCGCCTCCGGGTACAGCAACCTCGAGCTGGACCTCCAGTCAGGCAAGCGAGGCGAACGCAATGACCTCATCGCGCCGTTGCTGACCTCGCTCTTCAACTCGGAGGCCGCGCTCGCAGTCAACAACAACGCGGCAGCTGTACTGCTGGCGCTGACCGCGCTCTGCAAAGGACGCGAGGTGATCGTCTCGCGTGGACAGCTCGTGGAGATAGGCGGCTCTTTTCGAATGCCGGACGTCATGCGCCTGTCCGGCGCGCGCATGGTTGAGGTCGGAACGACGAACCGAACGAAGGCGCGTGACTACGAGGAGGCGATCACCTCGCGCACGGCCGCCGTCTTGCGTGTGCACACCTCCAACTACCGGGTCAGCGGGTTCACCGAATCGGTGTCCCTTGCCGAGCTGGCGCAGCTCGCGCACGGCCACGGAGTCCTGCTCATCGACGACCTCGGCAGCGGCGCCATCGAGGCGGTGGCCGACGAGCCGACGATAGCCGAATCGGTGCCGCACTCCGACGTGGTCACGTTCTCGGGTGACAAGCTGCTGGGTGGCCCTCAGGCCGGTATCGCGCTTGGCTCGGCCGCTGTCATTCGGAAGCTGGCCATGCATCCACTGGCGCGAGCGGTCCGGATCGACAAGCTAACGCTGGCGGCGCTCGAAGCCACGCTGCGTCAGCGGCTGACCGGGCATGGTGCCGACATCCCTGTCCAACGCATGCTGGACGCGAAGCCCGCTGAGATCAGGCGCCGGGCGGCCATGTGGTCGGTCAAGCTGGAGGAGCGAGGCGTGCCGGCAACGTTGATCGAGTCGGAGTCGGCGGCAGGCGGGGGGTCACTGCCAGGTCGGGGCCTTCCGACTGTCCTGCTCGCGGTGGCCGGACCGGCCTCCCGGCTCGCAAGCGCATTGCGACACGGCGAGCCTCCGGTGCTGGCCCGCATCGAGGATGGGGCCTGCTGCATCGATGCCAGGACCGTTCTCAAGGGCGAGGACGAAGCGCTGATCGACGCCATCGAGGGGGCATTCCGCGCCGTCACGCCGTGAGCTTTGTAATCGGGACCGCGGGGCACATCGATCACGGCAAGTCGACGCTCATCACCGCGCTGACTGGAATCGATCCTGATCGGCTCGCCGAGGAGAAGCGGCGCGGGATGACCATCGACCTCGGTTTCGCCCACCTGCGTCTGCCGAGCGGAACGGAGGTAGGAGTCGTAGACGTTCCCGGCCATGCCCGTTTCATCCGCAACATGCTGGCCGGCGTCCACGGGCTGGATGCCGTGATCCTGGTCGTGGCGGCGGACGAGGGAGTGCGACCGCAAACGCTCGAGCATCTGCAGATCATCGACCTGCTCGAAGTGCCACGCGGGTTGGTTGCACTGACCAAGATCGACCTCGTCGACGCCGACTGGCTGGAGGTGGTCGCGGCCGAGGTGAGCGCGACGCTGGAGAAGTCGGTGCTGTCGGGTGCGACTATCGTCCCTGTCTCCGCGGTGACCCGACAAGGTCTCGACGAGCTGCTCGCAGGCCTCGACGGCATCCTCGCCGGTGCGAAGGAGAGGGCCGACGTCGGGCGCCCCCGACTGCCCATCGACCGTGCCTTCACGATGAGCGGATTCGGCACCGTGGTCACCGGAACCCTCGTCGATGGCGTCTTGTCGGTGGGCGATGAGCTCGAGATCGTGCCGCGGGGCCGAACGGTGCGGGTGCGGGGCCTCCAACAGCACGGTCGGAAGGTCGAGGCCGCATCCCCGGGCGGGCGCGTGGCCGTCAACGTCACCGGTGTCGAGAAGGACGATGTCGCGCGGGGCGATGTGCTCGCGCCGCCCGGCACGCTGCCCTCGACCCGGCGCCTCGACGCGACCGTGAGAGTGCTCGCCGACTCACCTCGATCGCTCCGGCATGGTGCTGCGCTGACGCTGCACACCGGCACTGTCGAGATCGGTTGCCGCGCCATTCTTCTTGAAGAGGATTCGATCGAGCCTGGAGCACAAGGCTGGGTTCAGCTCTATCTGGAGCGTCCCATCGCCGCCAGGGCGGATGACCGCTTCGTGCTCCGGATCCCAAGCCCGTCGGTGACGCTGGGCGGAGGGCGTTTCGCCGATGTCGCCCCCCGCAAGCATCCGCGCCACGACGCTGCTGTGCGCGAATCGCTCGAGCGGCGTTCGGCAGGCAGCGCGCTCGCAGAGGAGCTGCGCAAGTACCCGCGCGGCGTAACCGTCGCCTCGCTTCTCAAGGCGACGCTGTCGATGGAGGCCGACGTCGGTGCGCTGGACGCCAGCCGGGTCAACGACTGGCTGTGGGCCTCCGAACACTGGCGAGCACTCTCTCAGCGAATAACCACCGAGCTGGCCGCCTACCATGCCGCGCATCCGCTGCGGCCTGGCATGCCGCGAGAGGAGGTGCGCAGCAGGTCTGGCCTGCCAACTGCTGCATTCGCTGCCGCTCTGCGCGGCCTGGTCGATGACGGCGCAGTGCAGGAGCGGGACGGAGAGGTCGCTCTGCCGTCACACCAAGTTGCGATGGAGCCTGGAGACGGCCCATCGTCGCGGCTGATCGAGGAGCTCGCGCGGGATCGCTTC
>Ga0066699_10000557_pt1 | contig 11109 bp, 5 predicted proteins | sample GraSoiAngelo_148_FD_66455 | JGI IMG/M metagenome (GOLD analysis project Ga0066699, IMG submission 66455) | Grasslands soil microbial communities from the Angelo Coastal Reserve, California, USA - 14_1009_09_20cm | ecosystem: Environmental > Terrestrial > Soil > Grasslands | place: USA... | reverse complement strand
GCCCGACGGTGATCTCACCCATCTGGTTGAGTCCGCTGTTGTCAGTGACCAAAACACCGCCGAAGCGGCACCACCCATTGACCTCGGTCGAGGGGGTGCACGATGGGTTTGCCGGATTCCAGAATGGCGTCCTGAAGTGAATATCAAACCGATCACCGGTGTTGCCGTTGTCCACGGCGATCGCGAGGAAATCGTGCTCGACGTCCTCGACTTCGTTGCCGCCCACGTGGGTGATGGATCGCATTCTTCCCCGAGCCGTGATGATCCCGGTTTGATGGTTCGCCTGATACCGAAAGGGGCCTTTCGCATACATGAGCATCGCGAACGGACCCGAAGTGCCGGGCGGGGTGGAGAACGTGCCCACGCCACAGCTCACCATTTGGCGGTTGATCGTAAAGTTTGAAATCTGGTTGGCGACCGACGCGTCTGAATAAGTCCCGACACCTTCGTCTTTGAGATCGTTTGGACCCGCATAGCCAACGATGGCGGACACTCCGACGAGAGCGAGTGCAATCAACAACGCGCGCTTCATGTCGTTCTCCTGAAAAAGAATAGAGGTTCGGACGACAACGTGTTCGTGGTGCAGGTCGCGACACCGCGCTTGGCGCCAGGAGCGCGCGACGTGCAAGCGTGGTACCGGAGGAAAAATTCAGCGATCGTCGACTGCTACTCCGTTGTCGTTGAGTAATACCAGCCTGCTTGCCCCGTCCGAGTGCAATACACAACGTCCGGTACGCACGCCGGTCGAGATGATTCTTGATGCCCGGCTGCAGCCGCAGCGTCGACCGCAGACATTCGACCCGGGAGATAATCGCTAGTAATCACGGCGCTGCGGTGCCGTTGAGGTATGTCTCTGTTTTTTCCCAGACTACGCGGCCTATCTGCCGACCGAGGGCGCGCCCTGCCAGATCGCCCTGCTCGAAATGGATCCCCCCGTAGCGCCGCGAGATGCCCGCCTGGTCCGCGGCTTCCGAAAAGGTTGTCCACGACAGCGTGATGTCGTGCGCGGGTACCGTACCCGGCTCGATATTCGAAGACCCTGCGGCGATCGTGACCGACGCGCCCAAGTCATCGCTGCCTGTGAATGATTTGAGGATTTCCGCACTCGCGGCGCTGAAGGTGCTGTGCCCCGAGACATATTCAGCAAATGGTGGAGTCGGGATGTACGTCTGAAAGTGCTCTCCCGTAATGAGTTGGGTTCCCTGATAGGGGCCTGCCCATGCCCTGATCACCTTTCCGGCGTAGAGGAAGCGGACTGCACTCACCGGTCGTACGTAATCGTAGAAACGCTTGCACTCCCACACGGCGATGCTCGTATCCAACAGTGCGTTCCCTAAAGCGAAAAACAACTTGACATCCTGATCGAGCGTATGCTCGTCGCGCTCGGATATGAACTGTGCGAAGCGGTTCCAATGACCCGGTGGTGTTTCGGTCGCCGGGCCATCTGCCCAATATTCGGCGATGACTTTTTTCCAGTCATCCAGATCAGCACTGAGGCGCACAATCGCCCCCGCCTGCTCGCGATAGCCGCCGCGCGGATACAGTGCCGGCCGATCCGGCAGGAACGCGGTACTCGAATCCAGCGCGAACGGAATCACGAGACCCCAGTGGGGAGCAAGAAATTTCTGCGCGGTCCCATCACCGTTGCGCAACGGCTGCCACCGGTTCGGATCGCTGAGAATTTCCGGGTCGTTTACCGACGTATAACCCGTGTAGTCGGAGTACGCACCTGGATGGAGGTCCCCGAGTTGGTTCGATCCGTCGTCATGTCGATAGGCAAGGACGGCTGCGGCCGTCACGTTCCCGACTCCGGAAGGCTTCTTAATATTCGAGGACCTGTTGTCAGGGTCGAAGCCCAAGCTCGTCATCAATGGGTCGAATACATCGGCTTGCTGAGACGGAAAGAGATCGACGAGGGCGCGGTAAGCGGCATAGCTGACGGCTTCCTGTTTGTTTGCGAGGGTGCGCTCTCTCGGCGGACGCCGAAGTGCTGCCCCGTAGCGCGTCCCGACCGCCGCCGAATCGTACGCCGCCCAGGCGTCGTACATACTCGTATGAACGATGGCCAGCGCGCGCGCTGAAAACACGGGAGCAAATCTTGTATTGCGCACCGCCTGAAGGAGCGCGCTGTTCCACTGAAGTACGACGTTTTGCTGAGCCGAGGTAGTTCGAACAGCCGCTGGACCGATTAACAGACAGCAGGCGATGGTTCCGCATAATCTTGCCTTCGATCTCTTGCAAGACTCCTTCAGATTCATAGGACTCTCCTCAAGACCGAAACCCGCGAATGGCGACCAGAGAGCGCGTGTCGCGCTCTCGCCAAGCGCGTCCAGAATCGCCGACGCTGGTCCAAGACGCCCTCGAAGCCATCCTCGTCAGCCGGACCGCGATCGAAGGCACGCATGCGTCGCCCTCGAATGCACCGGCGAGAGTCGTCTCAGCGTGTGCAGATGATAATGTCAATCACGTTGCAGACGTTCCGAGATCGAATCGGAGATGTCGCCTTTTGGGTTTTGGGATTTTCTATTGGCCGCCCACTCCGGTCGTGTGAGGCGGCACCGGGTATAGCCGCATCCCGTGGAACTCGTTGTTGTACATCGTCGTGTAGCGGATGCCCTTGCCGTCCTTGTCCACCCACGAGAACGAGGTCTGGAACAACGTTGCCGGCGCAGCGTTCTTCGGCACCGTCGCTTCGGCGATATACAGCTTCATCTCGTGCATCGCCACGTAGGCGTAGGTGCGTGAACCATCCACGGTGTTGGTGAGCTGAATCTCGTTGCCCTCGACCATGTCGTGCTGGCTCCACGTCAGGTCGGTCAGCTTCACGTTGTCGCGCTGAATCAGCTGCTTGGTGGCGTACTCCGTCGCCTCGCGCACGTCGTGCATCCAGAGTCCCGGTCCACTGAGCGCGGTGCCCCTGCACAGCGGCGCGCCCGCCGGGCACGTCTTCACACGATCTTTTCCCATCTGCTCGATGCCGCTGTAGTCGATCACCGTGACCGCGTAGTGCTCCTTGCCGCGATCGACGCTGTAGACGCGGCCGGGCAGCTTGAAATTCTGCTGCGACGTAAACGTGATCTCTTTCACGGCCGGCGGCGCGGGGAAATAAATTTTGAAGCCGTCCTGCGTGTTGACGTACTCGTCCTCCTGGGCGGACGCGAGACCCGAGGCCGAGAGGACCAAGGCGAGAACACAGGTCATGGTGCGCATCACACCCTCCTCCGTGAAAGAGCCGGACGGGATACGTTGTATCATCTGCCGCTCTTCCAACCAAGCGGTCCCCGTCAGGGAGGCCAGTATGAACCGTATCCTGTGGGCGTTCGCGATCCTTCTCGTTCCAGTACTTGTGTACGCGCAAGAAGCGACCGTGACGGGCACGGTCGTCGATCAGACCGGCGGCGTCCTGCCGGGTGTCACCATCACGGCGCTGCACGAAGCGACGGGCAACACGTTCGTCGCCGTGACCGATGAACGCGGCGTGTTTCGGCTGCCCGTGCGCGTCGGCACGTACCGCGTGACGATGGAGCTGCAGGGATTTGCCAACGTCGCGGAACGCTTCGAGGCGCTCGTCGGCCAGACGCTCACACTCAACGCGCAGATGCGGCCCTCCAGCGTGCAGGAGTCGGTGACGGTCACCGGCGAAGCGCCGCTCATTCAGACGACATCGTCAACGCTCGCAGGAAACATCGATCCGCGGCAGACGAGGGATCTGCCGGTGAACGGCGGCAACTGGCTCGACCTGTCGCTGCTCGCGCCCGGCAATCGATCGAACGGCGCGGATACCAATACGCCGACCGCGCGCAATCGATTCGACTACCAGCTGAACATCGACGGCCAGCAGGTGACCAACAATGGACGTTCCGGCGCGCAGAACCCGCGCGTGTCGCAGGAAGCGGTGGGCGAGTTCCAGTTCGTCGCGAGCCGGTGGGATGCGTCGCAGGGACGATCGAACGGCGTGCTCGTCAACGCGGTCACCAAATCCGGCACGAACACGAACAGCGGAAGCTTCTCGATCAGCGTCCGCAACGCGCGCTTCAACGCGCCCGACTTCGTCCAGAACCGCGTGCTGCCGTACTCGAACCAGCGCTTCAACGGCACCTACGGCGGACCGATCCGAAAGGATCGCGCGCACTACTTCGTCTACTACGAACGCGAGCGCGAGCCATCGACGATCACCTTCAACAGTCCGTACCCGGTGTTCAACGTCGATCAGAAGCGCGACGTGCTCGACTGGAACGGCGGCACGCGGCTCGACTTCCAGGTGGGCGCGCAGCAGCATCTGATGATCCGCGCCACCAAGTGGATTCGCACCGACCCCGCGTACGCTGGCCTCAACGGCGCGACGAGTCATCCGTCCGCGCAGGGCTATTCCTCCGCGAACTCCGACACGCTGTTCGCGACTTTCTCGAAGGTACTCGGCAACCGTGGGCTCAACGAGCTGAAGGCCGGCTTCACCGGCGCCGTCGAGCGCAACAAGAGCCTCGTCTCGTGGGACCATCATCCCCAGGCGGTCATCGCGGGCGTCACCAACGGCGCGCCGCGCATCAACTTCAACGGCTACAGCTTCGGCAACAACAACACGAACTGGCCGCAGACGCTCGGCCAGCAGGTGGTGTCGCTGCGCGAGGACTTCACGTACTCGTTCAACAGGAGCGGCCGCCACGACGTGCGCATGGGCGGCGAGTACCTGAACACGTTCTTCTATCTCTACAACTGCCGCCCGTGCGTCGGCATCTACGACGCGTCGACGGCTCGTCCGCCGGCGAACATTCAGCAGCTGATGCCCGTGTGGAACGATCCAGACACCTGGAATCTGAACGCGCTCAATCCGTTCATCCGCTCGTATCAAATCGGCATCGGTGAGTTCGGCGGGCAGGCGCGGCGCAATACGGTGGCGTCGTGGATCCAGGACGACTGGCAGATGACGCGGCGGCTGACGCTGAACCTCGGCCTCCGTTACGACCTGCAGCCGAACTCGTTCGCGAACTTCGTCGAGGTCTATCCGATTCTGAAAGGCGGACGGCCGAACGAGGCGACCGACTTCGGCCCGCGCGCGGGCTTCGCCTACACGCTGAACGATCGCACCGTCATCCGCGGCGGCGTCGGCCGTTACTACGGCCAGGTGATCGACAACCTCACGTCGTTCACGCTCTCGGCCGCGACGACGTTTGTCGCGCAGGTGTTCAACGACGGCCGTGGCGACTTCGCCACCAATCCGTTCAACGGCCCGCTGCCGACACTCGACGCGCTTCGCAAGTCCGGCATCGACCAGAGCACCGGCTCGGCGATCGCGTCGCCGTACATGTCGATGCCGTACAGCTGGACGTCATCGGTCGGCTTCCAGCGGCAGATCGGCAGCACGATGGCGCTGACGTCGGACTTCAACTTCAACGGCGCGCGCCACGAGCGGCTCACGCTGAACAACCTGAATCTCGCGTACAACCCCGCGACCGGCCTGAACTATCCGTTCACCGACGTCTCCCGCCGTCCGATTCCCGGCTGGGCGCTGACGCAGGTGTCGGTGAACACGGGACGCTCGAACTATCGCGGGCTCGAGAGCGCGTTCACCAAGCGGATGGCGAATCACTATCAGTACTCGGTGACCTACACGCTCGCGGGATTGTGGGACGACGATCCGCAGCCGTACGCGGTGGACTGCACGAAGGAGACGGCGCAGTCGTGGTGCACGATGGGTCCGCTGCCGTTTGCGGTCGCCGCGGATCTCGGCGGCGAGTACGGGCTGGCGACGTCCGATCAGCGCCATCGCGCGGTCTTCAACGGCATCGTCGAGCTGCCGCAGGGCTTTCTCGTCAGCGGTCTCTACTTCTATGGGTCGGGCGCGCGCTTCTCGCCGACCTCAGGCGGCGATCGCCGCGGCATCGGCAGCGCGACCGGCAGCCGTCTGCGCGCGGACGGCACGCTCGTGCCGCGCAACAGCTTCGTCGGTGAGGCGATTCACCGCGTGGATCTCCGGATCTCGAAGGCGTTCCCGATCGTGGGGCGGACGAAGATCGAGGGGTTCGTCGACTCGTTCAACCTGTTCAACCACGAGAACTACAACTCGTACACCGTGGTCGAAACGAGCCCGCTGTATGGAAAGGGATCGGACGGAAGCCTCGCGCGGCGCCTGCAGCTCGGGTTTCGCGTGACTTTTTAGGGGGCAGAGGGCAGGGGGCAGGTTGCAGGAGGTGGCAGGGACCTGTTCCCTACTGCCACCTGCCCTCTGCCACCTGCCACCTACCGAGTGGCCGTCGCCACGCTCTTAATCAAAATCTTCTGCACGCGCCAGTTGTTCATGTCCGCGACGTAGACCGTGTTCTCGTTCGGGCACGCGAGGCCATGGGGCCAGTTGAACTGGCCCATCTCGTGGCCCGAGATGCCGAGCATGCCGAGGATCTTTCCGTCGAGCGACATCTTGTACAGCCGTCCCGGCTCCGAATCGACGACGAACAGATACTGCGTCGGCGTCGGCGTGATGCAGAGCGCCCACGGCGCGCTCTCGTCGGGCGCATTGGCGGGGACCGGCGCGAGCGTCGGATGGTGCTTCTTGTCGTACGGCGCATTGAGGAAGAGGAAGTACTTGAAGGTGCCGTCGGTGTCGAACACCTGGATGCGGCGGTTGCCGCGGTCGCCGACGTAGACGTTGTTGTTGCGATCGATCTGGATGTTGTGCGGGTTGTTGATGTTGCCCGGGTTCTCGTTGGCGTGATCGCCGCCGCGTCCGAACTGGCCCCACGACTTGATCCAGTTGCCGTTCTTGTCGAACTTCGCGATGCGGGAGTTGACGTAGCCGTCGCTGACGTAGATGTTGTCGTTGCTGTCCCACGCCACATCGGTCGCGCCGTTGAAGGTCCCTTCACCCGCACGTGCGTCCGCCTGCGTCGGCCGCTCGTAGCGCCAGCTGTCGTAGCCTTCCGGCCGGCGTCCGAGATTCAGCACGACGCGCCACGCGGGACCGGGTGAGAACTTCATCGTGGAGTTCGTCCCTTTGTCGACAACCCAGAGATTGTCGTACTTGTCGAACCGCACCGAATGCGCGTAGCCAAGGCCGTAGACGCCCTTGCCGATCTCACCGATGTACTTGCCGCTCGAATCGAACTCGAGCAGGTTCGTCGTCGCGTTGCCGAAGAGCGGGCCTGACGTCGCGGTGCCGGGGTGATTCAAGACGACGACGGTCCCCTTCGAGTTGACGGCGACGCTGAGCACCTCGCCGAAGTTCATTCCCGCGGGCAGCTTGAGCGGGTCGGGGACCGACTCGAATTGCAGGATCGGCGCCCTGCTGTTGTCGACGGCAGGCCGCTGTTGCGCGTGGAGCGTCGTGGCGGCGGCCGCAGCAACCGCACAGGCAATCAGATGAGTACGTCGCACGGAACCCTCCTTAGAAATTGACCTGGACGCCGAATTTCACGAGGCGCGGCGCCAGAACCGTCTGCGCGTTTTTCCACTGCGGTCCGTAGCGCGTATTCAGCGCCAGCACGGAACCGGCATTCAAGATGTTGAACGCGTCGAGCGCCGGCTGCACGCTGGCGCGCCCGGCGCGGAAAGTACGGGTGAGCCGCACGTCGAGCTGATTGTTGCGCCCTTCGCTGAAGAGGCTGTTTGGCTGAATCAGTTCGATCGTCGTCGTGCTCGTGCACGTCGGGCGGCCCGCGCACGCGCCCACATTGCGGCCGAGCGACGGCAGAATCTCCGCGTTGGTCGCGACGTAGCTGGCCGTCGTCGGAATCGGCGGCAGGTTCTGCCAGTTCGCGCTCACCTGGAAATAGTAAGGGAGCGGATAGACGAGCGACATCTTGATCTGCGTGCCCGCCGACCACGGCGGCGCGATGTGGCACTGGTAGTTGCCGGACTCGCGCGTGGTGCCGTTGAAGCCGGCGAAACCGGTGCCCGGCGAGTCGACCGTGAAGCAGTAGTCCGTAATCTCCGCTCCGGTGCTGAGGCCGCCCGAGAGGATGATGCCGCGGCGCATGCGCGCGTTCACCGTCACGTCGACGCCGTTGAAGACGTCTCTCGGGTTGCCGAACTTCGACGCGCGCACGACCTGATTCTGCACCTGGCCGAACTTCTCCGGCTTGATGTCGTAGAGGCCGCAGACGCGCTGGCCGCTGTTCGGCAGCCCCGCGTTGACCGGCGCCGCGATGCAGAACGTATCGTAGTCCTGCGGGCCGACGGCCAGATTGTCGGTCACGGTGAAATTGCCGAACCACGTGCGGTAGTAGCCGAGGTTCACCGCGAAACCGGGTGCCAGCTCGTGCTGCAGGGAGACGAGGCCCTGCCAGCTGTAGCCGCGCGTGCCCCATCCGTGGATGACGTCGTCCGCGTAGGTCGTGTTCGCCACCACTTTTCCGAAGTTCACGTTGGAGAGCGCGCCGAGCTCGCTGTCCTGCGGGATGTAGTCGCCGTTCGCGTCGTTCCACGTCCGCGTCGCGCTCGTCACCATCTGGTTGACCGGATTGTTCGCGAGCACGATACCGGCGGCCGACTCGAAATTCACATACCGGCCGAGCGCCGCTTTCACCGCCGTCTTTCCGTTGCCGCGCAGGTCGTAGGCCACACCGAACCGCGGATTGATGTCCTTCCAGTTCGGCACGTTGCTGACGCCCGCGAAATCGCGCGCGGGCACCCACGGACCGGCGGGCAGATGCTGATCGGGCACGGTGCCGGCCATCCCGTCGTAGCGAACGCCGAGGTTCAGCGTATAGCGTCTGACCGTCCATTGATCTTCCGCGAAGAGCGCGGTGTTGCGGATCGAGTGCTGATAGATGAACGGCGTCGCCCAGTAGGTCACCAGGTTCGGCACGCGGTTCACGAAGGTGTAGCTGATGTCATGGTTGATCGACGAGAACTTCGTCGACCATCCCTGCCGCAGCGACAGTCCCGCCTTGAACGCGTGCGAGCCCGTGACGTACTGCATGTTGATGTTCTCGTTGCCCTGGCCGAAGTGCTGCGTGCCCCACGACGTCGTCAGGCCCAGTCCCGAGCCCGAGGATCCGTAGCGGTAGTTCGTCGACTGCTCGAGGACCGAGTAATCGTTGCCGCCTCCGCCCGTGAAGCGGCGGATGATGTCGCCGTCGACCACGGTCGCGCCCGCCCAGAACAGCAGCCGCGTCGTCGCGGGGAAGCTCCACGTCCACTGCGTGCGCCAGTTCGGCTTGTACAGGTCGTCGCCGGTCGCTTCCGGCGCCAGCGTGCCGGCGGCGATGCCGAAGTAGCAGTTGCAGTTGTACTCCGTCGCGTACGACCCGGTGATCTTCTGCTTCTGCGCCGCTTGCCACGTGCCGCGGATGCCCGTCTCGCGGTAGAAGTTCAGGTCGAACGCCGGGCGGCTCAGATCCGGTGTGTAGAACAGCGTGCCCTGCGTCTTGTTGAAGTAGTTGCCCGCCTGGTAGCTGGAGCTCGTCCAGTAGCGCGCGCTCGCGAAAAACCACAGCTTGTCGCGCTTCACAGGTCCGCCGAAGCCGCCGCCGATTTCGTACAGCTTCCGGATCGTCGACGGCAGCAGCGCGCCACGCTGCTGCAGATCCGGCGTGATGTTGTTCCCCTGCAGATGGTTGTTGCCGTAGTCGGCCTTGAACGATCCGTTGAAGAAGTTGCCGCCGTCGCGCGGAATGACGTTGACGTGTCCGCCGCCGGTCTCGGCGTCGGCGGAGAAGCCGCTCGTCTCCACGGCGACTTCCTGCACCGTCGCCGGGTTCGTGCTCGACATGAAGTTGCCTGCGGCGACGAGCGTGCCGAAGAACATCCCGTCGCGCAGCTGCTGGAAGTCGGCCGAGCGGCTGCCGTGAATCTTGAAGCCCTGCGTGTTCTCGCCTTTCGTGCCGCCGACATCCTGGTTCGTCGCGGTGCCGATCGCGCCGGGGACGAGCGCGGTGTAGATGTTGAAGCTCTTGCCGACGGGCAGCGCATCGAGCACGTCTTTCGCGATGACGCGCTGCTGCACGGTGTTCTGCGTGTCGACGACAGGGCTCTGGCCGCTGACCGTGATCGTTTCCTCGAGCGAGCCCACCTTCATCTCCACGTTGATGGGAGCCGTGAAGTTGCTGGTCAGCTCGATGCCTTCGCGCTTGACCGTGCCGAATCCAGCGAGTGTGAACGTCACCGCGTACACCCCGGGCCGGAGATCGACGATCTTGTATGCGCCTTGATCGTCGGTCACCGCCGTGCGCGATTTTTCGATGAGGACGGGGCTGCTGGCCTCCACGGTCACGCCCGGGAGGACAGCACCGGACGCATCCTTGACGACCCCGGCAATGCTGCCGGTGGCCACGCCCTGCGCGGACGCGGCCGACGCGGCGGCGAGGATCACGAGCGCGAGTGCCAGGTTACGCACGTTCATCATAGGGCTCCTCGTACGGATCGAATCCCGCGGTCTTCCCGGTCGCCTTGATCCGGTTGTATTCCTCGGTGGCGGCGCGGATGCCCGCATTGTTCACGTCGGGCGTGAGAGTACCGTCGAACTCCATGTAGAAGCGGACGGTGTCCATGATGATGCGCTCGGGTCCGATCCAGTTGTCGAACTTGCCGAGCGTGATGCCGGCGGCGGCGGCGCCGGCCGTCAGCTTCGCGTCCCACCGCCTCTTCGCCTCGACCTCGAGCAGGCGAAGGTAATCCGCCATCTCGGCGAGCTGCTGCTTGCCGCCCAGCGGCCCGTGCCCCGGGACGATGCGATCGACATCCATCGATGCGACCCGATCGCAGATGGAAATCCAGTTGCTCGGTTGCGCGTTCTGGCAGAACGGCGCGACGTAGAAGAAGCCGACGTCGCCCGCGACGAGCAGCTTGTGTTCGGGCAGGTACATCACGAGGTCGCCGTAGGTGTGCGCCGGCAGCATCGGCATGATGCGCACCTCGGTCTTCGCGATGTGGAACGTCAGCGTGCCGTCGAAGGTCTGCGTCGCCGGGAGAATCTTCCGCGGCTCGGTGCCGTCCGCCCATCCTTCGCGTTTCGCCCACAGCGCCGGGCCGGGTACCTGCTTCACGACTTCGTCGCGGCAATACGGATGCGAAATGATGACCGGGTTATCCGGGATGAACTGGTTGCCGCCGATGTGATCGCCGTGGTGATGTGACGTGATGATGTATTTGAATGGCTTGTCGGTGACCTTTCTG
>Ga0066699_10000552_pt1 | contig 11123 bp, 8 predicted proteins | sample GraSoiAngelo_148_FD_66455 | JGI IMG/M metagenome (GOLD analysis project Ga0066699, IMG submission 66455) | Grasslands soil microbial communities from the Angelo Coastal Reserve, California, USA - 14_1009_09_20cm | ecosystem: Environmental > Terrestrial > Soil > Grasslands | place: USA... | reverse complement strand
ACCGCATAGGCAAGGACCTGATCGAAGATGTCCGAGAATTGCACGTCGTACTCATCCCGCGTGACGTACCCGATGTGCGGCGTGCAGACGACGTTCGGCATTCCGAGCAGCGGATGGCTCGGATTGATCAGCGGTTCCTCCTCGTAGACGTCCACCGCCGCCATGCCGGGGCGGCCCGCTCGCAGCGCCTCGACCAGCGCGCCCGGCGCGATGAGCCCGGCGCGGCTCGTGTTGACGAGCAGTGCCGTGGGTTTCATGCGCCCGAGGTCGGCGGCATTGACGATGCCCCGAGTCGACTCAACCAGCCGCATGTGCAGGGAGATGACGTCGCACTCTTCGAAGAACGCCTCTTTGTCGCAAGCGACACTGTAGCCATCCTCGCGCGCCATCGCGCGCCCCGTCTCGCGCGCCCACACGCAGACGTTCATGTCGAACGCCTTGCCGTAGCCCGCCACCACCTTGCCGATCCGCCCGTAGCCGTAGATGCCGAGCGTCTTGCCGCGCAAGGTCGTGCCCACGCCGAGTTGCCACACCCCGCGCTGGAGCGCGGCGACCTGCTGCGGAATCTGCCGCATCGCCGCGAGCACGAGCGCCCACGTCAATTCCGCGGCGGCATACGACGGCGTGTCCGCGTGCAGATTCGACGAGACCACCACGCCGTGTCGCGTGCAGGCGTCCACATCGATGTGGGGATAGACGCTGCGCTGGCTTATGAGGCGGAGCCTGGGGAGCCGTGCCAGCAGCGGCGTCTGGATCTTCGTCCGCTCGCGGATCAACACCAGCACTTCGGTGTCTTTGAGCCGCTCAACGAGCACATCTAGATCCTCTACGTGATCGTTCCAGATGGTCACGTCGAACGGCGCCAGCCTGGCGAAGCACGGCAGCGTACGCAGGGTGTCGAAGTAGTCGTCGAGGATCGACACAGTCATGCGACGCATACACTCTCTCAGCGGAAGAACTCGATCTTTGCCTCGCGGAAGAAGACCGGGTTGGCCGGCGCGAGCGAAATGGGCCCGTTGATGCCGAGAATGGCAATCTCGAATCTATCCCCCGGCTTGACCTGCTCGCTGAGGACGACGCGGTTGGGCATGTTGAAGCCCTGGATCGTCGCGGGGCTTGGCCTTCCGGCGCGCCGCGGCATCTGCCCGTTCACCCACGCTTCGGCGTAGTCATCGATCGTGAATGTCAGCACCGCGATCGCACCGGCCGTGTCGAAGGTGCCGATCTTCGCTGGAACCGTCAGGTTCGTGCGAAACCACGTCATGAAGAGATGCCCGCCGCCGCGGCGTTCGAGCAGGCCCTTTGGCTCGATCGCCGGCCACGACGAATCATCGAAGTGCGCGTCGCCCGCCTTCGGCGTGATGTCGTACGAGCTCTTCCACGCGGATCCGGCATTCGGCATCGCCGGCGCCTCGACGATCTTCACGTCCATGTTCTTCCATCGCGCGCCGAGTGCCGCCATCCCTTCCTGCGTCGTCAGGTCGACGACGTAGGCTGGCGGAATGGACGGAGCAATCACCGGCATGGGAGTGGCGGCGGCCGGCGGAGGTGTCTGTGCAGCCAGGACCGCCGGCATCAGCAGCAGAAGGAACAGTGTGCGCATCTTCGCCTCCTCGCGGAGCGATTAATCGAGCGGCTCTACCTTGACGATCGACGCGCCGTGATTGCTGCCGACCCAGAACGTCACGGGGCTCGTCGAATTGTCCACCCACACGCGGCGTATGTTCGTCGGACTGGGAAGCAGGTATTCGGTGAATCGACCGGTCGCCGTCTCGAGGCGGGTGATTCGATCGGACATCATCGATCCGGTCCACGCCTCGCCGTTTTTGTCGATGACCACGTCATACGGATTCGACCACGCCGTCGGCGCGGGCCATTCCTTGATCTGTCTCGTCTTCGGATCGAGCACCCCGATGGCGTTGCCGTCGTATTCCGCGAACCACAGGCGGTTCTGCGCGTCGACGCTGCCCCTGCGCGGCCGCGAGTCGGGAATCGGCGTGTGGACAATCTCCAGCTGTTTTGTGGCCCCATCAAGGATGCCGATGCCGGCGGCGTTGAAGTCCAGCATGTAGAGGTGGTTGTTCTGGTCGGCGTTGATGCCGTAGGACCCGATGTTTCGTTTCGTCTGCGGGTCGGTGAACGTGCCGAAGTTCTCCCACATGTTCGTGGCCGGGTCGAGCCGGAGGATCTGCGCCCGGTCGGAGTTCTTCACCCAGACCTTGCCGTCGACATTCGAGAAGGTCGGCGACACGAACGACTGCTGCGTCGCGTCGGTCTGCCACTCTTTCGGCACCGACCATGTCTGCACCTTGCCCGTGCTCCTCTCGAGCTTCGCGACGCCACCCTGGTACATGAGGCCGACCCAGAGGTTGCCGTCGCGATCGCTTTCGAGATCGAGTGTGCCAACGGGGAATCCTTCCTTGATGACCGGAATCGGGTATTCGGTGACCCTGCCGGTCTTCGGATCCATCTTGCCCAGGAACATCGCGCCGAAGTCCGAGTACCAGACCATGCCGTCGCGATCGAGGATGACGTCGTGCGGCTCGATGTTCTTTCGCGGCAAATCGTATTCGGTGACGATCACGCGCGTCGCGCGTCCGGTGGGGCGCGGGAGCGTCTTGAGCATGTAGTCGCGCGTCGGCGCTCTGCTCAGATTCACGGTCGCGAGCCACTCCGCGGCGGCCTTGGCGCGCGGGTCCGAGCTCAAGCCCCCTTCACCGCCCATCGCGTTGCCTGCGCCGCCGCCGAGATTCCTGCGCGCCGTGCCGACGAGGCGCTGCGGGTGCTGCAGCGTGCTGCCCGGATAGTAGCCGGCCATCCGGTCGAACAGCTGCAGGAACTCGCCCGCGTCGTGTTTGGAATTGACGATCGGTTGATATGAATGACAGCTGTTGCAGGAGAGCAGGAACTTCTTCTGCTGATCCGAGCCGGGCATGCTCGCGATCCACTCCGCATTCGTGAGCTGCGCGGCGAGGTTCTTCGTCGGCCGCAGCAAGATGTCGGCGGTCGCGGTGACCCCGCTTCTGACGTCGACGCCACGAGGGCCGACAAGGTCGTAGCCGACCGCGCGGATCCGCAGGCCATAGTCACCGTCCGGAAGCTTTGATACCGGAAAGTTGTAGCGCCCGGTGCTGTCGGTGACGACGGAGATGGAGAGAGGCGAGCCCTCCGCCTGGGCGGTGACCACGACGCCCTCCATCCGCCCTTCTTCTTCGGATGTGACGAGTCCGGTCAGCGCCACGCCCCGTTGCGCCTGCAGCGCCGCCACCCACACCGCCGCCATCAGCAACAGGCTCTTTCGCATGACAACCTCCGATCTCAGTTGCGCTCGAGCACAGGCTCGACGTCGAGCTCCGCTCTGGCCGTGACGTCCGCGTCCACCTCGATCGGCACGCCGACGGTGATGTACCGCGTCTGCGAGACGAAGAGTGTGTATGTCCCTTTCGCCACGCGCACCCCCGCGATCCCACGCTCGTCGGTCACGGCCCTGTACGGATGCATCACGATGCGGGCGCCCGCGAGCGGCGATTGATCGGCTCGGTCCACCGTCTCGACTCTCACGAGGTAGTCAGGACGGTTCACAACTCTGATCCCGAAACTCGCGCACTCGTCGGCGTGCGTGACGCTCCACGTGTAGAGGCCTTCCGCATCCGGTGCTGACACCTCTACCTCGGAAAAATACAGAGCGGTGGTTCGGCGCCTGCGCCGCGGCGTCCATCACCGACCAGTCGGTGTGATCCCTGAAGAGGAAGTCCGTATCCTCGGTCAGTTCCGCGATGCTGTGCTGACGCGGAGCGGTGACGAATCCCTCCGCATCGCCCTTGCCCTCGATGTCCCTGATCTGCAGCGGATCGCCGCCGCCAAGAGAAATCTGTCCGCCGCTGTGCAGCATCTTGCCGCCGGGATCGAAGTTCTGATCGACGATGATCACCGAAGCGCCGAGGCCGCGCGCGCGGATCGCGGCGGGCAGTCCGGTGCAGCCTCCGCCGATGATCACGATGTCGGCCTCGTAGTTCCAGCGAATCGCGTTGACAGGAGAAACCTGCGCGAGTGCGGTTCCGGACGTGGAGAGAACCGCGGCGCCGACGCCGGCGGCTGCTCCGCTCTTGACGAAATCGCGTCGGCTGACGGCCTTTCTTTTCTTGGCCATGGGTTTACCTCCGTGGCTGCGGGATGATACCGCTACCCTATTGATTCTTCACGTGCGATCTCGATATGCTGCCGCTCAATCTCGCCAGTCTGTGAAATGGGGAGGAGGTGCGGTGTGCGCGTCGCCCTGTTGCTTCTGCTTCTGGCTGCGTTCCTGATATTCCCGGCCATCGCCGTGCCGAGCGCCCAGACTCCTGGGCCTTCAGCGGCTTCGGCGCTGGATTACGAATATTTCAAGACGAAGGTGCAGCCGATCTTCCTGGCCAAGCGTGATGGGCACACCCGCTGTGTGTCCTGTCATAGCAAGGGCACTCCCATGCGTTTGCAGGCGCTCTCGCCTGGCGCCACGACCTGGAATGAAGACCAATCCCGCCGCAACTTCCAGGCCGTGGCAGCGCGCGTGATTCCTCGTGACCTGACGTCGAGCAAACTGCTCCTCCATCCGCTGCTGTCCGAGGGCGGCGGCGACTTCTACCACAGCGGAGGCAAGCACTGGAATTCGTTCCTCGATCCCGAATGGCAGACGCTCGCCAACTGGGTGTGCGGACGGAAAGCCAGCGAGAAGCTCGTCGAGTTGACCGGCGCGTGCGGCGAAGGCGCCGAGTGACCCGGATTTGATCTGTTTTTTGTGAGGACCTGACGATGACTATGCATGACGTTCGTCGCTGTCTGACGGCGCTGGCGGTGGTCTGTCTTTCGCTGCCGCTGCTGGCCCAGAACCAGGTGCGCATCCTCCAGAGCAACGCCGCCGGCGACAGAGTTCACATCATCGATCCCGCCACCAACACCGTCGTCGGAGAGATCACGGACATCGAAGCGGCCCACGGCGTCGTGGCATCCCCGGACGGAACCCGCGTCTACGTCAGCAGCGAGGCCGACGACACGCTCAACGTTGCCGACATGGCGACGCGAAAGTTCATCAAGAGAATTCCTCTCTCGGGGCGTCCGAACAACATCTCCATCACCCCTGACGGGCGGAAAGTGTATGTGGGGATCAGGCAGGCGGTCGGCAACAACCCTGGCGTCGCGGATGTGATCGATACCGCATCGCTCACCAAGGTCAAGAGCGTCCGGACCGAGGGCCCAGTGCACAACCTCTATGTCACGCCCGACGGCAAGTACGTGGTCGCGGGCGAGGCGGGCGGCAAGGGACACGTGAGCGTCCTCGATGCGGTGGCCGATGTCCCTGCGTGGAACATCGAGCTTGGCGAAGGCATCCGTCCGATGGCGATGTCGAAGAACCCCGACGGCTCGACCAACTTGCTGTTCGTGCAGATTGGCGACTTCAACGGGTTCGTGGTCGTGGATTTCAAGGCACGCAAGGAAGTCACGCGAATCACGCTTCCCCACCTGGCCGCCGGGAGAGTGCCGATGATCTCGGGCTCCTCTGAATCGCACGGCATGGCGGTCACCGCGGATCAGAAGACCCTCGTGGTCAACAGCCGGCTGAACAACGCTCTGTATGCGTACTCGATTCCCGATTTGAAGGTGGTGGGCCGGGCCGATCTGAGCGGGAAGGGCGCCGCGTGGGTGACGATCACACCCGACGGCAAGCGCGCATACGTCGCCGACCCCGTTGGCAATCAGACGCTGGTCGTCGACATTCCGTCGATGAAGGAAGTGGCCAAGATCAAGGTCGGCCAGGTGCCGAAGCGGAACTTCACGATGGTGATTCCGTCGAGGACCTCGACGAACTAGGCGGACCTGCGAGGCGGACCGAAAGGTCCGCCTCTACAAACGTCCCGCTACAAACGTCCCGCGCAGCGGCGCCTCGCCCCTGGATGATCGGCGGCGGAGAGTTGATTGCCTCCTTTCTCGATGCCGGCGAGATCGATGAATTTGATATGGCTCGTCGCGCCGCGGCATCGGGACATAACGCTGCGCCTGCGTTCATCCAGGAAGTATGCAGACGGAGTGGTTCGCCTGCGTTACGAGATCGCGCGATAGCGCGTTGCTGCCAGCGAGCATTGCGCATTGAGCATTCGCCGTTGGGCAAGAGGGATCTCCAAGCCGCGACGAGCGCGTGATATTCTGCGCGGGCCGAATGCGCCGGATCGGAAGACCCGCTCGGGCAGTGCCGCTGCTCCTCTGGCTTGCCGGCGTCGCGGCTTCATCGCCCGCGTTCGCTCAGGAGACCTCGTCTATTGACGGTCCACCCGCCCCCGTCGGGTCGGAGGTCGTCTCCCGGGACGCCACCGGGCGCGTCACGGTGCGGGCGATCCGCCTCACCGAGCCGCTCGTCATCGATGGTCTTCTGAAAGATCCGATTTACAGTCAAGTTCCCGCGATCGGCGATTTCGTGCAACAGGAACCGCACGAGGGAGAGCCGGCGACCGAGAGAACCGAGCTCTGGATCTTCTTTGACGCGACGAACATCTATTTCGCGGTGCGCTGTCTCGACGACCAGCCGGAGCGCATCATCGCCAACGAAATGCGCCGGGACAGCAACAACATCTTTCAGAACGACAACGTCCAGCTCGTCATCGACACGTTCTACGATCGCCGCAGCGGCGTGCTCTTCCAGACCAATGCCCTTGGCGCGCTCAGCGACCAGGAGGTGAGCGACGAACGCAACTTCAACAGGGACTGGAATACCGTGTGGGACGTCAAGGCCGCGCGGACCGAGGAAGGCTGGAGCGCCGAATTCGTCATCCCGTTCAAATCGCTCCGGTACCGGGCGAGCGGCCCGCAGACATGGGGCTTCAACATTCAACGTCGAATCCCCTGGAAGAACGAACGGTCGTATCTCTCGGGTGTTCCGGCCTCGTACGGCGGTCGCGGCATCTACAAGCTGTCCTCCGCCGCCACGCTCGTCGGCCTCGAGGTCCCTCCGCAGGGCCGCAATCTCGAGCTCAAGCCATACGGGATCTCCGCGGTGACGACGAACCGCCAGGCCAAACCGGCCTTCGCGAACGACCTCACGGGCGATGCCGGATTTGACGTGAAGTACGGGCTGACCAAGGGCCTCACGGCCGATGTGACCTACAACACCGACTTTGCGCAGGTCGAGGAGGACGAGCAGCAGGTGAACCTGACGCGATTCAGCCTCTTCTTCCCCGAGAAGCGTGAATTCTTCCTCGAGGGGCAGGGCATTTTCGGCTTCGGGCCGCCGACCAGAGAAAACCAGTCCTTCGGCGCCGCGACGAGTCTGATGCCGCTGATGTTCTTCAGCCGCCAGATCGGTCTCAGCGGGAGTCAGGAAGTGCCCATTCTCGCCGGAGGCAGAGTGACGGGGCGCGCCGGCCGCAATGCGGTGGGCCTGTTGAACATCGAAACCAGGGCGTCGGAGCAGGCGGGAGCGGCAGCAACGAATTTTTCGGTCGTGCGCGTGCGACGGGACATTCTGCGGCGCAGTGCCATCGGACTCATCGGCACCAGCCGCGCACCACGCATCGCCGGAAGCGATTCGAATCAGGTCTATGGTGTCGATGCGGCGCTCGCCTTCTTCGAGAACGTGACCGTCAACAGTTACTACGCCCGGAGCCGGACGCCAGGACGCCGGGGCGACGAGTCGAGCTACATGGGACAGTTCGCCTACGCCGCCGATCGGTACGGGATGAACGTCGAGCATCTGTCGGTCGGCGACGCCTTCAATCCCGAGATCGGATTTCTGCGACGCGAGAGCTTTCGGCGGAACTACGCGCAGGGTCGCTTCAGTCCTCGACCGCGATCGAGTCGTCAGGTGCGCAAGGTGAGCGTGGAAGGCTATATCGACTACATCACCGATCTCGAGAGCAGGCTGGAAAGTCGCGAGGCGCAGGCCTCGAACCGTGTGGAATTCAACGGAGGCGGCTTCTGGTCGACTGATTACACGCGTAACTACGAACTGCTCAAGGAACCGTTCGAAATCTCGAAAGGGATCGTCATCCTTCCGGGCGGGTACAACTTTCAGGATATCCGGAGCGAATACTACCTGGGACCGCAGCGGGTCTCGGGTCGGTTCTGGGGGTCCCGCGGCACGTTTTATGGCGGGACGAAGAGCGAGGCCGGCTTCAACGGGCGCGTCGACATGACCTCACAGTTCTCCATCGAGCCGCGTCTCACGCTCGATTGGATCGACCTTCCGGTCGGACGATTTACCACCCGGCTGGTCAGCTCTCGCGTGAACTTCACGGTGACCACGCGCATGGCGGCCAGCGCGCTGATTCAATACAACTCCAGCAACAGCACGCTCTCCACCAACGCGCGGTTCCGCTGGGAGTACCAGCCCGGCAGCGATCTGTTTGTCGTCTACTCCGACGGCCGCGACACCACCGCGACCGGATTCCCGAGACTGCAGAATCGATCGTTCGTGGTGAAGATGACACACCTGTTCCGGTTCTGAAGAACGCTCGTCACATCGTGAGGACGGCTGCGATCGTGATGATGCCCGTGAAGAGGTGCCCGAGGCGCACGTTCTCGTTTTCGGCGGTCTGGTTGTTGTCGAAGTTCACCGTCGGCAGCGTGATGGCGGGAATGCCCATCACCTCGATGAACTGCGCGATGTTGATCCGCTGACCCATCGTTCGAATCAGCACCGGCGGCTCACCCAGCATCCGCGTGACGGCGGCCGTCACCAGCTGTGACTCGGGAGCCAGGGGGAACGTGCGGTACCCCTCCGCCGCGCCGCGGAAGATCACCTTCACGATCCGCGGGTACTGGCTGCGGGTCTCGTCGTCCGGTTCGGATTGCACGACGTGAAAGCCCTGGTCGCGGATGTGGGCCAGCAGCTTCTCCGCCATGGCCTTGGACGGCGTCTCCTTCACCAGTCGAATATCGATGAACGCTTCGGCGCGATCGGGAATGATCGTCCTCGCATCGGGTCCGACCAGCGCGCTCGACAGCCCGCGAATGTTCAGGGCAGGCAGCTGCAAGGCTTGCTGCAGGGACAGATCCGAACGCTCGGGCGCCGCGATGACGAAGAGCTTCATCAGGCCGGCGGGATCGTCGGGGACCGCGTCGAGCATCGCCTGTTCCTCCGGCAACAGCGGACCGACGCCGTCGTAAAAGCCCTTGACCAGCACCCGCCCCTGGTCGTCTTTCAGCGACGCCAGAAGATGCGCGAGGCCGAGCGCCGGATTCGGCACCCAGTTCCCGAAGTTGCCGCTGTTGACGCCGACCTTCGGACCGTACACCGTGAGATCCAGGTCGAGAAATCCGCGCGCGCCGAACGCAATCGTCGGGCGTCCGCTCTGATGGACCGGACCTTCCAACAGGATCATGACGTCCGCGGTCAGCTTCTCGCGGTATCGCGGAATGGCTGCGGCGAGGCTCGGCGAGCCTGCCTCACCATCCAGAACGACTCGCACGTTGGAGGACGGCGCCACGCCGGACGCCTTCATCGCATCGAGCGCGGCCAGGAGGCCGACAATGGGAGCTTTGTCATCGGCGGCCGATCGCGCGTAGAGCCGCCAATTCGGATCGAATCGCTCGAGCGTCCGGAAGCCCGCGATGTCTTTCGCACCATCCTCCAGGCGCCCGGCCCGAAGAACGGGGATGAACGGGTTGGCCTGCTTCCAGCCCTTGGGATCGGCCGGCTGGCCGTTGTAGTGCGCCCAGATCAGCAGCGTGCGTCTTGCACCAGGAACCTTCAGCTCTCCCCAGACCAGCGGATTGCCATCGGTCTCGAGCAACTCGGTGCTGAACCCGCGCCGGCGCAGCATCTCGCGCAGCAGCACGGCATTGCGGCGAATATTCTCGGTATCCGCCGCCACGTTCGGGATCGACAGCAGCTCGACGAGCTCGGAAACGATGGCCCGCTGGTGCGAGGCGACGTAGTCTACAAGCGCAGATCGAGGGCTCTGTGCCCGGAGAGTCCCCACCCAGGCGGTTGCCAGTATCAGCGAAAGTCCGACGGCGAGCCGTCGCTGTGCGCTCATGGGCAGCTACGGAGTCTTCTTCCCTCCCGTGGCCCCATGGTCGGCGAGGAATTTCACGACGGAGTCGAGCTTGGAGGCCCGCGCGATATCGAGCGCCGTACGGCCGTCGGTGTTGGCGGCGTTGACGTCCACGCCGAGCTCGATCGCCAGCTTGACGCTCTCCAGGATCAACATCTGAAGCTGCGCGCGATCGGGCCGTACCCACGCGCGTCCGCCGCCGATACCCAGCGCGGCCATCACGGCGGTGGTCGCCTGCGTGCGCCGATCGTTGAAGTCATTCACGTAATACTCATTGCGGAGCACGAACTTCGGATCGGCGCCCCGCGCGGCGAGCAGGCGCATGACGTCGGGCTCGGCAAAGCGGGCGGCCAGCCAGAACGGCGTGGCACCGACGATGGCCGGCGCGAAGTTGAAGTCCGCTGACGAGCGGCGCTCGGGCGTCCAGGCCTGCAGCGGCGTGTTCGGGTTCGCGCCGTGGTCGAGGAGCGATGTCACCATCGTCACGTCGCGGCGCATGATCGCCTCGTGCAGCGCAGTGAACCCGGGGCCGATTGCGTTGGCATCGGCGCCCTTCTCGAGCAGGTACTCCACCATCTCGGTAAACCCGGAATGCGCGGCGAGCACCATCGCGCTCACGCCCCACGCATCCTTGTCGTTGACGTCGGCGCCGGCCGCGAGCAGCAGCTTCGCTGACGCCAGGTCGCCCACGCGCGCGGCGAACAGCAGCGCGGTCTCGCCGCCGAACGGGATCATCCGGTTGTATTCGGGCTTGCCGTGCGGCGGCACGGCCATCATCTGGCTCAATACCTCCGAGCGTGCACCGATGTCGGCGCCGCGGGACAGCAGCACCTTGACGACGTCAGGATGCTGCTCGGAGACGGCCCACATCAACGCGGTCTGCCCGCGAGCGCCGCGGGCGTTCACGCCGGCGCCCTTGTCGATCAACTGCGCGACCACATCAGGGTTGCCGGAGCGCGAGGCGGCCATCAACGGCGTCTCGCCGAGGAGCAATGCGAGGTTGGGATGCGCGCCGGCCTGCAGCAGCCGGCGGACCATCGCCGGGCTGCCGTTGCTGCTCGCAATCCAGAGCGGCGTGGCGCCGAGATCGTTGGCGGC
>Ga0066699_10000547_pt1 | contig 11149 bp, 9 predicted proteins | sample GraSoiAngelo_148_FD_66455 | JGI IMG/M metagenome (GOLD analysis project Ga0066699, IMG submission 66455) | Grasslands soil microbial communities from the Angelo Coastal Reserve, California, USA - 14_1009_09_20cm | ecosystem: Environmental > Terrestrial > Soil > Grasslands | place: USA... | reverse complement strand
GGGCGTCAGCGCCGGGACCAGTGCTGGGCGTTGACCCGGGTCTCGGCCAGCTCGAAGGTGGCGGCGTAGCCCTCGAAGCCGTCCACGTTCTTGTTGACGGCGTACAGCGCCTGGGGGGCGCAGAGGAACACCGCCAGTGCTTCCTTGTAGACGAGCCGGTCGATGTCGGTGGCGTACTCGACCAGCCGGTTCCCGTCCGTCGAGGTGGCGAACTTGCCGAGCAGGTCCTCGAACTCGGGCAGCGGCGGGCCCGTCCGGAAGGCACCGGTCGAGTGGAAGAACTCGCGGTGCATGACGGCGGGCGGGGCGTCGGCGAGCAGGTCGAACCACGGGAACACGAGCAGGTCGAAGGGCAGGGGCAGGACCTTCTCCACCAGGGCGTGCTGGGCGGCGAGGACCTGGTCCTCGGGGATCACGGTGAGGGCGACGTCGAGCCCGAGCGACTTGCGGTAGTCCTCGGCGAGGAGGTGGGCGACGTGCTCCATGTCGGGGAGCGTGACCAGCCGCAGCTCCCGGGTCGAAGGCCAGCCGGCGTCGCGCAGCAGCTCGGCGGCGCCCGACGGGTCGAACGGGTACGGCGACTGCTCTTCGGGCAGGCAGGCCTGGTAGGGAGCGGTGAGGCCGGCGAGCGGGGAGGCGTACCCGCCGAAGGCCCGCTCGATGAGCCCGTCCCGGTTGACGGCCATGTTGAGCGCCCGCCGGGCCCGGACGTCGGAGAGCGGTGCCCCCTCGGCGTCGCGGTTGATCAGGCAGGTGAGCACCCGGAGGGCGTCGACCCGGACGAGCTTGGCGTGCTCCGAGTCGAGCACCTGCTTGGCCTGGCCGGGCGAGATCTCGGTGACGATGTCGACCTCGCCGTCGCCGGCGCAGACGAGGTCGAGGGCCTCGCCCGGGTCGACTGTGTTGCGGAACACGATCTTCTCCAACCGGGGACCCCGCTCGGTGTTCCAGTGCCTCCGGTTGGCGACGAGCACAACCTCGTCGCTGCGAGGCTGCCCGGTCGGCAGCCAGGTGCACACGAACGGGTCCGCCGACACCAGGCCGATCTCGGCCCGCAGCGACGAGTAGCCCTCGACGATCTCGTACACACCCGAGCCCCACGGGCCCGGACCGTCGATCACTCACCAGTGGCCTTCCCCCGTCCCCAGCGTCGTGTAGCCGAAGCCGAGCTCGTCCCAGAACTTGTCGTCGGGGAGGTGGAAGCCCCGGAACTTCCCGAGGACGAGGCCGTCGGCCACCGGGAACTTCATCCGCACGGTGTGGCCGTCGACGACCTCCAGTTCCGTCTCGGGGTGGAAGTTCAGATACGTGCCCGGCGGATGGGGTGCCTTCCACTTCTGCGTCTCGACGAACGCCCGCTCGAAGTTCCCGGACCCGAACGGGGTGCCGTCCTGGAACACGATGCCTTCGCGGAGCTTGATCTCGATGGTGGTGTCGTCCACCCAGTGGGCGTCCTCCATGGCAGAGTTTGCCAGGTGGCCCTTCTCGTCGGTGCGGACCGGCTCCTCCATCGTGTTCCACGTGATGTAGAGCCAGTTGAGCGGGTGCGGATCGACGACGTTGATCGTGCCGACCGCGTCGTTCGCTGCGGGCATGCCGGCCTCCTCGGCTCATGACTCGGATGCCGATAGCTTTGCAGTTCCAGCCGCATGGCGTCCTACGGACGTGAGGATATGCGCTGGGACGCCGTAGAGCGGCTGCGTCGTTCGGTCGCGCCGTTCTGTGCGGCTTGAGACCCTGTAACGGTGAAGATGCGCAGGAGTATCGGGCTTCGGTCAGAAGCTTTACTCGACGCCATCGCTCCCTGGAATGGTGGCGAGTCATCGTTCTCGTGGCCACGGACGGCGGGAGGGAACGCGACCGGCGGTGCAGTCAGTCGGCCGAGGGCACCGTCACGATGTTGTTCACGGAGATGGAGGGCTCGACGGCCCTACACCCGCCAGGGTCCGCTGAAGGCCTTCGATTGTCCGCTCGTGACGACCTGGTCCGCCGGCACGTGCAGGTCCATGGTGGCCGTCCGGTCGAGTCGCTCCGGCGACGGGCTGGTGGTCACCTTCACCCTCCAATCGCAGGGCGGTGGCGTGTGCCCCTCGCCCTTCGGAGCTGGCTCCACCAGCGTCAAATCGTCGTCGTGGCGCTCCGGCGCCGGTGAGCGGGGTGAGGGCGAAGCACGCTGATCGGTTCACTCCTGGCTGACGCGCCGGAGCGGTGGTGGGGAGGTGACCGGAGGCGTCAGTTCGAGTTCGGTGGTTCGAACTTCGGCCCCGGGCCTGAAGACGGGCCGAAGGTGGTTCTTCAGACCTCAGCCAGTGCCGTTGCGGCCACCTCTGGGAGGCACCCGTACCCGCGCTCAGGACAGCACGTCTTTGCCGGCGAACCACCGCCAGGCGGCGATCACGAACGCCACGGCGTAGGGCACCTGCAGCAACACGCCCCTCACCATGTCCCCGGTCTGAACGGGCTGGGCGAAGAGTCCGGTCCAGGTTGCCCAGTAGTGGGTGGGCAGGACCGAGCGGACGCTTCCTAGGGCGGTGATGCCGTCGAGGATCTCCGAAACAACGGTCAGGCACACTGCCCCACCGACGGGACCGATCACGGAGTCGGTGGTGGTCGAGAGGAAGAAGGCCAGGCAGACCACTCCCACCATGGACCACGCCACGTAGGCCGTCGCCATCACCAGCCGCCCGATGGCGGCCGACGTGGCGAAGGATCCGAGCGGGGCGCTGAGCGGGTGCCAGCCGAAGAGCAGGGTGCCGATGGCCAGACCCGAGGCGGTGACCAGGAAGGCGGCCACCACCGAGAGGAGGTAGGCGACGCTGAGCTTGGAGGCGAGCAGGCGGTGGCGGGCCACTGGCCGGAGGAGCAGGTAGCGGAGGCTTCCCCAGGTCGCCTCCCCGGCCACCGTCTCCCCCGCGAACAGCGTGACGACCACGACCAGGAAGAAGTTGCTCATGGCTAGCAGCGCCACCACGGCGAAGTTGAGGCCGGAACGGGTGGCGAAGATGAAGAAGTCGGGCGCCTGGCCCGGGTGGTGGTGAGGGGAGCCCCCGAAGCGGAAGGCGAGGGCCATGAGCACCGGCACGGCCCCCAGGGCGGCCAGGGCCAGCCGGGTGCGCAGGCGCCGCACCTGCTTGGTCAACTCGACCACCATGGCTACTGCGCCCTCGGGAAAGTGATCGTGGCGCCTCGTCGGCCAGCCCCGCCGCCGGCGGCGTCCTCCTCCTCGGCGTAGGGACTCCCGCCAGCGCCCACTAGGCCTCCTCCCCCAAGAGGCCGAGGAAGGCGTCCTCCAGTCGGCGGCGAACGGTCACCGTCCGCACCCCGGCCCCGGCCTCCACCAGCGCCGCTACCACCTCCGGCCGGGTGGCACCGTCGAGGGAGACGACCAGCCCGCTGCCATCGGGCCGCACCGATCCAGGTCGCAGGAGCCGACGCAGGGCCCGCTCGGCCGCCACCCGGTCCTCCACCTCCACGTAGACGTGCCGGTCCGCCCCGATGATCTCGTCGACGGTCCCGGCGGTGACCAGCCGGCCCTGGGCCATCACCGCCACGTGGCTGCAGATCTGCTCGACTTCGCTCAGCAGGTGGCTGGAGAGCACGATCGTCCGGCCGCTGCCGGCGAGGCGGACCAGCAGCTGGCGGACCTCCCGCATCTGCTGTGGGTCGAGGCCGTCGGTGGGCTCGTCCAGCACCAGCAGCTCGGGCCGGCCGAGGACGGCCTGGGCCAGGGCCAGCCGCTGCTTCATGCCGTGGGAGTACGTCCTCACCCGGCGGTGCACGGCGTCGCCGAGGCCAGCGACGGTGAGGGCCTCTTCGAGGTCGGCCTCCGCCAGGGGACGTCCACCCGCCCGCCACCAGAGCCGCAGGTTGTCGAGGCCGGACAGGTGAGGCACGAAGCCGGGGCCCTCGACCAGGGCGCCCACCCGGCCCAGCACCGGCGCTCCCGGAGTGACCTCAGAGCCGAAGAGGGCGGCCCGCCCGGCGCTGGGGTGGACCAGGCCGAGGGCCATGCGCAGCGTGGTCGTCTTGCCGGCGCCATTGGGACCCAGCAGCCCGAACACCTGGCCGGCTTCGACCCGGAGGCTGAGGTCGTGGACGGCCAGCACCCCTGTTCCTTGCCTCCACGGCCGGGGGGCTGTTCCTTGCCTCCACGGCCGGGGGGCCGGGCCGAAGCGCTTGGTGAGACCTTCGAGGACGAGGGGCGCCGGGGTCGGGGGGGACAAGCCGCTCGACCGGGGAGCGGCGACGGGCGCTGTCGGCCGGGGCTGGTCGGGGACGCCCCGGTTCAGCCTTCGCCGCCGGAACAGCCCGAAGGCTCCGGCGGCCCCGGCCACCATCGCCAGCGCCACCGCCAGCTCCCGCGGCCAGGTAAGCACACCAGCGCTCACCGGCGGACCGACGGGAAGCGCCAGGGTGGAGTCGGGGCTGACCTCCACGGTGTAATGCTCCGGCCGGCGGAGGTTGGCATAGGCCTGGTCGGTCGCCGCCAGCACCAGGCGGAGGCGGTGCCCGGCGGCGAAGCGGTGGGCCAGGCCAGCCAGGTCCAAGTCGACGGCCACGGCCGCTCCCGGCGAAGCGGTCACCCGGACGGGTGCCACCGCCCGGCCGGGGAGCACAGCGGAGCCGTCGGGTGCGACGTCATAGAGTTTGGCGAAGAGCACCGCCTCGCCGCTGGTCGAGCGCAGGCTGAACCGCAGATGGGGCAGCCCGACCACGTCGAGGGCCCGGGACAGGGGCGACGACTCGAAACTCACGTGCTGTCCGGGCAGGTCGTAGGGGCCGAGCCCGGCGAAGCCGTTGCCGGCAGCCGCCACTCCCGGCAGGTCGGAGCGGGCGGCCGGCTGGCCTCCGGCCGGGTTGGCCAGCGCCACCGGGCCGGCCGGCCCGGCCGCCCCGTCGCTCAGACGCCCGTCGGCCGTCAGGGCGAGGACCCGGCCACCAGCCGCGGGGAGCGCCGGGGCGCCCTGCCACCGGCCTCCCGGCCCAGCCCACTCGAAGGCCGGCCCGGTCGAGGTCGCCTCCTCACCCCGCAGCCAGCGGTCCAGCCACCGCCGGACCAGGCTCCGGAGATGGGAATCACCGGTCAGCGGGCCGGAGGCACTGTGGCCCCCAGCCATCCACGCCATCTTGACCGGTACCCCGCCGGCCCGCAGCGCAGTCTCCGTGGCCACCGCCTCGTTGAGGGGGAACAGGGTGTCGGTCTCTCCCTGGGCCAGCAGCGTGGGTGCCCGGAGCCGGGCCAGCAGCCCCGCCGGACTGGAGGCGGCCAGCACCGTCCGTCCCTGGGGGCTGAGCGCGCCGGCAGCGGCAGTGTCGAGGTAGGCGGGGCAGACCGGAGGCACGAAGGGCGGGCACACACCGGCCGCCCCCGGCGGGGTCCCGAAGAAGGCCGCTGCCCACTGCTGCTTCAACACGCCTCCGGGATCGAAGGCGCTGACCAGGGAGTTCCAGGTGGCGACCGGCACGACCACATCGACCCGGCGGTCCAGGGCGGCCGTCAACAAAGCGATACCGCCGCCGTAGGAGACGCCGAAGAAGGCCACCCGGGGATCCCCGGGACCGTCCCGGAGGACTTCGGGCCGCCCCGCCAGCCAGTCGAGGAGCTGGCGGGCGTCCGCCACGTCGTAGTCGGGGCTGGCCAGGCCGATGGCCCCGCCGGTCCGGCCGAAGCCCCTGGCCGAGTAGAGCAGGACTTCGTAGCCCCGCTCGGCCAAGGGGAGGGCCAGGGTCGTCCGCAGCTCGTCCTTGTCGCCGCCGAAGCCGTGGGCGCCGACGACGGCCGGCACCGGACGGGAGGTGCTGGCCCCCACGGGGACGTAGAGGGTGGCGTCGAGGCTCACGTGCTGGTCGCCGCCATGACCGTCGACGACCGGGATGCGGTGGTCCTCGACCCGGTAGCCGCCCGGGCCGGCGGCGACCCCAGAGGCACCACTGGCCGCGGCGAGCCCGGCGGAAACGGCCCCTCCAGCCGGCCCGGTGGGGCGGGCCGTCGCGGCGAGCGGTGCGGCGATACCGGCGGACCCGGCCGTCGCAGCGAACTGGGCGGCAGGAACGGCCGCCAGGACGAGGATTCCCAGCACCACGGCGAGCAGGGCGAGCGGCGATCGGCGAGACACGGGCGACAGTAAGCGTCGCGCACATCAGCGGGCTTCCGGCGTCGCCCTGGCCGCCCTGGGCCGTCATCGAGTTCTTCGTAAGCCCCGACCTCGACCGCCTTGGAGATCCTTCGGCCACCGCGACCAGCCTCGCCCTCGCTGCGGTGCTCCTCTCCGGCCGTCAGGGGCTTCCGGCGAGGGGCGGTTCTACCCTCAACGGCGCGTCGAAGTCGAAGTAGCGGTGGTCCATGAAGTGGCCCACCGCTGCCGTGATCGGGCGGGTGCTCTTCCTGAGGACCATCTACCAGGTTGGGTGATGGCCCCTCCAGCGTCTTGGGCGGCCAGGCACAGAGACGAGCTGGAGGAGACGCCCGACATGATGAGCCTGGAGGAGGAGCTCACCGAGTGGGACGTCCTGGAGTCGCCCCGGGACCTCGCCGAGTTCAACGCACCGGCCCAGCGCTGTCCCCACCTGGGTGAGGTGGTGACAGCGACCGGGGCTGTCTCCACGTGCTTTGAGGACACGAGCCGAAGGATGGTGCGGCGGCGGAAAGCCGTCTGCGATCACCGAAAACCGCTGCGTCTGGGTTGGGCCACGTTTCGCGGTGCTGGTGATTCGCTCAGCCAGGAGCTCGAGCACGAGGGCGTTTTCACGGATGGTGGCTGGGCTGTCATTCGATGAGCAGGGTGATGTCGAGCTTGGTGGCGGTGGCCATGAGTCGTTCGAGCCCGGCGGGGGAGAGGAAGGGGACGGGCGGGTTGACGACTTCGAGTTCGGCTCGTTGGATCCCGCCGGTGCGGCCTTTGGTCTTCCCGAAGAGGACGAGGGCGTCTCGTCGGGCTGCTTGGCGGGAGGTCCAGCGCAGCCCGTCGGCTTCCGGTGCGGCGACGAGGAGGGCTTCGGCCCAGGTGCGGGCGGTCGGCCAGGCGGTCCTGGGGGAGGTGATCAGTTCGTCGCGTCGGGCGCCGATGGCGCGCAGCCCGTTGCCACGTAGTGAGACGAGCTGGAGGTCCCGGCGGGCGGCGAGGGTGGACCAGACCCAGGCCAGCCAGGGGGCGAGGGCGACCTGGCGGGGTCGTACCTCGGGTCCTTCGGGGGCCGGGACGGTGTGGAAGACGGTTTCGGACGCGGCCGCGGCGTCGTCGCCGGCGCCGTAGAGGACGGGCACGATCCGTCGCCCGTGGCGCAGTGGGTGGAAGCGTCCGTTGGTCTTGGGGTCGGCGTTGAACTCGGTGGCGCCGAACGTTGAGGGGTGGACCCGGATGATGGGCCGGCCGGCCGGCCACGCTTCCAGGAGGGGCCGGAGCTCGGACGGGGCGGACGTCACCGTCCCAGGGTGGCGGCGTCGGTGGCGGCGGCTCGCTCGACGGCGTCGGGGCCGTCGGCCAGCCGATCGGCGGGGCGTTGCCAGCCGAGGGTGTCGTGGGGGGTTGCCCACCACAGGGCCAGCGCCCAGCCGGTGATCCCGACCGACCGCAGTGCTCCGATCACGGTGGCCACCCCTGGCCGAGGCCGGCCGGTGTCGGGGTCGAATTGGAAGGCAGGGTAGAGCTGGCGGCCACCGTGCGACACGGCGAACGCCTGTCCGGCGGTCACCCAGCGGCTGGCGGTGGCCCGACGGTTCGTGGCCCGAGACCCGGCCCGGGCGGCGACCTCGTCGGCGTCAAGGACCGGGAACTCCCGCAGAAAGGCGACGCGGGCCTCGGCATTACGGCGCGCCTGATCCGCCGCCGCCGGGCTCGCGACCTCCAGCGGAGGAGTAAACGCCGCCACCAGCCGATCAACATCGACCAGCTGCGGCACGTCCAGCAACTGAGCCCCCGGGACCGCAGCCAGGATCGCGTCCTCACTGCCATCCGGAACGATCACAACCCGCATCACCCACCATCCCGAAGTGGTACCCGGACCACGGAGGTGGTCCATGACAGAAGTGACTATATCAAGGTGCGTCATGAACGTCATGACAAGGAGCTTCCAAGAACGCGAGTCGTCATCGGGCAGCCCGCCGCCGGCAACAGCGAGGCGGCTCCCCAATGGGTGTCCCCACCCGCATCGCAGTGGGGACAGGCAGGGCGTCGACCCCCTTCTGGATCATGGGGCTGGTCAGGGCGTCGAGTCGTGTCTCTCCCAGGCCGGGCACGATGTGGACCCGGATGTGGATGGCGTAGCTCTTCAGGCTCCTGCCGTTGAGGGAGCCTTAACGCCCGCGTTCGGTGGGGGCGCCGGCCTCGAGCCAGGCCGTCAGGAAGTCGACGAGCTTGGCCGCCCGGGTGGTGGTGATCACCTCGCCCGCGTCCCGCTTGTTGGCCAGCTTGTTCAGCTCCCGGCGGACCTCGCCCTGGGTCTTGCCGTAGACACTCTTCCGCTTGCGGGTTCCGTTCGGGTTGTACCCGATGGTGATCCGGGCCTCCTAGCGACCGTCCGGTCGCTAGCGCATGTTGCCCTCGCCGTGGGCCCCGCCGTTCGTCCAGGATTGGCCAGTCTTGGCCACGTCCGTCTGATCTCTAGGGGGTCAAATGGGGGATCGGCTCGTTCTCAGGGCGGTTCTCGGGGGATTCCCATCGGGCCTTCGACTCGGATTATGCCGACCTGGCGCGTGAAGCCGTGGGCCGGGACCACGGCTCGGCGGCTCAGTGGAGGGAAGGGGACGTGTCCGGCGTGGTCCACCGGAACTCGCTCGAGAGACACGGGCGGCAGGGCGGCAGTCGCACTTCGATCTTCCCGCCGATGCTGGACATCTCCCGCGTCTCGGCCGCTCGGCGGAGATTCCTCGGCTGCCGGGCATGAGGCGGCGCCAGGAGCGTCGCTTGTCCACTTCCACAGCCGGGTAGCAAACGGGCAGGACGACCGGGTACCGGGGAGCGCGCCCGTGACGGGAAGGCAGCGAACGCGGCCCATTCCTGTCAGGGTCGTTGCGATTCGGCGGGTCGGGCCCGCCGCCCGTCGATCTCCATGAAGAACTGGGCGGCCGCTTGCTGGAGGGCCATGGACCACGTGGGGTAGGCGTGGACCGCCTGGGCGAGTCGCCCGGTGAACATGCGGGTCTGCATGGCCAGGACGGCCTCGTGGATCAGCTCGCCGCCGCGGGTGGCGACCACGGTGGCTCCGAGGACCTCCCCGCCGCCGGTGTTGCGGAGCAGCCGGCGGGGGCCGGCGATGAGTTTGACGAAGCCGCGGGTCTCCCCGGCGGTGACGGCGCGGTCCACGTCGGTCATCGGGAGGTAGGCGACCCGCCCGCCGCGGGCGGCGGCGTCGGCTTCGGTCATGCCGACCCGAGCGACCTCGGGGGACGTGAAGGTCACCCAGGGGATCGGCGACGGGTCGAAGCGCCGCCGGGGCCGGCGGGAGAGGGCGTTGGCGACGGCGACGCGGCCCATCTCGTCGGCGGCGTGGGTGAACGGCAGGAGGCCGGTCACGTCGCCGGCGGCCCAGATGCCCGGGCTGCTCGTGGCCAGGTAGGCGTTCACCTTCACGAACCCGCCCTCGGTGGCGACGCCGGCGGCATCGAGGCCGAGCCCACTGGTGGCGGCACGGCGGCCGACGGCGACGAGGACCCGGTCGGCCCGGACGACCTCGCCGCCTTCGAGGTGCAGCCGGGCGAAGGCCTTGCCTTCGCAGGATTCGACGCGCAGGACCTTCCGGCCGAGCCGCAGGTCGATCCCCTCGGCGGTGAAGGCGTCGGCGATGACCGCCGAGGCTTCCGGTTCCTCCTTGGCGAGGAGCCGGTCGAGCGCCTCGACGACGGTGACCTCGCTGCCGAGACGGCGGAAGGCCTGGGCGAGCTCGCAGCCGACGGCGCCGCCACCCAGCACCGCCAGCGTGGCCGGCTGCTGGTCGAGTTCGAAGATGCTCTCGTTGGTCAGGTAGTCGATGTCGGCCAGGCCCGGGATGGGCGGGACGGCGGGCCCGGCGCCGGTGGCGATCACGACCCGCTCCGAGCGCAGAACGGTGCCGTCGAGCTCCACCTCGCGGGGCGAGCGGAAGGTGGCCCACCCGTGGAGGACGTCGATGCCTTCGCCGCGGACGACGTCGTCGTCCTCCTGGGCGGCGATCGCTTCGACCGCTCGGTGGGTGGCGGCGATCGCCTCCGTGAAGCGCTCGCCTCGCGCCGCGGCTTCGATGAGCGTCTTGGACGGCACACAGCCGGTGAAGGTGCAGTCGCCACCGATCGGCCCCATCTGGACGAGCAGCGGCCGCACGCCGGCCCGCGCTGCAGCCCGGGCGGCGGCCATGCCGCCCGGCCCACCTCCGATCACGATCAGTTGCCGTTCTCGGTCTCGCTCCATGGGGTCAGGGATCCTCGTTGGGGACGCTTGCGGGCGCTCCATTGAGCCGCTGGACAGCTCCGACCTGGCGACCAGAAGGAGCCCCGCCGCGAGAACGGCCTGCGCCGCGACACCGCCGTCCGTGCGGGGGAGGAGCACGTCCATGCCGCTCAGCTCGCGGCCCGCTGACCCCAGGCGTCATGTCCCTGTGGCCCGCGTCGCCGTGGCCAGCATGACACCGGGGATCTCTTCCCGTCGGACGGACGGGCCGGCACCGGTCGGCTGGCGCGCACCCAGGCGGCCAGCGCCACGAACTCGGCATCTTCCAGCAGTACCCACCACCGCAGCGGCTGGCCGAGGTGGACCCCAAAGCAGCCGCAGTTGTGGACGGGGAGGCCGCGGGCGAAGGCCTGAAGCCCCAGCGCCGCCCAGGCCACCGCCACGAGCAGCGCCCACCAACCGCCGCAGCGCCGGGCGCCGAGAAGCAGGACGCCGGCCATGGCCTCAACCCCGGCCACCATCCACGCCACCGGGGTGAGCAACCCGCTGGGGAAGACCCGGTAGGTGGCGAGGATGCGGGCGAAGCCCCCGACATCACTCAGCTGACCGGCGGCCATGGCCAGGAGGAGGACGGCGAGGACCGTACGGGCCGACGGTCGCACCCGGCGGGCCAATGACGCCGGGCCACCCGCCAGGGTAGCGTCCCCGATCACGTCGAATCCCGCCTCGGCGAGGCGGCCGGCGACGTCCTCACCGCCGGAGCCCATCCCCACCACGACGACCTCGGC
>Ga0066699_10000537_pt1 | contig 11225 bp, 7 predicted proteins | sample GraSoiAngelo_148_FD_66455 | JGI IMG/M metagenome (GOLD analysis project Ga0066699, IMG submission 66455) | Grasslands soil microbial communities from the Angelo Coastal Reserve, California, USA - 14_1009_09_20cm | ecosystem: Environmental > Terrestrial > Soil > Grasslands | place: USA... | reverse complement strand
CTTCAAAACCGCTGGTCGGCATCCTTGGCGATGTCGACGGACGGATCGTTCCCGTCGCGCCCCCGCCACAGTCAATTCGGAACTGATAGGAATGCTGTGGCTCTATGTTCAAGAGAATTCGTGGGATTCTGCCCCTGAACATGCGTTCTGACAGCAAGCCTGACAGCAACCCGACCCACGGTTTGCAAAACCGCTGGTCGGCCTCGTTGGCAATATCGACGACGGATCGTCCCGTCGCGCTTCCGCTACTGCCCCTCGAGAGCGCATTGACCCAGGCCGTCCCCTTCCCGATTCTGTCCGCGACTAAGAACAACTTATTAAGAGTCAAGCGATCGATTTCTGAATACAAATCGTCGCTTAGAGCAACTGACCAACGATCAGATCATCTATCACCTCCCAATCGCTGTTAGTCGGTGCAGCATACGCTGCCGGCGCACTCGACGGGGTGATTCACGGCCCGAACCAACTGCGAACCCGTGTTAGGCTCCGATGCCGCTCAGGGGCACAGAGACATTCGGCGTCACGGGGTCATTACTCGTCAGCTGGAAGACGGCCACGGCGTTGCCGGTCGCCGTGGGCTGGAAGCGGAGCGAGAAGTCGGCCTCCGCGCCGGGGGCGATCGTCATTGGAAGCACTACGCCGGTTGACGTAAACGCTGCGCTGCCGGATGTCCGGGAAAAGCCGGTGACGGTGAGCGGCAAAGAGCCGATGTTGTAAACCTTCGCGGCAAGTGTCCGCGACGATCCGACGATGACCCGGCCAAATGCCAAATTCGATATCATGGCGACTCGCGCCGTGGGCGCCGTGGTCAATTCGAAGACGCTGCGCCCTTCGGTTCCAACGCGGAGTAGGGACGGCGTGCGCGTCCAATCCAGCGCCAGCGCCATGCAGCTCGCCGTGGGCAGGCCCACGCCAAGCACCTGCCAGGTGGCACCGGAATCGATGCTGCGTAGCACCGTCACGTCGTTGCCGGCGATCAGCGCGAAGGGCGCCTCGCCGAAGCCGTGATCGGTCCAGGTCAGTCCATCCGGTGATGTCACGACCGTCCCCCGGTCGCCGACCGCGACGAACATGGTCCCCGTCCAGGCCACGCCGATTAGGCGATTGAAGCCGGCGGAAGGCTGGATGGCCCAGGTGATGCCGTCGGTCGAGGTGACGACCTCACCGGTGTTGACCACTCCGACGATCCGGGTTCCTGAAAACGCGAGCGCGTTGATCTCGTTAGTGGTTGGCGACACGCGCGCCGTCCAGGTCACGCCATCGGGGGACGTAAGAATCGTGCCACTGACGCCCGACGCAACGAACTGGGTCCCGGCCCGTATGACCGCCACCAGGTTGTCGGTCGTGGGCGTGGCGCGAGCGGTCCAGGTCAGACCATCCGGCGATGTCACGACGGTGCCGCCATAGCCGACCGCGACGAATTGGCCTCCGCTCCAGGTGATATCCAGTAACGCCTGCGGCGACGCCGCCGCGTTCGCGGTCCAGGCGATGCCGTCGATCGACGTGTAGATAGTCCCGGCGGAGGCGGAGGTGACAGCCAGCCGCGTACCGGACCAGGCGATGCCCTGCAGCGCCTCCCATGACGGACCCGCTTTGCGGGCGGTCCAGCCGACACCATCCGGCGATGTGAGAATCGAGCCGCCCAGGCCGGCGGCGACGAACTGCGTCCCCATCCAGGTCACGGCCGCCAGCGTGTCGTAGGCATTGGATGCCTGCGCGGTGTAATTGATCCCGTCGGGCGAGGTCAGCACAGTGCCAAACAGACCCACGACCACGACGAGGCTGCCCGACCAGGCAACCCCGAAGAGGCCGTTGCTGGAGCCGGGATCGAGCGCGACCGCAAAGACCCCCCTGTCAGGCAGATTGCTGGTCGCCGGGCCGCCATCGGTCCCGCTGACGTCAGTCCAGCTCGAGCCCTTGTTCGTGGTGAGGTAGACGTGTTGCGATCGGCTCGGGGGCGGCACGCCCGACACCCCCCAGTAGCCGACCACGACCCGCTGCGAGTTGAACGGATCGACCGCAATGGACGTGGCGCCGCGGCCGACCGGTAGCCCGGTCGAATACGAGTTCCAGGTGGAGCCGGCGCCCGCCAGCGCGTTGTCGGTGCGCCAGACCGTCCCATCGATCAGTCCGACCCAAACCGTGTTCGAGGCGGAAGGGTCGACGGCGATGCAGAGGATCCCCGCGGGGAATGCGTGCATCAGCGAAAAGTTGGCACCGGTATCCGCGCTCTGCAGCAATTGCGGTGGCCATGCCCCGGGCGCGCCGCCGGCGGCATAGACATTCGTGATGCCATTGGGATCGACGGCGAGCGCAGCCACGGAAGCCGGGAGCCCGGCGCCACCAGTCCAGGTCGCGCCCGCGGTGCTGGTGTGCTGGTAGAAGCCATTGACCGCGGCATAGGCCTTCTTGGGATCCCACGTATCGACCGCCACCTGTGACCCGTCGCCTCCGAGGCTGAACTTCCAGTCATTCCCGGGAAGTCCGGGCGTCCGCACGTCGGTGCCGTTGTCTTGCGTGCCCGCGTAGCTGTACTGGCTGTTCACCAAAGAGCGGCGGCCAATGTCGAGCGCGGCCAGGCGAACGAGCAGGGTCGCGACGCCCTCGTTCAGGTTGTTCCAGGTCGTTCCGCCATCAGGGCTGGCCGCAAAACCACCATCGTGGCCGACGTAGACGCGCGTGGGCGCGGCGCCCCAGTGGCTCTGCGGGCTAAAGGTGATGGCATGGTGATCCACGTGGGTCTTGCCGGCGGTGACCGGTGTGGCGCCGAAGCTCGTCCCGCCATTGGTCGAGAGCCAGACTTCTTCGAAACCGAGATAGAGGCGGGCGGCGTCCTGCGGGTCGACGCCGATCGTCTGGTTGAACTGAAACTGACCGCTGGCGGCAACCACGGGCGCGGCTCCCGCCTGCGCCGCCCAGCTCGTACCGCCGTTGGTCGATTTGTAGAGACCGAGGTACACCGTGGTCGAGACCGCGACACTCGCGTACAACGACTGTCCATTCGGCTGGGTCGACTGCGTCATGGTGACGGCGTTGTACGTCCCCGCCGCGGGAGCGCCGGCGCTGTTGAAGAGATTGGTGGGAAAGGTGGCGCCGCTATCGGTCGAGACGAAAATGCCCTGCCCGCCGATGCACGCGTACACCTTCGTTGGGGTCGCGGTGTCCAGGCGAAGGTCCCAACCCTGCCCGCTGAGCATCGTCGCGTTGTTGTTGTAGAGGGGCGCGTTGTTGCCGAAGCTAAGGCCGCCGTCGACGGAGCGGAACAGCCCGTAGATGAACGTGGTCACCAGGACCACGCCCGCGCTGGGGATCACGATCCGGGTCACGTCTTGCCCCAGCATCGCCGGCCCACCGATCGTCGACCACGTCTCCCCGCCATCGATCGAACGGAACAACGAAGGGCCTGGGCTGAAGGTCGCGCCGGCATAGATGATCGATGGGTTCGCGGGATCGATGGCGACCGCAGCCATCATGTTCCAGGGGAGCCGGTCGGTCTTGGGCGCCCAGCTGCCGCCACCATCGACGCTCTTCCAGATACCGCCGACGGTGGCGAGATAGATTGTCTGGTCACTGGCGCCACTCGAATCGATGGCGATGTCGTACACCCGGCCGGCGACCGCCCCGACACCCGGACTGAATTGCGCCCGCAGCGGTGCCGGTCCGACCTGCGTCCATTGCGCGCCGACGAGGCTGGCGCTGCCGGCTCCGCCGCCACCGAAACCGGCGAAAAGCGGCATCGGCGCAATTCTCATCCCGCCCATCTGCCCAAGCGCCTGCCGCCAGACGTCGGCCCGGAAGGTCTTGCTCGCATCCGAACGCGCCAGGCGGGTCGCTTCCTCGATCAGGCGCCGAGTGAGGCGCTCGCGACGCTCTTTCTGTCGCTCTCGCTCCTCGCCGTTATCGTGCGGCCGGCGATGACCCTCCTCAGCCTCGACGGTGGGTCCGTGTCTGTGTTCCTTATCGCCTGCCATCTATCGACCCCCTCGAGCCTTGGCTTCGGCGCGTTCCTTGCGCTTCGTCCTTCTCACCTTCGCGAACGTGCCGGGTACGCGCCACCTCGAGCTCGAGGATGACGCCGCCGGTGGTGATGCGGCGATCGTTTCGCTGGAAGATGCGCAGCCGTGGGCGGGTGCCGGCCTTCAAGGTGTTGGAGGTGGTGAAAGAGAGCATGACCCGACGCATCTCGCCCGGGGCGACCGGCAAGCCGACGGCGGCCCTCGCATGGGTCAGCCGCCACGCATTGCCGATCTTCGCCGCGCCGACGCCCATCTCGACGTCACGCAGGCCGTCACCCGCTGTTCCCGGCCGGAGGATGGTGCCCGGGTAGCCGAGGATCTCGGCGACCTGTCGATTGCCTTCGCGGATCACGACCCGCCCACCATCGACGAGGACGTATTCGGTTTGCGCAGTCGCCGGCCTCAGCTTTCGCTCTGGATCGATCGGCTCGACGACCAGCGTCATGGGCGTCTCCGCGAGCGCCTCACCCTTGTCGACGATGACCTCAATGAATCGGGCGCGACTCCAGGGGCTACCGATCACAAAGGGGAACTCGATCCGCTTTTCCAGGTGGAGCGGAACCGGCGCATAGGTGAGGTTGCGCTGGCAGACGTTGTTGTTGCCCCAGAAGTACGCGCCGTAGGCGCAGGGGTCGGGGTCGGCCGGGATGTCGCACGCCGTGACACCGCCCGCGGAGTCATCATTGTCGGTCCGAACTTCGGCCAGCAGGCACGGGTGCCAGGTGGCCTCATCGGGAATCTGCGCGGCGGGCCAGACGACCGGTCCCAGGATCTTCTGGAGGCCGCTGGCAAGGTTCGCCGGCGCCGTCTCGCCGAGGTCGAGGTGACGGAGCGCCAGCGTCGCATCCCAGTCGGCTTTGTACCAATCCTGGGGATAGCGAAATTCGGCGCCCGGAAGTCCGATGAGCGATGGGTAGTTGCCGACCACCACCGAGAGGCGGACCGCGCGCGCGGTGTTCGATCCCACGTTCTTCACGCGGCCGTAGATGTAATGGTCGGTCACGCCGTCACGCAGCAGGTCTTCGTTGGCGAACGTGGTCGCACCGTCCGGCTGACGCCGCACGATCAGGTCGGGCGCCTCCCAGTGGTTGCCGGGCGAGGGCACCGCCCCCGTGTCCTGACTCGAGTCGCGGATGAAAACGTCGGTCGGGTTGACCGCCAGCCGCGAGGTGAACAACTCCTGGACGCCGGTGCGCGTGTCGGTCCATAGCGGAAAAAAGCCGAGCTTGCTGGCCGTCAGTCCAAAGTAATCGCCGATGAAGGTCGTGGACGGCGTTCCATGGGAAAGCGGGGCATCGACCGTTGGATCCCAGGGCGTGTCCGTCACGGTCGCCCGATTGGGAAAGGTGGCGCCGTTGTCCGTCGAGACCGCCAGCACGACATCGATCAGCGGTGGCGTGGTCCCGCCGCCCGACGGCCGAGGGCCAAATTCGTAGAAGGAGCAGCCAATCTCGCCCGCGGGGGTGGTCGCCAACTGAGGATGAAAGTCATGCAGCCCCGCGCCACTCGCGACGGCGCCCGTCAGCAGCTTCTGGCCCGAGGCCGCGCCGGCCCAGGAGGTGCCGCCGTTGGTCGAGTGGCGGTAGTAGATGCGCGACACGCCGTCCCGGTAGTCCGCCCAGGTCACCACCAGGTGGTGGCCGGTGCCCACGGCGATGCTGGGTAGGGTTTCGACACGAAAGACGCCCCCCGGTAACTCCGGAAAACCGTTCGGCGCCGAGAGGCCGGCGGCATCAAGCGGCGTGACTCCGCTGGCGACCACCGACGGCGCCGAGAAGGAGTTGCCGCCGTCTGCAGATTTCACGAAGGAAATCGTGGTGCCGCTGATCCATGCGACGTAGATCGTGCCGTCGCGGGCGACGCAGATGCTGGGAGCGAAAGAGTTGGGGGCAATCGAGCTGCCGGCTGCGGACGCGCCGGTACCTATCCAGGTTGCCCCTTGGTTGGTGGTGCGGGCAAATAGCAAGTTGCCCCCGTCCCAGACGACGTACACACGGCCGAAGTAGGGACTGGTCGGATTCCAATCGCCGGCTGCCCATTGCTTGTCGTCACCGCCGCTCGAGTGAATCAGGGTCGGCAGCCCCCAGGAGCGCCCGCCGTCCGACGACTTGTACATGGCGATGCCGATGACCGGCCCCGTCGCATCAGTGGCGGAGCCTGGACCGAATGGCAGTGCGGCGACGTAGGCGTTGCCCGCGTTATCCCAGGCGACGCTCGGATCCGAGCAGCCCGCCCAACCCGCCAGCAGCGGCAGTGGTCCGCTGTCGATCCAGGACTTGCCACCATCGAAGGTGGCGTAGGCCGCCAGCGAGAACGCGTAGGTGCTGGGGTTGGTGAAGCGTTTGGACGATCCCACCAGGTTGTACGCGTCCAACGGGTTGACGGCGATTGACGACTCACTCCGATCATTCAGGGCGCTGCTGTCGCAGGTAACTCGTCGATTGCAGCGCGGACCAACAATTACGGACATCCTGCCCCTCCTACCGGAGGCAGGCCGATCGCCTTCCTCGCGGAAACGTGTTGACGTCCTGTCTACGTGTCAGCGTCCCGTCCGATCGAGCGCCACGGTCACGTACAGTCTTCGTCCTCCGGTGAAGCCTCCAATTTCAACATGGATATCGCTGACTTTTGCCTGCGCTTGCTCATCTGGATATTTCGGCTGCCAGCCCAAATCATCAACGGCCGCGATCAGCGCCGCTTCAAAGTTGAGCGTACCCGATATTCCTGTACCGGTAGTTTTTGTGACGGCCATCTTGCTTCCTCCTCTCAATCGCTCGACTCAAGTAGGAAATAGTGCTCCTCGCCGACACCGAACTCGGACTTGCCCGAAAACCCGATGAACTCTCCCAGTGGCTCGCCGGCATAGACCAGGAAGTACGGGCGATACAGATACAGCCCGTCCCCAGAACCCTGGCCGAAAAAGGAGTAGGCGCTCTTGTAGACGCCCGCCGACGCCGCCTTTGACCACGTCATGACCAGGTACATGCTCGGTGCATATGGCTTAAGCCCATCGAGCTGGCCATTCCACTAATGGTTGAAAGGCGTGTTGGTCGCCACTTCAATGACCCGGAAGTTCGCGGAAAAGGTGTAGCCGTGCCCGAACAGGCTGGTGTCGACGTGGAGGTTGAACCAGAGGCCCAGATCATTTCCTGAGTACTCGATAACGTTCGTCGCCTTCCCGACACTCGTGATGGTTGTCGCTGTCATGTAGACGAGGGGTGAGTTATTCAAGATGGCAGGCATGCTGGAACTCCCTACGTTTCAGGCGGAGACGAAGACGTGGGTGGAACGGCGCGCTTGACCTTCTTCGCGTTGCGGATGGCCTCCTCGAGCAATTCCGCAGTGGGCCGAACTGGTTGGGACCCTGCTTGCTTGCCTACACCGACCTGTGGCTCGGGTGTCCGGGCGGGGACCTTGTGGCCCCCCGTCTTCTTGGCCTTCATCACGCTCCCCTAAAACGTCAGGCTATAAGCGACGAGCCCATTCTCAACCCTCTCGTGAGGGTCGTCAAGAAGCTGGGGCGGTCATTCACGAGATCCAGCAGCGCAGCTGCCGTCTTCGTCAGCGCTTCTTCCCCCCGAAGAAAGGCATGGCGGCCGCCTGCTTCATCCAGGAGGCCGCCAGGCGCTCGTCGAGATCGTCCACGGACGCCAGCTCGACCCCCCGTGTGGACTTGCCCATCCCGACCGGCGTCACCGGCGGTTCCGGCTCGAGCTCGGTGCCCCGTATGAACATCAGTTTCACATGGCCGACGAAGGCGCCGGACGAGAAGCACCAGCCCCCGCCGACACCGTAGTACGCCATCCCCCACTTCACCGCACGCCGGAGGTCCGATAACTGCTCGGCCGCCAGGGCATCGATGCGCTCGGCGATGCCCCGCTGCGGCTGCGGCAAGCTGACGATATAGGCGAACACGGGCCCGTCGCCTTCCGCGGCCTTCGCGGGGCTTGCCCTGCCCGTCATGGCGACCAGCAGCTTCGTGGCGGTCTTGGCGTTGACAGTCTTGGCAATCTCTCGCCTCACGAGGCGGGACCTTATCACCTATTACAGGCTTTGGGCGATTCTCAGCGTGGGCCTAGCAATGATTGCGCTCGCCAACCTATCGGGCCTGGTCATAAGCGCGAGCCATGCTCTCAGCCACGCCCCCCCAGGTAAAGCAGGCCAGGCTTCAGTGGTCGAACGCTGACGTAGGTGGCGCGCTAGTGCAGTGATGAGGGAGCCGCAGTGGAATGGTTCCGCTTCGCGCGGGTCGAGGGAAGTCGGTTTGGCAAAGATTCTGTAGACCGCTCCACCAGATCATTTATGTAGCAACGCGTGTAGCAACGCCGGTGGACGTCTATGGACTCAGCAACACGAATCAGCACGACGAACGCTGCCGCTCGAATACGCAGCAACACGGAATGGACGTCTGTGGACGTACTGAAACGAAAGTTGCTCGAACTTCAAAACCGCTGCCCGGCATCCTTGGCGATGTCGGGGGACGGATCGGTCCGGTCGCGCCTCCGCCACTTTTCGAATACGAACCTGATGGATCCGGCCACGACATTTCATTGTGTCCGGCTAGCACGTTTCCTCTGATAGACGTGCGTTTGTGGCAACGCGTGTAGCAACGCGTCTCACGGCGCTACTCGAAGCCGGCAAACAACATGCCTACGAACCACCTAGGTTGGCGTTGGGCGGTGAGATGTGGACACTAACTGCATCATCTCCTGGTTACTCGCGCGGATAAGACCTGATGCGGCATCGATCGAGGCACCGACGCGTGGCGGTGCTACCTCGATGGAACGCCAAGATAGTCGTTGTCAATCGGCAAGGAGCGCCCGTGGCCTCTGAGCGGCCAGAGCATCTTCCAAGCAGCTGTTCGGCCTTTTCATGAGCTTGTGTACCAGGGGAGCTGACTCAAGCATGCGGGCCGTCGTTGATCTGAAGGCAATGAGATTGCGAGACGTCGCGTAACGTTAGGCGATGCAACAACGAAGGCAGGCCGAGCCTAGCAGTGACACGACCCGCCCTGGTGTTGCGCAACCTCGGCGGAGCCGGACTAAGCGCCAGCTTCCCAGCGTCGCGGAAGTCGCACGGTTTGCTGGGCCGGCATTCATGCCGAAGAGAGCGGCGCGCTGGGAGCGGGTGCTTACGGTGGCGGACTTCCGGCGGCTCGCCAAACGTCGAACGCCCCGGCCGGTTTTCGACTATGTGGAGGGCGCCGCCGAGCAGGAACTCAGCGTCGACCGATCGGTGCAGGCTTTTGCGCGTGTGGTATTCCACCCGCACGTGCTACGCAACGTCGGCTCTGTCGAACCGTCGACGACTATTCTGGGCCGCCGTGCGGCACTGCCGATGGTATTGGCGCCCACCGGCTTCACGCGAATGATGCGAACGGAAGGCGAACCCGCGGTGGCGCGTTCGGCGGCTCGCGCGGGGATTCCGTACGCACTCTCGACGCTCGGCACCACTTCGGTTGATCGGCTGCGCTCAGAAGCCCCTGATACCGAGCTTTGGTTCCAGCTCTATCTTTCGCGTGATCACGGCCGCAGCCGTGAACTGCTAGGTCGCGCAAAAGCCAGCAGTTATACGACGCTGGTTGTTACGGTCGACGTCCCGGTGGCGGGAGCGCGCCTGCGTGACTCCTACAACGGGTTGACGCTGCCGCCAACGCTTACCCTACGCACCCTCGTCGCGATGGCGGCGAAGCCGCGCTGGTTGTTTGACACCCTGACGACCGAACCGCTCGCCTTTGAGGCCCTAGGCGCGGGCAAAGACCTTGTGAGTTTGTTCAAGAACGCGTTCGACCCTGGCGTCACCTTCGCCGATCTCGAGTGGCTGCGCGCTCAATGGCGCGGTTCGTTGGTGGTGAAGGGGATTCAGCGACTCGATGACGCGAAAGCGGCCACCGCAGCGGGTGTCGATGCGATCGCTGTTTCGAACCATGGCGGTCGTCAGTTGGACCGTGCCGCCACGCCTTTGGTGCTCTTGCCGGCGGTGGTCGATGCCATCGGCGATAAGACGGAAGTATTTCTGGACGGCGGTGTTCGGTCAGGCGCGGACGTCGCTGCGGCGGTCGCGCTGGGGGCTCGAGCGGTATTCATCGGTCGTCCCTATCTCTACGCGCTGATGGCCGGAGGCGAGCCAGCCGTGGACCACCTCCTGAAGCTGTTTGCCGAAGACTACGTTCGCACCCTCAAGCTCCTCGGCGTGTCGCGAACGGCGGAGCTGTCTTCAGATCTCGTAACTGCTACCTGACCCTGATGGTTGCCAGGGGACGCCGCCTCGCAAGCCAGCCGCAGCGACGTGTGCGATCATGGTCCCGCGACGCTTGCGGATCCTGGTAGAGGCATTGATGCGCCGGGAGAGCACCCAGCGCAAGCCGCTTCCTCCAATCGTGCCGGCGTAGCTGCCTGAGTTGAACCGGCGGGCCTCCCCGGTGAGCCACTGAGAATAACGCGGCTTTGATCGCCAAACTAGCCGATCGATGTCTAGCCCCCTATCGGAGGCTTCTTATCGACCAGGCAGTGATCGCGGCAGCCCGAACGATGGGAGCACGCTGTTCTCGAAGCGGGTCATGGCGCTGATCCGGCTGCCGGAGAGGGTTAGGACGTATAGGCCGACCCCGTGGCTGATGCCGATTGGTGTGCGCAGGTATACGCCGAAAGCCGGCTGGCCGTTTGCGCGCGTCGGCACGAGGTCGAACCTTCGGCCCGAGGCGAAGAGGCTGGCGCAGAAGGGGGCGACGACGTCTCGGCCCTCGTACTCGAATGGCATCGGTGGCATCGCGACGAAGACGTCGTCGGTAAGAAGAGCCACCAGCGCGTCGAGATCGGCCGCTTCCCATGCGAGTACGAACTTTTCTGCGATCGCATCCTCTGCGGGCGAGCCGGGCGCGGGAGGCGGCTCGCGGTCGCCGATTGTTGAGAAGCGGTTCTGCAGTGTGGCACGGGCCCGTTTAAGGGCACTGTTGACCGAGTCGACACTCGAGTCGAGCATGTCGGCTACCTCGGCCGCGTGGAATCCGAGGACGTCGCGCAAGATCAGGACCGCGAGCTGGCGAGGCGGTAGGGCCTGAAGAGCGGTTACGAACGCCAGAGAGATGGATTCGATCTGCTCGTAGTGTGCCTCGGGGCTGAGCGGCGCGTCGATCGCACCCTCGAGGAGGGCGTCGGGATACGGCTCGAGCCATACGACTTCGCCGAGTCGGGTCGGCTCGGGTGGTTC
>Ga0066699_10000536_pt1 | contig 11238 bp, 28 predicted proteins | sample GraSoiAngelo_148_FD_66455 | JGI IMG/M metagenome (GOLD analysis project Ga0066699, IMG submission 66455) | Grasslands soil microbial communities from the Angelo Coastal Reserve, California, USA - 14_1009_09_20cm | ecosystem: Environmental > Terrestrial > Soil > Grasslands | place: USA... | reverse complement strand
CAGGCCGCGGCCTGTGCAGGAGAGGATTTGCGGGAAAGGACAAGCAGGAATGATCCGTTTCATTGACATCAGGGCCCAAGGGACCGGAAGCCGCTTCGCCTTCTGGGACACGATCAGCGATTGATTCTGCGAGTTTGGCGCAGAGCAGGCGTGGGACAGCGTTGCCGATTTCACTGAGGTGTTCAACCACGCAGGTGGATTGAAATCGGGGTACGACCTCCAGCGATTCATCAATCTAATGCCTGATTGGGCTCTGGCTGAAGCGCCGGAGGATGAAGAGCTCTTTGGGCCTGAACGCTCAGGTTGAAAGCCTGATCCCTGTCATCGTTGTCAAGTGCGAATGCACCGGAAACTGTGGGAGGCGAAGTGCGAGACAAGAGATTGAGCGAGCGGTGGGCAATGTTTGTGAGGACGCTCCTGTCCAACCCCACCTATCTCTTTGAGCTCTTACTCGCATTTGCCTTGCTTTCGTGGACATGCCACGGTACTTCCGTTTGGTGGCTGCCGGGCGGAGCATCTCTGGGTGTTGTGCTTCCTTTTGTGCTCCCTTGGGCGTTCGCGAACTGGCAAGAGCTCGTGCGAGGAAAGGTGAGATGACTGGCAAGTCCAGCAATCGGAAAGGACAAGAAGGTGGATGAGATGGAAATCGAAACCCTGCTTCGCGCCGAGCTCGAAGCCGACGAGATCGAGACTGGGCTCTTCAATGTAGGCCTGAGTACGTGGTGATGGATCGCATCGGCAGCGAGGTGACGTTCGCATGGTTCGACGAGGTTCAATCCATCGACCATCTGGTCTGGTCGGCGCTTGAACGTCAACGGAAGCCGGGCCTTTGAGGATGTGGCGCGCGCAGCAGAGCTCAACGACGAATGTTGAGCGGGGAGCGTGAGTCGGGGCGTCACATCCTAGGCCCGGCAACACTGCTGTCCAAGACCGGCATAGGCAACATATCGCGATCATGCGAGAGCCTGACGCAGGTGGTCCGCAGTTGCATCGCCCGGGCTACGACCTTCGGCACATCCGGGAGGTGCTCCGACTGGCAACTCCCTCGGCCGACCAAGAACTTGGTCGAAGGTGATCCGGTGGACCTCGGCCGCATTGTGGCGAAGGTGATCTAAGCGGACTTGACGCGGGCATTGATGTACATATACTGTCCATGTACACAATGCCACTTCCTGGAGTAGTTCATATGGCAACAGCAGTTCAACGGATCGTGGTGCAGGCGACCACGCAGGACAAGAAGGCGATTGCCGCGAAGGCGAGGAAGCTCGACATCCCCATTTCGGAGTTGATGCGCCGCGGCGCCTTCGCGTACGAGTCGAGTGACACCGACGAGGAGATGGGTGCGCTCGCTGATGCAGCGAAGGCCGCTGCCGACCGTGCCGGCGCGGCGATCGACGACGCGCTCGACTTCATCGAGGCGAGCAACAAGCGCATCGCGACGATGGAAGCCAAGGCGACAAAGCAGGCGACTCGGAAGGCCGCCTGATGGGAGTCACGGACAAGATTTGGGCCGCGCTGACCTCCATGATTAAGCTGGAGGACAAAGTCAACCGTCAGGCCGAGGCGATGAAGACTCAGCAGCAGAAGATCGAAGACCTCACGGGTCGCGTGATTCGTCTGGAGGCGCAGTTGGAACTGCTCACCGGCGCAGCGATGATCAAGAAACTCAAGGGTGAGTGAGCCCGCGGAAAGTCGGAGAACACCATGATCTACACGCTCGCAAAGCTCGGCCACGTCGCCTTGTTCATGGGTTTCGCCGCATTTCCGGCTTGGTTGACGTTTGAATCCTTCGGTCACGATGACATGGGGCACCGCATCGTCGCTCTCGCGATGGTGACCTTGATCGCGTTCATGGCCAAGTGGGCGCTTATCGACGGCTTCGCTGCTGTCGAACGCAAGCGACGTGCCGATCAGGATGGGCCGTTGACAGCAATTCTGTCGTCGAAGCGTTAAGCCTCGGAAAGTTCAAGGAAAGGGGTTCGGATTTGACAACAGTGGCGCGCAACATGACGGTCGTCGTAGGGTTGGCGGCGACGATTGGTGCGTTTGCGGTCTTGCAGAGGGTGCTCCCATTTCCTGGCGATTGGATCGGCTACGCCGTGACCGCTGTGATGGCACTGTTGGTCGGTGTAGTTGGCGGGTTACTCGACTATCTGGGTTCCGATTTGCTTGGTCTCTACGGCGTTGCAAGGCAAACGGCCATCGGCGTCGTGACCGCAAAGTACTACACCTCCAGCAGCGTCCCTACAGGCACTGGCGTTGCCGTCAGCCCCACCATAGGCCAGTCCTCGATGGTCGTGACGACGACCGGGAATCAGAGAAATTCACGGTCGGGGTTCGACTGCACGAGACGGGCGAGAAGGCGAGGCTATCTGTCGAGCAGGACAACTTCGATGCGCTCATCGGCGATGCCGTGTCAACGTCGTATCGAACATCGCGCTTTACGGGCGAGTGCATTGGGACGCCAAGATCGTTCCAACAACGTAGTCGGATAGTTCAAGGAAAGGACTAAGGAAGAACGTCATGCACATTGCAAGTCATCACGCTTCTCAAGCGGCACAAGCACTGTTCGCGCGCCAGCAGGATTCAGACCGCAAGCATCATGAATGGAGACTTACGTGGCTGGCCGAGGGCTCGCCGGCGTGGGCTGATGGAGTGCCCGTGTCGGCATCCTCCCGGCGAGAAATGCAAATGGCCTCTCAGCGCTGCTTGTCCGACCGGAGCCATGGGTACAACACCGGCCCGTCGATCAGCCTCGCGCGATGAACCGGAAACTTCATGGATCGACTCGACTTGCTTTCTCTCGCGGTTCAAGCGGGAGGCGTCTATGCCGCGGCACGAATCGCTCTCGCGGTTTTCTATCCGCCGGTCGCTGGACTTTTGTGGCAGTGCGTCCTCGGGCCTGCCGTTACGCGCCGGTGGCCGACGGCCTCGCAGGCCGAGGACGATGCGCGCTACTCGTATATGCCGGCGAGCGCCGAACAGCCGCTTGTGGTGCGATATGGCCTGTTCCCCGCGCCGGTCGGCGACCTGACCCAAGGCCTACGCGACGGCCTGCTGTTGGGCGTATTCGTAGCATTGCTACCGGATGCGTTCACGCCCGCATTCTTGACGCTCCTACTCATGTTCTGTCTCGGGCGCGGTGCTTGGCGAATCACGCGGGCGCAATCGGCAGCCGGGCGTGTTGATGCGGCGTTTCAAACGCTGCGAGAGGTCTTGATGTTCGTGGCAGCAGTCGAGGCGGTGCGGATCACGGGGCTGTTCGAGCATATGGCTTGGAACGGGTTGATCTGCAGCCCACAAGGTGCGTGCGATCTCAGTGCGCCGAAGCTCGGGCACTAACTCCTCGGAAAGTTCCAATAGAGCCATGAGCATTCGCGACAATGCACTTACTACTCTCGAAAATCCGGCAACCAGGTGTCGCCGTCGAACCAACAAACTACGGCGGCCGCGGCAACTGGCTGGTGCGCCGCGTGGCGGGCGCAACCGCCGGCAAAGAAATGATCGTGTGGGGTAGCGCTCTCGTGGCCCGCTTGGACTGAAGCGGAAAGCAGCATGAACGAGTACGCCAGTCAGAAGCTCGCCGGCCCGCCCGTGGTCCGCCTGGCAGGCGCGTCTTGCCCCAGGCCGCACCGGCTTGGTCGCAGTGATAAGCAACCGGGTTCGCAGGTCTCGTCCAAAATCTAATCGGAAAGCTGAAGGAATGAAGCAATGAAATTCGATCCAGTGGCGGCCATCTGTTTCGGCGTGCCAACGATTCTTGGTGTGGCATTCATGCTGGCGACGTGGGAGTTCGTGTTCCCGCCTAGGGGCAGCGACGGTGGACCCGTCGGGCCCGTGTACCGAACGGTCGCCGACTTTTCGCCCGTCGGGCCGGCCGAGCTCACAATCATGGGCGATCTTATGGGTGATGAGTGTGTGGCGCAGGAGGTTCGCGAACTTGCCGCATCCGGGGCCCGTGTGATTCGCGGCGACGTCACCGCGGCACAGCAGCGCTGTCGCATCGCTGCTGCGGCGCACTGAAGAGACCGGAAAGAACAGAGGTATGCCACGGGATATTGACTGGACGAAGCCGGAGCGCCTACGGCGCGGACGGTAGAAGGCCCCTCGTGATGAAGGCAAAGGACTACGCGCGCAGCAGGGCTAATGACGTGGCTAAGGGCGCGGAGACGCCTCGTCTTGCTGCACTCCTGCTGCAGAAGTACGGACAGGGCTTGGTCGACGCGGTTGCTCTGATCTTCGGCAGCCCGAGAGCGGCGGACCCGCTCACATTAGCACTTGATGAGGAAGCGGCGAAGATCGACCCGGACTACTGGAAGCAACACAACAGCGAGCGATGGGCTGGACGGCCAGCCGATGTCGTGTGGCCGCCGACCTGATCGGAAAATTGCAGCCATGGTGCGTCACGAAGCAAAGGCTCGACTGAACCCGCAGGGGTGCGGTAGTGCTGCTGCATGCTGCGCCAGTCCAACGGGTGAGAGTCCCGTCCCGGTAGGCGTCGGTGCGCCGGGTAGCAGACCCCAGGCAGTTGAGGGAGACCTCTGTGTCCGAGCGGGGTGTCAGAAGCCCGTGAGGCGGCGCAAGCCGCGCAGCGGGGAGCAAGCACGCGGGCCGCAACATGAAGTGAAGCCTGCAGCCTCGACAGATTTACAACCCGCAGGCCGAGCCGCTCATGTCACGGCGAAGGCAACACCGCTGGCGCGAGAACCGAAGCGCGCTGGTGGCTGCGGCGGGGTATGGGGCGCAGCACGTGTGCAAGGACAGGTGCGGAACGTGAGAGGCCCGTCTGCGCGGCCCGGGTCGGGGCAAGCGAGTTCGTATAAGCCCAAGGCGAAGTCGAATCGTGCGCAGCGGGAGTCCGAGGGGATCGTAGTACTGGACGCCCCGGCGCGAGCCGAGGCGACGAAGGCCGTGGGGCATAACGCGGTTGGAGGGAAGGATCCCTGCGGTGGTCATGCTGATGGAGCGGGTAAGCGCGAGGGAATGGCCGGCCAGACCGTGCCTAACGACCCCGTCGGGGATGAACCGAGCGACAAAGTGCGACAACTGCAAAGGCAGCTCTGGGCCGCAGCCAAGCGGGCACCGGGAAGGCGCTTCCATGCGTTGTACGGCCAGATGTGCAGGGCTGACATCCTGCACGAGGCATGGAAGCGAGTGCGCCGCAACAAAGGCGCAGCGGGCGTTGATCGGGTGACGATCAGCGAAGTCGAGCAGTACGGAGTCCGGCGCTTCTTGCAAGAGTTGGGCGAGGTGCTGCGCGCGGGCGAGTACGGTGCGCAAGTCGTGCGGCGTGCCTATATTCCAAAGGCTGACGGGGCCAAGCGACCCCTGGGCATCCCGACGGTGCAAGACCGGGTGGTGCAGATGGCGGCCAAGCTGGTGCTCGAGCCGATCTACGAGGCGGACTTCGGGCCGCAATCGTATGGGTTCCGGCCCAAGCGCAGCGCGCAGATGGCGCTGCAGCGGCTCAGGCAACTGGGCAACGCGGGCGCAGATTACGTGCTGGATGCCGACATCGAGAACTACTTCGGCAGCATCGAGCACGACAAGCTGCTCACCTTGGTGATGCAGCGGGTCAGTGATCGCAGGGTGCTCAAGCTGGTGCGGCAGTGGCTGCAGGCTGGGGTGATGGAAGACGGGGTGGTGAGCCATCCGGTGGCAGGAACGCCGCAGGGTGGCGTTATCTCGCCGCTGTTGTCCAACATCTATCTGCACGTGCTGGACCGGGTGTGGGCCAAACACGGCCGACACTTGGGCGAACTGGTGCGGTATGCGGACGACTTCGTGGTGATGTGCCGCACGGCGCAAGGCTGCGAGGAGGCGCAAGGCCGCATCGAGCATGTGCTGGGCAAACTGGGGCTGAAGCTGCATCCGCAGAAGACGCGGCGCGTGGTGCTGACGCAAGGCCGGGAGGGGTTCGACTTCCTGGGCTGTCACCTGCACAAGCGCATGAGCGGGCGGCTGTGGCAGCAAAAGGGCCTCAGGCGCTACTACCTGCAGAACTGGCCGGGCCGCAAGGCGATGAACCGTGTGCGAGAGCGGGTGCGGGAGCTCACCCCGCGCCGACGTTGTCACCAGGACGTGCGAAGCGTAATTGCCGAGCTCAACCCGGTGCTGCGCGGCTGGGGACAGTACTTCCGAACGGGCAACGCAGCCAATCACTTCATCGACGTGGACGCCTACGTCGAGAAGCGGCTGCGAAGCCTGCGCGTCAAGCGTGCGGGGCGCAACTTGCATGCGGGCCAAGCCCAGCGCTGGGATCGCGACTACTTCGAAAGCCTTGGATTGCATCGCCTGCGCGGAACGATCCGCTACCCGGGCAAACCTCCTGGCAACAGGAGACCTGCGTAATGCTGCGAGCCGACAGACCACTGGTAAGCCGTGTGCGGGAAATCCGCATGCACGGTTTGAACGGGGGTGTTGGTTCTGTTCTCGACCTTCGGGCCTGAAACGGGCCAACATCTACCAATGACCATTCTCGGCGTTGATCTGAAGTGGCCCAGCTTCTGGGGCTTGACCCAGGCGGTAGCCTTTGCCGTCGCGTTGTGGCTAGCACTCACCGTTTCCCCGCTCGGTGCATCAAGCACAGTCGGGGCGGGCGCGAACCTCGCGGCCATACTCGTTGGCTGCGTCTCGAACGAGGTCGGCATTCAGGTTCGCAAGGGCGGGCGCCATCTTCTACTGAACGTCACTCTGTGCGCGCTGGTACTGCTGGCGTATCGCCTCGCGGCATCGGCGTTCACGAACTAGCTCGGAAAGCAGGGATAAGGACAGTGGCACAGATGAGTGGTGATGGCGGGCTTGAAAGGGGCGACGACGCTCCGGTTCGGCTTCAGGTGGACAAAGGACCGGGCTCAGCGGCCGCTCGAGCTGAGGCGAGGACTGCTCTGATGTGGGTGGTTGGCTGGGCACTGGTGAGCGGGTTCATGACTGCCACAGCAATGTGCCTGCTGCTGGCGGGCCCGCACTGGATGCCGGCGGGAGCGTTTGCTGTGGCAGCGGCTGTGTGTAGTTGGATGGGCGACCGGTCCTACGGACGAGTCCGCCGTTCGCTCGCCGCCTAAGGCCATCGAAAAGTCGAAGGGAGGCATACACATGTTTTGGATCAAGATTTTGGCCGTGTTGCTGGTCGCGTTGCTGCTGCTGAAGCGCTCCATTCGCGGCCCTCAACTTTGGTTTGCACGGACCGCGGTTGCGGCCACGGCTGGAGGGATTGGAGCGCTATCCTTGGCCCGGGCACAGGGGGACTACTGGTCATGGGTTGGAGCGCTGCTCATCATGGCTGGCTTGTTGCTCGCGCTCTCAATGGTGCTTGCAGACCTCACTTGGATGGTCCAACACATGAGTGAAGCTCGCCGAACGAAGTAGCACGGAAACTTGAAGGAACAGGGATTGCGCATGAAGAGGACTGGCGATGGCGTGCTGGGTGGGCTGTTGGCGTTGTTGGGGCTGACTTTGGCTCTCGCTGCTGCGGCTCCCGTATTTCGTTGAATGGAAGGAGCAGGTGGCCAAGACAAATTCGAATCGCGGCCGTACCGTGGGTGGCGATGACATTCACCACCGCAACGCAGATCAGCCGAAGCGCGCTGCGAAGCCGCCGCCAAAGCAAGCACGCAGCTTGGCAGAAGGCGCGCAAGCAGGTGGCCGGCGCCTGACAACCGGAAACTTGCCATGCTGCCCAGCGACGATTTCGTCTTCTTGCAAGTGCTTGCACGGCGAGGCGGTTCGACTAGGGTTGCCGACGGCGTGGCGTCCAACGAGATTTGTTCGTTGGTTGCGCGCGGCTACTGCAAGCTTGTCGTGGACGATGCAAACGAGCTACGGGTTGCACTGACCGAGCAAGGCGAGGCCGCCTTGCGAACACACTGAACGGAATATAAACATGCCATTCCAACTCACACGGTCTGACCTGACAACGATCACGGACGTCGAACTCGCCTTCAGCACGGAGCGGTTGTTGCCGGCGTGGGAAGACATCCCGGAGGATTTCAAGCGCGGCAACCTGTTCACCAGGATCGCGGAATCAATCTTCTACGGCCAGCCGATGCCTGAAGTGGAGATGGAATTCCTCGACGGGTTCCAAGACGAGGGAGCGCCGGCGGCGCTGAACAAGTGCGTCCGCGCGCACCTGCAAAGCTACGGGCCGCAGCACCAGCACAAGATCGCAGGCGTCGGGTTCCTCATGGCCCAGGTCTTCAAGTTCCGTCCAGCCAAGGTTGCTGCCTGACAACTTCACCGGAAAATCGCGAAAGCGCCTTGAACATCATCCATGACATCCAAGACAGATTGGTGGCCGCCGGAGCTGCGCTTGTGATCGACGAGGTCAACAAGCAAGCATGGCTGAAACACCGGGAATGGCCGGCGTGCCTATCGATTCCCAACGACGCCAAGGACACCCTTTGGCTGCCGGCATGCGCTCGGCAGGACGCACTAGCGAGCGTCACCAGACTTACATCGCTGACGCGACGGCAGCGCTCTGAACATCGGCAAGCACCATGACCCAAACCGAAGAACTGACCGCGCCCGAAGCTGAGGCCGTCAACGCGATGCTCGGCGCCTTGATCGACGAGGCCCGCAAGCGCGGTCTTGACCTGATGGGGATCGACCATCCTGCGATCGACGTGCGCGCGGCCGTCGCGGCCTGGGTTGTCGCTGCGCGCAGTTTCAAGCCGGTGCCCACCGGCGCGTGATAGGAAAGCAACAGTGCCTGTCTCAATCGAAGCGATCACTCCGGCGCGTTCAGCGAGCGCCTTCTATACCGTCCAAGACCTTGAGGTTCGACTTGGGGAGGCGATATGGGAGATGCTTGCAGGCGGCGGCCCACTCGACGCTTCGGACTGGATCGCAGCAGGGGCGATGACCTCTCGGCGCCAATTCCCCGAGCAACTTCTAGCCCAGCGGGACTGAATCCGAAAGCAAATGACCAGAAAGGAATTCAGATGTTGTCTCTCGAAACCATTGAAGCCGCGATCCGCAGTGCGAATGGTCCCTCCGCAGCCGCCAAAGCGGTCCTCGATCTACTCGACTCCGACGTTGGATTTGTCCGCAATGGCATGAACCCACAGGCATGGGAAACCGTCGTAGCCGGCACCATGACCGGCTTGATCTTTGACGGCTTGCTTCTCAAGCTGGGAGAGTTGGAGAGGCTGGCTGCAGGACCTTGCGACGAAGACTGGATTCGACACGGGAGGGAGTTCGACCGTGATCGTTGCGTCGAGGCCATCGAACATGTCGCCGGCGCCGGCCGGTGCCGCTTGGCTGAGGACGCAATCGCGAACGTTCGGAACGACCTGACGTTGCCGGCGGCTTAGAGCCACAACGGAGGCTCGAATGGCAATCACGACTTGAAGGCCACTTGAAGGCATGCTCCAGGTTGACCTGGTCGACGTGTACATGTGGCTCAACAAGGAGGGCTACTCGCGCGGCATCGAGGTTGCCGGCATGGCGTTCTCAGTTGAAGAGGATGCGCTCGTTCTAAGCCGAACGGGAGGCGCGGATCCGGTCTATGTCGACACGGCGGAGCCGTGGAAGTGGATCATCGACGAACAACTCCCGAAAGGCGTCTCGGGCTACGAGACAGTCTTCGGTGTGCCTCAGGTACTGGGCGACGGCGACTGTATGCTGCAGATCACATTCGCAGCATCGAACGAGAGTGACCCGAGGACGTGGGCGAAGCCGCCTGCGTGCCTGGGCGAGTGGAAGCAAGCGCCGCCGGTGGACTCGGGACGGCTACTCGGCTTGGTGAAGTAGATCGGAAACTTGAGAATGAAGATTCTCGACGGCTACCAGCTCGCAGCTCGGCTCCATGCCTGGCCGGCTATTGCCAACACGGAAAAGGAGAGCGGACGTGTACGATTTTCAGCCCCTCAACAAGTTGCTATGCTTCGTTGTCGAGCGGTCCAGCGGCTCGCTTGTCTGGTCCAGCGACCGTCGGCGCTGGTGGACGGTTGAAGCGGCTCGCGCACGCTTCGGCGCACCGAGCGGCCGCTGCGTCTGACAGCATCGGAAAGCACATGCGCTCGAAGACACTTTTGATTGTTCTTGTTCCCCCATTGGCCGCTCTGACGGCCGTGGCCGTGTTCAACCCGGAAGCTCTAACTTGGCCGCTGGTCGGCGTCGTGTCGGTCGTGGTTGGCGTCTTCGGTGCGTTCGTCTCTCGGCTGCTTGAAGACTGATCGGAAAATACTGCATGCAACGTATCCACTTCACGCTGGCCGAAGCTGTGTACGCCGCCCTGTTCAGCGTTGCTCTCTGCTTGGTTGAGCTCGATCTACTCACGGCCGAGCGTACTGCGGTCGGCGTAGCGGCGGCACTTTGGCTCGGCGTACAAGCGATTGGGCTTGGCATTCATCGACTCGGTTTGGGTATCGACGAACGATGGTTCTGGGGGTTGTTCGCGGATCAGCCTGACGGATCCATGAACAGCGTCGCAAGGCGCCGCGTGGGGCGGATCGTGCATGGTGTACTGACACACTTCTCTCTGATGCGCTTTCCGCAGGGCCTGCGTGCTCGCGCCGTCGTTAGCAAGCCCAAGTAGGTCGGAGAGTTGACCATGACCGTTTCTTGGCGTTGAACTCAAGCAGCCTGGCTTCTCGCTACTGGCCCGGGCGGTCGCGATCGCCGTGGTGCTGTGGGCGCTGCTGACTGCATCGCCGCTCGGAGCATCCAGCGCTGAAAGGCGCCGGCGCGAACCTCGCGGCCATCGGCCTTCCGTTTGTACTTTGCAGGTGGTGGAAGGCGACATGCATGATGGACCAAGGCCACGGCGGCTCGGCGGCTTGGGGCTCGCAGTTGCGCTGGCCAGCAGGCTGACCCAGATTCGCTGCCCCGTCAGCCGTCGACGCCGCCCTTGCCCTCACCGCCCACCGCCCGGCCGCCCGCACTGTTGCTGCGCTCCTGCCTCCCTCCTCTTCCGCATATTGGCCGTTCATTGATTTTGCGTCACAATGATGACGCGAACTGGCGAATCCAGAAACGGTATTTCCTCCACACACACCAACCCGCTGCGATCCTACCGTGACTGCCTCCTCGAGTCTTGTCGTTGCCTTTCGTACTGGTATGTCCGGGCGGGCGCCCTTTCAGGCCCTCGCCACCGCACTTGGGATCTCGCCGGACGAACTCGCCAGGGCATGCGAGAAGAGCAACGTTGTCGTGCTGTCGCCCCAGGTTTTGGGCCACACCGAAGCTCTGCTGACCGACCGGTCTCTGTGCGGCGCCGACGATCTGACGGATGCTCAC